>WNGB01022429.1_pt1 | contig 10098 bp, 9 predicted proteins | sample 5400681 | NCBI WGS metagenome assembly WNGB01 (sample SAMN13153367, study PRJNA577476) | soil metagenome | isolation source: 115 cm soil or saprolite under grassland replicate 2 | place: USA:California | collected 2016-06-15
ACTGACATGGACGTTTTCCACGGCAACTGGCGTGCACCGAAAGCATCCCGACCGATCATCATCGTCGACGCCACCGAGGACGCGATGAAACAACTTCTCGCCGCCTTCGGGCTCTCGTCTCTCGACTTCGCCATCGGTGAACCCGGGCAGGAAGAAGTAGCTATGCAGGTCTCGATGACCGGCAGCTTCCCGTTTCCTCGAGTCGTCGCTGCTGGGACACGAGTTTCCGTGCGTGCTGCCGATCTTGCCGGTCATGACGTGCAGGTCCGGGTCTCCTGGAGCGATGCCCTATGATGCGCAAGCACGGGGACGTGATGCGCGTCTTCGCCTGGTGCCTGGTCGTCGCCGGCCTGGTGATTGGCTCGATCTACATCTCCTACGCGACCTACGAAACAACGACGCGCGAGGCGGTCTGGATCCAGCGCGAACTGTCGAGCTAGAACGCCGCTCGTCTCCGTCGACTGATTCGCGACATCGACGAGGAGGTCCGCCCAGCCGGGGTCATCGTGAGCCCCTGGCCCGGCGTCGTCGCTGGCGCTAGGGTCAGCGCCTTCGGGATCCTGCTGCTGGCGATTCGGAGACTGGAGAAGGTGTGACTGTGACCGACCGCCGCGGCCGCCTGTTCCTCGTCACGCTCGAGGCTGCGCGTGTAAACGCGGATCTGCGCGTGCTCGCCCTCTGCTCCTGGCTGGACTCCTGGTCTGGCATCGGACGGATCGTCGTCGGCATGGCGCGCCAGGGCTACGATCTCCAACTCACGCGGTACGACGCGCGCGGCTGGCGGGCGACGTTCTACACGAGCGGGATGGAGCACTCGATCACGAGCGCGACCGGCACCGGATGGGAGCGCACGCCGTGGCATGCCACGCAGTGGGCGGCTTGGGAGGCGCTGAACCAGCAGCATGTTGAGTGAGTCTATCCCCGGCTGATACCATTCCCTCGCCGATCAACGGAGCACTCGGGCGAAGCAAAGCCACCAACTAAGTGAGAGGGCGGAGGTATGATCCGAGAGGCCGAAGCTGCACTCGCTGCGTTGTGGCAGACAATGCGCAGCGAATAGTTCGCCACCTACCAGTTGGTCGGGACGACGGACGGACGTGCTTGTCGACCACGAGGAGCCGCACGATAAAGGAGGCTTGGATATGAAACGGTCGATCTTTACTCTCGCTGTGACGCTCGCCCTTGGCATCGCGGTCGGCGCGGGAATGACGAGCTTTGTGAACGCAATGCAGCATGTCAAGGTCAAGGAACTCTACAAAGCTGACCTGGTCACGAGCGAAGGGAAGGAAGCGAGCATGTTCCTCGCTGAGCTTGGGCCCGGGGCGAACATGGGCAAGCACTACCACCCCGGTGACGCCTTCGCCTACATCCTCGAGGGAACGATGCTGCTCGAGATCGCCGGAAAGGAATCGGTTACCCTGAAGCCGGGACAGAGCGGCAGCCTCCCTCCGCGGACCGTGCACGACGACAGGAACGCGAGCCAAACCGGTCCGCTGAAGTTCCTGGTGTTCCACGTCGCGAAGAAGGGCGAGCCGCTAGCGGTTCCGGCACAGTAAGCGGACGGCGGCGCGAGGCGTCTACGCCAGGGATGCGCGCGGCATGCCGGGAGTTTCTCCGGTTCGAGTGTCTTCCCCGCTACCGTAGACCCGCGCGGGCCGAAGGGGAAGTAAGCGACAACGATGACCCTTCTTGCCGACCTCGAGGAGTTCGTCGCTGACCATCGCCCGCACGGCACGCTGACCGGGGACGCGACGGCCGGCGTGGAACGGCTACCAGCCCACCGTCGCGTGCCCGTGCGGGGTGGTGTTTGAGCGGTGGGTCACGCCTGCGGAAGCCGAGCTGGAGCTGCTGCGGGCGGCGTCGTTGAACTGAGCGCCTCCAAATCCTCGGTGGCGCTCCGGAAACTAGTTTCTTACTGTGATCCTCCTCGACTAGACTGACGGGAGCGATAGGCTGTCTATCGGCATGCCTCGGGGAGTTCGCTATGAGAAGTATGGTCGCTTTCCTCCTTCTCACCATCGCTCAGGTTGCTCCCTCCCTGCCGGTGCCTGCTCTTGCAGCGCCCAACGACTTCCGCGTTGTCTCTGGAACGCTCCTCCACCCGGCGAGGCTCGGCCCTGACGCGGCCGTGGCGGTGCTCAAGAGCGACGAGGGGACGGTGTGCTACGCCGACCTCCGCGCGGTTTCACGTATTCCAACGGTGGAACGAGGGGCTGCGGTGACCTTGGTCGGCTTCGAAGGGTCTCGTCCTGATCAGCTCACGGCCCAGGTAATCTACCCGCCCGAAGGTACGCCTGCGCTGGCGGATGCTCCTTTGGTGCGGCCCCAGCGCATCCACGGCCGCATCGAGTCGCTGGCGGGGGCCACGATGGTGGTCCGGATGACCGACGGCAAAGAGGTCACATTCCTGCTGCGTGGCATCAGCGCCAAGATCCGAGGGCTGTTGCAGCGCGGTGACGTAGTAACGGTGTTTGGCCGACCCGCCGAAACCGACTTTGTAGTGATCGGCATCGTCCAGAGCCAGGACTGACTCTTAACTGCGCGCAATCGTCTGCGTAGCCGTGGGCCGAGCAGCGCACTCGCGCGCGACACTGTGCTGGTACGTGCCTTGGTGTTCGCCGCGGAAGTAGCTGGCGCCGAGAAAAGCGACGATGTCGTTGTCCCAGTCGGTGTGGAAGTGGACACGGAAGCCACCGAAGCCCAGGTCTCTGCGCAACAACCTGGGGTTGACGCCGCTCTCGCGAAGGTCGAACATGGCGGGGTCGTAGCGGATGGGTCGAGCCTGCGCGTTTACGACCTGGTCGATCTGAACCGACGTGTTGAAGCGGCGGCCCAGATGAAAGAACCGGACTTGAAAGCCGACATTCGATCCGCCCCAGAGGCCTCGCTCCGGACGAAAGCGGATCGACTGGTATCGATCCCAGTCCAATTCGGCCAGAACGTTCGGTAAGACATTCCGGACGGGCCGGTGCGGGTTCTGTGCGCGCCAGCGGGCCTGTCCCTTCAGCCACGCGAAGTCGAAGCGTTGCGACGACGCCGGCGGCGTGGCGGCAGAGGCGACGGCAAGCGGCGAAGCCTTCGACGCCAGCGCGAGAAAGGCCGCTGATTTGAGCAGCGTGCGGCGGGAAATCATGCGTCTCGCTACGCCGTTGTCAGTCCGACCCAACTGCCGCGGCTCTCTCCAACTCGTAGGTCCGCGCCAAGAGCAGCACCACGATCGTGCCGCCACTCCCGGAGACTAACTCGTTCATTCCGTGAAAGCTGATTGATGAATACCCGGAATGAGATGTATCTGGGGCGAGAGCGTCACAAGCCCACGCGAAGTTTTGTCAGGAGTGCGCCGTTGGCGCGATGGGCACCCCGACGACGACCTCCTCGCCGAGCAGAGCTACTACGCCCGGGTCGTCAGCGGCCAGCTCGATCTGTAGTCGTTGCGTCCCTCGCTGTCTCACTTCGCGCCCCGCGCGCGCTCCGCTGCCTCGCGCTCTCTCTGCTTGCTCTCCCGCTCTCGCGCGTCTTGCTCTCGCTGCCATCTCGCCTTGAGCCGCTCGAGGGCCTCACTCACCGATGCCTCGATCCCCGCCATCTTCTCGAGCACGTCCGAGGGCTTCACGCCCAGTGTCGCGGCCTTGGCCGCTTTCGCGAGGTTCGCGTCAGCGCGGTCGAGGTTCTTCCGCACGGTCGCCATGGCTCCCTGGAGCTTCTTCCGCTCCGCGCCCTTAGGTCCCCACTCACCCGTGACGACATCGAGATACTCGCCTTGTTCTCTGGACAGATCGGCCAGCGCCTTTCCGTCACCGGAGGCCTTCTCGGCAGCGTCGGCCAGGTTCTTCGCTTTTCCGCCAGCCTTCAGGGCGACCCGGATCGACGCGACCTTGTCCCTCGTGATCTTGTCCGCGCGTTTCTCCTGATCGGCGACTCCGCGCTCCCTCGCCTCAATTTGTCCGATCCGCTTCTCATGTGTTCTGAGCGCGTTGTCGTAGTTCTCACGGATCTTCTCCCACTCGCCGGCCAGTGCGTCTGAGACGGCGCTCAGAGCGAGCAAAAGACCAAGCGTCAGAGGGAGACATCGTCTCGCGGGGCCGCCGTGATGCATCAACCGCCTCACTTGATGTTCTGGACCTTGCCTTGAATGGCATCGAGCCGGGCCGCCAACTCCTTGAGCTGGCCGGCGAGACTCTCCGAGAGCTGGCGCAGGGTTTCTTCCAGCCTTGCCGAGCTCGCGGCCAGCTCCTGGCTCGACGCCGCCATCTTCCGTATGCTCCCAGCATTCTCGAGAGTCGATTCGTGATTGAGCCAGCCGAGCTGGGCGGTCTGCAACATGAATTTGCGGACCGCGGCCAGGTCCTCAGCGAGTGCGCGCGAGTCCGCCAGCACCTTGTCCGTGTCCTGCCTCGTCGAGGCGAGATCGCGCTGCACGAGGCCCAATCTTTCCTCGAGACGCTGGAGTTCGGCCGCCACGGACGTCCGCAGCGCCTGTTGCTGTTGCAGGCCGCTCTGGGTGACGGTCTCGGGAGCCTTGGGTACGTCCGTTCGGTAGACGAACGTGACTACCACGGGCACCGATACGGGGCTGGTCCGGTTCTCGGGCGAGGCGGTATACCGCTCCCAGGCGTCGGCCGGACTGTCACCCGGCAGGACAACCAGGTGGCCATCCTTGGCGTCGAGAAACGCCAGGGCGCCCATACTGCCGGACTCTCTGACCGCGGCCTGAATCGCGTGGGAGTGGGACGCGAGGGATCGCTCCCGGTCCCTGATCGCAGCCGACTGCGCCGCCGGCACGAGCGAGTGGCTCGCGCACCCAACGACGGCCAGCGTGAGACATATCAGGTAAAGACCGGGGCCCAGGACGTGCGGGCGCCCACGCCGTATGCGTCGGAGCAGCACGAGCAGTAGCTGGCGCATCGTGAGTCCTCCGTCGCCCTGGACCTCGCGCGTTCCCGCCGGCGCCTTCACGCCGGCCGGCGCACCCTTCTCGGGTGGCCTGAAAGGTGGCATCCGAAAAAAGGTCCCATACAATCAGCGTGTGGGACCCCACTATGGATCATTATGGCAGAGTGGTTCAAGCGAGTGCCTTCGACGGCTCGCCACGCCACCAAAACTGCTCTCTGGTGTGCGTGATCGCCTCGCTGACGATGGCAGCGCGCGGGTGATGCCACAGGCCGAGTCTCGGGTCGCGGCTCATGGATAAGAATCTGTCCCACCCCGAGGCTCCAGCGCGGATCAGCTTGTGGCGAACGCTTCCCCGCGCCTGGGCCATGATCAACCCGTACTGGACCTCAGAGGACCGATGGGCTGCGCGCGGACTCTTGCTCGGTGTCGTGCTCCTCACGCTCGCCATGGTCTACCTCACCGTCCTCTTGAATCAGTGGAACAACGCTTTCTACAGCGCCCTGCAGGACAAGAACATGCCGGCCTTTCGCGGCCAGCTCTTCCGGGTTACGTACCTGATCACCATCTTCATCTTCCTCGCTGTATACCAGGTCTATCTCAACCAGATGCTCGAGATCCGCTGGCGACGCTGGTTGACCGACCGGTACCTGCGCGCCTGGCTGACCGATGGCGCTTACTATCGGATGCAGCTCCAGGCGAGCGAGACCGACAACCCTGACCAGCGCATCGCGGAAGACGTGCAGCTGCTCGCGGCCCACACACTTGGTCTTTTCACCGGAGGCCTGCGGGCGACCGTCACTCTGTTGACCTTCGTCGCGATCCTCTGGTGGCTTTCCGGGTCTCTCACCGTCACGGTGGGCGAGTTCGCCATCCACCTGCCCGGCTATATGGTGTTGGTGGCCGTTCTCTACGCGATCCTGGGCACGTGGGTGACCGACTGGCTGGGCCGCCCGCTCGTCCAGCTGAACTTCGATCGGCAGCGATACGAGGCCGACTTTCGATTCAGCCTCGTCCGCTTCCGCGAGAACACCGAGGGCGTGGCGCTCTACCGCGGCGAGGCGGACGAGTTTCGCGGCTTTCGCCAGCGGTTCGAGGACGTGGTGCGGAACTGGTGGGGCATCATGCTCCGACAGAAGCGCATGACCTACTTCACGTCCGGCTACGGGCTCGGCGCGTGGATCGTCCCGTCCATCGTCGCGGCACCCCGCTACTTCCGGGGCGAGCTCGGGCTCGGCGGGCTCATGCAGACGAGCCAGGCCTTCCAGCAGGTCCAGGACGCGCTCAGCTTCTTCGTCCAGTCATACAAGGAGATCGCGGCCTGGTGCGCGGTGGTCGAGCGGCTCGCCGGCTTCGAGCGAACGCTCGAGCGGGTGCACCTGCAGACGGCGAGCGGTTTCCGACGCGTCGAGGGGCGCCCCACCCAGTTGGCCGTGGCAGGTGTCGACCTCTACCGACCGGATGGTCAGCCACTCATCGCGAACGTCAACCTCTCACTCCGGGGCGGCGGCGACAGCGTCCTCCTGACCGGCGCGTCGGGCTCTGGCAAGAGCACGCTCATCCGCGCCATCGCCGGCATCTGGCCGTTCGGGCGTGGCGAGATCCGCGCGGCGCGCGGCGCCCGGATCCTGTTTCTGCCCCAGCGGCCATATCTGCCAATCGGCAAGCTCCGTGACGTAGTCAGCTATCCGATGCCTGCCAGCGGTGTCGCGGAGGGAATTCTGCACGAGGCGCTCGAGGCCGTCGGGCTGTCCCAGCTCGCCGGGCGTCTCGACGAGAACGCCCACTGGGCGCTTCAGCTCTCCCCGGGCGAGCAGCAGCGCATTGCTTTCGCGCGCGCCCTGGTTCAGAGGCCCGAATGGCTCTTTCTCGACGAGGCGACCTCCGCGGTGGACGAGGCGACGGAGGCGCGTCTCTATCAACTGATGCGCGAGCGGCTACCCGAGACGACGGTGTTCAGCATCGGCCATCGGGCAACGCTACGTCCCTTCCACGCGCGCCGGCTCATTGTGCAGCCCACTGGAAACAGCGCCGCCGCGGTCGTGGAACTACCCGCCGCCACCGACTTCGAATCGGGACACGGCGCTGCCATGCGTGACGAGGGCGCGACGAGACCCTGATAGGAGCGCTCTCGATTCCCTTAGCGCGGCCACGGCGCGCTTCACGGTCGTCCGCTCATCAGCTGCTTGGCGGCCCCGAACAATCTCGTGGCGGTTCACAGCTAGGCGGAGAGCTGAGCGACCGTGCTGGCAAGACGCCGACGGGGCGCTATTGGATCGCGGTACGGCGCGTGTCGTCCCGAGAGGGCGGCGTCAAGCCGCACTCGGCGATCTTGTTGAGTAGCGTTTTGTAGCTGACCTTGAGAATCCGTGCGGCCTCGGCGCGGTTCCAGCTCACGCGCTCGAGCACCTCCGAGAGGGCGTGGCGCTCGACATCGCGGGCCCCACGGCGTGCGATCTCGCGCAGGCTCTCCGTGACTGACAGCGTGGGCTGCATGGGCTGCGGTGACATGAGGCGCAAGGGGAACCCGGGCCGCCTGCACCGCGAAATCCCGCTCGCCGTCGGCCAGCACGACCATGCGTCGGATGACGTTCTCCCTATCAAGGGCGATTTCACGACGTACTCCGGCGAGCGGTGCATCGCGATGTCCATGCTCCGCGATGTCGAAGGCGTTCCCACTGGACGGCCTGAGTAGCCCAAGAACGAAGAAGGTTGCGGGGACCACCCGACGCAGCCGGGCGCGCCAACGCCCTGCAGAGCTGGACTTCGGTCGTCGCCAGCTTCGCGGCGATCAATCGGGGTTAGAGCGCCCGCCCCGTACTACCGCCAGTGATGCCGATGTGGCGCGTAATACCCAGGCCCCGGATAGGCGTGGTAGTACGCACCTCCCTTAGCGCTCGGACTTGTGTGGCTGGTAGCCCCGTTTCCACGCTAGAGCAACGCCCCTACTGTATCCAACCGCGCACAAATACGACGGCGGCGCCATCCCCAAGGAGCTCTCCGAAGTCACCTGACCGCCTCCCAGAGCCGTCGAGAGTGACGTCGCTGGGGCTGCACGGTCAACTGCGGCTCCTCGTGCGGGGCATGGCCGGACACGAGACAAAGTGTTGCTGCCCTGCCCTCGTGTGAACGATTCGATGCCTAAAGGGCCCAGAGCTTGGTGTCTACAAAATCGAGGGAAGATCCCTCGTCCTCGTCCTGTCTCCCGATTCTGGCCGTGACACAAGCAAGTGCCACTTTCCCGACGCGGCGAACGCTGAAACAACGTCGATTCGCCTCGTGCGACACGACCTTGGCGTTCCAACACCACCCTTTGTCATGCTCCCGTCCACCGCCCGTTCCGATCCCAGTCACCTTCGAATAGTTGTGGATATGTGGGGAACCCATACTCGGCCGTTAGTACTACTGTCGGGATGGAAGGCAGCAGCTGACGGTCATGGGCAAGACGCAGGGCCCGCCGGTGATCTGCTGCTCGGTGAATCGGGGCTTCTTCATCGCGATCCTCCCGTCCCGGTAGAGGATCGCAGGAGCCGTCACGTCCTCAAGTCAGAAATGGTCCAGTTTCATGGGGGCAGGTCCAATGAGTTCGAGACTGGAGTTCTCACTCGCCAGTGACGGACTCGAACAGGATCCCAGGTCCGGCGAGCGTCTCGACGGCGTGATACCTGACCCACTGAATTTGCGGGCGGGTGAGCTGCCGCATCACCCGTCTGAGCAGGGGGGAGAATTGGGGGGCGAGGAGGATCAGCCTGGGCGGAAGCGAAGCGTCGACGCGCTGCACGGGATACATACGCTGGACATTCTGCGTGTTGCGCACGATCCAGTCGAAATGGCCGAGACCGCGAAGCAGCAAGCCGTCGTTAAGGGTCGTGTCAAAGTCGATGATCGTGAGCTTGCTCGCACGATCGACGGCGAGCAAATCGATCTCGCCGCACGGGTAACACGGGATCTTGGCGTCGATCGTGCGCAGGCCCTCCTCGAGCGCCCCGCTCCAGTCCAGCGGAAGGATGGCGGCGAGCCGATCTCTGGTGACCGGCACTGGTCGCAGCAGGACGGCATTTCCGCGGGGACCGGGGGGCGCAGACGACTCGGGCCCGGGCGAAAGAACAGGCGCGCCCGTCCTGGGCGAGGCGTCGGCTGTCTTGTGCGACAGGAACAGGTGGGAGACGTCCTCCAGTCCCCGTCCAAGCGGGCGGTCGTGTGCGCCCTTCGCATCGCCGCCATCGTTCTGATCCATGTCGCTCAATCCCAGGAGCCGAGCCCGGCCTGGCCTGGCGTCACGTGTGGTCCGTGGATGGCGGTACGCCGGCCATCGATGCTGGCGGCGACCACGCAGTCGCGGCGCCTTCCATGACGAGAATGGAGTCGTGTTCGCCATAGGGATTCGGCTCGACGGCGGCATTCGACGGATCGTTCTGCCATCGCCCATCGACCACGTAGCGATACCGGTACCGCCCTGGGGGGAGCTTGATGACCTTCGTCCAGACTCCACCGATCGGGTCCATCTCGCTTCCGTCCAGGGTCCAGTCGTTGAAGTCCCCCGCCAGCAGAACGTGTTCGGCGTCGGGAGCTTCGATAGTGAACGTGACTTCCTGGGGTGTCACGATCGGGGACGATGGCCCGGCCCGACGGTGACGCGCGCTCGTTCGGGTGGCGTGGGCGTCCAGGGCGACACACGGATTCTCGGCCTCACGTCGCAAAACTTCGGCGACCAGCGCCTGGTAGTCGTCGAATCCCGCACAGTGTCGGCAATACTGGGCGATCGGCACGCCGTGGCTGGCCGCCTCTGCGAGCTTGATGCTGTACCTGATGATCGTTTCGAAGTAGCGACCGTCGAGGTGACGGTGAAGCTCGTCGACGACCGCCTTCACGAACGGCGCCCGGCCCGGATAGAGCGTGACGAGCACGCGGGCCTCGATGTGGTGATCGGACTTCTGGGCCAGTAGATCGAACGTCTCCAGCAGCTTGGCGATCCCGTGTAAAGAGAAGAAGCTCGGATCCATCGGCACGATGGCTTCCGAGCACGCCTTCAGCGCATTGAACGTCAAGAGGCCCACGTTCGGCGGGCAATCGACGATGACGTAGTCATAGTCGCCTCTGACCCTCGCGAGGGCGTCGGACAGCATGTCCTCCCGCCCGGCGAGCCCTGCCAGCATTTCCGGGATCGCGCTCAACAAAATGTCGGCAGGAGCCACGTCGAGGTTCTCG
>WNGB01024287.1_pt1 | contig 10097 bp, 12 predicted proteins | sample 5400681 | NCBI WGS metagenome assembly WNGB01 (sample SAMN13153367, study PRJNA577476) | soil metagenome | isolation source: 115 cm soil or saprolite under grassland replicate 2 | place: USA:California | collected 2016-06-15
TCTCTGAACGCCTTGGCGTAGCCCCGGTAGATTCTCGACCGGCTCAAGACCGCTGTGACGTTGCCGTTCATACTCAAACCTGAATACGCCGCTGCCAGCGGAAAGCCCTTGACCATCTGTTGTTCAAGGCACAACACGTATTGCCACGCGGTTACGGTGGCATGCATGGCGGTGGCGAACCGGACATCACCCGCGTGACCATCTCGCTGCGCATGCGTCTGGCCGACGTCATCAAGCGCATCGAAGGCATCCCGATGGGCGGCACGGACTGCGCTCTGCCGATGCTGTGGGCCGCTCGCAACAAGCTGAACGTATCGGCGTTCATTACCCACACGGACAGCGAAACGTGGGCGGAAGTGAATGCTTCCGCCCGCTCCTTTAATCTCGAAACAGGAATTAGATCTAAGTTAACTCAACCATGCGCGTTCACATCTTGAGCGATCTTCATTTGGAGTTCGCGGCGTTCAAGCCGATCAATGTAAACGCTGACGTGGTCGTGCTCGCTGGTGACGTTCACACGGGCAAGAACGGAATCAAATGGATTCTCAAGACCATCCCCGATCGGCCAACAATCTACGTTTTTGGAAATCACGAGTTCTATGGGCAGAAGATTCCGAAGCTCATCTCGGAAATCAAAGAAATCGCCCAAGGCACGAACGTCCACGTTTTGGAGAATGACAAAGTCGAGATCGGAGACGTGGCATTTCTCGGAGCAACGCTTTGGACGGATTTCCGTTTGAATGGCGACCCGGTTCTCGCGGAGGTGGCCGCGCAAACTGGAATGACGGATTTTCGGAGGATTCGCGTGACGCCATCCTACCGGCGTTTCCGTCCGAGCGACGCGCGACGGATTCACGCGCATTCGTTGGAGTGGTTGGCCCAACGGATTGAGCAGGCACGAGGCAGGAAGATCGTTGTCGTGACTCATCACGCACCGAGTCCTCAATCAATACCGGCGAGATTCCAGAACGACCCATTGAATCCAGCGTTCGCATCGAACCTCGAACCGTTCATCGTGGAATGCGGGGCGGCCTTGTGGATTCACGGTCATATTCATCATCGTGCCGATTTCACTGTTGGCGGCACTCGTGTCGTCGCAAATCCGCGCGGTTATCCGACCGAACCGCACACTGGTTTCGATCCGACATTGGTCATCGAAATCTGATCACGTCCCGTTGGCCGAGCAACCAAGGCAGTGGTCTGCAAAACCATTCAGGTGGGTGTAACTCCCGCACGGGACTCCATTTCTTCGGGCATAAGTGTTGAGAGACACACGCCGGTCTTGCAAACCGGAATAGTCGGCGCGCTACCGACATGCCCGGCCATTTCACGCGGCGCGAAATCCCGGTGCCGGTCAGGACTTCACAGATCTGGCTGCGGTGGTTCAACTCCGCCTTCGTGTCCCGATTGGGTTGCAAACTTTGATAGTGAAGTCCCGCCTCTTAATCGGCAAGAACTCGGTGCGAGTCCGAGGCAACCCACCATTTCCGCATCCGTGGTGAAATTATTATCATCCTCCGCTTCGAACGGAGAGTTTGCAGGTGAGAGTCCTGCCGGATGCGCCAGTTTATGCCGCGTTAGTCCAACGACAAGAGACACTCCGCTCAGAACGGAGAGGTTGGGGGTGGAAATCCCTCACGCGGCACCATTTGGAATGTCAACCGGTCTAGCGAACCGAGCCTCGGTGCTAACGAGTGCGTGCCTCCGGGCAAGTGGTGCAAGTCCACGACATTCCGCCATGCGCGCGTAGTTCAAAGTGAACCGTCCGTTTTATAAACGGAGTCGCACTAGATGAGTGCCTGGATCCGGAGCGTTCCCGGACGCGCGCACCAATTGTCCCCATAGCTCAAAGCACAGAGCGGGCGCGTCCTAAGTGTCAGGTTGCCGGTGAAAGTCCGGCTGGGGGACACCATTTCGGGGGCGTAGCTCAACAGCAGAGCGCTCGTTTGACATGCGAGAGGTAAAGCGGGCAGCACGCTTCGCTCCCACCATTTCGAGGGCATAGCTCAGTCACCAGAGCGGGTGCGTCACATGCACCAGGTCGAAGGCGCAATTCCTTCTGCCTTCACCATTTCGTCCTTGTGGTGTACTCCAGTCAACATGCCTGCCTCTCATGCAGGAGATCACCGGAGCGAAGCCGGTCAGGGATGCCAAATCAATCGCCCTCAAAGCATTGTTAGCGATGCATTCGCTCGGTAAGCGAATCAGCTCGGTGCAACTCCGAGTGAGGGCTCCAAATCCAGGTGGCCGTCCTCAAGGACCGCAGTCGAGCCAGCCCTCACGTGGGTCCCATAAGCCCGCTGTGTCCGGGGCGGCACCGGAGACTGCGACCATTTTCGCCTCCACGCAGCAGCCTGCGGATTTCTTTTGTAAAGAATTCCTGCCGGAGCATCACCGACTGGAGGCTCCATTCCATTTGCTCGCGTAGCCCAATGCAGAGGCACGACGTCGAGAGCGTCGCGAGTGCAGGTGCAAATCCCGCCGCGAGCACCATTCCGGCCTGCAAGCATTAAAGTGATGCAGCGGACTTTTAATCCGCTGAACAGCGAGCGTTACCCTGGCGGGCCACCAATTCATTGCCGGGTCGTCTAATTAGCAGGACATCGCCCTTTGAAGGCGACTTGTGGTGGTGCGAATCCATCCCCGGCAGCCAATCCAGCCCGTTAGCTCAAAATCAGAGCGGCAGTCTTACAAACTGCGGACGCTGGAGAGTTACCAGCACGGGCTACCATTTGCCGCTGAGTGTGGAAGTCTGCACACCTGTCTCTGAAACAGGGAGAGCTGGAGCGTTACCAGCAGCGGCAGCCACATACTGAACAAGACGATTGTGCTGGTGCTCAACCGCAACTGGCAGGCGATCAACATTCGTTCGCCGCAAGAGGCGTTCTGCATGATGGCGACAAACGTGGCTACCGCACTCGAGATCGAAGGCGAGAACCACATCCACCCCGTAACGTGGGACGAGTGGATCACGCTGCCGATTCGTGAGCAGGACAACTCCGTGAATACCGTGCGCGGAGCGATCCGCGTGCCGACGGTGATCGTGGCGGTCAACTTCGCCAAGGTGCCGAAGAAGCGCCCGAAGCTCTGCGCGAAGACGATTCGCGAGCGCGACAGCAAACGCTGCCAATACACGGGGAAGTTGCTGAAACCGGACGAAGGCAGCCTCGACCACGTCCTGCCGCGCTCGCGCCGTGGCAAGGACAAGTGGGAAAACCTCGTGTGGTCGAGCAAGGACGTAAACGCCCGCAAGGGCAACCGTCTGCCACACGAAGCCGGCTTGAAGTTGCTCAACGAGCCGCGCGCGCCGAAGGAACTGCCGGTGACGGCGCTTCTCCGCAACACCCACGGCGTTGCCGAGTGGAAGCTGTTCCTGAACGAGTAAAGCAACGGGAGAGCGAGCGTCAAAAGCTCGCTCTCCCGAAACGACAGTATCGCTAACACCTTCAACAACGGTTAAACCATTACTATGAACGATGCAGGCCAACAAAAAGCTGACACCAAGGGCGAGTCTTCGACCTCCAGTGTCGGTTTGGTGGATCATGCGAAACTGGGAGTTGTCTTCGTGCTGCCGAATCTCCAGAAAGAATTGAAGCACATTCTTACCGGCACGGATCGCCGACTGATTTGAGATGAGCGCAGAAAACCCAACCCAGATCCACGCCACGGGCGAGGCCACGGGCTTCATTCCCGCGCCGGGCGACAAGGGCAAGCCCATCACCGTCATCGGCACGAATTCGATTCGCGCCGGGTTCGACGCCACCTGTCTCCAGCAGGCGCTCAACACCCGTAGCGCCCCTGGCGTCACTGACCTCGTGCTCAATCCTGACGCGCACGCGGGCTACGGCGCGCCGGTCGGTTGCGTGCTCACGTCGCCCACGCACGTTTATCCCGGCCCGGTCGGCGTGGACATCAAATGCTCGATGAGCTTCCTGCAACTCGACCTGCCCGCGGATCAAGTGGCGGACAAAACCATCCGCCGCGCGCTGATTGACGCGATTCTCGAACGCACGCCCACCGGCCCGGGCCGCGGTCAACGTTCCGCGCGCAAGGCCCGCAAGGTCGGGGAAACGCTCGGCGTGAAAGTTGCCACGGACGGCGCGTCGTCGGAAGTATTGCACGCGCTCGGCATTCCACTGCAGTGGGCGGAGCGTTGCGAAGACGCGGCGCACGTCGGCCATGACGGAACTAACGATGCACTCGCGTCGCGGCTCGAATGGGTGCGCGCGAATCAGTTCTCCAACTTCCTCGAAAAGATCACGCAGCTCGGTTCGTATGGCAGCGGCAATCATTTCGGCGAATGCGAAGTGGTGCGCCTGCTCGACAACGATCGCGCGCGACGCACGGCGCAGGTGTTCGGCTTGCGCGATGGTTGCGTGGGTTTTCTGTCGCATTGCGGTTCGCGTGGTTTCGGTCATGCCCTGGCGAGCGGACAATTCCGCGCGTTGCAGCAGAAGTTCGCCGCGTGGGGCATCCCGTTGCCGGGCGATGACAAGGAACTCGTCTATGCGCCGCTCGGCACGCCCGAGGCCGACGCGTATCTCGACGACATGGCGTTGGGCGCGAATTTCGCGACGGTGAATCATCTGCTCATCAACGCACTCGTGCTGGAGGCGTTTCAGGAAATCATTCCGGGCGTGAAAGGTTCGCTGGTGTATTTCATCAGCCACAACATCGCGCGGAAAGAATTGCTGCCGGACGGCCACGGCGGATTTGCAGGCGAAGGCTGGGTTCATCGCAAAGGCGCGACACGTGCGTTTCCCGCGAAGCATCCGTCATTGAAGGACACGCCGTTCGCGCAAACTGGTCATCCAATTCTGTTGCCCGGAAATCCTGCCGCCGGGAGTGTCATCATGGTTGCGGATGCCGGCGCAGAGAAGAGCGCCTATTCTGTGAACCACGGCGCAGGTCGCTGCATGGGCCGCAAAGCTGCAGAACGTGCGCTCGACCAGAAAACTGTGGACGACGAATTTGTCGCCTGCGACATTCTCACGAACTGCCGTCAGTATCCGAAGGACGAAGCTCCCGCCGCTTACAAGGACTTCGATGCAGTGTTGGATTCTGTGAAAGCCGCTGGTTTGGCGAGCGAGGTCGCGCGACTCAAAGCTCGATTTGTGATAAAGGATGCCGATGCGAGTCTGAAGGGAGCGGCGTAGCAGCAGCTTGGTCGTGAGTTTCCATAGCGGGTCGCACCAATAAAAAGCCAGCAACTACTCTTTGACGATGAGGAACGGCTAACCGTAAGTGTCATGCGTCACTCGCCGGACTGGTAGCGTCGTCATAGGCCGAAGTCCATCTGTTGAGATGGCAAGTGAATGGATGCTGTCAGTGTCGAGTACATCGCTGTAGAAATGAAAGTTAGCGCTCCCGTCCGGAGGCGGGAGGCTGGCGCGGCTGAGATAAAGCAGCAAGTGACATTCGGCGTAACGTTCGCGACTGACACGGTTGTTTGGTACTGATACACACCTGCGTTGAAGACGCAGTCGATTTCAATTGTCGCAAGTGTCGCAGTGATCAAGTCACAACGTATTGCACTCTTATCCGAATGGTTCACATCACAAGTGTTTTCGACATGACCAGGACAAGAATTGAAGCGTCTGCCACTACCCAAAGGTGACGTTTGTCGCGCACGCCGACTGATCCGAAGAGCTCCGAGCCGAGCCGCTTCAAACGGTGGTTCAAGCGGCTTGCCGTGGGTGCCGCGGGCCTGCTGGCGATAGCCTTCGTTTACCTCGCCGTGGAACATGTCCGGGGCAGGATTTCCCTCGGTCGGCGCCTCGCGGAACTGTCCGAACGCGGAGAACGGTTGTCGGTTGCGACACTGGAACCCAAACGCCCCGCGCCGGATCAGAACTCGGCCATCGTCCTTCGTGAATTAACGAACACTTTCGCTGGATTCACCACGAATTGGGATAACTTGCCACCGTCGTTAAGATTCGCGGCACCGGGCAGGGCCGTGATTACCTGGCGGCTCACCGAATGGAGCCGGGACGGCAAAGTGACGAACAACTGGGATCGCATCGGAGGCCAGCTGCAACAGGCGCAGGGCACTGTCGACACGATTCACTCGGCCGCCATGAAGCCGAATTATGACAGTGGCTTCGATTATCGCAAGGGCTTCGTCGACTTCCAAATCGGACCGCTCGCCATGGTTAAGCGTGCGGCGCAGGTTCTCAATGTCGCTACGGACTATGAATTGAGTAGAGGGCGGCTCGATGCCGCGCAGGAGCATCTTCTCGCTCTGGTCAAGTTGGCCGCGAGCCAGAAGTCTGAACCCATGGTCATCTGCCAGTTGGTCCGCCAAGCCTGTGCCGTGCTCGCGTTCAACGCCACGTGGGAAACCTTGCAGGCTCCCGGTGGGACGGACGCACAGTTCGCGGCGCTGCAGGCGGCATGGGAGAAGGCCGACTTTTCCCGCGACATGGCCGCCTCGTTCGAAATGGAGCGAGCCATGCAGTTGGATTTCTTCGAGCAAATTCGACGGTCCAAGGCGAAACTTGATTTCGTCATCGGCCGGCGAGAGGGCTGGGGCGAACCATTCAACACGTTCGTGACGCACGGATGCCTTCTGAAATGGGTGAACCTTCCGCTGTGGCAGATCGCGTGGGCACGGCAGGATGAACTTCGGGGGCTGGAGCGGTGGCAGGAGATCATCGATCACGACCGGATCGCCCGATCCAACTCATGGGCCGGGTTACGCGGTCGCACGAACCCCGATCAGAGCTCGGAGACGCTCCCCTTTATGGGAGTCCCGATTGCGGACGACCGAGACGGTTGGTTCGATCGTTTCCGCTTCCTGTTTTCGGCTGGCCCGTTTTCCATCTCTGATTTGACGATCCATAAAACCCTCGGGGCACAGACGCAGCAATGCCTCGCCGTGACCGCGATCGCGCTCAGGCGATTTCACCTGCGCACGGGAAAGCTTCCGTCTGACCTAAACGCGCTGGTCCCGGATTACCTGCACGAACTTCCACGAGACTTCATGGATGGTGGAATCCTGCGCTATCGACTGACCGCGCGTGGCGGATTCATCCTCTACTCGGTCGGAGAAGACGGTCACGATGACGGTGGCGATCCCAGTTTGCGGACCGACAAGAAGAGGTACCGACAGATCTGGGACGGGCGGGATGCGATCTGGCCCTCGCCGGCGACTTCGGCGGAGACCGCCGAGGCGATGAATTCGACAAAGGAGTAAGAATGCATTGATCGAATCCCACAGAGAATTCCAAGAAATGCGACCGTGTCCGCCGGGCCGGTCGCAGCGGGTGCGCGATTAACCGTGAGACACACCGACACCTTTTTCCAACTCATGGTTTCGTCTGCGCGAGCGCCACCCGCTCCACTTGCACGCGCGCGTCATTGAAACAGGCTCCGCCGGCCACGTCGTTGACATGCTGTGGACAGAGCGCGGTGGATGTCTGGCCATTGCGCGATGAACTCCGCCAGGCGCCCTTCGGCAGACCGCAAATGCCGTCGCGCATGCGATCGCTGATTCGAGCACGACAACGCACCTCGCCGAGGTCGTTGAATACGCGCACTTCATCGAGATCCAGAATCCCGCGCGCGACAGCGTCGGCCGGATTAAGGGTGAGCCAGAGTTCCGGATAGTTGAATTCGCCCAGTGTGCTGGAAATCATTTTATTATTGGAGGCGCTGACCAACGCGAGTGGAAAACGGTCCTGGCTCACGGGCTGGTATTGAAATGGCGCAGACCCCAGCGCCGGTGGAGTGAGGTGCGCCCGGCCGTCCGGCGTAAGCGGCCTCACGTTCTCAAACTGCACCGGCCCGCCGCCTGAGAACCGATAGCCGTGGATGTCGCCCTGCATCACCGGTGCCGGATCGCACGGTCGGCCCGAAAGGCTGAGGGCGTCAGCCACTTTGCGCATACTCGTGGCGGTGTCCCAGCCAAAGGGTTCATCGGAAAAACCCATGGCGCGACCCAGTCGCGCAAACACCCATTCGTTGGGCCGCGCTTCGCCACAAGCCTCGATCGCGGGTTGGACTCCGCCGACGATGTAGCTTCCGTAAGAGCGCTTGATTTCGTGCTGCTCGAGAAATGTCACCGCTGGCAAAAGGATATCAGCATAGCGGGCCGTGTCGGTCATCACTTGTTCATGCACGACGGTAAAGAGATCGTCGCGGGCCAATCCCCTCAGGATTGTGTTCTGGTCGGGAGCCGTGGCCGCCGGATTACAGTCGTAGATGAACAAGGATTTAATGGGCGGCGCGATGGTGCGTTCCGTCAACAGGCGACCCAGTTGGCTCATGTTCAATTCGCGCGTCGCCCATCGGGCCGGCGGCGAATCAGGTCCGAAAAGCTTCGCCATGTCCAATTGCGCCGCGCCGCTGTTCGACAAGGTGTAGCCTCCGCCGCGGACGCCAAATTTGCCGAGCAGCGCCGGCATGGCCATGACCGCGGCGAGGGCCTGGCCGCCGTTCCGATTTCGTTCGATGCCCCAACCGACACGAATCACCGCAGGGGACGAGGCGGCGAAGACACGAGCCAATTCCTCGATCCGGCCACCGGACACGCGCGCCTCGGCGGCAGCCCGCGCGATGGGCCATTGCCTTGCGGCAGCCAGCAGCGGTTCCAATCCATCGGCATGTTCCGAAAGGAAGGCACGATCCAGCAGGCCTTCTTCGTTCCATTGCCGGATCATCGCCAGTGCCACGGGCAGATCCGCGCCGGGATACACCGGCAGGTGCAGATCGATCTCGGCCGAACTGAAGTTGCGGATGGGATCGATGACTGCCACGAAGGCGCCGTTTTTCTTCGCCCTCCGCAAGTACGGGACAAGGTGGATGTTTGAATACTTCGGGTTCGCGCCCCAAACAAGAATCGCCCTGGCCTCCGGGTAATCTTGAAAAGCAACGCCCGGCATCTTGCCGTACATTCCCATGGCCACGGCGGTTGCCGGAGCCGCACAGAGCGTTCGAGCCAGACGGGATGCCCCCAGTTTCGCGAAGAACAAAGCATCCAGAAAATCATGGCTCAACAGGCCGTTCGACCCGTCATAGTGATACGGCAGAATGGCCTCCGCACCCCAACGTTCGATGATCGCGCGGAACCTTTCGATGATCGAGGCAATCGCTTCCTCCCAGGAAATGCGTTCGAAACGCGCTTCGCCTTTCGGGCCGACACGGCGCTGCGGATGGAGGAGGCGGGTGGGGTGATAGACGCGGCGGTCGAACTTCCCGATCTTGTCGCAGATGAACCCTTGAGTATTGGGGTGTGCGCTGTGCTCGGCTGACGCCGCCTGGATGCGCGCGATCTTTCCGTCCGCGACGATTATCTCCAACGCACAGGAGTCTGGACAATCCATCGTGCAAGTCGTGCGAATCGTTTCGCTCATCAGGGAATGGTAACGATTGCCTTTGCTGGCGGCACTTCAATTCTTCCCGAAGGCCGATCTTTGGCGGGGTGGATTTTTGTCACTGTTCTGCTTCCTTGGCGGCTTTGCGCCTTGGCGCCTTGGCGTTCGTCGATTTTCGGCGCCAGTCCGAAATCGTGCCAGTGGGTTCTCCTGGCTAAGGATGTTGCCAGAAGGATAAGACTTCTCTCCACCAGTCCGACGACTGAGTGGCGACGTCATTGTGTCCGGCCCCTGGAACCAACTGCAAACGCTTTGGGCCACGATAGCCGTCGTATAAACGTCGACCGAATTCAGGTGGTATCACTTGATCTGCCCCGGCGAGCACGAAGCCCGCAGGTCCCCCATACTCTCTGAGCCACTCCGACGGTTCAAAACGGTCCCAAAGGAGCCACGACACCGGGAGGAATCGCATCTGCCGCTGGCCGACTGACGCAAGCTTGTCATACGGCACGAAGAACATCAGGCCAGACACGTGCCGTCCATCTACCTTGGCGAGGTGGGCGGCGACCCCGGCCCCCAGGGACTCACTGACGATATAAACGGGGAGTTGCTTGGGCAAAAGAGCGAAGGCTTGCTCTGCTGCTGCTAGGATACTGTGCTGGCTTGGCGAGCCTGTGCGTGACCCATAGCCGGGGTATTCGAGGACGTATACATCCAGGGCCGCCGCGTCGTGCAGCGGTTTGACGAGGTAGCCTCGATCGAGGGCGCAGCCTGCGTTCCCGT
>WNGB01015464.1_pt1 | contig 10095 bp, 4 predicted proteins | sample 5400681 | NCBI WGS metagenome assembly WNGB01 (sample SAMN13153367, study PRJNA577476) | soil metagenome | isolation source: 115 cm soil or saprolite under grassland replicate 2 | place: USA:California | collected 2016-06-15
GTGGTTCGCGGCCATGCCGGCGCACGTCGAGTCGGTGGCGTGGATCTCGGGGCGCACCGACGTCTACTGCGCCACGTTCTCGCTGCTGGCCATCCTCCTCGATCGCCGCGCGCGGCGACGCGGGGCGCGCGGGCCGGGCACGCCGGCGGTCATCTCGCTCGCCCTCGCTCTCCTCGCCAAGGAGGCGGCGGTGACGATGATCGGCGTGCTCGCGGTCGCGGAATGGATCGGGCCCGGCCGCCGCCGGGCCGCACCCGGCCCGCATGCCCGCGCGAGCCTGCGCTGGCTCGCCCCCTACGCGGCGGTCACCGCCGCCTACCTGATCGCGCACGCCGCCCTGGCGCGCGCCCCCGTCATCGTGTCCGGCGTGGATGCGGTGGCCCGCGCCGAGCGCCGGCTCGCCGGCGCGGCGCTGCTGCCCCATCAGCTCGCGTTCCTGTGGCCGTGGGCGGGCCATGCCCCGGAGCGCACGCTCGCGCTTCCGGTCTCGCCGCTCGCGCCCGCGGTCGTGGCGGGGGTTCTCCTCTCGCTCGCCGCCGCCGCTGGACTGGTCGAATTGCTGCGGCGCCGCTCGCCGCTCGCCCTGCCCCTCGCGCTGCTCTGGCTGCCGCTGCTGCCGCCGATCGCGGCCACCCTCCTCCATGCCCACCCCTACTCGGCCGAGCGCCTCCTCTACCTCCCTTCGGCGGGCGCGGCATGGATGCTCGGCCTGCTGCTCTCCGCGACCACCGCCGCGGGCCCGCAGCAGCGTCGGCTCCGGCTGGTGCCCGGCCGCGCGGCACAGGGGCTTGCCGCTCTGCTGGTCGCCGGCAGTGCGTGGAAGACCGCGCGCACTGTGCCGCAGTGGCGGGACGACCAGGCCATGTACCGCGCGATGATCCAGGCCGAGCCGCGCAACGCGACCGGGCGCGTCGGGCTCGCGGGGGCGCTGATGACCGGAGGCCGCGAGGCCGAGGCGCGCGCCGAGCTCGATCGCGCCGAGTCGCTCGATCCCGGGCTCCCGGAGGTGTTCGTGACCCGCGCCGGTCTCGCGCACCGCCACGCCGACTGGCCGGGCGTCGTCGCCGCCGCCGAGCGCGCGCTGGCCCTGGACTCGATGCGAATCGACGCCGGGCTGCTGCGCGCGAACGCTCTGCTCCGCCTGCGGAGGCTCGACCAGGCGGGTGCGGCGCTCGACCGAATGGAGGCGGTGTTGCCGGGGCATCCGGGGATCGAGTCGCTCCGCGGCCAGCTCCTTCTCCTCCAGGGGCGGAGCGATGCGGCGCTGCCGCTCCTCGAGCACGCCGCGCTCTGGGTGAACGACGATCCGGCCCTGCTCTACGCGCTCGGGAACGCCAGCCTGCTCGAGGGCCGCCCGCGCGAGGCGGCGGGCGCGTTCGAGCGCACCGTGGCGCTCGATCCCGCCTACTACGACGGCTGGCTGCGCCTCGCGCTCGCGCGACACGGGCTCGGGGATGGTCTCGGGCGCGACGCGGCGCTGGCGCGGGCGGCGGCTCTCCCCGAGGCGGGGGACGGGCGCGCCGCGGCGCTGCGGAGGCAGTGGGCCGCCCCTGCGGCGCCGGAATCGCCGCGCTGAATCGCTTGTGCCCCGAAGATTGTTGGTGCAGCGGAGCGCCGGGCCGCGCTGAATCGCCGCGTGCGCGCGCTTGGGGTAGGCTGTGCGGCCACGCTGCCCGCGCACTCCCCTGGCGGAGGCTGTCCCATGGACTTCGGCACGAAGCGCGTCCTGGTCACCGGCTCGACCGGCTGGCTCGGCCGGCGACTGGTGGACACGCTGGTCAACGGGCTCCCCGGGCCGGAGGGGCTCGCGGCCCCGCAGCCCGGCCTCGAAGTGCGCTGCCTGGTGGCCCCGGGCGAGGACGGGCCCGCGGTCCAGCGGCTCTCGGACCGCGTGGGGCTCGTCATCGGCGACCTGCGCCAGCCCGCCCACTCGGCGGCACTGGTCGAGTGCTCGAAGGGCGGCGTCCTGTTCCACGCCGCCGGGGTCATCCACCCGCGGCGCGTCAACGAGTTCTACCAGGTCAACGTCGAGGGGACCCGGTGTCTGCTCGAGGCGGCGGAGCGCGCCGGGGTGCGCCGGGCGGTGATCGTGTCGAGCAACTCGCCCTGCGGGTGCAACCCGACGCGCGAGCACCGCTTCGACGAGCGCTCGCCCTACCACCCCTACATGAACTACGGGCGCTCGAAGATGCTCATGGAGCTGGCGGTGCGCGAGTTCCAGCAGCGCGGAGCACTCGAGACCGTCGTGATCCGGGCGCCGTGGTTCTACGGGCCCTGGCAGCCGCCGCGCCAGACCGTGTTCTTCCGCATGATCCGCGACGGCCGGGCGCCGATCGTGGGCGACGGCGGGAACCCGCGCTCGATGGCCTACATCGACAACCTGTGCCAGGGACTGATGCGGGCGGCGCTCGAGCCGCGGGCCAACGGGCAGATCTACTGGATCGCAGACGAGCGCCCCTACACGATGCGCGAGATCATCGACACGGTCGAGCGCCTGCTCGAGGGCGAGTTCCGGCAGCGGGTGGCGCACCGGCGCGTGCGATTGCCGGGCGTCGCGAGCGACGTGGCCCGGCTCCTCGACGGCACGATCCAGGCGCTGGGCGGCTATCACCAGAAGCTCCACGGGCTCTCGGAGATGAACCAGACGATCGCCTGCGTGATCGGGAAGGCGCAGGCCGAGCTGGGCTACCGCCCCGCGGTCGCGCTCGAGGAGGGCATGCGGCGCAGCTTGCGGTGGTGCTTCGAGAACCGCTACCTGTGAGCGACCGCGGTGAGCGCTCCCGGCTCGCGCGCCCCCGGACCGCTCCGGCATGAGGGAGCCTCCGCGCTCAGGGCGCGCTCATGAGCGGCGCGCGGCGGACGTAGATCCAGCGTCCGAGCGGGAGCTGGAGCGAGTCGAGCGCGGCACCCGCCTCCGGGAGATCCAGCGGCCGGCTCAGGAACACGAACGGCGCTTCCGAGACCGCGTGGCTCCGCTGCCAGCCCTCGAGCCGCTGCACGAGGGTCTCGCCGTCGGTGGGCGAAAGGGTGAGGTCGGGCCGCTGGCCTTCGACCACCTGGAAGTAGAAGAGGTTCGTGAGCTCGGGCCAGTTCGCGACCACCAAAGCACCGCGCGGGATCGCGGCGAGCGCCTGCTCGCCGTAGACCCGCGGCGTGTCGAAGCCCCGCAGGCTCGGCAGCAGCGTGCGCGCGAGCGTGGGGTCCTCCTCCTCGACCCGGAGCCCCCACGGCCCGATGGGTTGCCGGTCGGCGTAGATGCGGGCGAGATGCGGGGCCAGGAGGACGCCCAGGAGCACCAGGATCCCGGTCACGCGCCGCCGCGCGAGCAGCGGCTCGATCCCGGCGGCGAGGAAGACCACGCATACCAGGGCGCAGGGGAGGAGGAAGAGGTGGGTCATCCCCCCACCGGCGATCGCGGCGGTGAAGAGGAGCGAGGACGCGCCGGTCAGCACGAGCGGGATGGCCGTGCGCGGCTCGCCGAGCAGGCCCCGGAACATTCCCAGCAGCACGAAGGGCAGCGCCAGGGGTCCGAGTTCGAAGAGGAAGAGCAGCGTTCCACTGCGCAGCAGATTGCGGGCCGTGGCTTCGGGGTCGAAGGCGAACGGGATCACCGGGAAGCGGTTGCGCCCGGTGACCAGCCAGGCCACGCGCTCCCAGGGCGAGGTGAAGCCGGGGATCCGAGCGCCCGAGGGGCTGTGTACCAGGTCCACGAGCCGGAGGTAGTCGTAGGCATAGTGCCGGGTGTCGGCCCAGACCAGGTAGAGGTAGGGCGTGAGCCCGAGCAGGAAGACGACGAGGAGCAATGTGAGGGACGGGATCACGGGGCGCTGGAACCTCGCCGTGTGCCAGGCGAGCGTGAGCCCGAGGATCGCGACCGGCAGGATGAAGCTCAGGTGCCCGGTCAGGGCGAGGCCGCAGAGGAAGCCCGCGAGGAGCGTGGGGGCGCGGCGGCTGACGCGCAGCGCGGCGAGCGTGCGCCACAGCGCGAGCAGCCCGAGGAAGACCCCGAGCGTGTAGACCTCGGCGCGCAGCGAGCTGCGCCAGAAGGTGAAGCTCGCGCCGAGCGCCAGGGCCCCCGCGAGCGCGGAGGGGATGGAGAGGTCGAGAGCCGTGAACGCGAGCACGAACAGCGCGACGGTGGCGGCGCCGAAACAGCAGCTCATGAAGGTGATGCGGAACGCGTGGTCGGAGAAGGGGAGGCGCGCGAACAGCCGCCCGAGCAGGACGAAGGCCGGATACCCGGTCGCGTGCGGGATCCCGCCGGCGAGCGCCACGGTCTGGAGTTCGGCGCTGTCGCCGAACATCACCGTGGGCGCGGCGAGCGAGGCATAGCCCGCCAGCGCCGCGGCGAAGGTGAGGAGCACGACGAGCAGGATGGCGCCGCGGATCATCGCTCGTCCGGCTCGAAGTGGCTCATGCCGGCCGACAGTAGAGGGCTTCGCAAGATTGGGCAACATCGCGAGGGCGCGGTGATCCGTCGCCGCTCACGAGTTCGCCCGTCCCTGGAACGCCTTCGGCTACCTCCTGGCGCAGTGCGGCGCGGCGCTCGCGCTCGGCGCGTGGCTCGCCCGCGTGCCGCGCGGGCTCGCGGCCGCCGCCCGGCCTCGGCGCGCGCGTGAGCTGGGCGCATCGAGCCCGGGACGCGGAGCGCGCGGACGAGGAGCCCAGGGCGCCGGGGCCCGGACACGCTGAGGCCGTGGTTGCCTCCCGTTCACGGGACCAGCTATAGTGTCGCGCCCCAAGACACTCGGCGCTCTCGCGGAGGGATGGCCGAGTGGTTTAAGGCGCCGGTCTTGAAAACCGGAGAGCGAAAGCTCCGTGGGTTCGAATCCTACTCCCTCCGCCAGTTGAAGAGTTGGAGAGGTGGCCGAGTGGCTGAAGGCAGCCGCCTGCTAAGCGGTTGATCGGGTAAAACCGGTCCGGAGGTTCGAATCCTCTCCTCTCCGCCATGTTCGGCCGCGTCGGCCGGTGCGCGCCCTTAGCTCAATTGGATAGAGCATCTGACTACGGATCAGAAGGTTGCGGGTTCAAATCCTGCAGGGCGCGCCACTCCTGGATTAGAGACACGCGGGCCGCGTGAATCGCGGGGCAAAGCCGACTCCCGTGTAAGGAAACGTGGGGTTGGCCGACAAGCCCTTCACCCGGTTCGGGGAAGACTTCGATGAGCTCTCTCCGGGGGTCGAACAGCAAGGCTGCGCGGCCCGTTTCTGCTCGTTTAGCGCGATTCTGGAATGGTGTCCTGCGCCCTCGCCGGGCGGCCGAACGGGTTGTGTCATTAGGCAGGCACTGCTGCGGGCACTGTGGCTCGGCGCCGGCCCTCGCGCTCGTCCTCTCGCTGTGCGCCTGGCGTGACGCGTCCGCCTCCGCCGACGCGATCCAGTCCACGATCGCGGAAGCTCTTCGTCCTCTCGACGGCATGCCGCTCCGCACCGGCGTTCTCTACGACCGTGTCCTGCCGCTTTCGGGGATCGAGCGCTTTGACGGCGGTGTCCGGTCGCGCCCGATCGACTTCGCCACTTGGCGTCAGGTCTACGACGAGATCCGGCGAGCCTCCCTGCCGGCGCCGTTCCAGCCGGCGACCGCGACGCTCGCCGCCGCGTCCCAGGACGCGCACCGGACCGGAGTCATTCCGATCGCCATCCTCGATGCGCGCTACGAGCGCCTCCGGCCCGAGGCTGTCGATCCGACCACGCCGTCGCTGCGGCGAACCGGCGTGCCCGATGAAGCTCTCACCATCGCGTCGCGCGTGTTTGCGGCGTCTCCGCTCGTCGACCACACCTACCGGGGCGCCGGGGTTCGGTTCGCGCTCGACCGGAGCCTGTTCTTCACGAACGACGCGGCGCCACCGCTCGCGATTGCGATCGACTTCGACGATGGCCGCGGTGAACGCGAGGTGGGCTTCGGCGACCTCGTGCCGGTGCGCTACGACCGGACCGGAGAGCGGACGATTCGGGTCCGCATCACGGCGGCCGGCGGCGCCGTTCGCTTCGCGGCTGCATCGTTCACGGTCGAGGCGGTGGCGAGCCCGACGCCGGACGACACGCTTCACATCACCGCCACCGTGCCGTTCCAGGGCACGTATGGAACCGGCGACGCCTACGTGCGGCTCGCGCCGTCCCATTCCGCGCTCACCAACCCGGTGCTCCTGATCGAAGGGTTCGACCTCGACAATTCGATGAACTGGGACGAGCTGTATGCGCAGATGAACCAGCAAGGTCTGGCCGACAGCCTCGCGGCGGAAGGGTTCGACGCGGTGGTCCTGAACTTCACCGACGCGACCGACTACGTGCAGAAGAACGGCTTCGTGGTCGCCGAGTTGATCCAGCAGGTCGAGGCCGCGATCGCACCCATTTCCACGCTCGCGGTCGTGGGGGCGAGCATGGGCGGCCTATGCTCGCGCTATGCGCTCGCCTATCTCGAAACCCATGGAATCCCGCACCGCGTGCGCACGTGGATCGCTTTCGACTCTCCCCATGGCGGTGCCGACATCCCGCTCGGGATCCAGTACTGGGTCAATTTCTTCGCCGGCCAGTCGACCGACGCGGCGATCCTCCGCGACGAGTTGAACCGTCCGGCGGCCCGCCAGATGCTCGTCTACCACTACACGGACCCTCCGAGCACCGCGCAGGCCGATCCGCTGCGAGCGGCGCTGCTCACGGACTTCGCACTGGTCGGGGGCTACCCGGCGGCGACGCGCCGGGTCGCGATCGTGAACGGCAGCGGCACCCAGGCCGATCAGGGATTTTCGCCCGGCGCCCAGATCGTCCAGTACGACTACAGCTCGACGTTCGTCGCGGTCCGAGGCAACGTGTGGGCGGTTCCCGACCTCGCGAGCACGATGATCTTCGACGGCCGCACCCGGATCTTCTTCTCGACCACGAGCCAGCAGGTGACGGTCTCGGGGACGCAGCCCTACGACGGCGCGCCCGGCGGCTGGCGCAACTCCATGGCGCAGATGGACGCGGTGACGCCGCCCTATGGCGACATCATCGCGCTCCATCCGAACCATTGCTTCATCCCGACCATCAGCTCACTCGGGCTTTCGACCTCCAACCTCTTCTACGACGTCGCCGGCGATCCGGATCTGGTGGCCCACACGCCCTTCGACGCGGTGTACGTCCCGAGCGACAACCAGGAGCACGTGAGCATCACGCCCGAGAGCGCGGCGTGGTTCCTGTCCGAGATCGAGCTGGGCATCGTTGGAGTGCCCGCCGCGACCTCGGCCCCACCGGCGATTCGGAGCTTCCCGAATCCGTTCGCGGGCGAGACGCGAATCGTGTCCGCGCTCACCCGGCCGGGCCAGGTGCGGCTCGACATGTTCGGCCTCGACGGGCGCAGGGTGCGCTCACTGCTCGCCGGCCCGGCGAGCGGGGCCATCGACGTGCGATGGGACGGGCGCGACGCGTCCGGCCACGCGATCGCCCCCGGAGTCTACTTCGTTCGGCTCGCCGCGGGGGGGCGAGTCCAGACGCGGCGAATCGTCAAGCTGAACTGATCGCACGTGCCGCGCGGTTCCCCGTCGTGGCGCGCGCGTCAGGGAGTGCGTGGCTCTGAAGCTGTCCCCACCGTGCCTCCGGTGTCACCCGAAGAACAGGTAGGTCACCGTGATCGCGGCGAGCACGCCGATGATCTCGGTCGCGAGCGCGCAGGGCAGCGCGTAGCGCGTCTTCCGGATGCCGACGGAGCCGAAGTACACGGCCAGCACGTAGAACGTCGTCTCGGTGCTGCCCTGGATGACGCAGGAGAGGCGGCCCGCGAACGAATCGGCGCCGAGCGCTTTCATGGTCTCGACCATCATCCCGCGCGCGCCGCCGCCGGAGAGCGGCTTGATGAGCGCGGTGGGCATCGCGTCCACCCAACGGGTGTCCACGTTCCAATGGCCGGCCGCCGACTTGATGGTGCCGAGGAACGCCTCGAGCGCGCCGCTCGCGCGCAGCGCGCCCACCGCGACCAGGATCGCGACCAGGAAGGGGACGATGCCGATCGCGACCCCGAAGCCTTCCTTGGCGCCCTCCACGAAGGTTTCGTACATCGGTATTCGGCGCCACGCGCCGGCGATCAGGAACGACGTAATGAGACCGAGCAGGATGGAATTCGCGAGCACGGCCGACTGCGCGGCAACCGCGTCGGGCGTGACCCGCGCGAAATACCAGACGATCGCCGCCACCACCACGGTCAGCGTGCCGAGCCAGGCGAGCACGACGCCGTTCCACAGGTTGAGCCGCTGGACGGCGGCGATGATCAGCAGGCCCGAGAGATCCGCGATGAACGTGGCGATCAGGATCGGGACGAACACGTCGGCGGGGTTGGTGGCTCCGAGCTGCGCCCGGAACGTCAGGATCGAGATCGGCACCAGGGTCACCGACGAGGCGTTCATCACCATGAACAGGATCATCTCGTCGCTGGCGCGGTCGGGCTGGGGATTCAGGCTCTGCAGCTCCTTCATCGCCTTGAGGCCGAGCGGCGTCGCGGCGTTGTCGAGCCCGAGCATGTTCGCGGAGCGGTTCATCACGATCGCCCCGCTCGCGGGATGGCCGTCCGGAATGCCGGGGAACAGGCGTCGGAAGAGGGGGCCGACCGCCCAGGCGATCCCCTCGGTGACGCCGCCCCTTTCGGCGATGCGCATGAGTCCGAGCCACAGGCTCATCACGCCGGTCAGGCCGATCGCGATCTCGAAGCCGCTCTTCGACGAGTCGAAGAGTGAGGCGACCACGGCCTGCATGACCTCGGGCTTCCCGCCCGCTGCCGCCTGCCACGCCGCCACGAAGAAGGCGATGAGGAAGAGCGCCGCCCAAATCCAGTTGAGCACGGCGCGCAGCATGGAGGCCGGCGCGCGACAGCGTCAAGCGGAAATCGCGCCAAGTCCCGCGTGCCGGCGGCCGGCGCGGGGCGGGGCGGGAAGCGGCCGGAAAGGGCGGGTTCCCCCGGTGAACCCGCCCCGAAGATCGCGCGCCGAAATCACCGGCGCCGGCCATACTAATCCAGAAGCAGGATCGTGCGTGAGCGGCTCTCACTGCCGACGCGAATGCGCAGGAAGTAGACCCCCTTGGGCAACCGCTGGCCGCCCGCGTGCAGGTCCGCCACGAACCGGTGCCATCCGGCCGTGGCGGGGCCGCGATCGAGTGTTCGAGTCCGCCGGCCGCCCACGTCATAGAGCGCCAGCTCGAACGGGACCCCGCCCAGTCGCTTGGGGATGCTGTAGGCGATCGATCGAGCTCCCGAGGCCGCGGCCGAAGGCATGGCGGACAGGGCCAGATCGGCGGGTGAGCTCTCCGCGCCCGCGGGTGCGGAAGGAGCCGGTTCCGGGCAAGGGACCCCGATGTCGCCAGAGCAGCGGGGAGAAACCGGCGACGTGACGGTCAGCGCACGAGCACCACTTTCGTACTGGACCCGAATGGCAAAGTAGTACGCCGTACACCCGAGATTCCTTGCTTCGAGGCAGTACGGGTCCCCCGCCCCCGTGTGCGGGAACTGCCCGATTAGCGTGCCCCACGAGAAGTTGTCCTCGTAGATGGGCGAGGTCGACCGCCTCACCTCGTAGGTGAGGGCTGATCCGTACGTCGGTTGGTCCGGAACCCCATGCCAGACGAGGCGTACATCGCTCCTCCCGACGCCGTCGACCGCGAAATCCGTGACGCCGGGCACGGCCGGGCAGCTGGCGACGTTGTCCCAGCGGAAGTAACTCGGGTTCTCGAGCAGGGTGAGCGCCCAGACGTCGTTCACGCCGATCACTTCGACAAGCTCCTGGCCGGGGGCGGCTTCATATCGCTCCCAACCCCCGAAGACGATCATCGCCGGGTGGACCGCGCACGGGTCGAAGATGGCGCTGGCCCCGATCCGCATCCTGGGTGGGCCCGCTCCCGGGATCGTCGACTGGAAATCGCTCGCCAACGTGTTGGGATCGGTCCAGTCCCTGATCAGGTAGATGTGGGAGTCGGTCAATTCCCAGTCGGGGTTGGTGGAGAGGGGGTCGCGGCCGCCCCAAAGGACGCACTCTTCGAGGTACGGGTCGAAGGTGGCGGAGGCCTGTTGCCGGCGAACCTTCCAGATGAGCCAGGGCTTGCTCCATGTGCCCGCAGCGGGTCCGGAGAGCTG
>WNGB01017717.1_pt1 | contig 10094 bp, 9 predicted proteins | sample 5400681 | NCBI WGS metagenome assembly WNGB01 (sample SAMN13153367, study PRJNA577476) | soil metagenome | isolation source: 115 cm soil or saprolite under grassland replicate 2 | place: USA:California | collected 2016-06-15
TCGGGGATCTCGATCCAGCGCTCCTGGCTCACCTCCTGCTTGATCAGCGCCATCGGGAAGAGCGGCGCCAGGTCCTGGGGCCCGATGGGCTGGCCGGTTCCGGGGTGGAGCGGCGGCGGCAGCGGGGTCCTGAGATCGGCCTGGATGTTGTACCACCTGGTGGGAATGTCTCTCTCGGAGAGGACGTACTTGGTGGTCATGTCAGCCGGCTTTCGAGCCATCGCGGCCTCCTTCCGGGGTCGGACTGTGGTGGGATTGTTTTGCCGGCGGGCCGGCTCCCACATCGCGCTCACGGTAGTCGAAGACCCCCGTTCCGTCAAGGAGGCGGACTGCCCACAATTTCATGAACGGCGTCATCCCCGTAGACCGCAGGGGGCTGCGTTCACCGAATTCAGATTAGGACCGGCGCCAGGCAGGACCCTGCGGCCGCGCCCAGGGCGCTATAATGGTCTGGTGGATCGCGCGAGCCAGCAAGCCTGGATGGCGCAGTGGCGTCGCGCCGCGGTCGCCCTGGCCGAGCACCGACGGCGCGAACTTCGGGCGCTGTCCGACGAGGACGCGCTGGCGGCCAGTGATGCGCTGCTTGCGTTCGCCGCCCTCCTCCCGCTCGATGCGAGGCGGCTCGTCGATTCCGGGCTCGTCCGCCAGCAAGCGCTCTTCCACCGACGTCACCGGTGAACCCGATCTTCGCCGCCGCGCTGGAGGTCCAGGCCTTCTGCCGCGCGAGGCGTTGGAAGTTCTGCTTCATCGGAGCCCTGGCCGTGCAGCGCTGGGGAGAACCCCGCCTGACCCATCAGAATCTCATCGGGACCGAACTGACCCCGCTCCTCGAGCTCAAGGCCGCGCCGGACGCCGCAGCGCGGCTGGGCGTCATTCTCGCGAGCGCGCGAGACCGACCGGGCGGCTGAAGCCAGGCGGATCTCATGACGCAGCTACACGAGTTCGCGGAGCTCTGCGGGAAGCTCGAGACGATCCCGGGGCGTCTCGACAAGCTCCGGCTGGTCGCGGAGTTCCTCCGTGTCCTCGACACCGGTGAAGTCGCCACCGCCGTCGCCTACAGCCGTCGCTGACGCTGGCCGAGGTCGCGGCGCATCCGCGGGCGGCGCCTCGCCGAGCTGGCGGCGCGCGCCACCGAGGCCGAGCGGGCGCTGCTCTGGCGGATCATCACGGGCGAGATGCGCACCGGCGTGTCCGACGGCCTCGTCCTGGAGGCGATCGGGATCGCGGCGGGAGCCGAGCCGGCCGCCGTGCGGCGAGCGGCCCTGTTCCTCGGCGACCTCTCGGCCGTCGCCGCGCTGGCGCGGGCCGGCGGAGCCGACGCCCTCGCCGCCGCCGCGCCGCGGCTGTTCGTCCCGCTGCTGCCGATGCTCGCCGAGATCGCGACCGACTTCGACGTGATCCTGGCGGCCCACGGTGGCCGTACAGCCCTCGAGTACAAGTACGACGGCGCGCGCATCCAGCTCCACCGGGAGGGCGAGCGGGTGCGGATCTGGACGCGGCGGCTGTCCGACGTGACGGCGAGCCTGCCGGACGTGGTCGAGATCGCGCGGCGGGAGCTGTCCGGCGCGCCGTTCATCCTGGATGGCGAGGTCGTGGCCCTCGACGGCGCCGGGCGGCCGCTGCCCTTCCAGGACCTGATGCGGCGGTTCCGGCGCGTGCACGGGGTCGAGGCGCTGGTCCGGGAGATGCCGCTGGCGCTCCACTTCTTCGACTGCCTCGTGGCCGGCGGGCGCCCGCTGGTCGACGAGCGCCATGAGCGACGCTGGGAAGCGCTGGCGGCCGTGACCGGGGGCCGCTACCTCGCCGAGCGCGTGATCGTGGATTCCGGCGAGGCTGGCCGCGCGTTCTTCGCCCGGGCGCTGGCGGCGGGACACGAGGGCGTCATGGCGAAGGATCCCGGCAGCGCCTACGAGCCGGGCGGGCGCGGCAAGCGGTGGTTCAAGCTCAAGGTCGCGCAGACGGTGGACTGCGTCATCGTCGCCGTCGACCGGGGATCGGGACGCCGGGTCGGCTGGCTCTCGAACTACCACCTGGCGGTGCGCGACGGCGAGGGCTTTGCCGACGTGGGCAAGACGTTCAAGGGCTTCACGGACGACCAGTTCCGCGGGATGACGGAGCGCCTGTGGGCGCTGGCCGTCGCCGACGACGGCTACACGGTGCGCGTCCGCCCGGAGATCGTGGTCGAGGTCGCCTACAACGAGATCCAGAAGAGCCTCGCCCTGCGCTTCGCGCGCATCACGCGGGTGCGCGACGACAAGTCGCCCGCGCAGGCGACCACGCTCGAGGAGCTGCGGGCGCTCTACGAGCGCCAGTTCGCGACGAAGGGGCGAGTCGTGGTTCCCCTCGCCCCCGAAGGGAGGGTGAGGGGGGATGCGCCGGGGCGTTGAGGCGGCCGCGGGTCAGCTCCCGAGGTAGGCTCGCTGCACGGCCGGGTCGGCGGAGAGCTCGGCGCTCCGGCCCTCGCGGGCGATGCGGCCGGCCTCGAGCACATAGGCCCGGCTCACCGTCTTCAGCGCCTGGCGCGCGTTCTGCTCCACGAGGAGCATGGTGAGGCCCTCCCGCACGAGCGCGTCGATCGCGGCAAAGACGCGGCTGACCACGAGGGGCGCAAGCCCGAGGGAGGCTTCGTCGACGAGCAGGAGGCGCGGGGCGGCCATGAGGGCGCGGCCGAGGGCGCACATCTGCTGCTCGCCGCCCGACAGGGTCTTGGCGAGCTGACCTCGCCGCTGACCGAGCGCGGGGAACAGGGCGTAGATGCGCTCCAGGTCGCGCGCCACCGCCGCGCGGTCCTTGCGGTGGTAGGCGCCGGCGCCGAGGTTCTCCTCGACGCTGAAGTTGGCGAAGAGCCGCCGGCCTTCGGGCACCCAGGCGATGCCGCTCCCCGCCCGCTCCCACCCCGCGCGCTGGGCGAGGGGCTGCCCGTCGAACTCCACTCGGCCCGACGACGCGGGCACGAGCCCCATGAGCGTCCTGAGGATGGTGGTCTTCCCGGCGCCGTTGGCCCCGAGCAGTCCCACCGCCTCGCCCGCCGCCACCTCGAGGGAGACGCCGCGCACGGCTTCCATCTCGCCGTAGCGGACGTGGAGGTCGGTGACGCGGAGCAGGGGAGCGGCACCGGCCATGGCCAGGGACGTCTACGTTATCATGACTCTGCACACGCGCGGTGCTGCCGGGAATGCTCGCCCGCGGGCGCGGGGTCAAGGCCTCCGAGCGGTGGCGTCCTCCCCGAGATAGGCCTCGATCACCTTGGGGTCCGCCTGCACCCGCTCGGGCGGGCCGGAGGCGATCAGGGCGCCGTGGTCCAGCACGACGACGCGGTCGACGAGCGCCATGGCCACCCGCATCTGGTGCTCCACGAGGATCACCGTCAGCCCCCGCGCGCGAAGGCCGGCGATGAGGTCGGCGGCGGCGCGCATCTCCTCGTGCGAGAGCCCACCCAGCGGCTCGTCGAGGAGGATGAGCCGGGGCTCGAGCGCGAGCGCGCGGGCCATCTCCAGGCGCTTGAGCATCCCGAGGGTCAGGAGCCCCGCCTTTCGGTCGGCTTCCGCGGCCAGCCCCACACGCTCGAGCAGTTCCACCGCGGCGCGCCGCGTGGCGCGCCCTCGCCAGCTCCCGAGGAGCGCCGCCGGGCCCTGGTAGTGCCGGTGGCCGAGGGCGACCATCACGTTCTCGGCCGCGGTGAGGTTGCGGAAGGGCTTGACGATCTGGAAGGTCCGCGCGATGCCCGACCGGGCCAGACGGTGTGGCGCCTGGCCCGTGGTCTCGCGGCCGTCGAAGATGATGCGCCCGGCGTCCGGCGTCGCGAAGCCGGAGAGACAGTGAAAGCACGTCGTCTTGCCGGCGCCGTTGGGACCGAAGAGGCCGAGGATCTGGCCTTCCTCGGCGGTGAAGGAGACACCGTCGAGCGCGGTGAGGCCGGCGAAGCGCTTGGTGAGCCCCACCACCTCGAGGATGCGCATCATGACTGGTGGGCCTAGACGGCGCGCCGGCGCGCGAGGGCGCGCGCGAGGAGGCTGGCGTCGCCGAGGAGGCCGTGGGGCGCCCAGCGCATGAGGACGAGCAGGAGCGCTCCGTAGGTCAGCATCCGGTAATCGGCGAGCGGTCTGGACAGCTCGGGCAGCACGCCCAGGATCACCGCGCCCGCGATGGCGCCGCGGTTGGTGCCGATGCCGCCCAGGACGAGCATGCAGAGGATGGTGATCGAGAAGGGGAAGCCGAAGTCGCCCGCCGAGATGAAGGTCAGGTAGTGCGCGTAGAAGCTTCCCGCGAGTCCGGCCAGCGCGGTCCCGATGGTGAAGGCCATGATCTTGAACGCGCGCACGTCCACGCCCGCGGCGTGGGCGGCGTCCTCGTCCTCTCGCGTCGCCAGCAGCGCCAGCCCCGCCCACGAGGAGAGGAGCCAGAGGTTGACGGCCAGCGCGAGCAGCACACCCGCCATCACCAGGACGAGGAAGCCAGGCTTGCCGAGCACCGCGCCGAACCAGCGCGGGGCGGGGATGCCGCCGATCCCGAAGGCGCCGCCGAAGAAGGGGAAGTAGAGGAAGACCGCCACCACCACGAAGTTGACACCCATCGTGGTGATGGCGAGGAAGTCCTCGCGCACGCGGATGGCCGCCGCTCCGACGAGCGCGCCCGCGCCTCCCGCCGCCACCACCGCCGCGATGAGCGCGGGCCAGAAGTCCCAGCCGTAGCTCACCGTGAGGATGGCGGCAGTGTAGGCGCCGATGCCGAGGAAGGCGGCGTGGCCGAGGGAGATCTGCCCCGCGATGCCCGTGATGGTGTTGAGCCCGAGCGTCAGGATGCAGTAGATCCCGACGAGGGTGGCGACGGTGTAGACGTACATGCGTCAGACGGCGGAGCTACTTGACACCGAGGAGGCCGTGGGGGCGCACGAGGAAGACGGCGATCATGGCCAGGAAGGCCCAGGCGTCGCGCGGGAGCGGGAAGTCCACGAGCCCGATCACGAGGGTCTCCACCACGCCCACGATCAATCCCCCCAGCACCGTGCCGGGGATGGAGCCCAGCCCACCCAGCACGATGATCGCGAGGCCCTTGTAGGCGGTGACGCTTCCCATGGTGGGGGACACGGAGTTGTAGAAGATCCCGACCAGCATGCCGGCGGCGCCGGCCAGCGCCGAGCCGATGGCGAAGGTGAGCGCGACGATCCGCCGCGGGTCCATTCCGCAGGCGGTGGCGATCTCGCCGTCCTGGCTCACCGCGCGGATGGCGAGGCCGATGCCGGTGCGCGCCAGCAGGAGCCAGAGCCCCAGGAGGAGCGCGCCGGTGACGAGGGCGACGAGGAGCTGAGGGGCAGTGAGGAGCAGCCCGGCCGCGCGGAGGTCGGGGAGGAGCAGCCGTACCTCGAAGCCGTAGGGCTCGGGCCCGGCCACGATGCGGTAGATCTCCTCGAGGGCGATGAACACGCCGATGGAGGCGATGAGCGTGGTAATCGGCGGCTTGCCCAGCAGCGGCGAGTACACCCAGCGCTCCATCGCGAGCCCGAAGAGCGTGGCTGCCGTCATCGCGGCCAGCAGCGCCACCCAGAAGGAGCCCGTCCACCGGAACCCCCAGAGCCCCGCGTAGGCCCCGAGCGTGAACACGCCGGCGTGGGCGATGTGGAGCACGCGCATGACGCCGTACACCATCGTGAGCCCGAGGGCCATGAGCGCGTAGAGGCTCCCCACGGTGAGACCGTTGATCAGCTGCTGGGCGAGGGTGCTCACACCCCTCACCCTGCCCTCTCCCCGGAGGGGAGAGGGAACGAGGACACCCTCTCCCCCGAAGGGAGAGGGCAGCAGGACACCCTCGCCCCCGAAGGGGGAGAGGGCAGGGTGAGGGGGAGCAAGGCGCCCATCACTGCACCGGTGGCGTGATCACCTCCGGGTTGTCGATGGTCGCCAGCGAGCGGACCTTCCCGTCCTTGATCACCTGGATCTGGACGGGCTTGGTGACCTCGCCCTTGACGAACTTGGCGATGCGGCCCGTGATGCCCGGGTAGTTGGTGAGCCCCGTCAGGGCGGCGCAGATGGCCCTGGCGTCGGTGCCGGCGAGCTCGATGCCCCTGGCCAGGATCCGCACGGCGTCATACGCCGAGGCGCCGACCATGTCGGCCTCGGTGCCCGTCTTGGCCTTGTAGCGCTTGAGGAAGTTCTGCACCTCCGGCCGCTGGTCGTCGCGATTGAGATTGGTCGTGAAGGTCACCCCTTCGGCGGCGGGGCCAGCCAGCTCGAGAAACTTGGGCGAGTCGATGCCCTCGGTGCCCTCCAGCTTGGCGGTGATCCCGAGCTCGCGGGCCTTGCGGCTGATCAGCGACCCCTCGTTGTAGTAGGAGGTGTGATAGATCAGGTCGACGTTCTGCTCCTTGATCTTCGTGAGGTACGGGCTGAACTCCTTCTCCCCGAGCGGGTAGACCTGCTCGGAGACGACCTCGGCGCCGAGCTTCTTCGCGCGCTCGATGAAGGCGGCGCCGGTGGTCGCGCCGAAGTCGTTCTTGATGGTGAGGACGGCGATGCGCTTGGCTCCCTGCACTTTCACGGCGGACTCGGCGCCCGCCCAGCCCTCGACCTGGCCGAGGAAGCCGTTGCGGAAGACGCAGGGGCCGGCCTTGGTCACGTCGGGATGGACCGCGTAGGCCACCGTCATCGGCACCCCCGCCTTGGCGAAGATCGGCGCGGTCACGCGGCTCGGCATGGAGTAGGAGCCGGAGACGACGCCGGTCACGCCGTCCTTCTCGACGAGCTTGTTGGCGACGGCCACGGCCTCCTTGGAGTCGTGCCGGTCGTCGTAGACCACCAGCTCCACCTTCTTGCCCTTGATCCCGCCCCCCGCGTTCAGCTCCTCCACGGCGATCTCGGCGGAGTGCCTGGCGCTGGCCCCGTCGGCGGCGGCGAAGCCGGTGAGCGGGGCGAAGAAGCCGATCTTGAGTGTCTCCTGGGCACGCCCCGGCGTCGGGCCGAGCCCGAGGATCACGAGGAGCGCGAGGGCAATCCTCCCGTAGCGCATGGGCCTATCCTCCTGTTCACGCGTGAAGGTCATGAGAGCGGCCCTACCGCCTATTCCACGACAGCCACCGGCGCGCCCGCCGTCACGCCAGCGCTCCGATGGCGGATTCCACCGCCGCCTCGACGGCGCCGGCCTCGACCGCGGCGAGGGCGGCGGCGAGGTCACCGGAGAGAAAGCGATCCGCGTCCAGATGGGGTACCGCGGCCCGGACCGCGACGTGGGCGGCCCGGCTGCCGATCCCCGGGGCGAGTGGCGCGCGGAGGTCGAGCGCCTGGGCGGCCAGCACGAGCTCGATGGCGAGCACCTGGCGCAGGTTGCGCGTGACCTGCCGCGCCTTGAGCGCCGCCCCGGCGCCCATGGAGTTGTAGTCCTCCTGGAGGCCCGACGTCGGGATGGAGTCCACGCTGGCGGGGTGGCTCCACCCCTTGCACTCGGAGGCGAGGCTCGCCGCGACGTACTGGGCGATCATGTAGCCCGAGTGCAATCCGCCGTGCGGCGACAGGAAGGCCGGCAGGCCCTCGTTGGTGAGCGGGTTGACGAGGCGGTCGATGCGGCGCTCCGAGATACCGGCGAGCTGGGTGAGGCCGATGGCGAGCGTATCGAGCGCGAGGGCGACTGGCTGCCCGTGGAAGTTTCCCGCGGAGAGCGCAAGGCGGTCGTCAGGGAACAACAGCGGGTTGTCGGTCACGCTGTTGATCTCGCGCGCGAGGAGCTCCCGCCCGAAGCGGATGGCCTCGCGCGCGGCGCCGTGGACCTGCGGCATGCAGCGCAGACTGTAGGCGTCCTGGACGCGGGTGCAGTCGCGGTGGGACGCGATGATGGCGCTGTCGCGGGTGAGCGCCCGCAGGTTGGCCGCGACCTCGATCTGCCCCGGGTGCGGGCGGAGCGCGTGGATCCTCCAGTCGAAGGCGGCGTGGCTGCCCATCAGCGCCTCCAGGCTCATGGCGCCGGCGATGTCCGCGAGCCGGGCGAGCCGGTCAGCCTCGTCCACGAGGAGGACGCCGAGCCCCGCCATCAGGTGAGTGCCGTTGAGGAGCGCGAGCCCTTCCTTCATCTCGAGCGTCAGCGGCTCGAGGCCCGCCCGCCGCAAGGCCTCCCGCGATGAGAGCCGCACGCGGTCCACCGTGGCCTCACCCTCGCCGATGAGGCAGGCGGCCACGTGGGCCAGGGGCGCCAGATCGCCGGAGGCGCCGACCGACCCGCGCTCGGGGATCACCGGGAGCAGGTCTCGATTGAGACAGGCGATGACGTGCTCGACGACGGCGGGCCGCACGCCGGAGTGGCCGCGCGCCAGCGAGGCGGCGAGCAGGAGCAGCACGCTCCGTGTCTCGCGCGGGTCGAGCGCGGGGCCCACGCCCGCCGCGTGAGAGAGCACGAGGTTCCGCTGGAGCTGGCGGCGATCCTCGTGCGGAATCACGGTGTCCTTGAGCTTGCCGACACCGGTGGTCACGCCGTAGATCGCCTGGTCGCCGCGGGCCAGTTCCTCCAGCGCGCGGCGTCCCTTCGCGAGGCGCGTGGCCGCGTCAGGATGGAGGAGGACCGAGACGCCGTCGCGAGCGACCGCGACGACGTCGGCGATGGTGAGCCGGCCCGAACCCAGCGTGACCGCTGCCGTCGTGACGGTCACGCTGGCGTCCAGTCGCGGGTCAGCGCCCGCACCCGTTCCATCAGCGCGTCCTGATCGAGCGTGGTCAGACGCTGGCTCCTGACGACCTGGCGGCCGTGGACCCAGACATCGGTCACCGCCTGGTGCGACATGGCGTAGACGACGTTCTTCAGCAGCTTGCGCGGCGGGTGGAGCGAGGGGTGGGCGAGGTCGATGGCTACCAGGTCCGCCAGCATCCCCGGCTCGACATCACCGATTTCGAGGTCCAGCAGCCGGCCGCCGTCGATGGTGCCCATGGCGAAGGCCTCCTCCGCGCGGAGCCGGGTGCCGTCCAGGTGGCGCACCTTCTGGAGCAGCGCGGCCATCCGCATCTCTTCGAAGATGGAAAGCCGGTTGTTGGTGCAGCCGCCGTCGGTGCCGAGACCGATCAGGATGCCCAGGTCCTTCATCTCGGTGATGCGCGTGAGGCCGTCACCCAGGATCATGTTGGAGGACGGGCAATAGGCGAGCCCGGCGCCCCGGTCGGCCATCAGCCCGATCTCCTCGTCGTCGAGCCAGACGCAGTGCACGCCGATCATCCGTGGGCATAGCACCCCGAGCTTGTCGAGATAGCGGATCGGCGTGGCGCCGTGCTCCGTGAGCGTCCGCTCGCCCTCGTACCGCCCCTCGGCGACGTGGATGTGGAAGGGCGTGTCGTTGGCTTCAGCGACCTCCCAGCCCGCGCGGATCATGGCGGGGGACGCGCCGTGGGGACTGTGGGGCGCCGGCTGGACGGTGACCATCGGGTCACGCGCGTGCGCCCGGATCAGCTCGCTCACGCGTCGCGCCGCGGCCGCCGGCTCCTCGCGGTAACGGGGGGGCGCGCCTTCCCAGTCGTACATGGCGCGCGCCAGGACGAGCCGGATCCCCGTGTCGCGGGCCGCCCGGATCACTGCCTCCGCGTTCTCGTTGCCCTCGTCCTGGAGATAGAAGAAGTCCACGCAGGTCGTCACCCCGTGGAGCAGCATCTCGGCGAAGGCGAAGGCGGCGCCGAGATAGATGCCCTCGCGGTCGAGGCGCGTGGAGTACGGGTAGAGCACGCGGTCGCGCCACTGCATGAAGTCGAGGTCGTCGCCGAGGCCGCGCAGCAGCGACTGGAAGGTGTGGCAGTGGGTGTTCACGGTGCCGGGCAGCACGGCCTTGCCCGGGAGCTGGACGGTATCGGGAGCGTGCGCCTCATCCGGTGCGAGCGGCGCGACGCCGGTGATCCGGCCGCCCGAGATGGTCACCGCGCGATCGCTGAAGTAACAGCCCTCGCCGAACACGACCTCAGGCAGAAGACGCATCCCCCTCACCCTGTTCTCTTCCTCGCGGCGTCACGCGCCCCACACCACTCGGCCTCGCTTGACCACCTGGCTCACGTGATTCACCCCGTAGAAGTACGCCACGTGTTGCCAGCTCGGCACATCGCAGAGGATCAGGTCGCAGAGCTTGCCGGGGGCGAGGG
>WNGB01020152.1_pt1 | contig 10094 bp, 7 predicted proteins | sample 5400681 | NCBI WGS metagenome assembly WNGB01 (sample SAMN13153367, study PRJNA577476) | soil metagenome | isolation source: 115 cm soil or saprolite under grassland replicate 2 | place: USA:California | collected 2016-06-15
TGGTCCGCGACCCGCAGTGCCTGCGCTGCGATCGTCAGCGCTGGATTCACCGCTGTTGACGAGGGGAAGAACGAGCTATCGACCACATAGAGATTCGGGATATCGTGGCTGCGGCAGAACGGGTCGAGCACCGATGTGCTCGGATCGTCGCCGAAGCGCAGCGTGCCGCACTGGTGCGAGTTCGTTTCGATGCCCATGCGCTGGGTCAGTACGATCGGATAGCCGGCGCGGCGCACCATCTGGCGGGCGGCCTGCACGCGCCGCGCGTGCGCTACCAGATCGTTGGTCTTCCAGTGAATGCGAGCTGTAAGCCCTCCAAAATCCTTTATTTTCCCGCCGGCTGCCGCGGCTGGGCCGCGGCAGCCGGCGGGAAAGGGGATATCTTGGAGTGGCGCCGGGTACGCGCTGGGTGTGGGCACACGGCCGCCCTAAACCCCACCAGGGAAGTTCTAATCTGAAAAGGCATGATGAACATTCTGATCACTGGCGGCACCGGGTTTCTCGGGCAGCACCTGGCCCGCGCGCTGCTTGAGCAAGGCCATCAGGTGTGGCTGCTGGGCCGCAATATGGCGCCGGCGGGCGCGCTGATTACAGCCGGCGCGCGGCCTATCGTGGCCGATCTCCGCGACCGGGCGGACGTGATCGCTGCCTGCGCCGGCGTCGATGCGGTCTATCATGTCGGCGCGCTCTCAGCGCCATGGGGCCGGCGGGCCGACTTCTTTGCGATCAATGTCGATGGGACTGCGGCGGTGCTGGCTGGCTGTCGCAGCCACGCTGTCCGGCGCTTGATCTACGTCTCTTCGCCCAGTGTCGTGTTCGCTGGGCGCGACCATCGCGACCTGACCGAGGATGCGCCTTACCCGCGTCGCTTCGCATCGGTGTACTCACTCACGAAAAAGCTGGGCGAAGATCTGGTGAACGCGGCCGGATGGTGCGAAAGCGTGATCGTGCGGCCGAAGGCGATCTTCGGGCCGGGCGATCGGGCCTTGCTGCCGCGGTTGATCGCCGCCGCGCGCCAGGGCCGCCTGCCGCAGATCGGCGCCGGCCGCAATCTGGTCGATCTGACCTATGTAGAGAATGTGGCCGATGCGCTGGTGCTGGCGCTCACTGCCGAGGCGGCGATGGGCAAGACCTATATGATCACTAACGATGAGCACATACCGCTGTGGGACGTGATTCGATCGGTGCTGCGGCGGCTAGGCATCCCGGCCGATCTGCGCCGGGTGCCGCTTGCAGCGGCGCTGGTGGCCGCCGGCCTGATGGAGTGCCGCGCCGCGCTGACGGGCCGCGAGCCGCTGCTGACGCGCTACTCGGCCGCGATCTTGGGCCGCACGCAGACCTACGATATCAGCGCGGCGCGGCGCGATCTCGGCTACGCGCCGCGCATCTCGGTTGCGGCGGGCATCGAGCGTACGCTGGCGGCGCTGGGTGTCGATTAGTGGGCCGATATTGATATTATGGTAGTGTAAGAAAATCGCGTGGGGTTATGATTGTGATGCCTCGGTAGGGACTCAAAGCAAGTAAATCTTGGTCGCCAGTAATAATCACATCGGCGTGCCCACAGACGGCGACTTCGAGAAATTTGTTGTCTTTCGCGTCTCGGCAATCGGTGATCGTTTCCGTAATGGTGATCATTGTCGTATCTTGCACGAATCCTGCAAGAAACTGGATGTGCCGCTCAAGGGTAATGTAACGGTCGAAACGATTGCGGTGCAGGACATCCGTCAATTCTGCGATGGTGGGATTTGGCGGGCGTTAAACCGCGTTGCGCTGCTTCCTCGCTAATCGTGTCCATCAGTTGCGGCAGCGGCAGAGATGTTACCGTGGTACATTCGCGCAAAAGCAGCCGAAATAGGAGCTGCACTTTCGCTTGATCTGCGGGTGTAGCCATGCTATAGGCTTTAGCAGTTGCTTCGTCAAGCCTGACAGTGATGGTAGTATCGGCCATAGCACTCTCCTTCCAGGATGCCCACCCAACGGATTGCGCATCAGCCGCGCCGCCACCAACAACGTTTTGCGTACGGCCCTGATCACGAACACTATGACAACACTCGAATGCCACATCCTGGACACCGGCTACTGCGATGCCTGGGAGCATCATGTGATCCGCGGCGGGCAGCGCCGGCGCTTCGATTGCCATGCGCTGGTGGCCTTGCTGCGCCACCCCCGCCACGGCTGGCTACTGTGGGATACGGGCTATGCGCCGCGTCTGCTTGATGTGACGCGGCACTTGCCGTTCTCGCTCTACCGCCGAGCGACGCCGCTGCACCTGCGCCCAGAGCTGGCGTTGGCGGCGCAGCTGGGCCGCTGGGGGCTGGCGCCGGGCGATATTAGCCGGGTTGTGATCTCGCACTTCCATGCCGATCACATCGCTGGGCTGCGCGATTTCCCGCAGGCCGAGCTGATCGCGCTGCACGCGGCCTACGACGATATTGCCAATCGGCGCGGGCTGAGCGCGCTTCGGCGGGGCTTTATCCCGGCGCTGCTGCCGGATGATTTCCGCGCCCGCGCGACCTTGCTGCCGGCTTTCAGCGGCCCGCCGCTGCCGGCGCTCGGCCCGACGCACGACCTGTTCGGCGATGGCTCGCTGCTGCTGCTGGCGCTGCCCGGCCACGCGCGCGGCCAGATCGGGATGCTGGTTGAGAGTGATCGCGGGCGCATTCTGCTGGCCGCCGATGGCTGCTGGCTGATGCGCTCGATCCGCGAGCGCCGGCCGCCGCATCGAATCACGCACCTGTTCGTGGATGATCCGCGCGCCGTTCGCGACACAATCGAGCGGCTGTATGCGTTTAGCCAGGCCTGCCCCGATGTCGGGATTGTGCCGACGCATTGCCCCGAGGCTTTTGCACGCGAGGTCGAATGAATGCTACCGCTGCGCTGATCGCCAGCCATTTTGTCCGCGCGCGCTGGCGCTGGGCGCACCTGCGCGGCGATGCGCTTGAGCGCTACCAGGATCGGCGCGCGCGCCGGATCGTGGCGTATGCCGGTAAGTATTCGCCGTTCTACCGCGCGCACTGGGCCGGCCACGACCCGCATGATTGGCGCACGCTGCCGACGGTCGATAAGCAGCTGATGATGGCGAACTTTGACGATTTCAATACGCGCGGCATCAGCCGTGAGGCGGCGCTGGCGGTGGCGCTACGCGCCGAGCGCGAGCGCGATTTTCAGCCGACGCTCGACCGCCTGACGATCGGGCTCTCGTCGGGCACTTCGGGCCATCGCGGCCTGTTTGTCGCCGCGCCGCACGAGCAGGCTGCCTGGGCCGGCACAATCCTTGCACGCACGATCCACACGCTGCGCCGCCGGCTGCGCGTGGCCTTTTTCCTACGCTCGAATAGCAACCTGTACGAGCGTGTGGGCGGGCGGCTGGTTCAGTTTCGCTATTTTGATCTGATGCTGCCACTGGCCGATGCAGTCGCGCAGCTCAACGATTTCCAGCCCAATGTGCTGATCGGCCCGCCATCGCTGCTGGGCTTTCTGGCGGCCAGCGCGGCGCGCGGCGACCTACACATCCGGCCCGAGCGGCTGATCTCGGTGGCCGAGGTGCTGGAGCCACACGACCGCGAGCAGATCACAGCGGCTTTCGGCGCGCCAGTCGAGCAGATTTACCAGTGTACCGAAGGGCTGCTGGCGGTAAGCTGCGCGGCGGGCGCGCTGCATATTCAGGAAGATGTGGTGGCGCTCCAGCTGGCGCCGCTGCCCGACGATGCGGAGCGGGTAGTGCCGATCGTGACCGATCTGTGGCGCACGACCCAGCCAATCATCCGCTACCGGCTCAACGATCTGCTACAGATCGATCCGCGCCCATGCGCCTGCCGCTCGGCCTTTCGTGTTATTCGCGCGATCGAGGGGCGCTGCGATGATGTCTGCTACTTCGAAGCCGTCGCCGGCGGCGCGCGCCCGTTTTTCCCCGATACGATCCGCCGGATGATCCTGCTGGCGAGCGCGCAGATACAGGATTATCAGGCCGTTCAGGAGCGCTCCGGCGATCTACGCATCCGCCTGTCGATCCCCGATGGCGCCGCGTTTGATGCGATTGCGCAGGCGGTGCGCGCCAGCGTGGCGGCGACCGTGGCGCAGTATGGCTGCCACCCACCGACCGTGACGATCGAGCAAGGCATCATACCGGCCGTGCCCGGCGCGAAACGGCGGCGCGTGCAAAGGATCGCATGAATGTCGAGCGCACCCTTCGATACGCGGTTTCGTTCCGCCGCGGCGTCACGCCACCACTACTCAGGATGCGAAAAACTGCATCCTGAGTGGCGCAGAGTGCGTATCGAAGGGGCGGTTTTTCGGATAAATTGCCCTGGGCGCAGAAACCTGCTGGTCGAAAATACAGCTCTTGGCAGCTACAGACCTGGATTGTACAGGTGTACAACCGCTAGAATGGCCACATGATCGTCTTACAACATTAAGGGACTTGGAACGTCTGTATCATCCCACGGTCGTGGGGGTTTGGGGGCGGCGAAGCCGCCCCCAAGATACCTTATTAAGGGACTTGGAACGTCTGTATCATCCCACGGTCGTGGGGGTTTGGGGGCGGCGAAGCCGCCCCCAAGATACCTTCTTTTGGTGGCTGCGTTGCGCGCGAAGCGCGCAACGCAGCCACCAAAAGTCCATTACAACATGAAGACAGGAACACAACCATGCTTCCAATCAAAATCGCCGGTCTGGGCTGGTATTTGCCCGAGCGGCGGGTGACGAACGCCGAGCTCGAGGCGCGCTACGATGTCTCGGCCAGCTGGATCGAGCGTGCAACCGGCGTGCAGGAGCGGCGCTATGCCACCCACGAGACATCGGCCGGCATGGGCGCCGCCGCTGCACGCCGCGCGCTCGATGCCGCAGCGCTGGGCGTGGGCGACCTGGATGCGATCATCGGCGCATCAACTGGACCGCAGCAGGCCATCCCCTGCACGGCCGCGCTGGTGCAGCGCGAGCTTGGGGCGCCCGATGGCAAAAGCGTCTGCTTTGATGTCAACGCCACCTGCCTGAGCTTCATGTTCGGGCTACAGACGGCGGCGCAGCTGGTCGGCTCGGGCATGTACCGCAGCGTGCTGGTCTATAGCAGCGAAATAACCTCGCGCTCGCTCAACCCGCGCCAGCCCGAGAGCATGGTGCTATTCGGCGATGCAGCGGCGGCGGCGGTGGTGACCCGCAGCGCGCCCGGCGACGCGAGCGCGATCTGGCACGCCCAGTTCGCCACCCACAGCAGCGGCGCCGACCTGACCCAGATCCTGGGCGGCGGCACGCAGCAGCACCCCAACGACCCGACCACGACGCCCGAGATGAACACGTTTCAGATGCGCGGCCTGGCGATCTTCAAGCACGCGTCGCGGCTGATCGGCCCGTTTCTGAATCAGTTCTTTGACACGCTTGGCTGGGAGCGCGGCGATCTGGATGTGGTCGTGCCACACCAGGCCAGTCGCCACGCGGTCGATCTGCTGACCAGCAGGCTGGGCTTTCGGGATGACCAGGTGGTGCAGAACCTGGCGCTGCGCGGCAATTGCATCGCCGCCTCGCTGCCGCTGGCGCTGGCCGAGGCGGCCGACGCCGGGCGCATCCGCCGCGGCGACAAGGTGCTGCTTGTGGGCACGGGCGCCGGGCTGACGCTGGGCGCGCTGGCGCTGACCTTCTGATGAACATTCTGATCACCAGCTCGCGCGCGCCGGTGGCACTTGAGCTGATTCGCACCTTCGGTCGCGCCGGGCACAGCGTGTATGCCACCGACACAATGCGCTGGACGGTCGGCAGCCACTCGCGCTACCTTGCGCGGCACATCGTCACGCCGCCCCCGCGCTACGACTCGGCTGGCTTTGCCGCCGCGCTGCTACAGATCCTCGAGCGCGCGCAAATCGACTGGCTGATCCCGACCTCGGAAGAGGTGTTTTTTGTCGCACGGCACTACCAGCAGCTGGCCGCGCGAACACGGGTGTTTGCCCAGCCACTTGAAGCGCTTGGCCCGCTGCATCACAAGCACAGCTTTCAGCTGCGCGGCGCGGCATTGGGCATCCGCACGCCGCGCACCGTGCTGGTGCGCGACACGGCCGAGCTACGGGCGGCGCTGCCGTGCTTCCCGGCCTACCTGTTGAAACCAGCCTACTCGCGGTTCGCCACCCAGATCATCACCAATTGCGGCCCGCGCGCCGGCCAGATCGCGCTCGACAGCTGCCGGCCGACGCCAGCGCAGCCCTGGCTGGTGCAGCAATATATCGCCGGCGACAGCATTTGCAGCTACAGCACAACGCACAGCGGGCATGTCACGGCCCACTGCGCCTACATCACCCCGCACAAAGTCAACCATGGCTCGGGCGTGCAGTTCGAATCAATCGATGGGGCGGAGACGCTGGCGATTGTGCGGCGCTTAGGCGCGGCGCTGCGCTACACCGGCCAGCTGTCGCTGGATTTCATTCGGGGTGAAGATGATCTGTACCTGCTCGAATGCAATCCACGTGCGACCAGCGGCGTACACCTGATCGACTCGCATGCACTGATCGGCGGTCTAACCGATCCTCACCAGCCCACCTGGGTCGAGCCGGCCGGGCGGCGGCGCCAGCTGGCGCTGGCGCTGCTGGCGAGCGGGCTCGCGCAGCCGCGCGACTGGCCGGCGCTGCTGCGCGATCTCGCTCGCGTGGGCGACGTGATCTTCGAGCGTGCCGACCCGCTGCCTGCGCTGGCCCAGCTGCGCGCGGCGCTCACGTTTGCGGCGATTGGACGGCGCAAGCGGATCGGCCTGGTGGCCGCGATGACCGACGATATCGAATGGAATGGGGAAGCACCTTTCCCGAAATTGGACGCGGACGAACGCGGATGAACGCGGATACCAGCGATTTGTCCGCGTTCGTCCGTGTTCGTCCGCGTTCTGTTACTCGGAGTTTGAACTTTGAAGCTACGGATCTACGATCGCCAGAGCATCGATCAGGCGCCCTGGCCGGCGACGCCCGAGGGTGCGTATGCGCGCAGCCTGCTCGGTCCGCTGATCCGGCATGGGTCGCAGCGCCTGATCGACAATGCCGACGCCGAGGTGCGCGTGCTGGTGGCGGGCGATCTGGTCCTGCCGCTGGTGCTCGGCAACCCGGCGCCGGCAGTCAAGAACTCGTACGTCTGCTCGCCGACGACGCACTATATCGATTATGCCAAGCGCGAGATCGAGATCGAGCTGCACGACCAGCCGTTCGCGCGCGCGCTTGTACCACCGCTGCTCGACCTGCTGCGGCCGCTGCTGCTCTGGTCGAAGTTTGAGCAGGTGGTATTTGTGAACAACTGGCTGCTCTCGACCAATCTGTACCCATCGATGCCGCACGAGCTGATGCAAGCGCTGCGCGACGTGCTTGTGCGCAGCTTCCCGCAGCACGCGATCGTGTTTCGCTCGGTGAACGACCAGCTGAACGCCGCACTCCTGGATCAGCTGCAGGCAATGGATTTCCGCAAAGTGTTCAGCCGCCAAGTCTACATCCTTGATCCACACGATTCTAGCTACCAGCAGAAAAAATCGTACCAGAAAGATCGCAGCCTGGCGCGCCGTAGCGCTTATTCTTGGGCGGACACGGCCCAGATTCAGCCGACAGATATTGCGCGCATCAAAGCGCTCTACGACGATCTGTATCTCAAGAAGTACTCGTTCCATAACCCGCAGTTCAGCCGGCAGTTCTTCGCCGAGGCGCTGCGCGAGCGCTGGCTTACTTTTCTGGTGCTCAAACGGCAGGGCCGGATCGACGGCGTGCTGGGCTTTGTCGAGCGCAACGGCGTGATGACCACGCCGCTGATCGGCTACGATCGCTCAGTGGATGCAGCGGCGGGCCTGTACCGGCTGATCTCGCTCAAACTGGTCGAGCAGGCGGCCGCGCGCGGCCTGATCTTGCACCAGAGCTCGGGCGCTGCCGCATTCAAGCGTCATCGTGGGAGCACAGCGAGCATGGAGTACAACCTGATCTACGATCGACACCTCGCGCCGCGCTACCGGTTGCCCTGGCAGCTGCTCGAAGCGCTCTCGCGCGCGGTGATCGTGCCGGTGATGCGGCGCTGCGGGCTGTGATGGCTCTGGTATGATGGTCGAAGGGCAAGGGCGATTGCAAAGTTCCTTTGGGTGGGGGTTCGAGGGCCGCAGGCCTTCGATAATAATCTGTTTGTGGGGCGCTGGGGCGGCTCCGCCGCCCTAGCGCCCCACAAACAAGGGCTTACGAGCGCCGCACTTCGCGTTCACGATGTTGCAACCGCCCTGATGGTAGGGCAGTTGCTTATATCCACCGACACTACGGCTAAGGTATAATGAACGTAACTAGAAGGAGAGTGATCATGCAGACGATTGAAACCACTATTGTAGTACTTCCCGATGGCAGCATCCACATTCCGCCGCGCCCTGGATTGCCGCCGGGCGAACATCGCGCTGTGCTCGTAGTGGAAGAAGCTATTCAGCTACCAGCAACTGAGCGCGAGCGCGCAACTGCGGCCCTGCGCGCTGCCGGATTACTCGCTGAACCAAGTCTTGCTATACAGCGGCTTGCCGCAGAATCGACGCTTACGCTCGAAGAGGCGCGCGCCATTCTCGACCGTGATGGTGGCAAGTCGTTGAGTGAACTTGTGCTTGAGATGCGTGGGCCGAAGGTATGAGTGCTCTCTTTTTCGACTCAAGCGCACTGGTGAAGCGGTACTTGACTGAGATAGGCAGCACATGGGTTGCTGCTCAAATCAATCCTGGCTCGAACAATGTCATTGTTATCGCCGAGATCACGCGCGTCGAAGTTGCCGCTGCGCTCGCCGCCCGCCATCGGGCGTTTGGTAACATCACTCTCAGCGAACGGGATCGCCTTTTTAGATTGTTAGCGCAACATCATGCGAATGAGTATCGCGCTGTTCCTATCAGCGTCGCGGTTGCTGACCATGCCATGAATCTCCCCAAGCACATCGCTTGCGCGGCTACGACGCGGTGCAGCTCGCCGCCGCGCTGGCCACCGCCGTTCTACCAGGACTCGTGTTTGTCGCCGCCGACGATGATTTGCTCGCTGCTGCCCACGCCGAGGGCTTGGCGGCCGAGAATCCCAACCAGCACGCTTGAAGAAAACATATACCCTGCCTCATCCCAGCCGATGCTCGGCGAGCGCCCCCTCAATGCTGTTCCCGCCGATCTGGATATACAGCTGGCCTTCGGTCACCACGACTCCCATTGTGGTGCGGCGCTCGATTGACGCGATTAGCGCATCCAGCAGCGATCGCTCGACCACGTAGATTGGGATCTCTTCGGCGCGGTGGATGCGGCTGCCGGCCAGCTGCTGCTTCAGCTGCACAATATCGCGGTAGGTATAGACGGCCACACGGTCGGCGCTCTTGCTGCCGCGATGCAGCCGCTCGGCGTCCGGCGCGCCAACTTCGACCCACAGCGTGATCTGTCCGGTCAGGTCGCGCGCCAGGATAGCCGGCTGATCGCCGGCGGAGATGCCGGGCGAGAAGACGATCCCCTCCCGATATTCCAGGCAATACGCCAGCACGCGCGTCAGCATGTACTCCAGCGTCTCGGATGGCTGCTGGGCCACTCGCAGATCGAGCGTGGCATACAGATCGCGATCCATATGCGTCAGCTCGATCGAAAATGTGTAGATAGTTGCTGTCAGAGCCATAATCTGCCTTGCGTGTATATAAGCGGTACTTTATCTTCTTTTTGTTGTTCGTTTTTTCGCTCGTAGAGCGAAAAAACGAACAACAAATACAATGACAAGTACCATGCTGCCGCAGGCTAAAAGGCGTTGGCGTGCGGCAGCGCTTAAGCCCTGAAAAACACGTTTCTAGGTCATAAAATGCCCTTATTCCACCCCGAACGGATAGATCGCGACATCCCCCTGAATCGCCTCGATCAGTGTCGAGATCTCGCGCTTGTCGTCGGCGTCCAGTTCATCCGGGCCGGCCGGCGCGCGCTCCACGGTCGAGCTGAAGACGCCGCGCCGCTTGAGGATATAGCGCATGAACGGGAAGGTCTCGCGGATGATCAGCGGCAGCAGCCGGCGGTGCAGCTCGCGCGCGCCCGGCTCGTCGCCAGCCCACCAGCGCTGCATCACCAGCGCCAGCAGGTCGGCGATCTCGCAGGCCGGCATGCAGCCATCCGC
>WNGB01041014.1_pt1 | contig 10094 bp, 4 predicted proteins | sample 5400681 | NCBI WGS metagenome assembly WNGB01 (sample SAMN13153367, study PRJNA577476) | soil metagenome | isolation source: 115 cm soil or saprolite under grassland replicate 2 | place: USA:California | collected 2016-06-15
CAGCAATCAGCCGCCCATCCGCACTCAGAGTCATACCCCATACCGCGCCAGTATGGGCTTGTACAACCCACAGCGGTGTGCTGTCAGCCACCTGCCATAGCCGAATGGTTCCATCCATCCCGCTGCTCGCCACGAGCTGGCCATCCGCCGAAAGCGCGACCCGAAAAACCGCCCCACTATGACCAATAAGGGTGGCTAAAAGCTGTCCACCACTCATCGCCCACAGCCGAACCGTGCCATCCTCCCCGCCGCTCGCCACGAGCTGTCCGTCGGCACTCAGGGCGACGCTCCAAACCAGACCAGTATGACCCCGAAGCGTCGCGCGATGCCGTCGAGCAGAGACATCCCACAACCGGATGGTGCCGTCGAAGCTCCCACTGGCCAGTAGCTTCCCGTCTGCCGCAAGCGCGACGCTATGTACGGTTCCTCCATGGCCCTGAAGTGTCGCCAAGAGCCGCCCCTCGCTCGCCTCCCACAACCGGACGGCGCCTTCAATTCCGACGCTGGCGGCCAATTGACCGTCCGCGCTGAGCGCCACATCCCAGACCAGACCGGTATGCCCGCGGAGCGTGATGCGATGTCGTCCGCCCTCGACATCCCACAAACTGATGGTGCCATCGAAGCTGGTACCCGCGATGATACGCCCGGTGCCATTCAGTGCTACGCCACGTATTCCACCAACGTGCTCTTGCAGGACGGCGAGACATATGCCACTGTCTGCATTCCATAATCGAACCGTGCCATCATGTGCGCCACTGGCGACGAGCCGGCCATCGGCGCTTATCGCAACGCTCCACACCATATCGGTGTGTCCCTGGAGGATGGTGAGACACGCACCACTGCTCGTGTCCCAAAGACGGACTGTTCCGTCCACTCCGCCACTCGCTGCCCGTTGCCCATCGGCGCTAAGGGCGACGCTCCAGACCCCACCATGATGCCCTTTCAGTGTTGCAACACATAGGCCGCTATCGGCAGCCCAAACTCGGATCGTAGCATCAGAGCTGGCCGTGGCAACAAGCTGGCCGTTGGCCGAAAGGGAGACGCCCCAGACCAAACCGGCATGTCCTTGCAGCGTGGCCAGGGGTTGTCCGTCGGCTGATGACCAGAGTCGTGCCGTACCATCGAAGCTCGCACTGGCGATGGTCTGGCCATCGCTGCTCAGCGCCAGACTATGAATGGTACCAGTATGGCCCTGCAATACGGCCAGAATCACCCCGCTGTCGGCCGACCACAGTTTGATGGTTCCATCCACGCTCCCAGTGACAATCAACTGCCCGTCAGCTGATAGTGCAATGCCATAGATGCCGCCTGCGTGTGCTTGTATGGATACTATTGGCGTTCGGTCCGCGAGGCGCCACAGTTGCACTTCGCCGCTCGCCGTTCCCGCCGCAAGATAGGCTCCGTCGGCGCTGAGCGCGACACACACGCCGTAATCGAACGCGTCGGCAAACACTGAGTCGGAAAAGTGCGCGTTCACGAAGCGAGTATCCTGAGCTTCGACGTCCTGGAGGTGGGCCTGTCGAAATGCCAAGTCGGAAAAATCAAATCCCCGCAGGTTGCCACGGAGCAGACGCAGGAGATTGAGCACGTTGCCCGGCCCATATCCTTGCTCCGCAGTGGGGCGATTCCGCCAGGTTCCCAGAAGCGCGACAAGATGGAGCTCAATCGCCGCGCTGCCACCGGACACGGCCATCGCTTGCTCTAGTAATGGTGTCGCAATCAGCCGTTCCTGGCTGTGGCGCACATAATCGCGGTTTGTCGCCTGTACCAGGGCATATCGTGTCAGCAGCTCTGATGTACCGCGCGCGATCGCACTGCTGACCTCATCGATGAGTCGGGTTGTCAAATACTCCATCACCACCGGCTGCAACGTGAAGGTGGCACCCTGCCCCACCCGCTCAATGAGCGAGCGACGCCGCAGGGATTCGAGCGCTGCCAGGATCTCACCAAGCTGAACAGGTTGTACAAGGTCGGCCACGAGTTGATTCAGTCCAACTGGCTCGCGTTCGATCGCCAGCCAGTTCAGGAGCACCTGCTCAAGCAGGCTGGCGCGCCCAACCTGCTGCTCCAGCAGCTTGCCAACGCCATTGAAAAGCACCTCACCGCTCGACAGAAAGGTCTTCAGCTCACCGCCGAATAGCTCGTGGATCGGCTCGGCCACCAGCTTGAGTGCGAGCGGGTTACCGCCGTAGAGCCGTGCGAGCGCTGCATACTCAAGCGTTGTACCAACGATGTCTTTGTCCTTCAGGATCGTTTGGCAGGCCTGTTCAGCCAAGCCCTCAAGCATCAAGATACGAACGGGCGCGGTCTGTCCTGCCAGCTGCCCCAGTTCAACAGGCTTCTCGCGGCTGGTCAGGAGCAGGCAGCTTAGGTGGGCCATTTCGCCAAGGCGCTGGATGAGCATACCATAGTCGGTATAGCCGGCGCGATAATCTCCGGCGTTAATTCCCTCTTGAATGATCGCCTCGAGGTTATCCAGTACGATCAGGCAGCGCCTGGTACGGCAGAGTTGAACGAACAGCATGATTTTATCGAGCGGATCGTCGGGTGGGTTGACCTCTTGGGCCGAGGCCGCGCGAATCAGATTGTCGAGTAGCGGACTCAGCAGCGGCGCGTTGCGTAGCGAGCGAAAGAGCACAACGTCGAATTGAGCTGCGATATCGTGGACAAATCTGATCGCCATGCTGGTCTTGCCGATGCCACCCAGACCGAGTAGCGCAACCACGCGGCAGCGGTCGATTTGCACCCATTGCTCAAGAATGTCCAACTCGGCCTGGCGTCCGTAGAGCATAGGTACATCGGGTGCTTCACCCCAGTCTATCAGGGGGGGGTGAGCGTTGAGTCGTGGGGATCCGGCTTGCAGTGTAGTATGATCGAGCGCACTCGTTGCTGGTTTCTGCCGTAGCAACAGGTCTGTGAACCACCCCGCGTCAAACAACGCGAGCCGATGGGGAGCCTCCTGGCTGACTTGCTCCCATAGCGCCTCGGCTTCCGCGCGCTCGCGACCTACTGTAAAAATGCTCCGCGTCAGAAATACCGCAATCAGCTGTTGGAGACCTTCTTCTTTCGGGTAGGCTTCACCATTTTCCCAGTTCTGGATGCTGCGTCGGCTGACCCCCGCGAGCGCTGCCAGCTCGGCTTGGGTCAGCTGCGCGCGGGTGCGCAGGGTCAGCAGCTGCTGTCCGACCACGAACTTCCGCTCTTTGTACAGACGATGTCGGCCCATAGTTCCTCCCTTCCCCACGCGTGCGCAGACATGCGCAAGCCAAAAGCGCAGGCATGGGTAGAGACATCCTGAATGATGTGGCCTACAATCCTCAGCAACGAACGCGGCGATCTGTTCCCCAGCCAGGTCATACTGTCGTGCCAGTGATCACCGCTCCATTTTGTTTCATATGGAGGTGTCACATGTCGAAACGTGCACTTATCCTTGGGATGGGGTATTTTGCCCTCAATGTCATTTCGCTCAGCTACAACGCGTTTATGCCACTCCTCTACCGTAACTTTGTGTCCAATCTCGCTCTGGTTGGCTTTCTGATGACAATCGATAACATTATGGCGGTGACACTACAGCCCTGGTGGGGTGCACGCAGCGACCGGACACATACGCGATTTGGTCGGCGCCTGCCGTATATCTTAATGTGCATGCCACTCTCGGCACTCTTCTTCGCAGTCATTCCATTCGCTGCACAAGCCACGTTCGGTCTGCTGTTAGGAAGCGCGATTCTCCTTAATCTGGCAATCTCGGTCTATCGCGCGCCACTCCAGGCGCTTCTGTCCGATGTCTTTCCTGTCAACTTTCGATCCCAAGCCTCCGGAATAGCAACCTTGGTGGGCGCCGTTGGATCGTTTGCCGCGCTGTTCGGCGGCGGACTGTTGTTCCGTATGAACATGGTCTATCCATTTATTGTGGCGGCCGGATGCCTGGTGGTGACGACGCTTGTTATTGGAAGCGGGATCAAAGAGCCAGCATATCTCAATCTTGGCCCCACCCAAGAAGAGCTTGATCTGCCACCAAGTATATTGCCGGCCTTGCGTACATTGTTCGGCCTGTCAGAGAAAAGTCCGCTGCTTTTTCTGATGGGCGCCTTCTGTATCTTCATCGCCTACACCGGACATATTACATGGTGGACAACCTTCGCCAAAAGCGCATTCGGTATGGCTGGCGGTGATGCGGCTGTGCTACTGAGCCGAAACGCGCTTGGCTTCCTGATCGGCGCCATACCGGCTGGTCTTGCCGGTCGCTACCTGGGTCGCAAACGCGCAATTCTGGCGGGCATCCTGGTGCTCGTCTTGGCATACCTCGCGCTCCTCGTAGCAGAGAGCAATCTTCTTTTGATTATGCTGCAGCTCTGCGCTGGCGTTGGCTGGGCGCTCATTCTGGTGAACAACATTGTGCTGGCGCAAGGCTTTGCTGGCCCACAGCGGGCAGGCTTGTTCACCGGTATGTACATTCTTAGCAGCGAAGCGGCGCAGATTGTCGGCCCGCCGATCACTGGCTGGATGATGCAAACCTTTGGCCCCTATGCGCTCTGGGTCACATGTGCGATCGCACTTGGTTTTGGAGCAATGCTCATCAGCCGCGTTCGCGAAGGGCGCGTGCGGCTTGACGAACGGGCCTTCGCCATGGCGCTGCCGAAGGCGCTATAACCGCGCGATATACCACCGTTATGCGGCGTTGTGCGAGAGTGATCGTTCCACTGCTCCTAAAGCTCGAAGTGCCGCCTTTTGCGCGTCGGTGACGCCGTCCAGCCCAGTGATATCCATCCGTTCATATGGCCGATCAGGGCGCAGTGTGCCCAGCCCTGATCGGCTGGTTGTATCCCATAGTCGAAGTGTCCCATCTGATCCGCCGCTGGCGACGAGCCGTCCATCCGCCGCCAGCGCCACATCCCGAACGAGGCCGGTATGTCCTTGCATGACACCCAGACATAAGCCGCTGGCTGTATCCCACAGCCGCAGTGTCCCATCTGATCCGCCGCTGGCGACGAGCCGTCCATCCGCCGCCAGCGCGACGCCCCAGATGGTTCCCGTGTGCCCTTCGAGCACGGCTAGACATGTGCCGTTGTCCACATCCCACAGCCGGATGGTGCGATCAAAGCTTCCGCTGGCCAAAATCCGCCCGTCCGCTGTGACTGCCACATCGCGAACAACGCCGCGGTGCCCTTCAAGTACGGTCAGTGGGCGTCCGCTTTCGACCTCCCATAGGCGCACCATGTTATCCCCTGCACCGCTGGCGATCAGATGCCCGTCTGCGCTTATTGCCACGCCCCAGACGTCGCCGGTATGCCCGCGCAGCACCGCCAGATACACGCCACTCGTGACATCCCATACACGGATGACCCGATCCGCCCCGCCGCTGGCGATCAGACGCCCGTCTGCACTCATCGCCACGCCCCAGACGTCGCCGGTATGCCCGTGCAAGACCGTCAGGCACACACCGCTCGCGACATCCCACAATCGAACCGTGCCATCCGAGCCGCCACTCACAAGCCTCCGCCCATCAGGTGTCATCGCTACAGTATTGACAATGCCGGTGTGGCCGCGGAGCAGGGAGCGCAACGTTCCACGCTCAGTTTCCCAGAGCTGAATTGTCGCATCGCCTGCGCAGCTAGCAGCGAGCTGTCCATCTGACGAAAGCGCCACACCGCGAACCATGCTGGTACGGCCTTGCAAGATGGCGAGGCATTCGGCACTTGCCACATCCCAGAGCCGGATCGTTCCGTCCGCTGAGCTGCTGGCGGCGAGCTGTCCATCTGCCGCGAATGCCAGGCCCCAGATCTCGCCGGTGTGCCCCTGGAGAATGTCTAGGAGTTGACCGCTTTCGGCTGACCACACGCGCACCATCCCGTCGACGGCGCCACTGGCGACCATCCGCCCATCCGCGGTGAGCGCTACCCGAAAGACTGCTCCAGTATGCCCTTCGAGCACGGCCTGGCAAGATCGACTGTCAACCGACCACAGCCGCACCGTACCGTCTGCGGAGCTGCTGGCAACAGTGTGCCCATCGGCAGTGAGCGCGACGCGATGAACCGCGCCAACATGCCCTTCGAGCACTGCCAGGCATGTTCCGCTCTCGGCTGCCCACAGTCGCACCGTACCATCGCCTCCGCCACTGGCGATGAGTCGACCGTCGGCGCTGAGCGCTACATCCCACACCATGCCGGCATGCCCTTCGAGCACTGCCAGGCATGTTGCGCTGTCGGCAGCACGCTCCACTATCCATCGCCCACAGCTTGATGGTTCCATCAGCGCTGCCGCTGGCGATCAATCGGGCGGCCGTTGCGACCGCTACACCATAGACTCCGGCAGTATGGGCCTGTAGTGCAAGGAGTGGGACGCGATCCGCGACACGCCACAGACGCACTTCGCCATTCGATGTTCCGGCTACCAGCTCCGCATTATCAGCGCTGAGCGTGACGCACACGCTATAGTCGAAGGCGTCACCAAAGACCGACTCAGAGACGTGGGCGCGAGCGAGGCTGGCATCCTGTGCCTCAACCCCTTGGAGGTAAGCCTGTCGGACGTGCAATTCGGAGAGATCTACCCCGCGCAAATGTCCATGAAGGAGCCGCTGCAAGTTAACCACATTCCCCGGGCCATAGCCCTGCTCGATGAGCGGCTGACGACGCCAGTTATTCAACAGGTCGATGAGCCATCGCTCCGCGACGGCAAGGCTCTGGCTCGCGGAAACCAGGCGCTTCAAGATTGGCATCGCGATCAATCGCTCCTGGCTGCGGCGCACATAATCGCGATTTGTCGCCTGCACCAGCGCATACTGTGTCAGCAGCTCCAGCGCACCGCGCGCGATGCCACGGCTGACGTCGTCGATGAGTTGGGTTGTCAAATATTCCATCACTACTGGCTGCAAGGTGAAGCTGGCACCCCGACCACTGCGCTCGATTAACGAGCGACGCCGCAGCGCCTCCAGCGCTGTCAGGAGTTCACTTCGGCGTCTAGGCGCCGCGAAGTTACCTACAAGTCGGTCAAGCGTAGCAGGCTCACGCTCGATCGCCAGCCATATCAGCAGTGCACGCTCAAGCGGGCTAGCGCGCCGGATCTGCTGCTCCAGGAGCTTGCCGACCCCGTCGAAAAACGTCTCGCCGGTCAATAAGAAGGCCGCCACGTCGCCGCCGAACAGCTCGCGGATCGGCTCGGCCACCAGCTTCAGTGCTAATGGGTTGCCGCCGCAGCGTTGAGCGAGAGCTGTCCAATCAGCAGAGTCACCAGCGAGGGCTTTGTCTGACAGAATAGTTTGGCAGACGCTCTCTGCAACCCCGGTAAGCGTCAATGTGCGGACTCGAGCGGTACGGCCTTCCAGTGGCCCGAGTTCAGCCGGCTTCTCGCGGCTCGTCAAAATCAGGCAGCTTTCGTGCGCGCTCTCGGCCAAGCGCTGAATGAGCATACCATAGCTTGCGTAGCCATCACGGTACATTTGATCTGCCGCACCCTCAACCATGATCGTCTCACAGTTGTCCAACACAAGCAGGCAGCGGCGGGCGCGCAGGAGCTGAATAAGGTAGGCGATTTTGTCTGCTTCTCCCTCGGGTGGTATGCCTGGCTGGGCAGAGACACCACGTATGAATCCGTCGAGTAGATCGGATGGCAGTGGGGCATTACGCAATGAGCGAAAAACCACCACGTCAAATCGCTCAGCTACCTGATGCGCAAAGGTGATCGCCAGGCTGGTCTTGCCGATGCCACCCATTCCCAACAACGCAACCACCCGGCAGTGATCATCCAGCACCCATTGTGCGAGAGCCGCCAGCTCATGATCACGCCCGTAGAGAGCCGGCGCATCAATCGCCTCACCCCAATCTACCAGCCGCGCCAGCCCCGCCAGCTCGACCTGCTCCAAGGGGAATTCGGCTTGCGTCGGGGCTGTCGGCACAGGGTGCAGCGATGGAACGTCCACCGGTAGATCGGGTGCCAGCGCCTGCCAGAGCTGAAGTGGTATGGTCACGTCGCGCAGCTGCCGCACTCCCAAATCGCGTCGGGTCACACCTTCCGGCCACCCCGCTCCAATGAGATCCACCGCTGCCTGAGTGAGCAGGATCTGCCCGCCCTGGCTCGCCGCCAGCACTCGCGAGAGGCGGTTCAGTGTCGGCTCGGCGACATACCCTTCCGGCGCGTCCGTGGCCGCGCCGCTGTGCAGCGCCATCCGTACCCGTAGCGGCGCGACCGTCTCGGGCCACGGCTCGGCCAGCAGCGCCCGTTGGATGGCCAGCGCGCTTTGGAGTGCGGCGGGGGCATCACCATACACACAGATGAAGCTATCGCCGGCGGTGTGCAGTACCTGGCCGTGGTACAGCGCGGTCAGCTGGCGCAGGATGGCGTGGTGGCGTGTGAGTGCCTGCTGCATCGCCTGGGGAGCGCGTTCCCAGCGCTGGGTCGACCCTTCGATATCAGTGGCCAGAAAGGTGACCAGTCCGGTCGGCAGCGCGAAGGGCAGTGCATCGGTGGAGGCAACCGGCGCGGTTGCCGCAGCCACTGGCACAGGCCGCGCCGCCAAGAGACTCGTGAACCAGGCAGCGTCAAACGGGGTCAGCGGGCGCGGTGCGTCCTGGCTGACCAGCTCCCAGAGCTGCGCTGCCTCCTCCTGCTCTTGACCAGGGGTGAATACGCCCTGCGCCAGGAAGACCGCGATCAGCCGCTGGAGGCCGTTCTCTTTTGGATAGCCTGCGCCACTCTCCCAGTTCTGGAGGCTGCGGCGGTTGACGCCGACCAGCGCAGCGAGTTCAGTCTGGGTCAGCTTGGTGCGGGTGCGCAGCGTCATCAGGCGCTGGCCGACAGCATACTTCCGCTCTTTGTAGGGCCGATGCCACCCCATTGCTTCCTTCCCCGCCGGACGTCCCGGCGTGCCGACGATACGCAGACATGCGCAGACATGCGCAAGCCGAATGCGGCGTCGTGGGTACAGACATATGGGAGCGTCGTGAGTAGAGTCTGCACACACCGAAGTACGGTGATGCGGCAATCACCATGGAATAAATCCAATGATAGCACAGAAAAGGAGTCAAGAGCTATGGCAGATCAGATCAAGGGAACGGAAACAACGTCGTCGAGGATTCCGACGGCAACCTCACCTCTACCTGGCGTTCGGCCGGCCCGGCGCTGGCTGCTGCATCACCGCGCTGCGTAGGCATCAACCTTTCGTCATCCACAGGAGGTTTCTCATGGAAACGACTCATCTCCCAAGCCGATCATCTGCTGCCTCTGGCAGGCTGTTCGAGGCGCTGCGGCGCCACCCGCTGATCGGCTACTTCGGGCTGGCCTACGGCTTCACCTGGATCTATGTGCTGCTCTTGCTCATCCGACCGGACCTGCCGTTCACACCGGCGATCATCGGACCTACTGCGGCAGCGTTGATAATGACCGCCGTGACGGGCGGCCGCGCTGGCATCGGCCAGCTGCTGCGCCGCCTCGTGCGCTGGCGCGTTGGTCTCAGCTGGTACCTGTTCATCCTGGTGGGCATCCCGCTGGTCTACCTGCTGGGCGCGATCGTGCTCGCCGGCGGACGCTTGCCGGACGTACCGGGCAGCCTGCTGCTGCGGCTTGCAGAGAGTTATCCGATCGGGTTTGTCTTCACCTTTTTCACCGGAGGGCCACTGTTCGAAGAGCCCGGCTGGCGCGGCTTCGCCCTGCCGCGCTTGCAGGGGCGCTTTGGACCGCTGGTGGGCTCGCTGATCTTAGGCGCGCTCTGGGTGCTGTGGCACGTGCCCATGTACCTCATACCCGGCTTTGCCGCCGAGAACGGCGGGCTCAGCCTCTCTGGCCTGGGCGTGTTCCTTCTGACTGCGCTCGCCTTCACCGTGATCATGACCTGGGTCTTCAACCACACGCGCGGCAGCTTGCTCCTGGCGATCCTGCTGCACACGTCCATCAATATCTTCCAGCCGGTTGTCAACCTGCTCTACCCCAGCCAGGCCAACTCTGAAGTGAACGGGCTGATCGGCTTCGGCGTGCTGGCGCTCATTCTGGTGGTCGTGACACGCGGCCACCTGGGCTACCGCGATGGGGAAGCAGGCGTGGCGCTGTGATCGGCTGACCAGTCTTCAAGCAGCCCACAGACCGTATGGCGCAGGCGTGGGGAG
>WNGB01017107.1_pt1 | contig 10093 bp, 6 predicted proteins | sample 5400681 | NCBI WGS metagenome assembly WNGB01 (sample SAMN13153367, study PRJNA577476) | soil metagenome | isolation source: 115 cm soil or saprolite under grassland replicate 2 | place: USA:California | collected 2016-06-15
CTGCATCGGCCTTTATCCTTCCGCACCGGTCGCCCTTGGTGGCGGAAGCGGCGACGGCACCGGCAATGTCGCCGACTGACATGATGATCAATTACAACAGACCGCTGCCCGTTGAGCAGTGGGATACGTTCTGAGCCCGCCGAATAAACAGCGCTCGGGGCGTTACGGCCTCGGCCGTCAGGCTCGTCAGAAATAGGTGTAGCGGTTGGCCTGGAACGTCAGGGGCGTGTTGCCCTTGGCGTCCGGGTTGAGCGTGCCGCCGAGCGTTGAATCACCCCCGCGGCGGCGTTCAATCCTGTCGTCAACGCGCCTTCGACCCAGCCCGAGGTCCAGGAGATGCAATCGCCCGCGATGTAAACGCCGGTGTCACGGGTGGTGTTCTTGCACTTCTGGTAGTCGAAGAACATCTGCAGGACATATTCGTCCTGGCCCGGCTGGCTCAGCTTGAAGGCGCCGGCAAAGTGGGGCTCGACTGCCATTCACGCCCACCTTCTTAACATATACAATAACCAACACACGCCAATAAACCTATTCTAAGAGGAGGGAAAGCGAGCCATGAGTGCCCCGAGTACCCCGAAGAACTTCCCCGCCAATTGGAGCAGTCCCGATCTGCCGCCCGACCAGTTTCTCTACGGGCGCAAGGGTCCCTGGCCGCAGCCTTCTCCCACGCACCCGCTAAAGGAAGCGGCCGAGGTCCTCAACGTACCGTTGGTCGAGACCTTGGTATGGGACGCCACCGTTGGCCTACGCTTGCTGAAAGGCCAGGCCGCCTTTCCGGCTCTTGCAGCCTATGACGCGATGTTTGACGGCATGTCCCTGATTCCGTCCGACGACGAGTTCAACGCGATGATGTTGAACACCGCCTACACACGATACATGAAACCCAAGTTGGACGCGGACAAGCGACACCTCGATAAGGCCCCCAACGCAGCGAAGTTCTGGCAATACGATTTCAGCGCGATGAAACTGGTCGAGCCGCTGGCAGGAATGTATTGCGCGCCAGTCGTGTGCGTCTTCGCGCAAGATGGCTCCGGCAGGCGCAGCTGTTTGTACATCCGATTTCGCGGTGAAACCGACGGCGAGGATGTATTCGTTTTCCCAGGAGGCGGTGACGCCTGGAATCTGGCAAAGATCTACGTTTTGCAGGCTTGCGCGTATCACATGCTGTTCGTCGTCCATCCGGCGCTGCATTTCCCGATGGATTCGGTCAATGCGATCACCAAGACCGCGGTGCCGCACACTCACCCGCTGTTCCAGCTTCTCTATCCCCACACCAGTTACACGCTCGCGCTGGACAACGCGGTTCTCGAAGGACCCAACTCGGTCGTCAACAGCAACGCGCAGGGGACGTGGTTCGATCCCCTCATGGGCAACGCCTACAATCTCAAGCTGCTGTTCGGCGCCGGGTACGCGGGACTTAATACTGACGGCCAGGACCCATGGTTCGGCGACGCCTACCCGCCCTATGACTTCATGAAGCCGCAGATGGGTTTTGATTCACCCTACGGCAAATGGCTTGCGGACTACTTTCCGCCGTTTCTGAAATTCTGCGAGGCTGTCGCCCACGAAATACTCAAGGAACACAAGAAGGACACCTACGTCGCACGGTGGGCGCGCTACAACTCCACCTACGTTCGGGGTTTTCCTGACGAGAATTCTATCTTCAAAGACGGCTGTCTGGCCCAGGCCATGGCAATCTTCATGTGGGACGTAACGGTGTCCCACGGCGGTGACCACTACAGTTTCGGGCTGAACATCCCAGCCAAATTCAAATTCCTGCGCGTCCGGAACTATCCGCCGCTGCCCGATCCGCCGCCTGTTGGCGGCCCCACGAAGGTCGGCGACGTGGCCAACGGTGACGACCTGTACCGCGCCGAACTGGCGCAGCGAATGTTCTTCGGGCCTCACGCCATGGCGCCTAACCTGAACGAAACTTACTATCCCTTTACCAATTTGATGCTCCAGCTCGCGCAGAAATCTTTCCACGACTTGTTGACGGACGTCAGCCAGCAATACCAGCACCAGTATTCCCTGGATATGCCCTTCATGCCACTGGACGTGACTCAAGCGCCGAAGCTTCCACCCTCCCCGTACCCCGCGTACACCGAGTACGAGCTGACCATCCCAGCGAGTATCCAGTACTAGTGCGCATCAGTCCGGGGACCACGATCTTTTATGGAGATTCCCGGCTATCGAATTGACGGCCTGATTCTCCGGACCGCACGCGCCGCGCTCTACCGGGGCCGCGGTCAGCACGACCTTGCGGTCATCATCAAGACGCCGGCGCAGGACGTTCCGACAACGCGCGAGCTTGCGCGTTACCAGTGGGCCTATGACCAGGCCCTCGAAGCGGATCCCCACGCCGTCGTGCGCCACATCGGCCTCGTGCGCTTCGGCCCCTCGGTGGCATTGGTCACCGAGGACTCCGGCGGCATTCCGCTGAGCAACCTGCTGGTGCCGGGCGGCCTGCCGTTGGCCCGGTTGCTCGACGTGACGCTCGCACTGGCGACGGCTGTGGGCCGCTTGCACCTTTCGGGCATCGTGCACAAGGACATCAAGCCCGCGAACATCATCGTGCGGCCGGACGGTTCCGATCCGCGGCTTGCGGACCTCGAAATCTCGACCAACCTGCGCCGTGAAATCGTCGCCGCGGTGGCCCTCGACCGGATCGAAGGCACGCTCGCCTACATGTCGCCGGAGCAGTGCGGGCGTCTCAGCAGTCCCGTGGACAACCGCTCGGACCTGTACAGCCTCGGCGTTACGCTGTTCGAGCTCGCCACCGGCCGACTCCCGTTTCAGCACAAGGCGCCGGCCGAGTTGGCCCATGCGCACGTGGCAAGGCCGCCGCCAACGCTGCGCGAAGTGCGACCGGAACTGCCGCCGATCCTTTCCGACATCGTCAGCCGGTTGCTGGCCAAGAATCCCGACGACCGCTATGCCAGCGCGCAAGGTCTCGCCCACGACCTCGCCCGTTGCATCAGCGACCTCCACCGGACCGGCACGGTGGGAGCATTTGCGATTGGCCAGGCCGACACCGCAGCGACCTTGCGCGTGCCGGACCGGTTGTACGGCCGCGAGGCTGACCGTGATCGCCTGCTGGCGGCGTTCGAGGGCGCCCGCCAGGGACAACGCGCGCTGGTCATGGTTTCCGGGGTGAGTGGCATCGGCAAGACTGCGCTCGTCAATGACGCGCAACGCAGCATTACCTTGACGGAAGGGCGACTCTGCGCCGGCAAGTTCGATCAGTTCCGAACGGATCTGCCCTATGTCGGCATCCTGCAGGCGCTTGCCAACCTGTTGCGCCAGGAACTGGCCGAACCGGAGGTGCAGCTCGCTTCCCGGCGCGCCGCGTTGCAGAACGCGCTGGGCGTCCACGGCCGCTTGCTGACCGATGTATTGCCCGATCTCCTGGCGATCATCGGCCCGCAGCCCGAGGTCGATTCTGTTCCGCCGCGGGATGCCGAGCGGCGATTGCACCTGCTGGTCGGGCGATTCCTGGCCGTGTTTGCAGTCCCTGAGCGGCCGCTGGTTATGTTTCTCGACGATCTCCAGTGGGTCGACCCGCCGTCACTGCAATTGCTCGAGGCCCTTGCGGGTGACCCCGGTCTGGACCACCTCGTGATCATCGCGGGCTACCGCAGCAATGAAGTCGGCTCGGGCCACCCGTTACGCGGAACGCTCGCTGTGCTGCGCACCGCAGCCGGCGTGACGGTGGACATCGCGCTGGATCCGTTGCGGCCGGGCGACGTCGAGCGCCTGCTGGCCGACACCCTGCATGCCGAACCCAGCGACGTGCAATCATTGGGCGCGCATGTTCACACGGTCGCCGGCGGAAATCCCTTCGCCGTGCGTGAGTTCCTGCGAGCGCTGCGCGTGCGCGGGTTCTTCAAGTACGACGAAGAAAGGGGCGCGTGGACCTGGAATCTTGAACGGGTGCGCGATTACGCGCTCCCTGACAACGTGGCCGCGCTGATTGCCGACCGGCTGGTTGCGCTGTCGCCGCAGTGTCTGGATCTGCTCGACACCGCAGCGTGTGTCGGTGGCGAGTTTGATCTGCACACCCTTGCCAGCGTCCATTCGATGTCGCCGAGCGCCGCCGCGGTCAGGCTGGCAGCGGCGGTGCGCAACGGCATCATCGTTCCGCTGGATACGCATTACAAGGAGTTCGAGTCGCTCGACGGTTGGGATATGCCGGAGGGCGCTCTGGGGCAGCTTGGCACGGCGCGCTATCGTTTCCAGCACGACCAGGTCCGGCTCACCGTGCACGATCGTCTTGACGGTCCGAGCCGTGCGCAACGTCATCTGCACATCGGCCGCTTGTTGCTGCAGAATCTCGCGTCCGGGGAATTGGAGCACCGCGTGGTCGAGGTGTTCTCGCACGTAGTGTTCGGCATCGACCTGGTGCTCGACTCCGCGGAACGCAGCCGGCTGTCGCGCGTGGGTCTTGCCGCCGGGCGCAGTGCGCAACGCGCGCTTGCTTTTGAGAGCGCGCGGCGCTTGCTGCTTGCCGCGCAGCAATTGCTGGCGCCGTCGGCGTGGAGCGACGACTACGACACGGCGATGGGCATACACATCGCGCTTGCCGAATGCGCCCATGCGCTGATGCTCGTGGACGAGTTCGAGACCGTTTCGGAGCTTGTAATCCGCAACGCGCGGACTGTCATAGATGCCGCGCAGGCGCATCGTCTGCGCATCCGGTTGCGTAATGTTCAAAACCGCTATGCCGAAGCGGTGGACATCGGTGTGGAGGTCGCCGCCTCGCTCGGCGTGGCACTGCCACGCAAGCCGCGGACGGCTCATGTCATGTGGGAGGCAGCGCACACCCTTTTGGCGCAACGGCGACGCCATCCCATCGAATTCGAGAACCTGCCGGCGGCGACCGACCCGAAAATCCAGGCGGCCATGCTACTGCTTTCCAATACGGCAGCCGCCGCCTATTTCGGCGAACCCAACCTGATGCCGCTCATCGCGATGACCGGCACCCGACTATCGTTCAAATACGGAATGACGCCGCAGTCGCCCTACAACTTTTCCGTCTGGGCGTTGGCCTTGTGCGGGGTGCTCGGGCGCATAGAGGATGGGTATCGCTTCGGCGCGCTGGCGCTGGCCGTCGCACGTCGCTACGGCGGCGGCGAAGAGTCACGCACGCGCTTCAGCGTGGACACCTTCGTCAAGCATTGGAAAGAACCCCTGCCCGACGTCGCACGCCTGCTTTACGCCGACTGGGCGTACAACCGCGACAGCGGCGATGAGGAATACGCGACTTATTGCGCGGGCGTCATGCTCTACACCCATTTTCTCGCCGGCGGCTCGCTGGACCTGCAGGAAAGGTTTGGCGACGCGACCCGTTATCTGGTCGAGTGCGGGCAAACCCATGTGAAATACTGCTTCCTGGCCTGGGTTCAGTTGTTCGCCGCGCTGCGTGAACCGGAACTGCCGGCCGAGCTTGACGGCGAATGGTTTCAGTACACACGCCAGCTGCCCGAATTCGAGCGGGACGACAACGGCGTGCAGATCGCGATCAGTTCGCTCGCTGCCGGCATACTCGATCATCTCGCGGGCCGCTTTGACCGGGCCGAGGAACGATTCGCGCTGGCAGCGAGTCGAGAGGCCAACATCGTCGCGCAGGTGATCGTTCCGGGACTGGCATTCTTCCGCGCGCTGAACGCCTACCGTCGGGTCGCTGCCGGAAGTGCCGCAAAGGGCGAATTGAGGATGGCGCGGCGACTACGGCGCCGACTCGAACGCTGGGCGTTGCACGCCCCTTTCAACCTGGATCACCGCGTGTTGCTGCTGCGCGCCGAGGAAGCGGCGCTGCGGGGCGAGTCGGCTGACGCCGTATTGATACTGCATCGCGCGTTCGAGCAGGCGTCCGGCGGCGGGACGCTCTACCAGGCGCTCGCGCAGCAGGCGCTGGCGAGGGTCCTCGATGCCGCCGGCATGCGCGGCCTGTCCAGCGCCGCCTCATTGCGCGCATCGGAGCGGTTTCGGAGCTGGGGCTCGCCGTGGCTCGCCAGGGCTGCCGAAGAGGCAGTCGCGCTCTCCCCGGAGACGACGACCGAGCCGGGCAGCTTGACGCATCTGAGCCAGCTCGAAGGCGCCGATCTCCAAAGCTTGCTGACTGCGGTGGCTGCCATCTCCCGCGAGATCGACGAAGCCACTTTGCTCGGACGCCTGATGTCCACCCTGATGGAGGTGGCCGGAGCGGACCGCGGCCTGCTGTTGCTGGTCGACTCCGCCGGCAAGGTCTGGGTCGAGGCAGAGGCGAGCCTGGAGCAGACCGATGGCCGGCGAGCGGAACTCGACGCGTTTTCCGCCATCGTCGGCGCGTCGTGGATCTGGCGCTGCGTTCTCCTGATCCGGTCGTCATTCACGATACGGCGGCGGCCGAGATGCTGCAGGGAGAAGCGTACATCCGGGAGAACGGCGTGGCTGCGATTCTCGCCGTATCGATTGCACTCCAGCGCCGCACCATCGGCGTGCTGTACCTCGAGAACCACGTGTCGCGAGGCGCCTTTACCGGGGGCCGGGTCCAGATCACGCGCGCGCTCGGCGCGCAGGCCGCCATCGCACTGGAGAATGCCCGCCTCTACGGCAGCGTTCAGGCCGCGCTCCACGCGCAAACCGTATTGACGGAGGCGAATCGGCGCTTCGTACCGGGCGGGTTCCTGACCGGGCTGGGCTGCGCAAGCATTGTAGACGTGAATCTGAACGAGGCGATCGAACGTGAAATGAATGTGTTGTTTGTCGACTTGCGCCGCTTCAGCGCGTTGTCGGAGCAACTCGGTCCGCGCGGCACCATCGGGATGATCAACCGCTACCTGGCGCATGTTCAGCCGGGCATCACTGCGTACGGCGGATTCGTGGGCCAGTATTACGGTGACGGAATCCTCGCCCTGTTCCCCAAGGAGCCCGATGATGCATTGCGTGGCGCTATCGCCATGTGCCGTGGACTCGAAGCCTACAACCGCGACCGCGGCCCGGATTTCCCGGAATTGCGTTTTGGCATGGGCCTGCATAGCGGGCCGGTGATCCTCGGCACGATCGGCGATCCGGACCACTTCCAGTGCGCCGTCGTTGGAGACAGCGTGAACCTGGCGTCACGCATGGAAAATCTCACCAAGCATTTCGGAGCGATGCTGGTGCTCAGCGCCGCGACACGCGAGCGCATCGTGGCGCCGGATCAATTCGCGCTGCGGTCGCTGGGATCGGTGGCGGTGGATGGTTGCGCCGAGGGAATGGAAGTGTTCGAGTGCATGGCCTGTTATCCCGAAGCGCTGCAAGACCGGATCATGGCGAACCACGACCTCTACTCCGATGGACTCGCTACTTACCGAGCTGGACAGTGGGCACAAGCACAGAAGCGCTTCGAGCTTTGCGTTGACGCCTGCGAACGAGATATGGTTGCACGGAGTTTCGCCCAGCGCTGCCGCGACCGCAGCCTGCGCGGCGAAGCCTGGGATGGCATTGAGAGACCGGCCAAAGGTTGACCGCGCATCTGCCGGACGGCAGGCGGACCGTCAATGACATCAGAAAGCGTGAGAGTATTGCACGCCCAGGATGTCCAGGCTGCTCTTGTAATGACCCCTGACGGTTCCTTGCCCGAGGAACACCCCTGCCGCGCGGCCCCCATCCCGGGGCACGAACGCGTGCGCGTAGCGCAGCATCGCAACAGCTAATTTCCGCGGTCTGCAAGCCCGCCGCGCCAAGGATTCCACCCCTATTGGGTTCTTCTTGGGGTCCAAACTTTTTTCGCGGGCATTGGCAAATGCCAACGATCGCCGGCGTGACCTGGGCGCATGGTTCCTGTCGTCAACATAGGAGCAGGCCGTGCGCAACCAAACAAGGCAAAACGCAACCAACGCATCTCCAGCACGCGAAGGACGGAGCGCAGATCTGCGGTTCGCGCTCTCCGTCCTCGGCGTGACGCTTGCTGTCGTGGCATTGCTGGCTTCGGTCGTCATCACTTTCGCGCAGGAGACCCTGACTGATGGGGCCAGACCTACTCAACGCATCTCGACGATATGCGCAGATCGCCACGTACAGCTTGTCACACTGATTGAGGATCTCGACGAGCATCCGAAGTTCGCCGGAGACAAGTTGTTCAAGGCCCTGCTTGCCATGATGCACGCACACGATGTCTGCGCCGGAGGCAACGAGTACGAGGCACTGTCGCTCTACGACAGGGCTGTGCTCGACCTTGTTTTCCCCGTCGGCTCGTTACGGTGAGAAGCAACGATGTCCTGGCTGCTTGCATTAATCGTCAGATGGCGCACCGCGCGAAGAGCCGCCCGTTTGAAGCGCATTCGGCACATCGTCGACAAGGGACTCTCTGCCATCGAGTGATGGTGGTGTCTAAACCGGTGGATTTCAAAGGCCTTCATGCCAAGCAGTAGGAGCAATGGCAGCTCGCGCTGCCCGACGTCGATCCCTCGGTTGCAGAAGCACCGCGTGCTCTTGTCGCGAAGGTCCATCGACCCTTCGGAAATGGCTCTACCGAGCCATATTCTCTATCGACCTGTTCCGATGTACGATTGATTGATCCGATAGCTCGAAGGCCCTCTCGGAGAGGGTGAGGACGGGCAAGCTTTGTTGTCCCCGGCTCCATCCCTTTCCGATATTGCCAATCGCATCAGCACACATCGCGAGGCGGTTTCTCGCGAACTGAGTCGGCTTGCCTCCATCGGTCTGCTGCGCCGCGGGGGTGGCGACCTCCAGGTGCCCGACCTCGCGCGTCTTGAGAAGCTCGTGCGCGAAGCCAAGGGCGAATAGCAAGGCGCCGGACCAGTCATTTGCCGCCGCCCGCAAGGCAGCAGACATGGTGGGCGCTGCAGGGATTGAACCTGCGACCTCTCCCGTGTGAAGGGATTCCCCATTTCAACGAATTCAATGGCTTGCATGGTAGATAATTAGATTTCCACGGCTTCTCCAGCGCGGCAGGCCGTTGACCTAAACAAAGAAAGAATTTCCGCTTGTTGGAGATTGGTTAGCACGTAGGCCCGTAATGGCGCCTCCAATTGACACATGAACAAATTAAGTGTATTTTCAACTATTGAAAGTTCAACACTAGAAAATTCCATCATGCCCGCGCGACGGACCTCGGATCGCCCCGTTCGGCAAACGTCAGCCGGCTCGCACCGGCGCGGCCGGCCGTTGATGGTTGACCTTGGTCCAGCCGTTCCCCCGGTGCGCCGGGTGGTGACGGCGTTGGCGCGACGCTTCAATCAGATATGCGTGACCATGGTTGCAGACTCGGTGGCTGCAGCCGATCTCACGCCGCTGCAATTCGCAGTGTTGGCCTATCTCAACAAAAGGGACGGCCAGTGTGGAATAGATCAGAACAGCCTGGCTGCGCGGCTCGGTATCGAGCGCTCCCATGTGAGCCTGCTTGTTGAAGAGCTTGGGACCCGCGGACTGGTCGACCGTCAGGTGAATGGCGCCGATCGTCGCGCGCGCGTATTGCAGCTCACGTGCGAACGAGAAGTCTTGCTCGACCTGCTGCTCCGCATCATTAGGCGAAATGGGGCCTATGCTCGGCCTGGTGCGGGCCGACGTAAGCGTGGGTCCTGCCTGCCGTCCGCAAACAAAGACCGATCACCACTTTCCAGCGGAAGAAAGGACTAGTGCCATGCCAGCGACGAAGTCCGATCGAGAGACAAATTCGACCATGCACAGGCGCGCAACCTTGACAGCATCGTTGGCTCTTTTAGGCGCGCTCGGCTTCATTGGCTCTTCATATTCGCAGGACTGGCCTCAGAGACCCGTCAAAATCATCGTTCCGTTCGCAGCCGGAGGAATGACCGATGGGTTGACGCGAATCGTTGCCCAGCCACTCAGCAGTGCATTCAAACAGCAGATTATCGTCGAAAATCGACCAGGCGCCACCGGAGCCGTCGCGGCGGAGGCAGTCGCGCGCGCACCGGCCGATGGCTACACACTTTTCATGGCGACGCTGCCGCAGATCGCCATTGTCCCGGCCATGACAAAAACGCGATACGATCCGATGCGGGACTTTGTACCGATTAGCATCGTTGTCACTAGCGCGTCAGCTCTGGTCGTCAACGCTCAAGTGCCCGTCCAAACACTGTCGGAG
>WNGB01015468.1_pt1 | contig 10092 bp, 7 predicted proteins | sample 5400681 | NCBI WGS metagenome assembly WNGB01 (sample SAMN13153367, study PRJNA577476) | soil metagenome | isolation source: 115 cm soil or saprolite under grassland replicate 2 | place: USA:California | collected 2016-06-15
AGGAGCGTCTTCGCCCAGTCGATGGTCTCGGAGATCGACGGCGCCTTCTTCAGCTCCAGCTGGCGGATGGACCGGACGACGCGCGCGACCTGCTCGGCTAGCTCGTCGTCGACCTCGGGCACGCGCACGCGCACGATGTCCTTCTCGCGCTCGAGATCGGGATAATCGAGGTGCAGGTACAGGCAGCGCCGCTTCAACGCCTCGGAGAGCTCGCGCGTGTTGTTCGACGTCATGACGACCAGCGGACGCTGCTTTCCCGCAATCGTGCCCAGCTCGGGAATCGAGACCTGGAAGTCCGACAGCACCTCGAGCAGCAGGGCCTCGGTCTCGATCTCCACCCGATCGACCTCGTCGATGAGCAGCACGATCGGCTCCTCGGCGCGGATTGCCTCCAGCAGCGGCCGGGTGAGCAGGAACGGCTCCGAGAAGATGTCGGACTCGACCTCGGCCCAGCTCGTCTCGTGCTCCCGGTCGGCCTGGATGCGCAGGAGCTGCTTCTTGTAGTTCCACTCGTAGAGCGCCTTCGACTCGTCGAGTCCCTCGTAGCACTGGAGCCGGATCAGGCGCGACCCCGTGACCCCGGACAGCGCCTTGGCAAGCTCGGTCTTGCCCACGCCGGCGGGCCCTTCTACCAGGACCGGCTTCTCGAGCCGGTCGGCCAGATACACGACGCCGGCGATGTTCGGGTCGGCGAGGTAGTCGACGGCGCGGAGGCGCTCGACGACTTCATCGACGGACGTGAAGCGGTCGGCCATCAGGCTCCTGACACTGGGAGGGTGCGGGTCACTCGACCACCTGGCCGTCGCCCCACACGACGTACTTGTACGTCGTCAGCTCGCGCAGGCCCATCGGGCCGCGCGCGTGCAGCTTCTGCGTCGAGATCCCGATCTCGGCGCCGAATCCGAAGCGCTCGCCATCGGTGAACCGAGTCGACGCGTTCACGACCACGACGGCGGCGTCGACAGCACCGGTGAAACGGCGCGCGGCGTCGAGGTCGCGAGTGATGATCGACTCGGTGTGGCCGGATCCGAACCGGTTGACGTGCGCGACGGCGGAGTCGAGGGAATCGACGACGGCGACGCTCATCTTCAGCGCGAGGAACTCGCGGCCGAAGTCGTCGTCGGTCGCGACGCCCATGGCGGGCCAGAGCGCGCGAGCCGGCTCGTCGCCCACGAGCTGGACCCCGTGCTCGGCGAGGGCGGCACAGACACGCGGGAGGAACACTTCGGCGACCGCCTCGTGGACGACGAGCGACTCGGCCGCGTTGCACACGCTGGGGCGATTCGTCTTGGCATTGATCGTGACGTCGAGGGCCTCGTCGAGGTCAGCCGACGCGTCGACGTACACGTGGCAGTTCCCGTCCCCGTCGATGATCACCGGAACGGTCGCGTGCTCACGCACGCTCGCGATGAGATCCGCACCACCGCGCGGGATCAAGCAGTCGACGAACTCGGTGAGCCGCATGACCTCGACCGCGGTCTCGTAGGCGACGTCCTCGACGAGGACCACGCCATCCTCGGGAAGGCCGGTCTTCTGGAGCGCCTCGCGCACCACACCGACGATCGCCGCATTGGATCGCAGCGCCGATCCCGAGCCTCGGAGCAGCGCGGCGTTCCCCGACTTCAGGCACAGGCTGGCGGCGTCGCTCGTCACATTGGGCCGGTTCTCGTAGATGATCGCCACGACTCCCAGCGGCACGCGCACGCGCTGGATCTCGAGGCCGTTGGGCCGGACCCAACCGTCGAGCACCTCCCCGACCGGATCGGGCAGGGCCGCGACCTTGCGCAGCCCGGCGGCCATGCCCGCGATTCGTGTGTCGCTCAGGCGCAGGCGGTCCAGGGGGCCCGCTTGCATGCCGTCCGATTCGGCGTACTCGGTGTCGGCGGCGTTCGCGGCCAGGATCTCGGGCGTCCGCTCGACCAGGAGGTCGGCGGCGGTGAGCAGCGCCTGGTCCTTCTCGGCCGTCGATGCCGCGGCCAATCGGCGGGAAGCAGCTCGAGCACGACGACCGAGCTCCATCACCCGCTCGGACATAGGCGCGAGTGTAAACGTTGACCGCTCGGTCTAGTTCTGGGATTGCACCCCGCGGATCGCCATTGCCGGTGTCCCGGGAGCGCTCTTGCGCGGTTGCGTGCCGTCCGTCACACTACGGCTCCGGCAACGACGCCACTTCGCTCTCGATCCTCGTCGCCGGCCGACGGGGGGAGGGCCCTCTTTCGGGGGGCCTCACACGGCCGGCGAGGAGCGGGGGACGGCAGTGGGGTCGGACGAGCGCACGAAGGCGGATGGCTGCGCCAGCGGCAGCGCCTCCGCCGTGCGGGAGCCCGGCCTCGCTGCCCCCCCGAGTTCCGTCTTCGACGATCACTTTGTCGCCGTCGCAAGCTCCGACTCAGACTCTTCTGACGCCCTCGCAAGCTCGGGCTGTGCGGCAGCGGTCAGCAAAGCCGCCACTGCCGCGGGCGACGGTCGGCAAAGCCGCCGCCGCCACTAGGGCAGAACTACGAGGTCATCGCGGTGGATGACTTCGTGGGGGGTGGCTTCGGGGAGGTCGGTGGTGCGGTGGCCGGCGATCGTCCTCAGCAGGTCGGCGGAGACACGGGTCAATCCCTTGGCGAAGGGGCGGCCGGACTCGTCGACGACTTCGACGGCGTCGTCGGGGTCGAAGCGGCCGTCGACGCCGCGGACGCCGGCCGGCAACAGCGAGCGGCCTTCTTGGGTGAGCGCGCGGCGGGCTCCGTCGTCGACGACCACCCGACCGGCGGCGCCGCGAGCGAACGCAATCCAAAGCTTTCGGCTCGGTAGCCGCTGCCGGCGAGGGCGGATGACCGTGCCGACGGGCTTCCCGTCGACGGCGTCCAGGACCACGCCGGGCGAGTCGGCTGCCGCGATCACGGCGCGCACGCCCGACCACGCCGCGATCTTGGCCGCCGCGAGCTTGCTGGCCATGCCGCCACTGCCGCGGGGCGTCCCCGACCCGCCGGCGACGCTCTCGAGAGCCGCGTCGACCTCGGCGATCTCCTCGATCAAAGACGCCTCGGCGTCGAGGCGCGGGTCGGCCGTGAACAGCCCGGGCGTGTCGGTGAGCATCACGAGCAGGTCGGCGCTCACGAGGTGCGAGACCAACGCCGCGAGCCGGTCGTTGTCGCCGTAGCGGATCTCGTCGTCGGCGATGGTGTCGTTCTCGTTCACGACCGGGATCACGCCGAGGTCGAGCAGCCGGCGAAGGGTCTCGCGCGCGTGCAGATACTGCGAGCGCTGGACGAAGTCGTGCGGCGTGAGCAGCACCTGCCCGGCGACGAGGCCGTGCTCGGACAGGATCCCGCCGATGCGCTCCATGAGCTTGGGTTGGCCGACAGCGGCGACGGCCTGCAGCGTGCCGATGTCCGCGGGACGGGTGTGCATGGCGAGCGCGGGCAGGCCGGCGGCGATCGCGCCCGAGCAGACGAGCACGATCTCGTGACCGGCGTGATGCGCGTCGACGAGCCCGCGGCAGAGCTTGAGCACGGCGGCATCGTCGAGCTCGCCGGCATCGGTCGTGATGGACGACGTCCCGACCTTCACAACGACCTTCGTCCGCTCCCCCGCCGCCGGCATCAGGCAATGCCTTCTACGTACTCGAGCTCGACGGGTCCGACCCGGACGGTGTCACCCTCACGGGCGCCCGCGCGCGCCAGCGCGCGCTCGACGCCCATCCGGCGGAACCGGTCCTGCACGTACGCGACCGCGTCCTCGTTGGTCAGGTCGGCCATCGCCACGACGCGCTCGGCGGTGCGGCCGCTGACGCGCCACGCGCCGTCGTCGTCGCGGGCCACCGAGAAGCCCTCCTCGACCGGGCGGAGCACGACGAACGGCTCAGGCTCGGGTTCCGCGGCGCGGGCGTCGGCGACCATCGCGCCCAGCGTTCCGAGGAGCTCGTCGACGCCTTCGTGCGTGACGGCCGAGACCCGCAGCCCGTCGAAGTCGAACAGCGCCACGTCCGCCTTGCTGCCGATCACGAGCCGAGGACGGTCGAGCAGCTCCGGACGGTAGCGGCCGAGCTCCTCGACGAGCACGCGCTTCTGCCTCGCGGGATCCTCGCTCTCGTCGTCGGCATCGATGCGGGCGAGGTCGAGCAACAGCACCAGGACCCGCGCCCGCTCGACGTGGCGCAGGAACTGGTGGCCGAGCCCGCGGCCCTCGGCCGCCCCCTCGACGAGCCCGGGGATGTCCGCGAGCACGAACTCGTGGTCACGGAACCGCACGACACCCAAGTGGGGCTCGAGCGTGGTGAACGGATAGTCGGCCACCTTCGGGCGCGCCGCGCTGACAGTCGAGATGAGCGTTGACTTCCCGGCATTGGGGAAGCCGACCAACGCCGCGTCGGCCATCAGCCGGAGCTCGAGACGGAACCACTCCTCCTCGCCGTACTCGCCCTGCTCGGCGAAGCTGGGCGCGCGGCGCGAGTTCGAGAGGAACTTCGCGTTGCCGCGCCCACCCTTCCCACCGTGAGCCGCGACGTAGCTGTCCCCGTGGCGGACGAGGTCGGCGACCACGGAGCCGTCCCGTTTCTTCACCGCGGTGCCCTCGGGCACCGCCACGATCAGGTCGTCGCCGGCGGCGCCGTTGCGTCGCTTGCCGGAACCGTGCGTTCCCGAAGCCGCCCGCCGGTGTGGATGGTCACGGAACGCGAGCAGCGACGCGACGTTGCGATCGGCGCGCAGGATCACCTCGCCGCCACTGCCGCCGTCACCCCCGTCGGGCCCGCCGCGCGGCACGTGCGCCTCGCGGCGGAACGAGATCGCGCCCGCGCCTCCGTCACCGCCGCGCAGATTGACCTGTGCCTCGTCGACAAACGCGCTCATCTTTCCCTTATCGCCGTCGCAAGCTCCGGCTTTGCGGCGACGGTCGGCAAAGCCGCCGCCGCCGCGAGGCAAGGATAGGGACCGTTTTGGCGTCAGCTACGTGCCTATACGGCATGCAGTTGACGTCAGAGGGGAACGGCTAGAGCACGTCGACGAGCTTGCGGCCGCGGCGGTGGCCGAACCGCACGACGCCGTCGGTGGTCGCGAAGAGGGTGTCGTCGCCGCCGCGACGCACGTTGTCGCCGGGGTGGAACCGAGTGCCGCGCTGACGCACGATGATCGTGCCGGCGCGCACGTTCGTCCCCGTCGTCACCTTCACGCCGAGACGCTGGGAGGCGGAGTCGCGCCCGTTGCGGGAGGAGGCCGCGCCCTTCTTCTTCGACATTCTCCTGAGCCTATGCCTTCTTCGGTGGCCGCTTCTTTGCGGGCGCCTTCTTGGTCGGTGCCTTCTTGGCCGCCGGTGCCTTCTTCGTGCCCCCCGCCTTCTTCGCCGGAGTCTTTTTTGCCGCTGGCGCTTTCTCGGGGGTATCCCCCGCAGGCTCCTTCGCCGGCGCGGCTCGGCGGGCGCCGCCCGCCGAGATCGCGGTGATCTCGATCAGCGAGTACCGCTGCCGGTGCCCCCAGCGGCGCCGGTTGTTCGTCTTCGGCTTGTAGGTGAAGCCCGTGATCTTCGGGCCGCGGGCGTCGCTCACCACCCGGGCGCTCACCCGCGCCGCCTCGAGCTCCTTCGGGGTGGCCAGCACTCGATCGCCGTCGACGACAAGCACCGGGGCCAGCTCGACCTCGCCGGCCGAGCCGAGCCGCTCGACCGCGAGCTGCTCGCCTTCCTCCACGCGGTACTGCTTGCCGCCGGTCTGGATCACTGCATACATGACGCGTCGAATCGCTCGAGGGTGTTCGGGAGCGGCGCCAGCCTACCCGAGCGGTCAGTGCAGCAGGGATTCGTCGACGAGGAACCCGCGGCCCTGGCACGTCGGACACGTCTGGCTGAACGTCTCGACCAGACCCTCGGAGATGCGTTTCCGGGTCATCTCGACCAGTCCCAGCTCCGAGATGTCGAACACCTGGGTGCGCGTCTTGTCGCGGGCGAGCGCACCGCGGAAAGCCCGCATCACGTCCTCGCGGTTCTTGCGGATCTCCATGTCGATGAAGTCGATGACGATGATCCCGCCGATGTCGCGGAGGCGAAGCTGGCGAGCAGCTTCCTCCGCCGCTTCGAGGTTGTTGCGATAGACGGTCTCCTCGAGGTTGGACCGGCCGACGTTCTTGCCCGTGTTCACGTCGATGACCGTGAGCGCCTCGGTGCTCTCGACGATGAGTGACCCGCCCGACGGGAGCCACACCTTCCGGTCGAGCGCCTTGAGGAGCTGCTCCTGCACGTGGAACCGCTCGTACAGCGGCAGGCCTTCCTCCTCCTCGTCGTAGTACTCGACGCGCTCGGCGAGCTCGGGTGCGATCGCCTCGACGTAACCGCGGACCTGCTCGTAGAGCTCGCGGTCGTCGATGATGACGCCCCGGTACTCCTTGGTGAACTCCTCGCGGATCACACGCACGACCAGCGGCGGCTCCTGGTACGCGATCGTGGCCGGCTTGGCTCGCGCCGCGAGCTTCGAGACCTGATCCCACTGCTGCCGGAGCCGCTGGACGTCCCGCTCGAGCTCGACCTCCGTGGCGCCCTCGGCCGCGGTGCGCACGATCAGCCCTGCGTCCGGCGGCCGGAGCCCTTCGAGCACGCGGCGGAGCCGCTTGCGCTCGTCGTCGGGCAGGCGCTTGGAGATCCCGTACGTCTCGGGCTGGTCGGGCACCATCACGACGAACCGGCCGGCGAGACTCACCTCCTGGGTGAGCCGGGCCCCCTTCGCGCCGATCGGGTTCTTCGTGACCTGCACGAGCACCGACTGCCCGTTCTTGAGCAGGCGCTCGATGCGAGGATGGCTCTCCTCGACGTCGTTCGGGTCGAAGGCGACGTCACCGCGGTACAGCACGCCGTTCTTGGGCGTGCCGATGTCGACGAACGCGGCCTCCATCCCGGGGAGGACGTTCTGGACCTTCCCCAGGTAGATGTTGCCGTCGATGGCGCTGTCGCCGGGCTCGAGTGAGCCGACGTAGTGCTCGACGAGGCTGCGGCCCTCGAGGACCCCGATGTGTGTCGTACGGTCCTCCCGCACGTGCACGCACATCATGTAGCGCCCCGCCGGTCGTCCCTTGCGGGTCCGGCCCCGGCGCCGGGCGAGAGCGGACGTGTCGAGCTCTTCGAGCGAGACCGCGGCGTCGTCGACACCCAGGTCCGCGCGCACCGCTTCGGTTGACGTCGCGGTGTCCCCGCTCCCGCCGGTTCCGCGTCCGCGCCCTCGTCCACGACCGCCGCGGCGCCGGCGGCGCTTCCGGGTCGTGGTGCCGTCCCCGCCGTTCCCGCCGCCGGCGGAAGCGGGCGCCGGGCGTGTGTCGCCGATCTTCGGCTTCTCGCGTGCGGGCGCCTCGTCGGCGGTGACCGTGCCCGGCTCGGACTCGGCGAGGCCGGCTTCTTCGCGGGCGTCGGCGGCAACGTCCTCGGTGGTCATGCCGCGATCGGCGGCAGCGTCGGTGTAGTCCTCACCTGCCTCGGACTGGTCCTTGGGCGCGGCGCCGTCGGGTGCAGCCGCGCTCTTCGGCTTGCGGCGGTTCCGACCGCCACGGGAGCCGCGACGCCGGCGGCGCCTCGGTGGTCCGCCGCGGGAAGCGGCGCCGCCGCCGTCGCCGGTTACCGACTTGTTGGACTCAGTCGGGTTGTCGGCCCCTTCGGCCGACGCTGCACTCGTGTCATGTTCGCCGGCGGCCGTGCGGGCCTCGGCGGAGGTGTCGTCGGACATGCAATCCTTCTCTCATGATGCGCGCGCCTCCGGCACGCGCTGACGCGCGTCGGCTTCGAGCGGCTCTCGCCGCGCGCCGCCGCGCTCGATCCATTGGTTGGTGCGCAGCACCCGCCGGTCGACGAGGTCGCCGTCGACGGCGGTGAGCACCTCGGTAGGCCGGGCGCCACGCGGTTGGGTGGACAATTCGACGTCGAGGACGGGACCCAGCTCCTGGACGCCCTGGACGCTCATGGCCCGAACGATAGACCGCAGGTCGTCGGTGACCTCGCGACCCTTGCGGGTTCGGGTGACGGGAAGCGTCGGCCGGGCGAGCGCCCGGTCGACGACAGTGGCCAGCTCGTCGGCGCCGACCACCCGGTCGCCGGCGCCAGCAACCGTGACCTCGTAGCGCACCGCGGTGACAGATTCCTGCAGCGCGGGTGCCCGGTCGGCGAGCGCCGCAACGCCGGTCACGTCGATGCCGTCGGGCAACGCGGCCGACAACGCCCCCGCGATCGAGTCGAGCGGGGCCGGCTCGGCGAGCTGCACGTCGAGGTACTCGGCGTCGCTCTCGTGCCCGACCGACAGAGCGAGCCCGAAGCTCACCTTGGGCCGGGGCGCGAACCCCTGCGTGAAGGCGAGCGGGAGCTGCTCGATCCGGAACGCGCGCTCGAACGCGCGCGCCACGTCGCGGTGCGAGATGAACCGCACCTTGCCCCGCTTCGCGAAGCGGATCCGCACCGGGAACCCGGCGTCACCGCGCACCGGTACCCGCCTTCTCGTGCACCCCGAGGAACGCGACGGGCGTCTCGCCACCGCGACTGAGGTCCTGTCCCGTCCCCTGGCTCCCGCCCGCCGGCGCGACCGCCGACGCGACGACGTGCTCGAGCGCGTAATCGGTGCACACCCCGCAGTCGTAGCACGGCGTCCACCGGCAATCGGGGAGACCGTGCTCGTGCAGCGCGGCCTGCCAGTCCTGCCAGAGGAAATCGCGGTGCAGTCCGGCCGAGATGTGGTCCCACGGCAGGATCTCGTCCGCCGTGCGATGGCGCGTGACATACCAGTCGGCATCGAGCCCCTCGGCCGCCATCGCGTCGAGCCACCGATCCAGATCGAAGCGCTCGCTCCACTCCTGGAACGTGCCGCCGGCGCGCCACACGCGCTCGATCACGCGTCCGGTACGGCGGTCGCCCCGACTGGCGATGCCCTCGGCGAACGTCGCCCCGGGATCGTGCCAACGGAGCTGCACTCCCGACTTGCGCACCGCGCCGCGCAACAGCGAGATCTTTCGGTCGAGCTCGTCGACGCCGTTCTGGCCGAACCACTGGAACGGCGTGTGCGGCTTGGGCACGAAGCCGCCGACCGACGCCGTGCAGCTCGCCTGCTTCGTGTACCGGCGGCCGATCTTGACCACGTTGCGAGCCAGCTCGGCGATGCCGAGGGTGTCGTCGTCCATCTCTGTCGGGACGCCGGCGAGGAAGTACAGCTTCACCCGCCGCCAGCCCTGCGAGTACGCACCCTCGACCGCGGAGTAGAGGTCCTCCTCGGTGATGAGCTTGTTGAGGACCTGACGGATGCGCCACGTCCCGCCTTCGGGCGCGAACGTGAGCCCGGTCCGGCGGACCTTCTGGATCTCGCTGGCGATCCCGACGGTGAACGCGTCCACGCGCAGCGACGGCAGCGAGAGGCTCACGCAGCCCGTGCCCTCCTGCTCGTTGACGAGATCGGCGACGACCCCGTCGATGCCCGAGAAATCGGCGCTGGACAGCGACGTGAGCGCGACCTCGTCGTAGCCGGTGCGCCGCAAGCCCTCCTGGACCATCGTGCGGACCTGCTCACCGGGCCGCTCCCGCACCGGTCGGGTGATCATGCCGGCCTGGCAGAACCGACATCCCCGCGTGCACCCGCGGAAGATCTCGACGTTGAGACGGTCGTGCACCACTTCGACCAGGGGCACGAGCTGACGCTTCGGGTACGGCCACTCCGCGAGGTCAGCCACCGTGCGCTTGTCGACGTGCTCCGGCACGTCGGCGAAGCGTGGGCGCACCTCCCGGATGAACGGCCCGTCGTACTCGACGTCGTACATAGCGGGCACGTACACACCCGGGATCGCCGCGAGCTCGCGCAGCACGCCCTCACGGGTCGTGCGGCCCGAGCGCTTCCATGCCCCGATGACCTCGGTCATCTCGCCGACGGCCTCCTCGCCGTCGCCGATGACGAACGCGTCGACGAAATCGGCCATGGGCTCGGGGTTGAACGCGCAGTGGCCCCCGGCGACGACGAGCGGGTCGTCGGGGCGGCGCGCTTCGCTCCGGACGGGCACGCCGGCCAGGTCGAGGCAGTTCAGGACGTTCGTGTAGACGAGCTCGGCGGAGAGGTTGAACGCGAGGACGTCGAAATCGGCCGCCGCGCGGTGGGTA
>WNGB01022447.1_pt1 | contig 10090 bp, 12 predicted proteins | sample 5400681 | NCBI WGS metagenome assembly WNGB01 (sample SAMN13153367, study PRJNA577476) | soil metagenome | isolation source: 115 cm soil or saprolite under grassland replicate 2 | place: USA:California | collected 2016-06-15
TCACCATCTGCCGCAAGCTCGCCAGCGCGATGAAATCGGAGCTCAAGGTCGAATCGCACACGGGGTGGGGCACACGGTTCTTCTTCGAGCTGGACGTGCCGATCTGCCCAGTGCGGCGCTCCGGGCCGCGGGCCGTGCGCCGCAGCGGGGCGAGCGTGATGACCGCGGCGAGCGTGATGACCGGGGCGAGCGCGACGAGCGGGGCGAGCGGGGCGAGCGGGGCGAGCGGGGCGAGCGGAGCAAGCGGGGCGAGCGGGGGCAGCGGGGTCCACGTCCATCCGGTGCGCAACAGCGGCTCTCACGCCCGCCGGACCAGCGGCCCGCGGCGCCGCAGCGGTTAGTGCAACGCGTCGCGGGCGCGGGCGAGTAAATCGGTTGTCGAGGTTGGTCGAGGCGCCTGGACGTTGCTGGCGGACGAGCGCCTGGGCATCGCGGGGGGGGGAGCCGCACTCGTACCGACGCGCAACTTCACCGCAGCACTCCGCGCCACCGCATCGCCGATCCGTTGCACCAACCCTTCCACGCCGGTTTCATCCGTCGCGGGCGCAAAGACCGTGAACTCCGCGGGCCCGGTGCGGCCGACCGCATCCGAGATGCGTCCGGCGCGGTGAAACGCCAGCGCCAGCCGGTCCGCGCCGCCGGCGGTGAGCACGCCGTCGACGGGTTGGAAAACGGCGCACGCGAGCGGCATGCCGTGGCGCGCCGTAAAGGCGGCCAGCTCCACCGAGCGCCGCGCGATCCCCTCGTCGTTGTAGAGCCCGCTCGCGCGGTCGACCAATCCCTCGGCGCCGAGGCGATCGACCTCGAGCTTCCCCTGGACGTAGACGCCGAGCCGCAGGACCAGCTCTTCCACGTCGAGCGGATCGCCGCGCAGCTCCCACGCGCCGGCGCGCAGCGCTTCGAGCTGTTGCGTGCGCAGCGCCGGCCCCGCGGTCGTGAGGATGATCGGCGTCGCGCGCGAAATGGCGGGATCGGCGCGCAGCGCGCGGCACAGCGCCAGACTGTCGGTGGTGCGCTGCTCGAGCGCCATGTCGAGCAGCAGCGCGTCGGGAAGCTGGCGCCGCGCGACGTCGAGCACCTGCGACCGCTTGGCGGTGACGATCACGCGATAGCCGCCTTGCGTGAGCACGCTCTCGAGCGACTCCGTCAGCCACTTGTCGGCGTTGGCGAGCAGGACTAGCGGTTCTGTCGTCACGGGTGCGTTATGTTAGGGGCTGTGATGCCAACCGCAAGGACTCTCGCGCTGCTCGCCGGTGTGGCGACGGCGTGCGCGACGCTCCGCAACGCGCTCAACTTCGAGAGCCCGCAAATCGAACTGCAGGAAATCAATGTCACCGGCATGGGCTTGAGTGGCGGCACGCTCGACCTCGTGTTCGATGTGTACAATCCCAATCAGTATCGATTGCGCAGCACGCGGCTCGAGGTCGGTTTGGAGCTGGCCGGCACGGACTTCGGGGAAGCCCTTATAGACAAACCCCTGGATCTCTCCCCGCAAAACCATAGCCGCGTGATCATGCCCGTGCGGTTTACGTGGGCGGGGGTGGGCGCGGCGGCCCGCTCACTGCTGCAGTCGCAAGAATTGCCCTATGGGATCACCGGGGCTGTGATGCTGGATACACCCCTGGGGGAGCGTAGGGTACAGTTGAAGAGCAAGGGGAACGTGCCGCTGCGGAAAATGCTGCCATGACGGGAAACGAGAAACGGGAAACGGGACACGGATATTAGACGCCTCATTGAGATTCAGTCACCTGTAGAACGGGCGTATTTGGTCGGGGCGCCGCGCAAGGGCTCGGACGACGCCGTACACGTTGACGAGCATCTGGACGAGCTGGAGCGCCTGGCGGACACCGCCGGTGCCGAGGTGATCGGCAAGACCATCCAGCGCATCGATGCCCCCACGCCCAACTTCTACATCGGCCAGGGGAAGGTGGAATCGCTCAAAGACGATCTGAAAGATTCGAATGCCACCTTGCTGCTCTTCGATGAGAGTCTCACCCCGGTACAAGGCGTGAAACTGGAAAAGAGCCTCGGCGTGCGCGTCATGGATCGCACCGAGGTCATTCTCGACATCTTCGCGACGCGCGCGCGCAGCCACGAGGCGAAGCTGCAGGTGGAGCTGGCGCAGCTCGAGTATCTGCTGCCGCGGCTGACACGGATGTGGACCCACCTGTCGCGTATCCGCGGCGGCATCGGCCTGCGGGGACCGGGCGAAACGCAGCTCGAAACCGACCGCCGGGTCATTCGCCGCAAGATCGCCGCGCACAAGAAACGGCTGAAGGACGTCGCCGAGCATCGCGCCAATCAGCGCCAGGGACGGCGCGACTTGCCGACCGCGGCGCTGGTCGGCTACACCAACGCCGGCAAGTCGAGTCTGCTGAAGGCGCTCTCGGGCCAAGACGTGTTCATCGAGGATCGGTTGTTCGCGACGGTGGATACGCTGGCCCGAGAGGTTGACGTGGGCGACGGCTATCGCTGTCGCCTCACCGATACGGTCGGATTCATCCGCAAGCTCCCGCACCATCTCGTCGCTTCGTTCCGGGCGACGTTGGAAGAGGCCGAGGACGCGGATCTCCTCCTGCACGTGATCGACGCAAGCCACCCCGGTTGGGAGGAGCAGGTGGAGGTGGTGGAGCAAGAAATGCGGAACGTGGAACGCGGAATGCGGAACAGCAATGGTACCTTCGAGCGCAAGAGAGCGATATACGTGTTCAATAAGGCCGATCTGCTGCCCGATCCCGACGGGTTCTTGAGGTCGGTGCGTGAGCATTATCCGCACGCGATTCTAACATCATCTGTTCCGCGTTCCGCGTTCCACGTTCCCACTTCCGGTGTTGAGGACTTACGCCTCGCCCTCCGTACCTCCGCCCAGGCACTCCGCCCCATTGCCGAGATCCGAGTGCCAGTTAGCAACGGCAAGCTGCTCGCGGCATTGCACCGCGACGCCGAGATTCTGCATCAGGAGCAGACGAACGGCGTGGTGACGCTCAGGGCGCGGATCGAGGCGCGCGTGCTCGGCAAACTGCGGCGGGAGGGGGTCGAGGTCGTGCTCGGATGAAGTATCTCCCTCTGCCACTGCTGTGCCTACTCGCAGCATGCGGCGATTCACCGATTGAAAATCCTTCACCCCCGACGCTCGATGCCATCGGCGATTTCACCAACCCGACGTTCCTGGCGGCGCCGCCCGGCGACACGGGACGGCTGTTCGTGACGGAGCGCATCGGCCGGATCCGCCTGCTCAAGCACGACGTGCTCCAGGCGCGCCCGTTCCTCGACATCGTCGGCAAGATGAGCTCGGCGGACGAGAACGGGCTCTACAGCATGGCGTTTCATCCGCAGTACGCGACCAACGGCCGGTTCTACGTCTTCTTCACCAATCTGGATGGCGACATTCGCGTGGTGCGGTATGTCGTCTCCTCCAACCCCGACAGCGCGGACGAATCCGCGGCCGATACGATCCTCGCGGTGCCGCATCCGATCGCCGGGACGACCCTGCCGTTCGGCAATCACCACGGCGGGCAGGCGCAGTTCGGTCCCGACGGCATGCTGTACGTGTCGCTCGGCGACGGCGGCTGTTGCGGCGATCCGCTCCAGAACGGCCAGCGCACGCACACGCTGAACGGCAAGATCCTGCGCATCGACGTGGACGGCGCGACCGGCTACACCGTCCCGGGCGGTAATCCGTTCGTCAGCGACACGAGCTTCTCGCCCGAGACGTGGGCCTGGGGCCTCCGCAATCCGTGGCGCTTCTCGTTCGACCGCCAGACCGGCGATCTCTACATCGCCGACGTCGGGCAGGACGCGTGGGAAGAGGTGGACGTCGCGGCGGCGCCGAATGCGGCGTGGGGATTGAACTACGGCTGGAGTATCATGGAAGGGACGCATTGCTACGCAAGCGGCACTTGCGATCAGACGGGAATCACGCTGCCGGTGATCGAGTACGCCCACAGCAACGGCGCCTGCGACGTGCAGGGCGGCTACGTCTATCGCGGCACGCGGGTGACGCAGCTCGCGGGTCGTTACCTGTACGCCGACTACTGTGCGGGCTTCGTCCGCAGCTTCACGTACAGCGGTGGCGTGGCGACACAAAGCCGGGACTGGCCGGCGCTCGCGGCGGGCGGCGGGGGTGGCGGCGGGATCGTCTCTTTCGGCGAAGATGCGCGCGGCGAGCTGTACATCATGACATATGGTGGCACGCTCTATCGAATTGTGCCGGGGACTTGAACATGAAGCGATTGCTACCGTTCTGCTTCGTTCTCATGGCGGCGTGCAGCGGCTGGATCGACTCGCACCCGCCACCGCCGCCGCCGCCCGGCACGCCGTCACTGCAGCTGATCGACAGTTTCTCGAGTCCTGTCTACCTCACGTCGCCGCCCGCCGATTCGCAGCGGCTGTTCGTCGTCGAACAGGGCGGGACGATCCACATGCTGCACAACGACACCGTGCGGACCCGGCCGTTTCTCGATTTGACGGGCAGGATTTCCTCGGGCGGCGAGCGCGGGTTGCTGAGCATGGCGTTCCATCCGGACTATGCGAACAACGGCCGGTTCTACGTCTATTTCACCAATCCCGCCGGCGACATTCGCATCGTGCGCTACGCCGTGTCGAGCGATCCCGACAGCGCCGACGAGGCGACGGCCGACACGGTGCTCAGGGTGGCGCATCCCGGTCAGGACAATCACAACGGCGGCCAGCTGCAGTTCGGACCCGACGGGATGTTGTGGGCGGGGACGGGGGACGGGGGAGGGGGCGGTGACCCGGATGGAAACGGGCAAAACAAGCACGCACTGCTCGGCAAATTGCTGCACCTGGACGTCAACGTGGCGACCGGCTACGCGATCCCGGCGGACAATCCGTTCAACGGCGATACGAGCTTTGCGCCGGAGGTTTGGTCGTACGGCTTGCGCAATCCGTGGCGCTTTTCGTTCGACCGCGAGACCGGCGATCTCTACATCGCGGATGTGGGGCAGGCATCCTGGGAGGAAGTGGATATCTCGCCGACCGCGCAGCGCGGCCGAGCAGCGAATTTCGGCTGGAATATCATGGAAGGGAAACACTGTTATCCCAGCGCGCCGTGCGACTCCACGCACAGCGTGTTACCGGTGCTCGAGTATCCGCATCAGTTAGGCGCGTGCTCGATTACCGGCGGATATGTCTATCGCGGCAACACGTTTGCGGTGATGCGGGGTCACTATTTTTACGCCGACTTCTGCAACGGCGACGTCTACAGCTTTGCCTATCCGGGTGGGACCGGAGTCTTCGATTGGTCGGGGCTGCTCTCGCCGGGGCCGAACATCAGCTCGTTTGGCCAGGACGCGAAGGGGGAGCTGTACGTGCTGCAGTTGAGCGGGAACGTGTATCGGATAGCTCCGCGTCCGTAAAACGGCGGCGAAACCTGTTCCCCATCACCAAACCCGCTTCGATCCCGCCCAAAGCCCCAATCCATTCAAACAGGGACGTTCCATTCATTCCCATGACGTAGGGAACGAACACCAATCCGGCTAACACGATTCCCACCGCGGTGCGTGCCATTGCCGCCTCTCGCCGCCCCCCGCCGCCGCTCGCCGCCCAGAAGCCGACACCCACCACGCATCCCACAACCCACAACACATTGATCGCCGTGAGCACACCGCCAGGCCACCGCCCCGGGTAGAAGATCAGCTTCCAGCCGTCGCCGATCGTGTAGCCGAAGCCGCAGCGTTTCGCGTCGTTCAACCACAGGCAGATCTGTTTGCCGTGGTAGGTCGCCACGGCGGTGAAGGTGTCGCCGGGCGCGATGGCGGCGAAGGCGCCACGCCAGCGCAGGTCGGGCGTCTCGAGCTTCCAGTGGATCGCCGGCATGCGATAGCGCAGCGCGAGATCGTGGCCGTCCATGGAGAGGATAAAAACTTCGACGGCGCGCGCGTCCAGCACCGCGACGAGCGGTGATTCGCGGTCCGGAGGGTGGGCGGGCGCGACCGCGCGGACGCTCAACGGCCCGAGGGCGAAGTTCGACCACAGCACCGCTCCCTCATACTGGGCCCAGTAGTCGAAGGCGGGCGCGCTGACTGCGTGGTAGGGCGGGGGCGGGAAGGACTGGCGCAGCACGGCGCCCGTGCCGATCCATGCCAGCACGGCGACGACGGCGGTCGCGAGCGCTTGCCAGGCGCTGCGGCGCGGCGTGGTGGTGAGCCAGCGCGGCGCGAACCGCACCAGCGCGACGCCGAGCGCGGTGCTGATCGAGTTGCACAGGATGTCGCCGGTACTGGGGTCCCGGCCCGGGATCCATTGCTGCGCGAATTCGACCGCGAACGAGAGCAGCGCGCCGAGGGCGATGGCGCGCCGCGGCCGCACGCCGGCGAGGGTGAGGGAGACGCCGAGCGGGAGGAAGAGGAGGAGGTTCTGGATCAGCTCGGCGAGGGCGGCGTCGCCGGAGGTGATGCTGAAGGACCAGCCGGGCGGGAGCGCACCGCCTTGCGAGCGCAGCGTGGCGACGAGGATGGCAAGCGTGGAAAGGGCGACGACTGCCCATGCGATGCGTTTTTTTGCTCTATGCATGGGCTAAATGAATTCTCGATATTGCGGGTGCGAAGCCATCATTTCGACGTACAAGGAGTCGCCACATGGCCGTCGAGGATCGACTGATCTCCCTGGAATACCAGCTTCGGCTCACTGAAGATCGGATCAGGACTGATCTCCGCGAGCGGGATGTTGCGTGGCTTGAGCATGCCCGCAGAGGGATGATGTTGCTCTCCCGGATGATTGTCGAGGCGACCGCTTCCAGTCGGGACCGGCTGCGCGAGCCGCTCGTGGACGGCTCTGGAGAATTGCTAATACCTGAGATGAAGGCGCGGGCGGTCAATGTGGAGGAGTATCGCGCCCATACGCCAGAGAAGTTTGAATTGTTGGGCGGGTACCTCTTCGACAGCGCCGAGCACCCGGAAACGCGATATCGGCTGCTGAAGCTGTTGCTCGTCAATGTCGGGCTGCTGGAGGCGGTCAGACTCGCGCCTGAAGACCGTTGGCGGGAGGCGTTGGCGAGGGTCTACGGTCCGGGTGGTGCGTAGCGCGGTTCAGCGCCGCAGCAGCAGGGTGATAACGCCTGCGCCGCTGCCGATGACCGCGAGCGCCGTTGGGGCCCAGAACGCGAACATGCGCCACGTGAGCCGAGACTCGAGTTTGGCAAGGCGATCGGCGAGGTCGCGATTGAACTCTGCCAACCGCTGCTCAAGCTTCGCATCGAACGCCAAAAAGCGACCCTCCCATCGTCCATTCATCTCCGCGAGCTTCCCATCGAACCGGTTGAAGTTCGATTCATTCCATTCGCGCAAATCCGCCCTGGACGTGGTATACACGTTATTGAGCAATTCCACGAGCTCGTTCGTCACATCCTCTCCGAACGTCTCGTAGAACTTGCGGGACAACTTGGCGGTAACGGGCACGATCCAACATGATCGAGATGCTCGAGCCATCGATCATCGTATGGTCGCAACACGGATCAAACGGGTGCATACCCCACGGTACGCTCGGCTCGGCGGCCGAGTCAATAGGGAAGGTTGGCGTCCCGGTAACCGTGTCCTAAAGGACCGGCTCGGCCACTACGCACGCGCTGAAGCGCGTTGCTTTGTACCTGGACGCAACAAGATGGTGATCATTCGGTCTCCAACACCTCGAGATTCCCCGAGCCGAGAATCTATCGGAGCGGAGCGTTGTCTCGGCAAACGGTCCGTCGTATTTTCCAAACACCTTCATAGGGAGCCGTGGTCTTTTCATCCACGACCCGAGGCCGCTGCAGATGTTGCAGCGGCCTTTTTATTTCTACAAACGCCAGCGCGGTCGGGGCTGTCCTCGCCCCCTGGCCCCCTCTCCACTTCGTGGAGGAGGGGAACGATGGGCTAAACCCAAGGTTATATGTGGCCTAGCCAACGGTATGCCGGGGAGCGTCAACGCGTCGCTTTTTGTCGGGGGCGGTGCGGGCGGTGGAAGCCGAACCTTTCCACATCACAAATCCGGAGTCTGACGTGGCTCGGGCGACTTGGCGCCGAGCTGGTCGAGCGAGCCTATGGGTGGCGGGCATCGGATGGCACCTGATGGGTTGCCCGACCCGCTGCGGGTGGCGCTCGCGGCGGTCGCGGGGGGGGCCACGCTGCGCGTGGACACGGCCGAGCATACCGTCCTGCGCAAACTCGAGTGGTTCCAGCGGGGGCGGCGGGGCGGCGGGGCGGCGAGACATCCGAGCGACAATGGCGGGACGTGGTCGGCGTACTCAGGGCGCAGGGGCAGCGCATCGATCGGGAAGAGTTGACGACATGGGCCGGCCGGCTCGGCGTATCCGACCTGCTGCGGCGCGTGCTCCAGGAGTAGGGCCTGACCGGATGACCAACGGCCCGGTTCGGATCCCGTCGCTGGCCCAGCGGGCGCCCGCGCTGCGGCGCTGGGCGATTGCTCGTTCCTGGGAATTCCTCGGCGGCGACCAGGTGGCGGCGCTGCTCACGGATGACTGGATGGGCGCGGGGCCCCTGCGGCTCGAGGAGCGCGCCGGTGGCCCGGCGTACGTGGAACGTTTTCGCACGTTTTTCCGCGTCTCTGATCTGGCCTATATGGATCGCTTTCCCGCAGTGCCGGAGATCCAGGATTTGGTCCCGTACTGGTTGTGGCTGCTCAGCCAGCCTGCGCACCGCGATGCGTACCTCAGCGCCGACTATTTCGTCCAGGTGTTCACGCCGGAGCCACTGGATCTGGATCGGGCCGCGGCACCGGCGCGGCTGCGCGGATTGGTGCAGCGGCGCGTCTTCGAATCGCTGGCGGATTTCGGCCTGGTGGAGTTCCGGCCTGAAGACGAGGGCGAACGGGAGATTGGGGACCAGCGGTTCCGCCTGACCCCATTGTTCAACCGATTTGTGAGCTTTGCGCCGGAGCTGCCGGTGTTTCCGTCGTGGCGGGGCGGGTTGCATTTGGTCCGTTAGCCTCGCCGGTCGGCTTGCCGAGTGATCCGGGGTCAAAGGGGGCTAACGCGATCGACTCGATTACAGCGGGATCGTTCCCGCCACCGTGATGCCGGTATCCAGGATCTCTCGCGCGAAGCGGTCGTGTCCCAGTCCTTCGAATGCGCGGCTGTAGTCGGGGATGCGGTCGAGGACGCGCCGCGAATCGTGCCGGAGCAGGACGAGGACATCGGCGTCGCTGGCCGGCGTGGCGCCGCCGGTGGCGAGAGAGCCGAACAGGACGACGGCGACGATGTTCGGGTCGCTGGCGCGCGCCTGCTCGGCCGCGCTGCGGACCCGTCGCACGGCGGCGGGGACGTCAAGGAACGTGACTTTTGCAGAATCCGAGGATGGCGTCGGCATCGGTGATGGCCTGGGCCGCATCGGCGGCCGTGAAGTAGTCGCGCGGCACCCCGCGATCGAAGCCGTTGGGGTAGCGGGTGGGAATGTAGTGCCGGTCGAGCCGGCGCGCCGCATCGAGCAGCGGCGCCGGGAGGGGGGCCCGCTCCCGCAGGCCCGCCGCCAGCGCAACGATGGCGTGGCCCCTGGCTTCGCCGCCGAGGGCGGTGATAACGGCTGTCACGGCCTTTTCTGCCCCTTGCTGGGACGCGAAGCAGGCCCACTCGTGGAAGGCGCCGGCTGTGGCGTGGCGCGCCAGCTCCAGGTCGCGCACGCCCTGCGTGAGCCAGTCGGCCGCTCGGTTGGGCATGACGCAAGATAATATCCAGCCCGGGTGGACCGAGGGGTGTCGGCTCGGCTCGGCAGCCGAGTCAATAGTCTCCGACGGTGTCCGTCGTTTTCACCGTGTCCTGAAGGACCGGCTCGGCCACTACGCGCGCGCTGAAGCGCGTCTATGGCGTTTCCAGAGCGTTGCGCGCGCGTTCGAGCAGTGTGTGTGGCTCGACTTTCTGGGAGGCGAGCGTGGTGCGCGGTGCGGCCGATGGCATCCGACAGGCGGCCGACCGATTTGAAGGCGCGGCCCAGCCGGTCACCGGTCGCGCGCGTCGCCAGATCCTCGGCCGGCCGGAAGACGGCGCAGGCAGCGGGGATTTGGCCTGGAGGTAGACGCCGAGGCGCAGGGGGAGCAGCTCTTGAGCGGCGGTGGAGTTGCCTTTCCCCCCCCTCGCCCA
>WNGB01015477.1_pt1 | contig 10089 bp, 12 predicted proteins | sample 5400681 | NCBI WGS metagenome assembly WNGB01 (sample SAMN13153367, study PRJNA577476) | soil metagenome | isolation source: 115 cm soil or saprolite under grassland replicate 2 | place: USA:California | collected 2016-06-15
AGAACGAGTGCTCCAGCATCAGCACCCGGTTGGCGGTCGCGACCGCAATGGCACCCCCGGACCCCCCGACCCCGATGATCACCGCCACGTTGGGCACGCCGAGCTCGAGGCAGGCCTCGGTCGAGCGCGCGATCGCCTCGGCCTGGCCGCGCTCCTCCGCCCCGATCCCCGGATAGGCGCCCTCGGTGTCGACCAGCGACAGGATCGGGATGCCGAAGCGATCCGCCATCTGCATCAGCCGCACCGCCTTGCGATAGCCCTCCGGCCGCGCCATGCCGAAATTGTGCTTGAGCCGCTCCTCGGTCGTGGCGCCCTTCTCGTGGCCGATGACGCAGAGGCTCTCGCCGCGGAAGCGGCCGAAGCCGCCGACGATCGCCTCGTCGTCGCCGAACTTGCGGTCGCCGGCGAGCGGCACGAAGTCGGTGATCAGGCGCCCGACGTAGTCCATGCAGCGCGGCCGCTCGTGGTGGCGCGCGACTTGCGTCTTCTGCCAGGGGGTGAGCGTCGCGTAGAGGTCCCGCAGCGTCTGCGCGGCCTTGGCCTCCAGCCGGCTGATCTCCTCGCCAATGGCGGCGGCGCTCTCCGGCGTGTCGACCGCGCGCAATTCCTCCAGCTTGGCCTCGATCTCGGCCACCGGCTTTTCGAAGTCGAGGTAGCTGCGCATGGCCTCTATTCGCATGCAGGCGATCCGCGTTCACGCCCACGGGGGGATGGCGCAAAGAGCCTTCACGGCGGGCGCAAGTCAAGGATGCCCGGGGGGCGCCCTTGTAGCCCGGATGGAGCGAAGCGCAATCCGGGGCTGATCTCCCAGCCGGGCTCGCCCTCACCGTCAGCCCCGCATTCCGCTGCGCTCCATGCGGGCTACAAGCAACGACGGGAGCAAGGGGGCCTCACACGTCCGGCCGCTTGTAGTTGAGGTTGGCGCCGCCCTTCTGCGACTTGAGATAGCCCTCGACGTCGCCGAGCGGGTCCATGGCGCGGCGCAGCCGCTGCCCGACCAGCTGGTCGAGCTGGATCGCCTGCGACAGCGACAGGTCGCGGCCCATCTGCACGGTGATCTTGTGGCACTCGAGCGGCGCCAGATGGCGCGTCGCAAGGTCGCGCGCGAACGCGACCGTGTGGGCTTCGAGCTCGGCGGCGGGCACCGCCTGGCTGACGATGCCGAGCGCGTCCGCCTCCTTGCCCGACACGTTCTTGCCGCCGAGCGCGATCAGCGCGAGCTTCTTCACCGGCAGGCCGGAGTGCAGCAGGGTCGAGGTGACCAGCTGGCCGAAGCTGCCGCGCAGCACCTCCGGCATGCCGAGCTGGGCGTCCTCGGCCGCGAACACCAGGTCGTGGCAGTTCATGATGCCGAGCGCGCCGCCCAGGCAATAGCCGTGCACCTGCGCGATCATGATGCGCGGGAAGGCGCGGATGTCCTGCGCGATCTGGATCGTCAGGTTCGGGCGGTCCCAGTCGAGCAGCGGGCCGTTCGACACTTCGCGCAGAAACGTGAGGTCGAGCCCGGACGAATAGACCGGACCGGCGCCCCTGGTGATGACGACCTTGAGCTCCTTGTCGGCGCGGATGATGTCGAGCGATTCAAGGAAGGCGTTGCACAGCGCCCGGTTCCAGCAGTTGCGCTTCTCCGGCCGGTTGAGCGTGATGCGCGCCACGCCCGCGTCCGCCAGCCGCTCGAGAATGAGCTCCGGCCACTCCTTGAGTATCTGCCACGTATCCGACATGCGATCCCTCCGCGCTGTGTTCGGATCGTTATCGCGCGGCGGGCGGAGCAATGTAAAGCGCAGGACGGCGCATTCGGCAACGAACTGAAACTCGTGACTTTTCAAGTGGAATCGCATATATTTCCAGCATGACCAAAGTCAAAGATCGTCTCTCCCCGGAAGAGGTTGCCATCGCACGCGAGCGGCGGCTCGAAGCCATGCACCTTCAGGTGATCGAGGGCAATCCGCTCGACGATGAAGACATCGCGATGTTCGAAATGTTCGAACGTGAGGGATGGGACGATGAGCGATGCCTCGCCTACATTGAGGCAAAAGCGCGCGCCGCGGCGAAGTGACCGAGAGCGAAGACCCCTACGTCTATTCAGGCACACGAACTCTTCGTAATCGTTTTGGCATCACTGATCCAAAGAAGCTGGATATGGCGAGCGTTGTCAGGCGCGCCATGGCAAGGCCGCTCAAACCTTGAGATCACTCCTCCCCCAGCGGATGCAGATCGCGCACCAGGCTCTTGAGCCGTTCCTCCAGCACGTGCGTATAGATCTGCGTCGTGGAGATGTCGGCGTGGCCGAGCAGCGTCTGCACCACGCGCAGGTCGGCGCCGTTGTGCAGCAGGTGGCTGGCGAAGGCGTGCCGCAGCACGTGCGGGCTCACCTTGTCGGCGCGCAGACCTGCGGCGGCCGACAGCGCCTTGAGCTCGCGGGCGAAGTGCTGGCGGGTGAGGTGGCCGCTCTCGCCGAAGGAGGGGAACAGCCATTTCGACTGCGCCTCGCGGCCGGCCTCCGCGAGCAATGCGCGATACTCCGTCATGGCGCGCTTGGCCGCGTCGTTGAGCGGCACCAGCCGTTCCTTGCCGCCCTTGCCGCGCACCGTGAGCATGCGGGCGCTGCGCTCGGCCGCCGACGCCGGCAGCGCCACCAGCTCGGAGACCCGCAGCCCCGTGGCATAGACAAGCTCGAGGAGACAGTTGAGCCGCGCCGCGCGGGTCTGCTCGCCGATCGGCTGGCTGGGCTGGCGCGCGTCGCGGGCCGCGGCCAGCAGACGATCGACCTCCTCGATCGTGAGCACCTTCGGCAGCGTGCGGCCGCGCTTGGGCCCTTCGACGATCGCGGCCGGATCGTCGGCACGCTTTCCCTCCGCGTAGAGGAAGCGATAGAGCTGGCGGATCGCCGAGAGCCGGCGCGCGACCGACGCCGCGGCAAAACCCTGTCCGGAGAGGCGCCGCAGGTAGGCGCGCACGTCCTCGGTCGTGGCGTTGGCGATCGCGCGCTTGCCGGCCGCGAGATGGTCGGAGAAGTCGGCGAGGTCGCGGGCATAGGCCGACAGCGTGTTCTTGCCCGCCCCGCGCTCGGCCGCGAGCATGTCGAGAAAGAGCTCGATCAGGGTGGCGTCGGATTGTCGGGCAGGGCGGGCCATTCCGGCCGGGCGTGTTAACGTTGCTTGGCGAACTTGTCGGGCGGGATCGACACCGTGATCTCGCGCGGCTTGGGATCGAACCAGTGCGCGAGCACGAACATGCCGCCGTAGACGATGACGCCCAGCAGGCCGACGACCGTGAGAAAGCGAAAAAGAGACGGCATGGCAGGACCCGGTTTCGGGGCCATGATTGGCATGAAAGAATGGAGAAACTACGACCATGTTCGGCCGCTGTGACAAGCCGTTCCGGGTTGTCTCGGTGCGGGGATTGTGAAACCGTGGCTCACGAATCCGGAAGCCTTAGAACCATGTCCGATCGGGCAACGCACCATGTCACCGGTCCGGCGCCGCCGGAGGCCGCCATCGCTGCGGCGCTCGGGTCGCGCGCGATCGTGCTTGTGGGCATGATGGGCGCCGGCAAGTCCTCGATCGGTCGACGCCTTGCCCAGCGGCTCCGCATCCCATTTGTCGATGCCGACACCGAGATCGAGATCGCGGCGGGCATGTCGATTGCGGACATTTTCGCGGTTCGCGGCGAGCCTGAATTCCGTACCGGCGAGGCGCGCGTGATCGCCCGTCTGCTCGACGGCGGGGCGCAGGTCCTGGCGACCGGCGGCGGCGCCTTCATGAACGCGGATACCCGCGCCGCCATCAGGGCGAAGGGCATCGCGGTCTGGCTCAAGGCCGAGTTCGACGTGCTGATGAAGCGCATCAAGCGCCGCCAGGACCGGCCGCTGCTCAAGACCGACGATCCGGCGGCGAAGTTGCAGGAGCTCATCGATCTGCGCTATCCGACCTATGCCTTGGCCGATCTGACGGTTCAGTCGCGCGAAATCCCGCACGACAAGATCGTCGACGAGATCGTCGACGCGTTGGCCGGTCACTTCGCGACGGCGGCCGAACCGCGGGCGACGGCCGGAGGAGATTGCGCGTCATGACCGCGCCGATACGCGCCAGCGAGCCCATCATCGTCAACGTAGCGCTTGGCGCGCGCAGCTACGACATCGTGATCGGGCGCGGGGTCCTGGCTTCGCTCGGCCGCAGGATCGCGGCGCTGCGCCCGTCCGCCAAGGTCGCGATCGTCAGCGACGAGACCGTCGCGCGCCACTGCCTTGCCGCCGCCCAGGCGGCGCTCGGCGACATCGTTACCGCCACGCCCGTGATCGTGCCGCCGGGCGAGAGCTCGAAGAGCTTCCCGGTGTTCGAGAAGGTCTGCGAGGCTCTGATCGACGCCCGCATCGAACGCGGCGACCTCGTGCTTGCGCTCGGCGGTGGCGTGATCGGCGATCTCGCGGGCTTCGCCGCATCCGTGGTCCGGCGCGGCCTCGACTACGTGCAGGTGCCGACGACGCTCTTGGCCCAGGTCGACTCCTCGGTCGGCGGCAAGACCGCGATCGATTCCCGCCACGGCAAGAATCTCGTCGGCGCCTTTCACCAGCCGGTGCTGGTGGTCGCCGACACCGCGCTGCTCGATACCCTGCCGGCGCGCGAATTCCGCGCCGGCTATGCGGAAGTCGCCAAATACGGCTTGATCGGCGACGCCGCCTTCTTCGCCTGGCTCGAAGCCAATTGGCAGGAGGTGTTCGCTGGCGGACCCGCCCGCGAGCACGCGATCGCGGTAAGCTGCCGGGCCAAGGCGCTGACGGTTTCGCGCGATGAACGTGAAACCGGCGAGCGCGCATTGCTCAATCTCGGCCACACGTTCGGGCATGCCTTCGAGGCGGCGGCGGGTTTCTCCGACCGGCTCCTGCATGGCGAGGCGATCTCGCTCGGCATGGTCTGCGCCTTCGCGTTCTCGGCGCAGCGCGGCCTCACCTCGGCGGCCGAGGCCGAGCGCGTCCGGCGGCACCTTGCGGCAGTCGGCCTGCCGACCCGTCTGTCGCAAGTGTCTGGCGGTCTGCCGGATGCCGATTGTCTGATGGACCTGATCGCCCAGGACAAGAAGGTCAAGCGCGGCAAGCTGACCTTCATTCTGCTGCGCGGCATCGGTGGCGCCTTCATCGCGCCCGATGTCGAGGCTGCCGACGTTCACTCCTTCCTCGTGGAAAAGCTCGCCGAGCGATGCTGACCGAAGACTGGTTCGCACTGGCTTTCATCCTGATTTGCCTTGTCCTCGCCTTCTTCTTTTCGGCGAGCGAAACGGCGCTCACCGCGGTTTCGCGCGCGCGGATGCTGCGGCTGGAGAAGTCCGGCAACTGGCGCGCCAGGCTCGTCAATCGGCTCATCGCGACGCGCGAGCGCATGATCGGGGCCATTCTGACCGGCCAGAACGTCGTCAACATCGCGGCCTCGGCAGTCGCAACCGGGGCTTTGCTCAGCTGGTTCGGCGATGTCGGTGTGCTCTACGCCACCGTGATCATGACCGTGGTGACGATCGTTTTTGCCGAGGTGCTGCCCAAGACCGTAGCGATCAATGCCCCGGATCGGGTCGCGCTCATGGTGGTGGGACCGATCTCATGGGTGGTCCGTGTCCTCGGCCCGATGCTCATTGGCATCGAGGCGGTGGTGCGCTGGATTCTGCGCATGTTCGGTGTTCGCGTCGGCGCCGATCAGGCCTTCCTGTCCGCCCACGAGGAACTGCGTGGACAGGTCGAACTGCTGCATCACGAGGGCAGCGTGGAGAAGCTCGACCGCGACATGTTCGGCGGCCTGCTCGACCTGCGCGACTTAGTCGTGTCGGACGTGATGATCCACCGCACCGAGATGATCACAGTGTGCGCCGACGATTCGTCCGAAGACGTGGTCAAGGCGGTGCTGGCCGAGCCGGTCACGCGCATCCCGCTGTGGAGCGGCAAGCCCGAGAATATCATCGGCATCCTGCACGCCAAAGACCTCTTGCGCGCAATTCGCGACGCCGACGGCGATCTCGCCAAGATCGACGTGAAGAAGATCGCGCGGCCGCCCTGGTTCGTGCCCGACATCCGCCCGCTGTCCGAGCAGATCAAGGCGTTCCGCCGCCGCAAGACCCCGTTTGCGCTCGTGGTCGACGAGTACGGCGAGTTGATGGGTCTGGTTACGCTCGAGGACATTCTCGAGGAGATCGTCGGCGACATTACCGATGAGCACGATGTGGCGGTGCCGGGCGTTCGCCCGCAGCCCGACGGCTCGGTCAATGTCGACGGCGGCGTGCCGATCCGCGATCTCAATCGGGTGATGGACTGGAGCCTGCCCGACACCGAGGCGACCACCATCGCGGGCTTGGTCATCCACGAAGCGCGCTCGATCCCCGAGGTGGGACAGACCTTTACGTTTCACGGCTTCCGCTTCCGCGTGCTGCGTCGCGAGAAAAATCGCATCGCGGCGCTGCGCATCACGCCGCTGCAACGCAAGCCCGCGAAGGCGGCCTAGCGCGGCCGAGGTGAGAAAATCCGGCAGATGCTCGCGCGTCCCACAACCACACGCAACCACGTGACGAATATTCAAGGCGGCGAATATCAAGGTCGATAGGCGGCGTGGCCGCGAGGAGGCTGGCAGATGCTCAGGATTCCACCGCTCGTCGTCGTTCTGGTTTCACTCTTGCTCGCGGGCGCGCCGTGCGCTACGGCGCAGGACTCCGCCGCGCAGGTCTCCACCTCGCGGCTGTTCTCCGCGACCACGACCGCGGCCGGCCAGCCGATCGCGCTGCCGAAGGACAATGTCGAGGTCTTGGTCTGGATGTACGAAATTCCGGTCGGCGCGCGGTTGCCCGTGCACAAGCATCCGTTCCCACGCTACGCCTATGTGCTGGCCGGTTCGCTGCGCGTCGCCGACGCGGACAATACCCGCAACTGGGACTACAAGGCTGGCGACTTCATCCTCGAGATGATCGACGCTTGGCACTACGGCACCAACATCGGCAGCGAGCCGGTGCGCCTCCTGGTCATCGACCAGGTCGAGGCCGGCAAGACCAATACCCTCTTGCGGTAGCCTGGCGCTCCCGGTGTCGCGGCATGCTACGCCCCGCCTTCGCCTGGCGCCGACACATGGATGGCGAGGGCGTGGATGCCGCCCTTGAGCTCACCGGAAAGAATTTCGTTCACCATGCGATGCCGCTCCACGCGGCTCTTCCCTCGGAAGGCCTCCGACACGATATACACCCTGAAATGGGTTTCGCCGCCCGGACGGTGCCCAGCGTGCCCCTCGTGCTGGTGGGATTCGTCGGATACGTCGAGGCGCTGCGGTGCGAACGCCTGGTTTAGCTTCTCCGTGATGACGTCGCGGGTATTCATAAGCCTGGGATTAGCGCCCGCCATGCGCCCGGGTCAATGCTGGTGACCTGAGGCCCGCACAAAACGCCTCATCGGCTTTGTCAAGACTTGAAGGTGGACGCGCGGCGCCTGCATAATGATCGGTCATGTCCAGCGACTCAAACAACTCGCCCCTGTTCGACCGGATACGGGTCAAGCCCGACCAGGATCGCCGGTTGCGGGCCGAGCATCCCTGTTGCGAGTGGCCGGGCTGCAACGGCGCCGCGATCTACCGGGCACCCAAGGGCCGCGGTCGCGAGAACGAGTACTGGCGCTTCTGCCTCGATCACGTGCGTGAGTACAACCACTCCTACAATTTCTTCGCCGGGATGAGCACCGACGATATCGCGCGCTATCAGAAGGACGCCGTCGTCGGCCATCGCCCCACCTGGAAGATGGGCATGAATGGCGGCCGCCCGAGCGCACGGTCCCATTCGGCACGGTTCCAGCCGAACATGGAGGACGCCGACGATCCGCTCGGTCTGTTCCGGCATTTCGGAGGCGCTGCCGGGCGCACAGACGGCGAGCACCTGCGCGGGCGTGGGAGCCGCGTCATCCGTAATGCCGAGCGCAAGGCGCTCGACACGCTCGGCCTCGAACCGGAGGCCACCACGGCCGAGGTCAAGCTGCGGTTCAAGACACTGGTGAAGCGTCACCATCCGGACGCCAATGGCGGCGACCGCTCCACCGAAGACCGCCTGCGCGAGATCATCCAGGCTTACAACTATCTCAAGTCGGTGGGTTTCCGCTGACCGATCAATGCAAGACTTCCGGCGGGCGCCGGGCTGCCCTCCATGCGCGTTTTGACGGGCAGCGTTGAGCCCCTGTCGGACGCCGCCGGATTGCAAACAACTATTTGAAATCGTACATTAATGTGAGCGGCGCGCCGGGTTTCGTAGGCTGTTGGGTTTCTGCTAAGTTCGCGCCGCTTTCCGAGCCGCATTCTCGAACCTGTTCGGGTCTCGCGTGTTCCGAGACCACGGAGGATCAATGACCGTCGCTACAGAGGAAGTCGTCGGCCTGCCCGACATGAAGGCGTCGATCCGGCAGGTGTTCGGCATCGATAGTGACATGGAGGTTCCGGCCTATTCGGAGGCCGATCCGCATGTGCCGGACGTCGATCCCGACTACCGCTTCGACCGCGCCACCACGCTCGCGATCCTCGCCGGCTTCGCGCACAATCGGCGCGTCATCATCTCGGGCTACCACGGCACCGGCAAGTCGACTCACGTGGAGCAGGTGGCGGCGCGCCTCAATTGGCCGTGCGTGCGCGTCAATCTCGACAGCCACATCAGCCGTATCGACCTGATCGGCAAGGACGCGATCGTCATCCGCGACGGCGTTCAGGTCACCGAGTTCCGCGACGGCATCCTGCCGTGGGCCTACCAGCACAACGTGGCGCTCTGCTTCGACGAATACGATGCCGGCCGTCCGGACGTGATGTTCGTGATCCAGCGCGTGCTCGAGTCCTCGGGCCGGCTCACGCTGCTCGACCAGAGCCGCGTGATCAAGCCGCATCCGGCGTTCCGCCTGTTCGCCACCGCCAACACGGTCGGGCTCGGCGACACCTCGGGCCTCTATCACGGCACCCAGCAGATCAATCAGGCGCAGATGGACCGCTGGTCGATCGTCACCACGCTGAACTATCTGCCGCACGACAACGAGGTCGAGATCGTGCTCGCCAAGGCGAAGCACTACCGCACCGACGCCGGCCGCGACATCGTCAACAAGATGGTGCGGGTCGCCGACCTCACCCGCAACGCCTTCATGAACGGCGACATTTCGACCGTGATGAGCCCGCGCACCGTGATCACCTGGGCCGAGAACGCCGACATCTTCAAGGATCTCGGCTTCGCCTTCCGGCTCACGTTCCTCAACAAGTGCGACGAGCTCGAACGGCCGATCGTGGCCGAGTTCTACCAGCGCTGCTTCGGCGTGGAGTTGCCGGAGAGTTCGGTGAACGTGGCGTTGAGTTAAGGATATCGTGTCGCTATCGGGAGTGTTCGAGTGCCGACAAACGCTTCTCAATGTCGGTTGGTCGGCGTTCGACACCGTTGACAACGATTGGCGGCCATTTCTCCGGCGAGTGCTGGCGTGAGGTTCCCGACAAGCACTTTGATTTCCGCCAGGTCCTGGGAGGTTCCGGTCTTGAATTCATTGAATTCGTTCCGAAACTCGATCAATACGCGCAAAGTGTGGTTTTCGGGTTCGACCATCTGCCGTCTCTCGCTCAATACGTGTAAAGGTATGTCGTAACATCTCAAAGATAAAGGCTCTGATCCGGCGCTGTCTATGAGCTCCAACATCAAACCGAAGCCGTCCGCCAAAGAAAGCCCGACCGAGCCGTTCAAGCGCGCGGTCACCGGCTGCGTGCGCGCGATCGCGCGCAAGTCCGACCTGGAGGTCGGCTTCGCGGCCGAGCGCCCCGGCATCGTCGGCGGCAAGGTGCGGCTGCCGGAGCCGGCACGCAAGCTCACCGTCGGCGAGGCCGCGATCGTGCGTGGCCATGCCGACTCGATCGCGCTCAAGCTCGCCTGTCACGATCCCAGCGTGCACCGCAAGCTCGTGCCCGGCGGACAGACCGCGCGCGCGGTGTTCGAGGCGGTCGAGCAGGCCCGTGTCGAGGCGATCGGCGCGCGCCGCATGGCCGGCGTCGCCAAGAACCTCTCCGCCATGATCGACGACCGCTTCCATCGCGGCAAGTTCGACGAAATCTCCGACCGCGC
>WNGB01036557.1_pt1 | contig 10088 bp, 11 predicted proteins | sample 5400681 | NCBI WGS metagenome assembly WNGB01 (sample SAMN13153367, study PRJNA577476) | soil metagenome | isolation source: 115 cm soil or saprolite under grassland replicate 2 | place: USA:California | collected 2016-06-15
GGCCCGCGACCTCAGCCCGACCCTGCGCGACCTGCGGCGGCTGGCGCCGAACGCACGCCGGCTCTTCATCAACCTCAACCCGCTCGTCGACGCCTCGATCAGGGGCCTGCCGGCGCTGCGCGACGTCCTCGATCAGGTGCGGCCGGTGCTCAAGAACCTCGATCCGTTCCTCGCCAACTTCAACCCGATCGTCCGCTTCCTCGACTACGGCTCCCCGATCGCCACCGACTTCATCTCGAACATCCCGGCGGCCACCTCCGGGTACCTGCCCGCGGTCGCGGACCAGCCCGTGGTCCGGACCATGTCCCGCCAGATGGGGATCATCGACGCCGAGAGCCTCTCGATTTACCCCGAGCGCCTCCCGACCAACCGCGGAAACGGCTACCTGCAGCCGTACGCGATCGGAAACCCGGCCTCCTCGCACCAGGGTGAGATCTTCCCCAGCCACGACTGCCTCAACACCAACGCCACCGGCGGTAACGGGAGCGAGCAGGTCACCCGGGATCCAGCCTCTAACCCGGCGCCGGCGTTCGGCGTCTTCCCGGACTCCGAGGGTCCGGCGACGAACCCGCAGATGTATGGGGACAACTTCCCCGGGTTCCCGATCAACCCGCCTGGCCCGATCGCCTTTGCCCCTTGCACGCTGCAGTCGCAGTCGATGGGCAGTTTCCCCGCCGTCTTCGGTGGCGGCGAGGTGCCTAACGTGCTCGCCGATCCCTGATCCCAGGGCGCGCTCCGCTTCAGGCAGCGCCGGGCGGGCGCCGGTTCCCCATAGGATTTAGCAACCCGTCGGACCGGAGGAGAGTTGGCCTACTTCAAGGACGCCCAGGAGGTCTACGACACGATCGGCAAGCTCTTCGCCGAGCTGGCCGAGGACGAGGAGCTGGCGCCCAAGTTCCGGAAGGCGAACACGATCGTCCAGTACGACTACCGCGAGCCCGATTCGAAGATCACCGTGCGCTTGAAGGAGGACGAGCCCGGTGACGTCGACTTCGGCGAGACCGAGATGGAGCCGGAGGTGGTGATGAGCATGGAGGCCGACACCGCTCATCGCTTCTGGCTCGGCAAGGTGAACGTGACCGTGGCGCTCGCCCGTGGCCAGATCAAGGCGAAGGGCCCGGTGGCGAAGATCCTCAAGCTTGTGCCGCTGACCAAGCCGGTGTTCCCGCGCTACAAGGCGCAGCTCGAGGCCGACGGCCACGAGGACCTGGTCAACGTCGATTGACCACACCTTCGTGAGCGCCAAGGCCGACGCTCAGGCATGGGCAGAGATCGTCTCCGACCTTGCCGCCGACAGGGGTGCCCGCTACGAGCCGGTCGGCGGGATCAACCCCGCAGGTGGGCCTGCTGCACTCTGCCCCGGCGGCAGCAACCGGATCACCGGCGAGCTCGCCGACGGCTTCTGGGGCTCTTCATGCGACGCCGATGAGCACGAGGAGGGCGGCTTCGGCCGTAAGGCGGTGCTCCCCGCCGCGATCCTCGCCAAGGCCCACATGCCCGACCTCGCCACGGTGGTGCCGATCTTCAACGTCGAGTCGATCGAGCACACCGCCGAGGACATGGTCGACCGCCGCTCCCGCCGCCGGGTCGAGTTCGAGAGCGCCGACTTCAACAAGCGCTTCATCGCCACCGTCCCCCGCGACCACGACCCGGTCGCCCTGCGCGAGCTTTTCAGCCCGGCGTTCATCGACTGGATCACCCGGATCCCGGCAGAGGTCGACTTCGGGATCACCGACCGGCAGCTCTTCTTTCACTGGCGTCTGCGGGAACTCACCCGCGAGGAGCTGAAGGAGGCGCTCCATTCGGCCGGCGGGATCTTCGACCGGCTCCACCGCGAGATGGAGGAGAACAACCTCGACATCTACAAGGCCGGTCCCTGGAACGCCGGCCTCGAGCCGTTCCCCCCCAAGTAGGGAGTTAGTCAGACGTTTGCCGTGCCCTGCGCCTGGCCGTCCTCGCGTAGGGGATCATCCGCGAGACAAAGCTGCGGGTTGGACCGCGATCGGAATGCGGGCGGAGAGTGGGAAGCCGTCGGGGGCGAGCCAGCTGACCACTGCCGCATCGTGCTCGCGGCCAAGCTCGTCGAGGCGCGGGTCCCAGACCGCGTCGCCGGAGACGGGCGGTCCGTGATCCTCGGGCGGCTCCTCGACGTGGCCCGAGCGCACCTCTTCGAGGTGGGCGTCGTGGAGGACCGGCTCGGCGGAGATGTCCCCGTCGGGCCAGACGAAGACTCGCTCCGGCCGGACGTGGATGTAGATGCGCGTGTAGTACCAGTTGAAGGCGCCGCGGAGGGGCTTTGGCGGGTGCATCTTCCGGATCCCCGGCAGCTTCTCCCAGGACTCGCGGAAGTAGCGCTCGCGGTTTTCCGCCAGGTTCCGATCATCGACCTCCGCCGTGCCCTGGACCAGGACCCGGATGTCGCCCTCGATCCCCGATCCGGTCGGGTCCGAGAAGAGCAGCGAGACGCTCGGGTGGCGGCGGGCGTCGTCGGCCTTCTTCGGGTAGCCGAGACCGGTGGTGACGTCGATGGTCGGGCCGCCGGGCTCGTAGTAGGGGGTGACCGGCCAGGTGATCGGCTGCTTGCGGGCGCCGACCGTGGTCAGCTCGCAGGTGATGAACCGGTTGAAGGTCTGCTGGACCTCGGGCGGGAGGCTGCTGGTCATGCCCACCAGAATAAATCGGGCGCCGTGCTAGGGGAGCTCTTCAGGCAGGACGATCCGGCGGTGCTCGCCTTTGCCGACCACCTCGGGCTCGACCGCTTTCACCTGGCGCCGACGGGCCGCTCCCAGCGCCTCCTCCGCGTTCGCGAACGGCAGCAGCGACTCCAGGTGCTTGATCGTCGGAAAGACGAGGGGAAGCTCGTCTCGCTCGTGCATCTCGAGGGCGCTCTGGGGCGCGAACCAGCCGGCGTCGACGGTCTCGCTGCCGTCCGGGCGTGGCGGTGAGTGCGCTGGCCCGAGCGCCAGGTAGAAGCGAGTATCGAAGCGGACAGGCACGATCCGAGGGGTGATCCAGCGCGAGTAGGGGACGAGCTCGTCGGCCTCGACCTCGATCCCGGCCTCCTCCTGTAGCTCCCTGACCGCGCAGACGCGGGGGGCGCGCTCGCCCTCGCCATCCTCGGGGTCGACGGCGCCGCCGGGAAACACCCAGACCCCGGGCATGAAGCTCGCCTCGGGGTTGCGGCGGACCAGGCAGACCTCGAGCCCCCGGTCCGAGTGCTTGCCGCCACGGCGCAGGAGAATCACGGTGGCGGCGGGGCGCGGAGTGGCCGGCGGGTCATTCTCGTCATGCAAGGGAGCGCCCCCGGCCTCGGGTAGATCCGTCATCTCGTCGGGGCCGAGGCAGCCTGCACGCGAGGCCAGCGTAACTGGTTAGATTCGCGCCGCATGGCGGCCGAGACGGGAACCAAGCAGCTCTACATCTGCACCTCGTGCGGATTCATCTACGACCCGGACGAGGGCGACCCGGACGGCGGCGTGCCGCCGGGCACCGCCTTCGACGACATCCCCGACGACTGGTTCTGCCCCGTTTGCGGGGCGCGGAAAGCGGACTTCGAGCCGTACGAGGAGTAGCGCTACTCGTCTAGAGCGGACTCTCGGCGTCGTCGACGCAGCTGGGCATATCCGAGCCAGGCCACGCAGGCGATCACAGCCAGCGGGGCGAGGACCGCGAGGGTGATCAGGGCGGCGCCGCCGAGGGCCTCGAGCACGCCAACGGCGTCGCTGGCGGCGTCGCCGATCGACCAGCCATCGCCATCGCCGTTGCCGAGCACGGTGACGCTCAGCCGCGAGAAGTCGGCGCGCTGCTTCAGCCCGCCCAGCTCCGAGCGGGCGGTCGCCAGCTCCTGGCGGGCAAGCCGCAGCTGCTCGCGGATCGCGGCGACCTCTGCCGCCGAGTCCGCGTCGGCAAGCTGATCGAGCAGGCTGTCGACCTCGGCCCTGGCGTCGGCGAAGCGCTCCTCGGCGCTGACGAACGGGACGGTGATGTCCAGCGTTCCCTCGTTCCGGGAGGAGACGTGGGCGAGGTCGGAGAGATCCGAGAGCGCCCCCTGCAGGTTCTGGGTCGGGATCCGGAGGTCGAAGTTGGCTCGGCCCTCGCCGTCGGAGGTGTTGACGTTGGAGGAGGCGACGATCCCGTCGTAGCGGTCGGTGACCTGCACGACTCCGTCGGAGACGTCGTCGACCTGGCCTCGCTCGGTCGAGAGCGCCAACGAGGCCGAGCGCTCCTGCAACCGCTCCCGCCCCGGCTTCAGCTGCTCGCCGGGCGTCGGGGGCACGGTTGTCGGCGATGCCGGCGCGATCGTCTCCCTCGGTCCCTGCTCGGCCGCCGCACCGGCGCCTCCAGGCTGCGACTGGTCTCCCGAGATCGCCTCGAGGTCGCCTGTGTCCGGTGTGCCATTGCCACCGTTCAGTGAGACCGCGATCCCGATCACGACCACCACCGCGGCGAATGCGCCCAGGGCGGGCAGTAGCCGGTTCCAGCGCAACGGCCCGCCGGATATGGGAGCCCCCGCGCGGAGCGCGAAGCTCCTTCGCGGCGACTCCCGATCAGCGGGGAGATCCTTCTCGAGCCTTGGAAAGCCGTGCTCGGCCCGGTAGTCGAGCTCGGCGGCGAAGTCCTCGCGCGGAGTGGGGCGGAGCGCCCGCAGCTCGGTTGCGATCTGCTCGTCAGTCAGCCTCATCGAGAGACCTCCTCAGCTTTTGGATGACCCGGTGGAGCCTGGTGCCGGCATTGGTCTCGCTGGTGTCGATCACCGATGCGATCTCGGCGTTGCTGAGCCCGGCGAAGAACTTGAGGGCAACCAGCTCGCGGTCGCGGCCGCCGAGCGAATCGAGCGCCTGCCGGAGCAGGGCCCGGTCGATCGCGGCATCGGCGGGGTCGCGGGCCGGCGCCGAGCCCTCCGCATCGGCGGGCTCGCGCTCGGCGGGGGGTGCGAGCCGGGACCGCCGACGCAGCTCGTCGAGCGCCGCGTTACGAGCGATCCCGAAGAGCCAGGCCCTCGGGGTGCCGCGCCGCCGGTTGACCTGCCGCCGCCGGCGCCAGGCTCGTTCATACGCCTGGGCGGTCACCTCCTCGGCGGCGGAGCGGTCCCCCAGCAGCCCGGCCACGTACGCGTAGAGGTCGTCGCGGCTCTCCCGGTAGAGCACCTCGAAGGTCACCCGGCTCTCATCGACCTTCTCCGTCGCTGTCGCAACCGCGGCAGTGCTCACACCGGTACTACGGCGCACGCCTCGCTTCATCACAGATGTTTCTTACGCAGCTTCGAGCAGAGCCGCGTCGAGGCGACCCCTTGCAGCGGGGTTGAGGTCGGCCACCGGCCTCGCCGCCGTGATCGACTCGGCGGCGACCTCGACCAGGCGCCGCAGGTCCTGGCCCGAGATCGAGAGCGGCGGCATCAGCACCACCACATCCCCCAGGGGACGGACGATCACCCCTCGTTTGCGGGCCTCGAGCGTGACCCGGTGGCCCATCCGCGTCGACGGGTCGTGGTCGCCGAGGTCGATCCCCACCATCAGCCCGCACTGGCGCACCTCGCGCACCTCGGGCATCAGCTGCACCTCGGCCAGCGACTCCGCCAGCAGCCGGATCTTCGGCCGCAGCCGCACCAGGGTGCGCTCTCGCCGGAAGACCTCGAGGCTGGCGAGGGCCGCGGCGCAGGCGAGCGGGTTGCCTGTGTAGGTGTGGCCGTGGAAGAAGGTCTTGAACTCGGCGTGGTCGGCCAGGAAGGCCTCGTAGATCGTCTCGGTCGCCAGCGTCGCGGCGAGTGGCATGTAGCCGCCGGTAAGCCCCTTGGCGACGCACATCAGGTCCGGCGCGACCCGCTCCTGCTCGCAGGCGAACATGGTGCCAGTGCGCCCGAATCCGGTGGCGACCTCGTCGCAGATCAGGAGGACGCCATGGCGCTCGGTCAGCTCTCGCACCGCCCGCAGGTAGCCGGGCGGGTGGGTGAGGATGCCGGCGGCGCCCTGGACCAGCGGCTCGACGATTACCGCGGCGACCTCCTCCTCATGCCGGGCGAGCAGGCGGGCCATCTCGTCGATGTCGCCCGGCTCGGCCCGGTGGGCCTTGAACAGGAGCGGCCCGAAGGTGGAGTGAAAGAGGTCGATCCCGCCGACCGAGACCGAGCCCACCGTGTCGCCGTGGTAGGCGTCCCGAAGGCAGATGAAGGAGGTACGCCGGACGTGCTGGCCACCGCGGTGCTGCCAGTACTGGAAGGCCATCTTCAGGGCGACCTCCACGGCGGTCGATCCCGAGTCCGAGTAGAAGACCCGGTTAAGGCCGGGTGGCGCGATCGCCACCAGCCGCGCCGCCAGCTCGGCGGCCCTCGGGTGGGAGAGACCGAGCATCGTCGTGTGGGCGACCTGCTCGAGCTGCTCGCGGATCGCCCGGTCGATCAGCGGATGGCGATGACCGTGGACGTTGCACCAGAGTGAGGAGACGCCGTCCAGGTAGCGGTTTCCCTCGGCGTCGATCAGCTCGCTGCGCTCGGCCCCCTCGATCATCAGCGGCTCCTCGCCGACCCAGTCCTGCTGTTGCGTGAACGGGTGCCAGAGGTGCGTGTGGTCGAGCTGGGCCTCCGTCCTCATCGCCGCTTCGAACATATGCCCCGGGTCGGCTGGAATCGCAGTCGTGTCGATCGGTTCTTCGATAACGGCCTGTGTGACCGATCGCACAGATGCTTTCATTGGCGCAAAGCTTTCAAAGCTACAATCATTTCGGAAATGGAAGCAGCAGCGAAGACACCCGCCCAAGCAACGTCCAGCGATCGCGACCTGGCGATCAGGCTCGGATCGATGATGCTGTTCCTGTTCGGAGGCAGGGCCGACGAGGTGATTCGGGTGATCGACGAGAGCGGGCTCACCTTCATCCAGATGAAGGCCTTGGTCATCCTCGAGACCGCCGTTGGCGACGTCTCGACGGTCACTGGGTTGTCTGAGGCGCTCGGCGTCTCGGCCGCTTCCGCGAGCCGCGCCGTCAACGGCCTCGTCAAGAAGGGGCTCGCATCACGGATCGAGGACGCGGAGGACCGGCGCGTGCGCCGGCTGACGCTGACCGCGAAGGGGAACGCGCTCGCCGATCGGATCATCAGCTCCCGGATGGCTGGGTTGGAGGAGTTCGCCGCCTCGCTCAGCCCCACCGAACGAAAAAGACTTGATTCGGCTCTCGCGGTGCTCCTCCAGCGCGAGGAGATCGCCGAGATCTACCGCAACCACGAGAGGAGGTTGCGCCGGTGACGCGTTACCGCCACCTGATCACCGACGACAACCGCAAGTGGTGGACGCTCGGAGCGATGTGCTTCGCGCTGTTCATGGTGATGCTCGACAACACCGTCGTCAACGTTGCCCTGCCTTCGATCCAGCGCGACCTCGGCGCCAGCATTTCCCAGCTCGAGTGGGTCGTAAACGGCTACACCCTCACCTTCGCGGTTCTGATCGCGACCGGAGGCCGGCTCGGCGATATCTTCGGGCGGCGGCTGATGTTCCTGGCGGGAGTGGTGATCTTCGCGATCAGACCCTCTCGATCATCACCCACGCGTTCCCGGCTTCCGAGCGCGGCAAGGCGATCGGGATGTGGGCGGGAGTCTCGGCGCTCGCGCTTTCGATCGGGCCGGTGGTCGGCGGCTTCTTCACCGAGTACGTCACCTGGCGCGCGATCTTCTTCATCAACCTGCCGGTGGCTATCGGCGCGATTGCCGCGACCGTGTTCGCAGTCCGCGAGTCCCGCGACGAGACCGTCGATCGCCGAGTCGACTATCCGGGGGTGGTGACTTTGACGGCTGGCCTGACGGCGATCGTCCTCGCACTGATCGAGGGCAACAGCTGGGGCTGGGGCTCGACCGGGATCGTCTCCCTGCTGGCGGGCGGGGCGCTCGCCCTGGTCGCCTTCGTCGCGATCGAGCTCCGCTCTCCCGCGCCGATGGTCGAGTTCGCCCTCTTCAAGACGCGGCAGTTCATCGGCGCCACCTCGGTTGCTTTCATCATCACCTTCGCGATGTTGGGGACCTTCTTCTTCATGGCGATCTACATGCAGGACATCCTCGGTTACGGGGCGCTCGAGGCGGGGATCAGGTTCCTGCCGACGACGCTCGTGATCGCGGTGGTGGCGCCGATCTCGGGCAGAATCGCGGACCGCGTTGGTCCGGTCTGGCCGATGGGCTTTGGCCTCGCCATCCTCAGCTTCTCGATGTTCATGTTCTCCCGGATCGACACGGGCACCACCTACAGCGGCCTGCTGTTGCCCTTCATCCTGATGGGCTTTGGGATCGCCCTGGTGATGTCACCGATGTCGACGGCGGCGATGAACGCGGTCAGCGTCCAGAAGTCGGGGATCGCGTCGGGCGTGCTCCAGATGGCGCGCATGGTCGGCGGGACGGTGGGCGTTGCCGCAACCGGCGCAATCTTCCAGTCCGACCTCGGCAGCGGCTTCGATCCCGCGGCGCTGGCGACAGCCCCCGACGCGGCTCGTGCCGCCTTCGTCGATGCGCTCGGCAGCGCGATGCTGCTGGCGGCGGTCGTGTCCGCACTCGGCTTCGTCGTCGCGGTAGCCCTGGTCCGTGGCGGGGGCGCGAGGCGCGTGGATACACAGGAGGCGGTGGAGGAGAGCGCCGCCGCCGTCCCCGAGGCCACCGGCCCCGAAGAAGCCATAGCCGCTTAGGCGGCTCGAAGCCTGAGCGCCAGCTGCCCCGGGATCGCATCCGAGACCCGAAGTGGCGGCCAGGAGCCCGGACGGGAGAGGTCGAGCCGGAGCAGGGTCAGCACCTCGGCCCCGGTAAGGGCACCGACGGTGGAGCGATTGGACTGCTCCATCGACGAAGGACCGTCCGGCCAGGGGGTGAGGATGATCGCTGCGAGTTCGAGGCCCGCGCCCCGGACCGCCTCGGCGGTCAGCATGGTGTGGTTGATCGTGCCCAGACCAGGCGACGCTGCGATCACCACCGGCAGGCCGAGGTCGCGGGCTAGGTCGCGGACCAGGTAGCCCGGAGCCAGTGGAACGAGGAAGCCGCCGACGCCCTCACAGACCAGCAGGTCGGAGCGCTCGGCGGCGGCATCAGCCGCCGCTCTGAGCCGCTCGGGGTCAATCCGCTCGCCGGCGAGCTCGGCTGCCAGGTGCGGCGAGAGAGCCGGCCCATACCGGTACGGGGCGATCTGGTCGTCGCTCTGGGCGGAGCCGGAGGCGAGCCGCAGCAACTCGTGGTCGGCGGGGCCCTCGCCGAGCTCGTCGAGGCCGCTGACCGCCGGCTTGAAGACGGCGACCCGCTCCCTCGACGCGGTCGCGGTCCGGGCGAGCGCGGCCGCGACCACCGTCTTTCCCACCTCGGTGCCGGTCCCGGTGACGAAGAGCCCGCGCACCGGCTAGGCCGCCCGCTGGAGGCCGGGAGCGGGCGGCGCCGCAGCCGAGGCGCGCCCGGCCTCCGCCGTGGCTCTGGCCCGGAGACCGAGCTCGCGCGCGGTCCGGCCGATCAGGCGAGCGGCCTTGCGCAGGTCGCCGACCCGGTGCGTGGCCATCGCCGTCAGTCTGAGCCGGCAGGTGCCGGCCGGCACCGTCGGCGGCCGGATCGCCTGAGCGAAGACGCCGCGGTCCAGGAGCCGCTCGCAGAGCGCCATCGCCTCGTCCGCCTCGCCGACGATCACCGGCACGATCTGCGTCTCCTCGCCGCCGAGGGTGAGCCCCTCGGCGCGGAGGCCCTCGCGGAGGGCGGCGGCGTTCGAGCGCAGCCGCTCGACCTGTCGCGGCTTTCGGGCGAGCAGCTCAACCGCGGCCGAGGCGGCCGCGACCACCGGCGGGGGGAGCGCGGTGGAGAAGATGAACGGGCGGGCGGTGTTGAGCAGGTAGTGGGTCAGCCGGCGCGATCCGCAGATGTAGGCGCCGTAGCCGCCTAGCGCCTTGCCCAGCGTCCCCATGATCACGTCGACCTCCGCGCTGAGCCCGGCGGCGGCGACCGAGCCGCGCCCGCCTGGGCCGATGCAGCCGGTGGCGTGAGCCTCGTCGACCATCAGCCGGCAGCGGTGGCGTCGGGCGAGCTGGGCGAGCTCGGGCAGCGGTGCCAGGTCGCCGTCCATCGAGAAGACGCCGTCGGTGACGATCAG
>WNGB01044482.1_pt1 | contig 10088 bp, 9 predicted proteins | sample 5400681 | NCBI WGS metagenome assembly WNGB01 (sample SAMN13153367, study PRJNA577476) | soil metagenome | isolation source: 115 cm soil or saprolite under grassland replicate 2 | place: USA:California | collected 2016-06-15
CAGCATGCTCACAACGTTCGTGAAATCCTCCCGCGCCAGCGTCCGATACGGCCAGGCGCGGCGGACGAGCGCATAGAGCGCATCCTCGTTCCATTCGCGTCCGGCCACCTCGGCGACGATCTGTTGCGCCAGCACGTCGAGCGGCTGCTCGAACAGCGAAAGCCGGTCGAGCTCGCCGCGGCGGACGCTGTCGATGAGCGCCCCGCACTCCACCAGCTCGTCGCGCGAGAGCGGGAACAGCCGGCCCTTGGGCATGCCGTCGATGGCGTGACCCGACCGTCCGACCCGCTGCAGAAAGCTCGCAATGGAGCGCGGCGAACCGAGCTGGCAGACCAGGTCCACGTCGCCGATGTCGATGCCGAGCTCGAGCGAAGCGGTCGCCACCAGCGCCTTGAGCTTGCCGTGCTTGAGGCGCTGCTCGGCATCCAGCCGCTGCTCCTTGGCGAGGCTTCCATGATGCGCCGTCACCTGATCTTCGCCCAGCCGGTCGGACAACTGGCGGGTCACCCGCTCGGCCATCCGCCGCGTGTTGACGAAGATCAGCGTGGTGTCCCACACTTCCGCCGACATAACGGATTCGAGCGGCGAGTCGGGAACTTCGAGCGCGAGGTCGCGCGCCCTGCGGTGGCCGGTGTCGACGATGGTGCACGCAGGGCTTTCCTCGTTACTTGTGCCGGCGCCGACCAGGAAGCGCGCAACCGCTTCGACCGGCTTCTGGGTCGCCGAAAGGCCTACGCGCAGCAGCCGGTTGCCGCACAGCGCGGCGAGCCGCTCGAGCGACAGAGCCAAGTGGGACCCGCGCTTGTTCGGCGCCAAGGCATGAATCTCGTCGACGATTACGGTCCGCGTGGTTGCAAGCATCGCGCGCCCGGACTCCGAGCCGAGCAGGATGTAAAGCGATTCCGGCGTGGTCACGACGATATGCGGCGGGCGCCGCCGCATGCGTTCGCGTTCGCCCGGCGGCGTATCGCCGGTCCGCACCCAGGTGCGGATGTCCACGTCCGGCAAGCCCTGCGCAGCCAAGGCCGCGCGAATGCCGGCAAGCGGTGCTTCCAGATTGCGCTGGATGTCGTTCGACAGCGCCTTGAGCGGCGAAACATAGACGATCTGCGTCTCGTCCCGGAGGTTTCCGTCCAGGCCTTGCCGCACCAGCGTATCGATGGCCGCGAGGAAGGCGGCGAGCGTCTTGCCGGATCCCGTCGGGGCCGCGATCAGGACATTGTGCCCCGCATGAATGGCCGGCCACGCCTCGGCCTGCGCCGCGGTGGGCGCGGCGAAGCTCTGATCGAACCACGCGGCGACGGCTGGATGAAACAAGGAGACTGGATGCATGGGACCAGGGGTGCGGCGGACGGCAAAGGCCCGCATCGTCGGAACAACGGCGGGCGCTGACGGGCCACGGATGCAACGATTTCGAGGCTTCGGGAGAATATGGGCTTGTCGCTGGCGGAATCAACCCGCGAGACCCGGGTGTCGATCGGTCATATCATTGTCGATCCGACGCAATCGACCCGCGGTGCAGGCGAGGCTGCAACAAAGTCAGCAGCGCGGAATGCCAAGAAAAATCCAATCCATGAGCACGAAAAAAGCCAATTTACCGGCGATTGAATGAAGGGGCGTCAATTCCGAACTAGTGCTCCGATTCCGAAGTTCGCATCACTTCGCGGCACCCTCTCGTGCGAACTTCGGAATCAAAGGAGCACTAGCAAGTATATGCTTCTAGTGCGGTTTTGGATTTGAAGTTCCTATACGGACCTGGCCGCACGATCTGAAAGGAACTTCAAATCCACCGCACCAGTCCGCGCCAGGCGCGATCACTGCAGAGCCACGAGCGGCGGCGGTCAGCGATTGCGGGCGACGGGCCAAGACACGCGGCGGCGAAGCGCCGCGACCAGCGGCAAGCGGTGACTCCGTCATGCGGTGGCGGCGTTTCGCACAAAGTTGAGCCACATAATCTTCGAGGACTCTAGGACCGGAAGGCCCGCGCGCGTTCTATCGGCACTTGAGCGCAATCGATGTCTTCTTCGGCCGCCTGGGAGTCCATGGACGGGAGGGAGAAATGACGCCATCGAGCGGAACAAGGCCTGTCTACGATCCCGACACCCTGAGGATCATGACCGACGCATTCGATCGTGCCTGCGATTTCCTTCCCGTTCAATTCAAAAACAGCGACCGCATGCGCCGGAAGCTCGCCTTGCACATCATCCGCCACGTCGACGACGGCGAGAGCGATCCGACGCGCCTCGCCGACTCGGCCATCCTGTTGGCTCTCCGGTAATCAATCCACCGCTATCCCGGCGGCCTTGAGCGGGCCTGCGTTTTTCGCAATTTCGCTCTCGACGAATCGTTGCAGATAGTCCGGCGAGCGGCGCTCGGGCGCGACCACGAGCGAGCCCGACTCGATGAGCCGCTCCTGCACGGACGGCGTGTCCATCGCGGCGACGGTGGCATCATGCAGCCGTTGGATGATCGGCGCGGGCGTGCCCTTGGGCAGAAAGAACCCAAACCAGGTGGAAGCCTCGAAATCCGTGAAACCCTGTTCATAGGCGCTGGCAAGCTTCGGCAGCATCGGTGCGCGATTGCGCGTGAATATCGCAATCGCCTTCACCAGGTTGCTCTCGATCTGCGGCACCACCGTCGCGGTGAGCGTGCAGAAATAGTCGATGCGGCCGGCGATCAGATCCTGCATCGCAGGTCCGCCGCCGCGATAGGGAACGTGAGTGATATTGATCCCGATCGCCGCATTGAGCAGCGCGCAGTCGACGTGGCCGGTGGAGCCGGCGCCGGCGGAACCGAATTGCATCGCGCCCTGGTTCTTCTTCGCATACGCGATGAACTCCTGCAGATCGGCGACGGGAAGATCCTTTCGCGTGACGAGCACCATAGGCTGATCGGCGATCAGCACGACGGGCGCCAGATCGGTCGTAAGATTGTAGAGCGGATTCTTGTAGAGCGTTTGATTGATGGCGTCGGCCCGGCTGCCGAGCACGAACTGATAGCCGTCCGGTGCCGCTTTCGCCACGCGCGCCGAGCCCACCATTCCGCCGGCGCCGCCGACGTTTTCGATGACCACCTGTTGGCCGAGAACCTCGGACAGCCGGCGGCCGATGATGCGTCCCAGCACATCGGTGCCGCCGCCGGCTGCGAACGGAACCACCATGGTCACCGGCCGGGTCGGCCAGCTCTGGGCGGCGGCCGGGCTTGCGCCGTCATGGAGGAACGCCGAGGCCGCCAGGGCCAACAGGATCGTTCGTCTTGCAAGCATGGTTTACCTCACCCTGGTCGACGGCAAAGACGCTTTTCGCCCAGCATCGACCAACGACGTGGCGCCGGCGGATCGTGCTGATCGGCGAGGTTCACATATAAGACGTTTGGCAGATGCTGAACACGCGAATCCTCGTAACGAGTTGCCGGGCTCATGCTTGTGCGGCGACCAAGGTGACGCCGACCACGATAAGGCAGATCCCGACCCAACGGATTGTCGTCACTTTCTCCCGCAGGATCCACATCGACGTGAGGGCGATTGAGACCAAGCCCAGCGAATCGACCGCAAAGGCAACACCGACGGCGAGAAACCGCAACGCGATCGAGTATGCCAGCGCACTGATCAAGAAGAGGCACACGCCCGCTGCGATCCAGGAAAACCGATGCGCCGGTGCCGCGGCCGACGCCGACAACTTTAATGCAACCTGCGCGAAGCCTTCAATGAATGCGCAGGCGCAGACAAGGAGGACGCCGAGGGCGGTCGCGCTCATGGCGTCGAAACCTCGGACGGAGAAGTTTTGTGCTCCGTCTGACTTATGCACCAGACACCGACCATGATGACCGCCATGCCGACGATCTGCAGCGTCGACAGCGTCTCCTGCAAAAACAGCGCGGACGTCGCAGCGACCGTGACATAGCTCAGGGAGGTAATGGGCTGGGCGTAGCTGAGGTCGGCAAGCTCCAGCACCTTGAGCCAGTTGATCAGGCGCAGCACCATGAGGATCGCGACCAGACCCAACAGCGGTTCGCGCAGTGCCGATTCGACGTTGCCCCATGCCGAGTCCGTCTCCGGGATTGCAACGATGCCGATCTTCCAGGCGAGTTGTTGGACCGTATCGAACACAATGGCGAGCGTGAGGCCCCCCGTCAGCTGCACGACTTCGCGTCGATTGCGCGGCATCACACCCATCCATTTATCATGCGCGAATGGCCTGAACTCCGGGTTTCTAGTGCTCCGATTCCGAAGTTCGCATCACTTTGCGGCACCCTCTCATGCGAACTTCGGAATCAAAGGAGCACTAGCAAGTATATGTTTCTAGTGCGGTTTTGGATTTGAAGTTCCTATACGGACCTTGCGGCACGATATGATAGGAACTTCGAATCCACGGCACTATTAGCGGGCGGAGCGATGAGCGGAATCGGTTTGGCGACCTCGGCCGATTCGAGGCCTCATGGTTCCTGATCGGCCGTCATGCTGACGATGGTCGACAAATCTGCGGCGGTCATGAAGCCGCTCGTCGTGATCGTCAATGTTGTGGCTGCAAGACGGTCGGCGTTCGGCGTCAGGGAAGGAACAAGCATCGACGACAGCGCCTCGTAGCCACCGATCGCAAACATGAACAGCTTGGTTATCCCGACCCCGGCCGGCCAGGCCCTGGTGAGAACGGCCTTGAGGTCGGCGACCGTGTCCGCCATCGCAAACAGGAACGAACCGGTCGCTTCCCCGTCGCCAAGATAAGGCTTCAGTCGGCTTCGATTGTTTTCCAGCAGGTGGGCCAACTCCTGGCGTCGTCGTCGCGCATCTTCAATGTGAAGCGCGAGGGACTGAAGGCTGCGCACTCCGACCCGACGGCGAAATCTGCCCACGCGATGGAGCGCAATGTGGGGAGCGTGCTCGTCGCCGATCGCCCGCTCCGGTCTTCCCCTCGCGAGCCAGAAGCGCCGGGGCGCCCCATATGCCAGAGCAAGACCGTTCGGATTATAGAGCAAGTGATAGAACACAAGCGCGATTGCCCTGCGCGCCTCGATGCCGAACGCCGTAGGCACGAGACGGTTGCCCGTCGTCCGAAGACCGGCGCGCACGTCCGGATCGCGCGCCACCAGACAGCCGCCCTTATAGATCGTCAATCCCTTCCCGACCCCAAGGCTGTAGATGCCGATATCGCTCTGTGTCCCGACGGCTTCGTCCCCCCATCGCGCGCCGAATGCCTGTGCCGCGTCCTCGATGACGAAGATGTCCGGCGATATCGAACGCACGAAATTTCTGATGCGCGCGGCATCGGTCAATGCACCCCCATACTGCGTTGCGATAACGCAAAGCGTGTCGTCTCCAATGAGTCGGCCGAGATGATCTAGGTCGAGGTCGAATGCACCCGTGACGGTATCGCAGGCGGCAACACGGCAGCCGGCCTGCTTCGCCGCGATGACGACCAGAGGGCAAGTATAGGCGGGAATGATGACGGTCCGTCTCGACGTCCTGGACTTCAGATATTCGAGCGCGATGACGAGACAGGCCGATGCGAAAGAGCAAGGAGATCGCTGAACCGGGGCGGCAATCCGGCGGTTGGCGGCAGTTCATGAAACATCACGGCAATCTCGCTTTGATACACTTTTGATACACATGATAATCGGCATCGCACAAAAAATGGACAACGTGAAAAGATCGGCGCGACCCGGGCGTTTGGGTCGGATCGATGCGTTAGAACCGCCCGTTAACCCGACGTCTCCAGCGTCCAAAGCCGAAGAGTTGGATTACGCGCGGAATAAGCGTCCAGACGGAAGCGAACGCGCACTAGAAACATATACTTGCTAGTGCTCCTTTGATTCCGAAGTTCGCACGAGAGGGTGCCGCGAAGTGATGCGAACTTCGGAATCGGAGCACTACAGTAGCCGCGCCGATCCGACCTACGGGCCGGATCGAGAAGCTGGTGTGCATGGCCGCTCCGCGAGCCGATGCCGGCTCGTTCGCGAAGCGGACAGGTGCCGGCCTCAGTTGGCCGCGAAGCAGTAGAGCAGGCCGGCGCCGCCCGAACTCTTCAGGGCGTCCTGGCTGCATCCGCGCGAGCCGTGCGAGGAGTTCCAGGAATTCATGTGCCGGCTGTCCTTCAGTCCGGCGCGGTCGTGATGGCCGACGATGGCCGAGCCCTCGCCGCTCTTGGTCCAGTTCCCGCAGGTGGTATCGCCGCCGGCGGTCGAGAAAAGGCCTTGCGGGTCCGAGCCGGTCAGAATGTCGTGCATGTTGACTGCGTCCCCGCGGCCGCTGACCGTCTCGCCCTTCTCGGTCAGAGCCGTCTGCTTGGTGATATTGCTCGCGGCCGAGTGCAGGTCGTCCACGCTCTTGGCCACCACCACGCCCTTGGCGTTCTGCCAGGGGCCGTTGCCGATGCGGTCGCGCGCGTTGACGCCGGCGGTGCCGCCCGGTTCGGTCGTGCTCAGATAGGCGTGCCAGTTGGTGATCGTCGAGCCGGCGGCCTTGGCGAGGGCCTGGCAGTGGGCGTCGGCGCCGGCGAGGCCGCCGAGGTCGGCGCCGTTGCCCTTTCCGGCGCTGGTGACGAAGAACGTCATGCCGGCCTGTTGCGCCTGCACGGCCGCCGACAAGGCGAGTCCCGTCAACGCAACAGCAGCCAATAACGGAAGTCCGATCTTGGTCGTCATGGAGATCCTCACAATTCGCTTGATGGGATTCGGATGAGGCATGGCCGCATCGCAGCGGGCCATGTTAGCACTCGCGTATCGGCAGAACCATCTCCTTGCGGGATGGTATCGATGGCGCAGGCGCGCGTGCGGGGCTTCGGCGCGCCACGCCGTGGCGCGAGCGGCCATGCAGAGTGCACGGGCGGGGCCGGCGAGAGCAAGACCCGGCCATCATTGGTCCGGAACGTCCCGGGCTTGCGGGCTCGGGATCGATTTCGTCTCCAGCGGCCGCTCGATGCCAGGAGCGAGGGGAGGGCGCTTTCAGCGTTCCCGGGCAAGGCGCTCATATTCCGTCCGCACGAGGTTCTTGCCGTAGACGCGTTCGAGTCGGCGAACCGTGAAATGGCCTCTGGCCACCTCCTGGAAATGCTCGATGAACGCGTAGTTGACGGCCGCGCCGCCGAGCGCGCCGACCACCGGGACCGCCTGCGCCGCCACCTTTTGCGTCACCACCACGCCGAAGCGGGACGCCACCTGCATGATGAAGCGAACGAGAAGCGGGCCGCCTTCCTTGACGGCGCCGCGCTCGGCGATGAAGCGCGCGGCTTCCGTCACGCTTTTGGCGAGCATGCCGCGCACGGCGAAATATCCGCTGTCGGACGCATCGGACGCATCCCGACCGCCCAAGGCAAAGACCTGCACGCACGAAAGGGCCGTTTCCGGGTCGGACAGGTCTTCGCCCTCGCTGCGTGCAATATCCGCGATGGACCGGAGCATGATGACCGTCGAGACCGGCAGCTCGATGGGAAGCGTGACCAGGCCGAACGCGCCGCCGGCGGCACCGGACGCCGCGGCGAACGCCTTGTGCAGGAACTGCGGTGCAGGGGTCCATTGCATCGTCCGCAGCGCCACCTCGAGCGCCAGCTCGAGACCGCGGGACGTGGCTTTCGCGATGGCGTCCAAAGCGGAAGCGGGGAGCGCGTGCCCGAGGAGTTCGATCGGCTTGCCCGCCAGGTTGGCGAGCCGCGCCGCAAGGCCGGGATGTTCGAGTGACTCGACCGCCCTTTGCAGCGCCGCCAGGTCTTCCGGTGCCATGCCGGCCGAGTCCGATTCCCAACGGTACTGCTCCGCGCCGTCAACGGCAGCCGCCACGCCGCCGCGCCGCCGCGAAGGAACGCGCGCCACTTTCACCGCATTACCGCTCATTCGATCACCTCGTCGGCGCGCAGGCTTCGCTGTGCGCCGGTCTCCCGGCGTCTGCGAAGCGTCGGGCTACGCGCGGAATGAGCGTCCGGCCACACCAAAGTCTGCAGGAAAGTCTGCAGGAAAGTCTGCACGGGCCGCGCCCAGCCGACCGGCGAGCTTCCGCGTGGTCGACCCTTTAGGGGGTAGCCCTAATCAATGCTTCTTTGTTTTCGTGACGGGTCGATAGGCGAGGTCTTCGACCAGACCCACGATGGAGCGCCGCATCTTGCCGTCCGCAAGTTTTCCGTACGCCCGCAGCAACTGTAAAGCTCCCGGCGCGGTCAACAGCGCGAGCGGCGAATCGGTCCCCTTGGGCCCTTGGCGCGTGACGCCGGCATCGTCCTCCAGCCCGAGCAACCGACTGACCGGCACGCCGAGCACCCCGGCGATTTTGGTGAGGCGACCGGCGCCGATGCGGTTCACGCCTTTCTCATATTTCTGGACTTGCTGGAACGTCACCCCGAGCTGGTCGGCGAGCGCCGTCTGCGAGAGTCCCAATGACTTCCGTTGGATTTGGATCCGCTGCCCAACTTCCATATCGACCCGATCAGGCGACTTCACGCCCATGACGAATTCCTCCTGCCGACTCGCATGATCTTATCGCCACGTTTGGCCGGCGCGTCAATGTTCTTGTCGAGCGGGCCAAGACTTGTACGTATGTACGAACCCGTACCGCACGAAACAAAGGGCGGTATCGGGCTCTCGGTTTGAGCACCCCAAGTCAACACCTTTGGGTAACCATAAGGCGAGCGCAAAGGGACGAAAGCAGAACGGGGTCGGTGCACCCGAGCAGCGTCCCGGAGCCGGGCGGCAAATGCCCCCTGGCGCGGCCATCTATGAAATTCGAATCGTGTTGACCGTCCGGTTTTCAATTTCCCCGCGCACATGGGCGTACAGGCGCGGATTGCGGGCGGAGAGGATCTGCAGGGCGGCGAGGACGGCGTTGGCAGGTTCGAGAACCGTCATGACTGGCACGCTGCTCGGCGCTCGCAGCGACGACCAGACGTCGTCGGGAAACTCCTTGACGCTGGCGGGCACCGTGATGACCGGAACGGTCGACATGGCCGCGAGCGTCGGACCCGCGCCGTTGGACCGCCCGATATGGGCGATCACGACCGAGTCCGGCACCTCCTGCGTCATCCGCTGAAGGATGCCCGCCGCGGTCACCGGCTCCTTGTGCACGGAGCAGGTCACCACGGTCATCAGGTCGCGCAGGTCGCCGAGGGCTTGCGAGAAAGCGTCCGTTCCGTCCTTTTCCGATCCGCGCCAGAGGATGATCCGCTGGCGCGGCAGCCGGAAGCGGCTCGTGACGTCGGCGACCCGCCGGTACGTCGCGGCCACGTCGTCGAGCGCACCGCCGTCGCGGTAGACCTGCTTGTCGATGTAGGACCCGTTCTCCACCACCCGCCACGAGTCGTTGTCGATGACGTCCGCAAGCAGCAGGCGCCCTTGGGCGTCGAAGCCGAACTCGACCTTCAAATCGACCAGCGTTCCGCTTTCGAGCTGCCATGCCTTCTCGAGCACGAGGAAGGCTTGGCGGGCGATGCGGTGCATCGCCGGGAACATCTTCCACTCCTCGTCGCGGCCGAACACCTCCGCGTCGGAAAGGACGAGAAACGGTTCCTGTCCCGGCATCGGCTTCGCCGGATTGAACAGCCGGATTTGCGACGCCCCTTCCGCGTGGATCAGCAGCGGATCGTCGCAGACGAGCGGCTTTCCTTTCCAGTTCCTGTCCTTGGTCTTGAGGAACAGCTCGACGATCAGCTGCGGGAAGAGCTGCCCTTTCGCCACATGCGGGTTGCGCTTGAGATACGAGCCGTGGGCTTCGCGCCGCACCACCACCTCGTAGGGGAGCATGGAACAGTTCGCTGCGACGAACGACGTCGCGCCGTCCTGCTCCTCGAAGGCGACCGGCAGGCCGCAGGCCTTGAGCAAACGGAAGACGTTGCAGGTGGTCGCGGTGGCAAGCCTTCCCTTGTCGGGGATGACGTCGTGTTTCGCACCATCGCCGGCGGTGATGTCGTCCTTGGAGACGAGAGTCACCAAATCGCTGCCGGCGACCTGATGGATCCGCTTGGTCTTACCCTCGGCGATAAGCGCACCGAGAGGGTGCTTGGCCGGTTCTTCTGTTCGGGCGTCCACGGCTTGTTCCTGGTTCAGGGCGATCGGAAACCATGTTCACACACTTATTACCTAGGGCAAATAGACGCCGATTTGAAGCTTTC
>WNGB01015478.1_pt1 | contig 10087 bp, 6 predicted proteins | sample 5400681 | NCBI WGS metagenome assembly WNGB01 (sample SAMN13153367, study PRJNA577476) | soil metagenome | isolation source: 115 cm soil or saprolite under grassland replicate 2 | place: USA:California | collected 2016-06-15
ATCGAGGTGACGCAGGGCATCCAGAACCTGAGCAACGGCGTGCCGCTGATCCAGAACCGCCGGACCTTCGTGCGCGTGTACGTCAAGTCCGCCGGCGCACCGGTGCCGGGTGTCACGGCGCAGCTGTCGAGCAGCCTCGGCACGCTCCAGCCGGTCAACCCCTCCGGCACGACGATCACCGTGCGCGCCAATCCCGACCGCAACGATATCAACCAGAGCTTCCTGTTCGAGCTGCCCTGGAGCTGGACCACCAGCGGGCCGCTAAACCTGACGGCGACGCTGAATCCATACAAGTACCCGCTGGAGCCGAACTACCTCGACGACGTTCAGTCGACCGGCGCGCTGACCTTCAAGCCGTCGCCGAGCCTGTCGGTGCAATTCTTCCGGCTGAACTTCACGCTCGGCGGAACCACCTACCGCCCGCGGATCACCGACGACGTGCTGAAGACCTACTCGTGGATCATGCGGGCCTACCCGATCGGCGGCGCGATCGGCCAGAGCTTCAAGCCGACGCTCTGGGATGTCGACGGCGGCTCGAAGCTCGCATCCTGGGTCAACCGCAGCAGCTCGGACTGCACCAAGAGCAAGATCGGCGACTCCGACCTGTCGCTGTGCGCCAGCTACTACACCAACGGCTGGCTCAAGTACTACCGCGACCACGGCTGGGTGCCGAACACCACCGCGTTCTACTACGGCATGATCTCGGACGCCTCGAACAACTTCCCGCGCGGCCAGGCGATCTACGATAAGACCTCGGTCGGGCCGGCCGGCAAGCCGGGCCAGTTCTTCTCGCTCGGCCAGGGCTGGGACACCGACGGCAGCTACGCCGACTGGTACGCCGGCCACGAGATCGGCCACTCGCTCGGCCGTGCCCACCCCAACTCCGGCTCCGACAACCCGGCGACGTCGAACACGACCGAGAACTGCGGCCACAGCCGCAGCGACCCCGGCTTCCCCTATGGCGACACCAGCCACGCCACTGCGCCGATCGGCCCGGCCGGCGGCAGCATGGAGGGCTTCGACGCCGGCGACCCGTCGTTCGGGATCGCCAAGGCGGTCTACCCCAGCTCGGTCTGGAACGACGTGATGAGCTACTGCTCGAACCAGTGGCTGAGCGACTACACCTACAACGGCATGTACAGCTACATGATCAGCCACCCCAGTCTGGCGCTCGCGGCGCAGAGCGTCAAGCCGGCGGTAAGCGGAGACTTCCTCTCGGTGGCCGGGTTCATCAACCCGGCGGCGAACAGCGCCGGCTTCTCGATGGTGAGCCGCCTCGCCAACGTCGCGTCGCAGCCGCCGATCACGCCGGGGGCCTACACGCTGCGCCTGCTGAACGCGCAGAACGTCGTTCTGGCCGACTACGCGTTCACGCCGAGCAAGGACCAGGAGGGCTCGAAGCAGGGCTTCGAGCTGGTGGTGAACTTCGTGGCCGGCACGCGCACGGTGCAGATCATCACGACCAGCGGCGCGCAGGTGCTGGCGAGCGTGCCGGTGAGCGCCAACCCACCCACGATCGGCAACGTCGCGCTTGTGGGCGCGCCGAACCCGGTCAGCGGCGTGGTCACGCTGGGCTGGACTGCCTCAGACCCCGACGGCGACCCGCTGGCCTTCGACATCTACTACAGCCGCGACGGCGGCGCGACATTCCAGCCGGCCAAGATGGGCGCGACCGGCAGCAGCGCGCAGATCGACACCGCGCAGCTCGGCGGCAGCGGCTCAGCCATCCTGCGCGTGGTCGCCAGCGACAGCGTGAACACCGCCGAGGCCAGCAGCGCGCCGTTCACAATGGCCAACAAGCCGCCGGACCCGCACATCCTCACGCCGGGCGACAACACGCACATCCACTACGGCCAGCTGGTCAACTTCAGCGGCATGGCCTTCGACGTGCAGGACGGCACCGTCGACGCGGACGGGCTGGTCTGGACCGACTCGCACGGCGCGACGCTCGGCAGCGGGCCGCTGATCTCGCTGGACAATCTGCCGGTGGGCAGCAACCAGATCACGCTCCAGGCCACCAACAGCGTCGGCCAATCCGCCAGCACGAGCGTGACTGTGATCGTGGACGACGATCTGAACCTGCCGGGGCCGACCCTGACCGCCGGGCCGGCGCAGGTCGGATGGCAGGTCGCCGCCGGCACAACCCAGGCTCAGACCGCGCAGGTCAGCGTCGGCAACGCCGGCAGCGGCGCGCTGAGCTGGACCGCCAGCAGCGACCAGCCCTGGCTGACGCTCAGCGCCTCCGGCGGCACCATCGCCGCCGACGGCGACCCGTCGACGCTGACGCTGACGGCCAACCCGAGCGGCCTGACGAGCGGCAAGACCTACAGCGCCAAGCTCACGCTGACCAGGCCGGCCAGCGGGAACGAGGCGGCGCAGACGATCGTGATCTCGGTGTCCCTGTCGATCGGCGACGTGTGGAACAACGTCGAGTCGACCGGGTTCGGCACGCTCTACCTGCCGGTCGCCCGGCGCTAGCCGCAGCCAAGGCGATAGGGAGACAAGGAGCCCATACCTTTGCAGTAACCACCAAGACACCGGGTGCCCTCTGGGCGACACCAAGAAGCGCTATTGTGCTCGCGTATCTTGGTGTCGCCCAGAGGGCACCCGGTGCCTTGGTGGTGAGCGTGCTTCTTCGCGTTCGGGAACATCGTAGCGCGCGATCGCCTTGCCATGCGTCGACGCTACTGACTACTGGCTACCGACGACTGACGATTGCGCTAGAGCGCCTGCCGCTCCTTGCTCTCGCGCTTGCGCGAGTCGGTCGCCGGCAGCTCGGCGCGCAGCAGGCTGCCCTCGACGATCCCCATGAACGCCCGCCGGTCGGCCGCGCGCACGATCGCCTGCTCGTGGGCGCGCGCCAGCGCGACCGGGTAGCCCTGGCCCTTCACACACTGGTCGTAGATCAGCGCGTGGACCAGGTCGACCTTGGCGCGGTCCTCGGCGACCCAGCGCGGCATCTCGACGCGCGCGACCTCACGGCCGACTCGCATGTAGAAGAAGTGAATCAGATGCGGCCCGTATGACTCAACGTTGATCCGCGACATCGAGACGAACAGCGGCCCGCGCTGGCCCTCGGCCAGCATGTCGGCCAGGATCTCCGCGTCGGTCAGCCCCTGGCAGACGGAGCACGAAGGCGCGCGGCCGGCCGCCGCGTCGCTGCACGCGCTGCACTTCGCACCGCGCCCGGCGGCCAGGTCGACGTCAGGGCAGAGCATCAGCCGGATCGTGCCGGCGACCTCGGGCGCGCGCGGGCGGCTGATGTACGAGGCCACCGGGATGCCGCGCGCGCGCAGCCGCTCCAGGTAGGCCAGGTAGGGCGCCAGGAAGCGCTCCTGCACGAACCGCTCAGCCCCCGCCAGCGTCCAGCGCACCAGCGTGCCGTCCTGCAGGGCGATGGCGGGGATCTGATCCGCGAATGCACGCGATTGTACGCGAATAGTATGAGATGTCTCTTTTTCCTGTTCGTATTCGTGAGGATTAGCGCAATTCGCGGATAAAAACTCCTCGGCCAGTTCGGCCAGCGCGATGCCCTCCTCGACGTCGCGCTTCGCGCTGAGGTAGTTGCCCTCGATCGGGATGCGCCGGACGCCGTTGGAGATGAACAGGTCCTCGTCGCGGTAGTAGAGCGTGGGGCGCGCGGAGAGCTTGGCGGCCGGGCGGGCGCCGTAGCGCAGGAACACCCGCCCGACGTTGATCACATAGCAGGCGACCATGCCGTGCCGCTCGACGTCGATCTGCGAGCCGTCCGTCGCCACCAGCGCGTACTCGGCCGGGCGCGCCGGCAGGTCGTACACGGCGTTGAGTGGCTCGACCGGGCGCGCCAGCAGCCAGGCCGTCGTCTCGCGGCTCAGGTCGGCGGCCTGCGCCCAGCGCGTATGCTCGGCGGACTCCTCGAGGTAGCGGCCGAGCGCCAGCGACAGGCGCTCCTGCTTGCCGCTCGCCTCGGTCGCCAGCGAGCCGCTCATCGCCCGCACCTGGCGGCTGAGAGCGGAAAGATCAAGGCCCATGGCACACCTCGGACACAGATTCGGCCACGGATTACACGGATCAGGCGCGACGCCGTTGAGCCGCGCGGCTGCGCGTTGATGTTCGCCAGGGCGGCGACGCTTCGCGCAGGGCAATGGTTCCGCTACGTCGACTGCTGGTCCGTTTTGTCCGCTGACGCGGGGCTTCACCTGGGCCTAGAATAGTACGTTTGTTTTAGTCTGTCAAGTGTTTCGAACGGATTGCTGTCAGCGAATTTGTGGGAACGGATTGAATGGAAGGACTTAATCCACTCAACCCGCTCTTGAAATCCGTTGACAGCTACCCGCCCATCCGCGCGATCCAGCGCTGCGGCTCACGGATCTCGGCCATGGTCGGCAGGTGCTCGGGGCGCTCCCAGACGCGGTTGACGAACGCCACGCCCCTGGCCGCGGCGACCGCGTTCACGAACGCCTCGCCCTGCTTGTACTGCGCCAGCTTGAGGTCCATGCCGGTGATCCGGTTGAACAGCTCCTCGATCAGCGGCTTATTGGCCTGGCGCTGCTGGACGCGCTCCTCGATCATGTGAAAGCTCGGCAGCAGCTGGCCGCCGATCGCGTTCATGATATGGTTCGAGTAGCCCTCGACCAGCGACATCAGCGCCTGGAGCTGGTCGAAGATCCGCTGCTGCTCGGGCGTCAGCATGCGCTCGATCCAGTGCTGGCCGGCGCGCTGCTGCGAGACTAGCCGGCCGATCAGCTGCGGCAGCCCGACGCCCATAGCCGCGAGCTGGTCGGTGAGCTGGCCGAGGAACTGGCGCAGCAGGCTGTTGAAGTAGTCGCGCACCCACGGGTAGGCCTCGAACTCGAACACGTGCGTGACCTCGTGCAGCGCGATCCACAGCCGGAAGTCCTCGTCGCTGAGGCCGAGCTGGCCCTGCACGCGCGCGATGTTCGGCTCGACGAAGTAGAGCGCGCCGCGCACCTCGGGGTCGGGCGAGAGCAGGCTCAGGTCGTACTGGCCAAGCACGCGCCGCGCCAGGAAGCCCAGCAGCAGGCCCATCTGGGCGCCGATGATCTTGCCGTTGATCTGGCCGAGCGCGGCGCCCAGCCCGCCCTGGCGCGCGCCGAGCCGCTCGTACAGCTCCTCCACGGGCGCGAAGATCACCGCGAACGACGCGAAGTTGGCCTCCAGCCATTCGCGCCGATCGACCACGTAGATGCGGCTGACCGGCTCCGGCAGACGGACGTTCAGGTACTCGGCGATCAGCGGCTCGCTGCGCGCGACCAGGCGCGCGTACTGCTCGCGCCGCGCCGCACGGTCGGGGATGCCGGCCTGCTCCCACTGCGAGACGCGCAGCGCGAACGCGCGCGCCTGCTCCCAGTCGATCAGGCCTGCCGGCCGATTGGCGGCGCTGCGCCCGACGCGCGAGGCCACGTAGCGCACCCCATAGCCGGCCACCACGCCCAGCAGCAGGATGGTCCCTAGTCGTCGAAGGTCGGGGTTTGGTTTTGAGTTGGAAGGCACAATCAGTTCCTTTCGGGAGTGGGCGGGGGTGTGGGGGCGGGATACCCAGCGGGTACCCGGCCCCGCCCCCACACCCCCGCCCCTATTACTCACTATAGGTGGGCGGCTTCTGGCTACGGCGAAGAAAGGCGTCGCGCACCAGCACCTTAATGTCGTCGTCGGTGATCAGGAACGTGTCGTAGCTCGAATCGCCGATCTCGCGGCGATCGGGGACGCGCCCCTGGAGCACCAGCCCATCCTCGGTCTCGACGATCCGCACGTCGGAGTAGCCGTGGTCGTCGATAAAATGGCCGAGCGCGCGCAGCACATCCTGGTAGTCGCTGCGCTTCATGCCGCGAAAGAGTTTCATCCGAGCCACCCCCGTTTCGGCTGCTCGCGCTGGCGCTGATCCTGCAGATCCTGGATCATCTTTCGCACGTCGTCGTGTGAGATCACAAAGTCGGCCGGCACGCGGATAAACCCCTGCGCGGTGCTCTTGTAGGTCAGCCCGGTGATCACCCAGCCGCGATCGAACTCCACGATGCCGATCTCGCTCAGGTGCTCGCGCTGGATGAAGTGGCCGAGCGCCCGCAGCAATTCCGGGTAGTCCAGCCGCTCGTGCGTTGCAGGCATACGCTGTCCCTCCGACGACTCTAGCCGATGATTTGTTGCAGAGTTGTCAGTCGTCAGTTGTCAGTTGTCAGTAGCCACGGACCACTGACGACTGACAACTGACGACTCAATACAGTACTCGGGCATCGCCCGCTCTTCTCGTCACCTTCCGCTCGTCCAGGTGCTCCAGCAGCGCCAGGGCATACTTGCGGCTGCTGCCGAAGTGGTCGCGAAACTGGGCGACGGTGACGCCGCCGGCCGCGGCGATCTGCGCGCGCACCCAGCCGACCATCTCGTCGTAGGTCTGCGGCAGGAACGCGACGTCGGGTGCGACCCGCACGACGTGGCCCTGCTCTACCAGCCAGCCCGCCAGCTCCGGCTCCAGATCGAGCGCGGGCGGGCCGTAGGGCACGGCGCGAAACGCGTCCAGCAGCCGCCGGACAGCCCGCTGCTGCTCAGGCGTCGGCGCCGGCGCGTGCCCGGCCAGCCGCACGCTCGCCTCGTGCGTCGCCGCCAGCCCCTGCGCCGCGGCGGTCGCCAATACCGCCTCCAGCCCGTCGCCCGTCAGCCGCAGCCGGCTGCGCAGCTCCTCGCGCGGCATCCCGGCGCGTAGTGGGTAGCGACGATGGTAGCCTCGCAGCGCGGTCGCCAGCTTCTCGCTCAGCGCCGACCAGCCCTTCGCCGTGACAAGGTGACAAGATGACAAGGTGACAAGATGATCGCTCCTGATCTTGTCATCTTGCCATCTTGTCATCTTGTCATCTTCTCCGAGCAAGACGACTTTCTCATCGCCGAGAAGCTCGCTCAGCGCCTCGGCCGCCAGCCCCTCCGGCAGCCCGCCGGCCTTGAGCAGCTCCGCCCACGCGTGCGGCTGGCCGTCGTCCAGCGTGCGCAGCAGCAGGTCGGCCGGGCGGCCGCGGGCCAGCGCCTCGAGCGCGGCGGCGACCTCGGGCCGGAAGCGCCGATGGCGCGGCGGGCTGATGTCGACCACGCGGCCGCCGCCGAGCGTGTGGCTCGGCGAGGGCTGGCGCAGAATGTAGCGGTCGCCGCGCGCCACCGCGATCGGCCGGTCCAGCCGCAGCTGCGCCCAGCCGGTCGCGCCGGGCGGCAACTCGTCGCGCTCCAGCAGCGTCGCGCGGCAGGGCGTCTCGGCCGCGCCGACGAACAGGTCGAGCCGGTCGTTCTGGCGCAGGGGCCGCGGCGCGCCGGGGATCAGCCGCAGCTGCACGTCGATCAGGTCGGTCGGGCGCAGGCGGCCCGGCAGCGTCAGCACGTCGCCGCGCGCCAGGTCGTTGTGCGACACGCCGGCCAGGTTGACGGCCACGCGCGTGCCCGGCAGAGCGACATCCTCCTTGCGCTGGTGGGTCTGCAGGCCGCGCACCCGCGCGCGCAGCCCCTTGGGCACAACCTCGACCTCGTCGCCGATGTGCAGCGGGCCGTCGAGCAGCGTGCCGGTGACCACTGCGCCGAAGCCGCCGACCGTGAATGCGCGGTCGATCGGCAATCGCGGCTCGCCGCGCGACTGCGTGCGCGACGGCGTGCGGTCGAGCTGCTCGTCCAGCGCCGCCAGCAGCGCGTCGAGCCCCTGGCCGGTGCGGGCCGAGACGGCCAGCTGCGGCGCATCGGCGAAGGTGGTGCCGCCCAGGCGCTCGCGCACCTCCTGGCCGACCAACGCCAGCCACTCCTCGTCCACCAGGTCGGCCTTGGTCAGCACCACCAGGCCGCGCTCGACGCCCAGCAGGTCGAGGATCGCCAGGTGCTCCTCGGTCTGCGGCATCACCGACTCGTCGGCGGCGATCACCAGCAGGGCCGCGTCGATCCCGCCGACGCCGGCCAGCATGTTCTTGATGAACCGCTCGTGGCCCGGCACGTCGACGACGCTGACGCTGCGGCCGCTCGGCAAGGTGAGCCACGCGAACCCCAGGTCGATCGTCATCTCGCGGCGCCGCTCTTCCTCCCAGCGGTCGGGGTCGATTCCGGTAAGCGTCTTCACCAGCGTGGACTTGCCGTGGTCCACGTGGCCGGCAGTGCCTATGACATACATCAGGAGTGATATCGGGATGAGCGGCTCGCCGGCCGTGACGACCGGCCCTGCTCAACGTAGTACGAGCGACGGCGCCTCAGGCAGTGGTGTTCGGGTATTGTAGCATGCGTCGATACGGGCGGCAAGGGGCTGCGGCGCGTTGGTGTTCAGATTTCCGGATATGGACGCGGACGAACGCGGACGAACGCAGACAGGCAAGCGGAGCATCCGCGTTTGTCTGCGTTCGTCGGCGTCCCGTGACCCATCGTGAACACTTACCGCAGCCCTGCGACTTGACTTCGCGTTCGGTTTGTATATGATAGGGCGTCTCAGAGCGGGTCACGTAGCCGAGGGTATGAAACATGGTCGCACAGCGCCCGGGCAGCATTGCCGAGCTACGCCGCGGGCTGAATCTCCTCGGAGGTGTATTTCTGATCCTATGGATGCTCTACGGCGTACCGCTCGACAATCTCAACTGGGACCCATCGTTTTACTACGCCCACATCCGCTCGCCGGTCGTCGACGGCGACCTCGATTTTCACAACGACGGCCAGCCGCCATTTCTCGTCGGCCCGCGCACCCGCACCGGCCTCACGCCATCGGTCTGGTCGGCCGGCCCGGCAGTGCTCTGGGCGCCCTTCTTCCTGCTCGCGCACGGTGTAACGCTTGGCGGGCAGCGGCTTGGTCTCCCGCTGACTCCCGACGGATATGGGCCATTTTATATCATCTTCAGCGGGCTCGGCTCGGCATTCTTCGGCTGGCTGGGCGTCGTGCTATGCTATTTGATCGCGCGGCGCGTCGCCGGTGTCGGCCCGGCGCTGATCGCCGCGCTGGCGGTCTGGCTCGCCTCGCCGCTGTTCTACTTTATGTACAAGGTCCCGCTGATGTCCCACGCGCCGACTGCCGCGGCGACCAGCGCCGTGGTGTATCTCTGGCTGCGGGTCGCGGATGACCTTGACGCGATCGGCTTCTGGTTTCTGCTCGGGCTTCTGATCGGCATCGCGGGGCTTATGCGCTGGCAGAACGGGCTGTTTGCAGCGATCGTTCCGTTCGCGCTGCGCCTCGACCGGCGGCAGCCGGGCTGGCTGCGCGGCGCGGGCCAGCGGCTCGGGCTCGCCGCGGCCGGGGCGCTGCTGGGATTTCTGCCGCAGATGGTTGTCTGGTGGCGAATCTACGGAGCGCCGCTGGCCATGCCGCAGGGCGGCGGATTTCTGTGCTGGTTTCGGCCGGAGCTCGTATCGCTGCTGTTTGGCAGCAACCGCGGCCTGTTCGTGTGGCAGCCGATTGCGCTGCTTGGCTGCGCCGGCCTGGTGCTGTTTGCGCGCCGCCGGCATCGCCTGGGAGCCGCGCTCATCCTGATCACTGTGCTCGAAACATACCTCAATAGCGTCGTGCTCGACTGGTGGGGCGGCGGCGGCTACGGGTCGCGGCGCTTCGACTGGTTTACTCCGATCCTGGCCCTCGGTCTTGGGCTGCTGATCGAGTCGGTCTGGAGAAGGCCATTCGCGCGTATCGGCGTGTATGTCCTGGCCGGGTGCTGCATCGCGTACCAGATCGCGCTGGCCCAGGCGCACTACTACGGCGTGCTGCCCGGCGGAGTGCCCTTTCCGCGCCAGCAGCACGACCAGGGCCAGCCGCTGCCGGGCGACTTCTTCGCGCAGATTGTCGTCGGCACGCTGCGCGAGCCGGCGTTTCTGATCGCCACGAAGCCGTCGATCTTGACGACAGATGTTCCACCGCTGCAGACGCTGCTCAAGATTGCGCGCGGAAGCCCGATCGACCTGCAGGCGGTTGCCAGCGGGGCGGCGTGCGCGCTCGCCGTGGTCCTGCTTGTCGCTACGCGCTCGATCGCCAGCGCGATGCATCGCCGCTGTGAGACAGGGCATGCATATGCGTCGCTCGCACTTCGAGTGAGCCTGGTTGCGCTCGTCTGGGTGTTGACGGCAAGTCTCGTATTCTGGATGACAGGTCCGTGAACTA
>WNGB01015480.1_pt1 | contig 10087 bp, 8 predicted proteins | sample 5400681 | NCBI WGS metagenome assembly WNGB01 (sample SAMN13153367, study PRJNA577476) | soil metagenome | isolation source: 115 cm soil or saprolite under grassland replicate 2 | place: USA:California | collected 2016-06-15
GCTGCGACCTACGATAAATAGAGGAAGGAGAATTACTAACCATGGCCAAAATTGTAAAAGTCATCGAAGTTATGTCAGAATCGCCGAAGAGCTGGGAGGAAGCGGCTAAGAACGTCGTCACGGAAGCGTCGAAGACGCTCCGGAACATCCGCTCGATCTACATCAAAGAATTCACCGTGGCGGTCGACAATGACAAGGTTGCCAGCTATCGCGTGAACGCGAAAGTCACGTTCGAGATGGAGCGTGGCGCCTGATGGATTCGCCACGTTAAATCGTTAGAAAAGTTACAAGAGTTACAGAAGTGGAGTGTCTTCCGTTGTAACTCCGAAAGCTTTCGCGAGCAGGTGATGTAACCTTTTTAACGAATCACGGTCCGGTTATTTCTTCGGTCTCAGCAACGGGAATAGGATTACGTCGCGGATCGATTCCGCGCCAGTGAGCAGCATGGTGAGCCGGTCGATGCCGATGCCAAAGCCGCCGGCCGGCGGCATGCCGTGCTCGAGCGCGAGTAAAAATTCTTCGTCGATCTTTTGTATCTCTTCGCCTGCTTGTTCGAGCAGACGCTGACGTTGCAGAAGCGGATCGTTTAACTCGCTGTAGCCCGGCGCGATTTCTGCGCCATTAATGATGAGCTCGAAGACATCGACGAGCGAACTGTCGTCGCTGTTTTGCCTGGCCAGCGGCACCAGCTCTTTCGGGCAATGCGTAACGAAGACCGGATCGATCGTCTCTTCCTCGATCAGCTTTTCGAAGACATGCTGGGTTACCTCGAAATCGGTCAGTTGCGGCAAAATTTCCACTTTCAGGTCTCGCGTGGCACGCTCGCGCCGTTGCTCGCTCTGTAGCTCGAACCAGTCTTTCCCAGCAACTTCGCGCACCAAATCATGGTATCGCGTGCGTCGCCACGGCCGTTTCAAATTGATTACACGCGTGATCTTGCCATCGCCATCTCGATGCTCGATTTGCAGGGAACCGCAGACGACTTCCGCCAGGTGGCAGATGAGTTCCTCGACCAGATTCGCCATTTTCTCAAAATCGGCATACGCCCAGTAGGCTTCCAGCATGGTGAATTCCGGATTGTGCTTTCGCGAAATGCCCTCGTTGCGGAAGTTGCGACTGACCTCGAACACTTTGTTGAACCCGCCTACGAGCAACCGTTTCAAATAAAGCTCCGGAGCGATGCGCAAATAAAGGTCCAGGCCGAGCGCCTTGTGATGCGTGCTGAATGGTTCAGCCGCGGCACCGCCGGCGAGGGTTTGCAAAATCGGCGTCTCCACCTCCAGAAAACCGCGCTTCTCGAAGAAGCGCCGGGTTTCGCGAACGATGGCGATGCGTTTTTCAAATACTACACGGGAACGTTCGTTGGTGAGAAGATCGAGATAACGCTGTCGGTAACGCGCCTCAATGTCCTGCAATCCGTGCCATTTTTCGGGAAGCGGCCGCAACGCTTTCGCCAAAAGCCGGTAGGCGCGCACTTTTAGTGTCGGTTCGCCGCTTTTGGTGACAAAACAGGTTCCTTCGACGCCAATGAAATCGCCAATATCGAGCAAGCGAAAAAGATCGATTAGCTCCGCGCCAACCTCTTTCGCGTGAATATAGATTTGAATGCGCCCCGCGGCGTCGCGGAGATCGAGAAAGTGGCTCTTGCCCATGTCACGGTGGGCGGTGATGCGGCCGGCGGCGCGAAGGGTTTCGCCTTCTTTGAATTTCTCGCGCACTTCCGCAATCGATCCGCTCGGCTCGAAAGCGGAGCCGAACGGCTCGATCCCTTTCGCGCGGAGCGCGTTGAGTTTTTTGCGCCGCAGCGCGATCAGCTCGTTCTCTTCGTCCATCTTCGGCGAGCGAATGTAAAGCGCCGTGCGGAAATGAACAGTCTGAAAGAAGCCGGAAACCGCTAAGATGGTTAAAGATTACACGCCTAACACGATGTAACCTTTAACGAATCACGTTCACATTACGTTTGCCAACGAAAGATCGACCGTGAGATATTCGTCGGTGCGCGACGCCGATTTCTTCCCCGGCGCTGTGCTACTCACATGACTGTCGACTTACCGGAAACAACTTCGAAGATGGAAGGACCGCTGGTGAAGCAGTTCTCTGTTTTCCTGCCAAACAAAGTCGGGGCAATGCTGGATCTTGTAAAACTCCTCAACACCCAAAGCACTCACGTCGTGGCCTTGAGCGTGTCTGAATCCACCGAGTCGGCCATCGCGCGGATTATCGTGAGTGATCCAAGTGGGGTGGAAAAATTGTTCCGGGAAAAGAACATCGCTTTCGGCGTTTGCGAAGTCGTAATCGTAGAATTGCGGGAAGTCGCCACCCAACTGGTCAAACTGCTTGCCGCATTGGTGATGGCCGAGGTCAACGTCCATTTCGCCTATCCTCTGCTAATACGCCCACGCGGCTTTGCCACGATCGCCTTGCATGTGGACGATACTGAATGCGCTTCCTCAGTGCTGACGGGCGAAGGATTCAAGATTCTGAGTCAGAGCGACATTTCGCGGTAAAAATCCATGTGATTCGTTAAAAAGGCTACATCGCCTGCTCGCGAAAGCTTTCGGAGTTACAATGGCGACATCTCTCTCTGCGCCTTGTAACGTTTGCAACATTTTAACTTTTTTAACGATTCAGTTGGCTCAGCCTGTTGACAGCTTTGGGGAAGTCCGTTTACAGAAATGCGTCCACCGCGCCATGCGAAGCCTTCTATCACGCACTATACAGGCTGACACGAGTTTTAGCATTGGGCTTGGCTTAATCGCCATTCTCGGCGTGGCGGAGATTTTCACAGCAACGTCCTACTATGTTGGTAAAGCTCGCGCTAGCCGAGCATCGGCTCAGGCAGTCGCAGCAACACTCGTTCGCCCAGCGGCGCCTCCCGCTTCCACATCGAGCGCGCCTGTCCCGGCGCAGCCGGGCCAGTCGCCAGCAGCGGCTGCAACTCCTCCGCCATCACTTGTTGATCAGCTGCTCCGGGAGGGCATTGAATTGCGTGAGCGCGGCGATATGACGACCGCACTCGCCCGTTTGTCTGAAGCATCCGAAAGCGATCCAACAAACGCCGCGGTGCTCGAGGAAACCGCCAAGACCTACGAAGCGATGCAGCTGTTCGATCGCTCGAATGAAATGTGGCGCAAACTTCAAGAAATGGGTCCGTCGGCCGGCGAGGCGTATGAATTAGCCGACCGGCGTTTAAAACTCGGAGTCCCGACGCCGGCGACAGCGGGGACTGGGATCGCAAGCACGTCGCTCGATGCAGCGACCCGCCAGAAAGATGTCGGTGGTGGCATCGCAGAGGGTTCCACGTTCGCTATCACTGAAGTCAAGACGACGGAGACTCCCGATCCGGACGCCGAGACGAATCTGACGCTGCGAATCGGCATTAGAAAACAGCCGGATGCCACAATCGATCACACCAAAGTGAAGATTCAGGTGTTCTTTTACGACATGGTGGATGACAGAGATGTTAAGCTAACCGACGCTGACGTGAATTATGAATGGCTTACGCCGAACCACGATTGGACGGAGACAAACCCGGAGATCCTCTCGGTAAGTTACCTGCGCCCGAGAACGAGAGTCGTCTCGTCGGAGGCAGCGCTATCTGAGGCAGCGGCATCGGTCAGGCCAGGACAAAAAGGTCGACCGGCCAGGAGTTCCACCGCGGCCGGTGAACGAAAGTATCTGGGCTACAGGATTTTGGTTTATTACGATGATAAATTGCAAGCCATTCAGGCGGAACCGGCACGACTGTTGCAGCTTTTTCCTCCTTCGGAGACAATCTCGCCACCGTAACGCATCATCTTGGGGTTGGGCCGCGCCTGCGAACTGAGCGGCGTCAACCGGCGTAATGCGCAAGGGGTTCCAAAAATGACGAAGCACGAATGTCGAAGGACGAAGGAATAACAAGAGGCATGTGTAATTCGTTGAATCGCTACCCCGTTACATTGGATTTGCGATTCCGTGGTTTAAGGATTCGACGTTTTAACGCGGCGAAGCCATTCGCCAGTCGGATTTCGTCATTAAGCAATGCGGCGAGATGTATTCTCCCCGCGGTGTGTGTCTTCCTTTTTGCCGTCGAAGCGGAAGCACAGATTCAGGTGGACCTGAAATTCAAGCGATTGCAGTACATCGCTTATGAACCGGTGATGGCGACATTGGCGATCACCAACCTGGCTGGGCGCGATATCGAGCTTCACGATGCCGAGGGGCAGGCGTGGTTTGGATTTGAGGTAACCGGAAGTGAAGGCCAGCCGATTGCGCCCACCGCCACAGGTAGCACGCAAACGCCCTTGAAAATTGAAGCGGGGCAAAAAGTCACGCAGCGGATCGATCTTGCCGCCCTGTATCCTGTGCACGATTTCGGCACTTACCACGTTCGTGCCCATATTTATTTCGTGGATCTGGGGAAGTTTTTTTATTCAGCCTCGAGAGTTTTCGAGGTAACCGATGCGCGGCCAATCTGGCAGCAAACAGTCGGAATTCCCGACGGCGTTGCTGCCCCCGGGGACGCCCGCACCTACTCGTTGCTGAGCAACCGGTTTCCCGACCATACCTCCTTGTACGTGCGCGTGCAGGATCGGGACACGGGGATCGTCTATGCGACTTATTCGTTAGGCCGGACGATTGCCTTCGAGCAACCGCAGGCGGAAATCGATCGCGCGAATCAATTGCACGTCCTGCATTGCGCGGCGCCGCGAGCCTGGACTTATTCGCGCGTTGGTCTCAACGGTGAACTGCTTGGGCACTCTTCGTTCATGGAAACCAAAACGCGACCGCGCCTGGTCCGCTCTGCTAATGGCGAAGTGGCGGTGCGGGGCGGCATCATCGAGGCACCCGCCGCGCAAACAAAACCAGCTCGTGAGATGGCGCCGAAACTCTCGGACCGTCCGCCGGAAATGCCCAGGGATAATCGGTGATGCCAGGAAACTTTTGCCGACTTGGTCTACTTGTTGCCGTTTTATCGATGGCAGGTCTGTTGTGCGCCACTTCCGCTTGGGCAGCGTCCGATTCGTCCACGACTGTCGTAATCGATGCCGGCCACGGCGGTTTCGATCGCGGCGGCATCCCTGGACAGAGGATCGCGGAAAAGGAGATGACGCTCGAGGTCGCGCAACGCCTTAAAAAGGTGCTCGCAGCGGCCGGCTATCGCGTAATCATGACCCGCGAGAATGATGTCTTTGTCCCCCTGGGGACGCGAGTGGCTATCGCCAATTCGTATCGCAATGCGATTTTCGTGTGTGTCCATTTCAACTCGGCAAAACGCGCGGGCGCTGATGGCATCGAAACATACTTTTATGGCCGCGACAGTTTGCCGCTTGCCTCCGCCGTCCATCATTTTGTCGCAGGCGGCGCGCCGTCACCGAATCGCGGAGTGCGGCGTCGCGGTTACTACGTCTTGCGAAAAGCAAGGGTGCCGGCGGTCCTGGTGGAATGTGGCTTCCTGACGAATCCGACCGAAGCGACCTACATCCAAAAATCGTCCTACCGCCAAAAACTCGCTGAAGAGATTGCGGCCGGAATCCGCGAACGCTCCAACGTCAGAAGTTCCACAAGCTCAACCGCGGTTGCAACCATTCCGCTCCAGCCGTACATCGATCAAACCAAGGTGAGTAGTTCCAAACGCTCTAAGAAAAGAAGCTCTAAGTCTTCGAAGAAGAAGAAGAAGAAGAAATCAACCAAGTCGGCTGGGGCCGAAGCAAACGTAACGTCAGCGAAGCGGGAGGGTTGATTGGAATCGCCGGTTTTGACTTCGACGCAAATGCGAAGCGCAGAAGAAGCGGCCTTCGCGCGAGGAGTGGGAGTCGAAGCGTTGATGGATCAGGCAGGCGCGGGCATCGCAAAAGCAGTCAGTAAATTTTTCCCGAGTCCCGGAACATGCATCGTTTTTGCCGGAAAGGGTCATAACGCGGGCGATGCGCTGGTGGCCGCGCAATGTTTGCGCCGCGCAGGATGGAGAATCGAAATCCGGCTTGCATTCAAAGAGAGCGATTGTACCGAACTCATGCGCAAAAAACTCGATGCTTTGAGAGGGACGGCTGGTGCCAGAACGCCGAATTGGACGGACCGAGTAGACCATGATCCCGGCGTCACAATCCTCGAACTTTCCGCGTACTTAACCGATTCTCTAACAACTTCCCAGGACCCGGGCGTCGCGAAAACCTATCCGGGTAGCGCTTCGTCTGTCGTCGTTCTCGATGGCTTGCTTGGGGTGGGCGCGAAACCGCCACTGCGCGAACCCGTGCGCGCAGCCTGTCGCGAGATCAATCAACTGCGGCAGAAAAGGAGCGCTTATGTGTTCGCGGTAGATCTTCCCACCGGCCTCGATAGCGATTCCGGCAAAACCGATCGCGATTGCGTGATCGCCGATTTCACAGTCACGATCGGTTTCGCAAAGTCAGGTTTGGTTGCAGACGGCGCATTGGACTTTGTCGGCCGGCTGGAAGTGGTTCCCCTTCCCGATCTCGCGGCGAAAGGTAAATCGAAGGAGCAGATGGCCGCCCCGTATTCGCTGGCCCCCTTTTTGCCGAGACGCAGATTCAGCGCCTATAAAAATCAATTTGGCCGGATCGGCGTTGTTGCTGGCTCAAAAGGGTTCGTCGGCGCCGCCCTCATGACCACCGAGGGGGCGTTGCGCGCTGGCGCGGGGTTGATCGAGGTCTTTGTTCCGGAAGAAATCTACCAGATCGTTGCCGCAGCTGCTCCAATGGAAGCGATGGTGAAACCGGTTGAATCCTATCGCGACTTGCTCAAGGAAAAAATCGATGTCTGGGCGGTGGGACCCGGCCTGGGAAAATCGCGCGCCGCCGAGATTCTCGACCTCATTGAAAAAATCAAGCAACCCATGGTGGTTGACGCCGACGGACTCAACATATTGGCAGACAAAATTTCGGTGCTGAGACGTTGCAAAGGCGAACGTTTGCTCACCCCGCATCCGGGCGAGATGAACCGGCTTATTGCCAGCAAAAAGCAATCGCGCATGAAAACAGCGACGCACTTCTGCAATCGGTTTCCCGTGACGCTTTTGTTGAAAGGCAGTCGCACGATCGTTGGCGAACGTAATCGTGCGTCGAGCTATAACACAACGGGCAACCCGGGAATGGCCAGTGGCGGAATGGGCGACGTTCTCACCGGCGTCTGCGCTGGATTAGCCGGCCAGGGGTTATCTCTTTACGATGCCGCCCGCCTCGGCGCGTGGGTGTGCGGACGCGCTGCGGAAATCGCGATTTTTGGTGGAGGCGCCAGCGAAGAGTCGCTGCTTGCACGCGATGTACTCGATCATCTCGGTAAAGCGTTTAACGAACTGCGGAATGCCGCGTGAATCGTTAAATCGTTACAACGGACGGCTTCCACGCTTCAACCCTTCAACGCTTTAACGCTTTAACCCGGCGACGTCAGCGCTATTTCTTTCTGGCCATCCAATGCAGAGCCAGAGCTGGCACAAGAAACAAAAATACCACTACGAGTCGCACATTCGTGAAAAATGTGAGCACGATTCGTCCGAATTCTTTCTCGTCCACTTTATAGAATTGAGCCACCCATTGGGTCGCGGTCTCCCAAAAAACGTACGTCGCGATGACATAGAACAGCGCGAATACGACGCCGGTGATGAACGCACAGAAGAAAAAATTCCGGAGGAAAATGATTTTGTCGCGTTCCATTATCAGTGGCTCTCCCCGGGGGCGATGATTCTATTTGAACGAAGCCAGGTCAATCACAAAGCGGTGCCGGGCATCATCGGGTTAGCGTTCGCCAATTGACTAAAGAGGCGAAATTGGATGTCGGCCAGCTTGGCTGACTCGGCCGCCAGGCTGCTAGCCTGGCGAATGGGCGTAGGGCAGGCTGGCAGCCTACCCGCCGAGTCAGGCTAGCAGCCTGACATCCAATTCTCGACGCTATCAAGCTGACACCGGACGTCCATGTCCGTGTCTTCTGACTCAGCGGACGCACAGACTCCAAGTCCAAGTCTGTGTTCCTGGCAAACCAAAGAGCTGAAGTTCCCCCAGCGCGATGCACACCGGGCTGAAGGCCGGTGTTAACGAGAACTCGTTCAGCCGTTGTAAAGCCGACGCTGTTGCAGAAGACTAGCCAAATCATGCGGATCAGTGATCTCATCGCGCGAATCGTCACTGAACGCCGCGCCTATGTCTGGCTCGGCGTGAGCGCGGGCGTGATCGTTTGCCTCATTATTTTCGTTTCACGGATTTCACTCGATAGCGACGTGCTCAACATGCTTCCGGATAAATTCAGCTCGCTGCAGGGATTGAAAATTTACGATCGCGCTTTTGAGCAGACGCGCGAGCTGACATTCGCGCTGCATTGTCAGCCGGACGACGTCGATAAACTGGAAGAGTTTGCGCCGATTTTCGCGGAACACTTGCGGAAACAGCCATGGGCCGAACGTGTTCTCGCGGGTTCCCCGATGCAGACGCCGGATGGGATTCGCGATCTGCAATCAATCGCCGTTCCCCTGCTTTTGAATCTTAACCCGCCGGCATTCGAAGAAACGATATCGATCTTGCAGCCGGAAAAACTTCGCGAACGATTCCATCGGTTCCGTGAACAAATCGAAGCCGGCTCACCGCGGGCGCAGTTCGAGCTCGAGTTCGACCCGCTGGGATTGATCGGGCCTGCGCTCAAACCTTTCGCCGAGAGCAATCGGATCGAGGAGGAACAGCCGCTCGCTTCATCCGATCGTACGATGCGCGTTTTTCTCGTCGTCACGAACCAGCCTTCGATCAGCGCGTTTGAGTGCCAGCGGGTGATGCGCCAGGTAAACGCGTTTTGTGCCCACGCGCGAGATGGCTGGGAGGGCGGACCGCTGGATGTGCTTGTCACGGGTCGCTCGGCTTACGTCGCAGAAATTTCGTTGAGCATGCGCCACGACATTATCGCCACCGTCATCGGGTCGGTCGTGCTGGTCGGGATCATTTTCTTTGCTGGCTTCGGTCGCTGGATGCCGCTGCTAGGAATGGGATTTTCGCTTTTGTTGTCGTGTCTCGCCGCGCTCGCGCTTGGGCTCTTGATTTTCGGGCGGCTGAACATGGTAACGGTTGGTTTTTGCGCCATCCTCGTCGGGCTTGGGGTCGATTTCGCAATTCTGATCTTTGGCCGCTACCAGCAGGCGCGCACGGACGGCGAATCACATTCCCAGGCAATCTCAACGGCTATTCAAAAGCTGGGGCGCGCCGTTTTCTTCGGCGCGCTCACTACAGCAGTCGGCTTTCTCGCCTTGATTCTGAGCGGCTCGATCGGCTTTTCCCAGCTCGGCGTGCTTATCGCCATCGGCATTCTGTTCGCCGGGCTGTTCATGTGCACGATTCTGTTTTTGTTCGTGCGCGAAGGACAAGCGCCAGCTCGCCACGATTGGATCTTCGAAACTGTAAAAAAATATGTGTGTGCCGCTGTCCGGCGGCCCGCGCCGATCTTGATCCTGGCGACGGTAATCTTATCGAGCCTGACGATGTTTGGTTTCTCGCCGAAACCGCCGCTTCCTTTTGATGCGAGCACGCGTTCGCTCCAACCGAAAAAGAGCAGCGCAGGTCAGGCGCTGGCCGCGATTATGAGCAACATGCCAGTGCACTGGGAACCGGTGCTGGTCATCGTCCGCGCACCAGACACGCAGCGGCTCCACGACGATTGGAAAAAAATCGCGGCGCATTGGAGCAAGCTGCAAGTGGCGGGCAAGATCAAAAGCTTTTCCACGCCCGCGGCACTCACCATTTCGCCAAGGTCGATCCAACACAATCGGGAGCGGTTGCGCGCGATCGACTTTCAAAGTGTGCGGCGAACATTGGAAGAAACGCTCAATGCCGAAGGATTCAGTTCCGATTCGTTTTCCAGCGCATACAAGTTGCTCGACGATTTACAGTCGGTTGCCGACCCAAACGCGCCGTTACCGAACTGGCGTGACAAACTTCCGAAATCTTCGAGCTGGTGGTTCCTGGTCGACCGCTACTTCGCGCAAGATCCCCTGCTCACCGTCGGTTTTGTCACGAGTAATCAACCAATCAAAGAACACGCGCAGTACGTTGCGCTCAGCCGCGAATTGCCGGTGCCGAGTGTGCCGATGACCCTTTCGGGATGGACCTAT
>WNGB01026508.1_pt1 | contig 10087 bp, 9 predicted proteins | sample 5400681 | NCBI WGS metagenome assembly WNGB01 (sample SAMN13153367, study PRJNA577476) | soil metagenome | isolation source: 115 cm soil or saprolite under grassland replicate 2 | place: USA:California | collected 2016-06-15
GAAGGTGCGCACGCTGGAGGCCCTGTTCGAGGCTTGCCGCGACTCCCCGCCCTCGCGCCTGGTGCGGGTCTCGATCCTGGGGCCCGACGGCGAGGTCCGCCTCCACTTCGCGAGCTTCCGGCGCAAGGGCAGGGCCTGACGCGTCACGGGCCGGCTTCCGCCTGCGCTCCGAGGTGCTTGGCGAAGAACTGCACGATCGAGACCGTGGACCGGATCCGGTTCGGCACCTTGCTCCACCCGTGTCCCTCGTCCGGGAAGAGGACGTACTCCACCGGAACCTGCCGCTTCTTGAGGTTCTCCACGATCTGTTCCGCCTCCACCACGGGCACGTTGGTGTCGTTGGCGCCATGCTGGACCATCAGCGCCGCCTTGATGCGTTCCAGCTTGTGGATGGGTGAAAGGCGGGCCAGCATCTCGGCCTCGGTGTCGGGATTGCCGTATTCGATGGTCGAGATCGCTCCCATCCACGGCTCGCTGTGCTTGAAGAAGGTGGCGAAGTTCACGATCCCGAAAAGGTCGACCCCCGCCGCGAACAACTCAGGGAACTCCGTCACGCCCGCCATGGTCATGTAGCCGCCGTAGGACCCGCCGGTGATTCCCACGCGCTTGGGGTCGGCGATCCGGGCGGAGACCAGGAAATCCACGCTCGCCTTGATGTCCCGCACCGCGTTCACCCGCAGCTCTCCGTTGTCGAGGTTCACGAACTTCTTGCCGAAGCCGGCGGAGCCCCGCACGTTGGGCGCGAACACCCCGATCCCCTGGGTCAGCAGCGCCTGGTAGTCGCTGCGGAAGGATGGCCGTTCCTGCCCTTCCGGCCCCCCGTGGAAGCTGACCACGTAGGCGCCCGGCCCTTTCTGTCCCTTGGGCCGATAGAGCCAACCGCTCAACTCCAGGCCGTCGTGCGCCGTGAACTTGAGCAGCTCGGGTCTCACCATCTGCGCCAGGTCCACGCCGGCGTGCGGGCTGAAGGTGATCTGGCGAAACCGGTTGCTCTCCAGATCCAGGATCCAGACGTCCGGCGGCGCCGCGGAGCCCGAGGCCACGAACGCAAGTTGCTGGCCGTCGCGCGAGAATTCGATCGGGAACGACAGCTCGGCCGGCAGGGCCGGGCCAGGGGCCGTCCTGCCCGTGCGCAGGTCCACGAACGCCAGCTCCGTTCGCCCTCCCACGTTCCAAATCAGCGCCGCGCGCGAGCCCTGCTTGTCGAGCAGCTCGCCGTCGAGGTCGGCGTCGTTGCGTTCGGCGATCACCTCGATGGTCCCGGGAGTGCCGTCCGCCCCCAGCCGGACGCGGGCGAAGGCGGACAAGTCCCGGTCCTTGTTGGACACCAGAAAAACCGTGCTGCCGTCGGGCGCGATCTCACCGCCAAATTGCCCCGGTGGGTCGTGGGGCGTGAGCAGCTTTTCCGAGCCGCGGCCAAGATCGAGCAGGTAGAGGTTGTTGTCACCCCGGCTGCGCACCCGTGCCAGCAGCGCCCGCCCCCCGTTCCCGCTCACCGACTGGATCACGCCGATCCCGGGGTTCTCCGCCACCAGCTTCCTCACTCCCGTGACCGCGTCCAGAACGTAAGCGTCCATCGCCGCCGGATCGCGGCGGTTGGAGGCCATGGTCAGGTGTCGCCCGTCGTCGAGCCACTTGCCCAGCCAGTTGTTCTCCTTGCCGCCATCGGTGAGCCGCTTCAGCCCCGTCCCGTCCGGGCGCACGACGTAGATCTGCGAGTTCAGGCCCCCTCCCGGCGCCACCGTGAACGCCAGCCAGTCACCCGCCGGTGACCATCGCACCGTGCCCACGGGGTCGTTTCCCGCCGTTAACAGCCGCGGCCAGCCGCCCTCGATGGGGACGATCCATGCCTGTGGCACCCCGCTCAGGTCGGAGACGAGCGCGATCTGCCTTCCGTCGGGGGAGAAGCTGGGCGAGAACGCCCGCCCGATGCGTGCCATGCGCTCCACGGCTGCCGTCAGGTCATCCGGCTCGGCCGCGGACCCCGCTCCGGATGGCCGGGAAGGGGCCAGGACCAGGAGAATCACCGCCCAGAACTTGTTGGTCACGGACCTTCACCTCGCGGCAGCTGGTCTCGCGTCACGCCCTGAGCCCTGTCAATCGTGTGAGGCAGACTATTCCCCTCTCCGGGGCGGGTCAAGGTTTGACCCTCCGGGCCGCGCAGCGTAACCTCTCCGGTCCCTGGAATGAGCGCGCGCAGGAAGAGCCCCCCCCTCGAGATCTGGAAGTTCGGCGGGGCCTCGGTCGTCGATGCCGCCGCCGTCCGCAACGCGGTGCACCTGATCCGCCGTCATCCGGGCCCGATGGTGGCGGTGGTCTCGGCCCTGGGCGGGGTGACCGATGCCCTGCTCGAGGGCGCCCGGCGCGCGGCCGGGGGCGACCCCGGGGCGGCGGGCGGGGTGGCGGCCTCGTTCCTGCGCCGACACCGGGACCTCGCGATGGCGCTGGTCCCCCCGGGCCGGGTGCGCCGGGCGCTTCTTGCCTCCGCGGACCATCAAGCCCGCGAGTACAAGGAGATCACCCACGCGGTGGCCGCGTTGGGCGAGCTGTCCCCCCGGGCCGGCGACACCTTGATCGCGCGCGGCGAGCGGGCGGCCAGCGCCGTCCTCGCGGCGGCCCTCCACGCCGCCGGCCGTAAGGCCGAGCGCGTGGACGCCACCGAGGTGGTGACGACCGACGGCCGGCACGGAGCGGCCGCCCCCGACCTGGTGGCCACGCGGAGGAGAGCCCGGCGGCGGCTGGCCGCCCTGCTCCGCCGGGGGGTGACCCCCGTGGTCCCCGGCTTCGTCGGCCTCGGGCCCGACGGCTCGGTGACGACCCTCGGCCGCGGCGGCTCCGACCTCACGGCGACCCTCCTCGCCCGCGCGCTGGGGGCGGCGCGGGTGGTCCTCTGGAAGGACGTGCGGACGTGCCCGGGATCCTGACCGCGGACCCGAGAGCCGTTCCCGACGCGCGGCTCATCCCCCAGCTTCACCACCGCGAGGCGGCCGAAGTCGCGTACTTCGGGGCCAAGGTCCTTCACCCACGCGCGCTGATCCCCCTGGACGGCAGCCGCATCACCCTCCACGTCCGCTCTTTCCTAGACCCCGAGCGGCCGGGCACCGAGGTCTCGGCCAGGCGGACCCTCGAGGCCTACCCGGTGAAGGCCCTGGCCACGATCAAGGGCCAGGCGCTGGTGACGGTGGCGGGGAAGGGCATGATGGGCGTGCCCGGCATCGCCGCCCGCACGTTCACCGCCGTCCACGCCGAGGCGCTCTCGGTCTCGACGATCTTCCAGGCCTCGTCCGAGAGCTCGATCGGCTTCACGCTGCCGGAGGGCGAGGCGGGCAAAGCGGTGGCGGCGCTGCGCCGGGCCTTCCGGGAGGAGCTCCAGGCCGGCCTCATCGACGGCATCACGGCCCGGGGCGACGTCGCGGTGGTGGCGGTGGTGGGGAGCGGGATGGCGGGGACCCCCGGCATCTCGGCCCGCGTCTTCTCGGCCCTGGCCGCGGGCGGGGTGAACGTGATCGCGATCGCCCAGGGCTCCTCCGAGCTGAACATCTCGTTCGTGGTGGAGGGGGCGCAGGCCGCGGAGGCGGCCCGGCGCGTCCACGCCGCCTTCCAGCTCTCGAAGATCGGCGGCGGCCGCTCCCCCGAGGCCCCGCGCACGGACGTGGTGCTGCTCGGGTTCGGCCGGGTGGGGCGCGCCCTCGCCGACCAGCTCGCGGCCCGGAACGGCGGCTCGCGGGTGCGGGTGGTGGCCGCCCTCGACCGCTCGGGTTACGTCTTCGATCCCCGGGGGCTCTCCCGCCAGCGCCTGCTGCGTCTGGCCCAGGGGAAGGACCAGGGCGAGCTGCTGGCGTCGCTGGGCGGACGGAAGGCGGGGGCGGCCGAGGCCCTGGCCTTCATCGCGAGCCACGCGGTCTCCCGTCCCACCCTCGTGGACGTCACCGCGGAGGAGACGGCCGACCTGCTGCACCTCGCCCTCGGCCAGGGCTTCGACCTCGTGCTCGCCAACAAGAAGCCCCTCGCCGGCTCGGGACAGAGCTACGAGAAGCTGCTGGCCGCGGCCGCGTCGGCGGGTCGGCGCATCCGCTACGAGGCCACGGTGGGGGCGGGCCTGCCCATCATCGACACCCACCTGAAGCTCGTGGAGAGCGGCGACCGGGTGCTGCGCATCGACGGCTGCGTGAGCGGGACCCTCGGCTACGTGCTCTCGTCGGTCTCGGAGGGCAAGCCGTTCTCCCAGGCGGTCCGGGAGGCGGTGGAAAGAGGCTACGCCGAGCCCGACCCGCGCGAGGACCTCTCGGGCCGGGACGCAGCGCGGAAGGGGTTGATCCTGGCGCGCCTGCTCGGCTACGCGGGGGCCCCGCCCGCGGCCGAGGACCTCTTGCCGCCGGCGCTGCGGCGGGTTCCCCTCCCCGAGTTCCTGCGGAGACTGTCCTCGCTCGACGAGGACTGGCACTCGCGGGTGGCGCGGGCGGCGGCGCGCGGCAACGTCCTACGCTACGTGGTCTCGGCCACCTCGCAGGGAGTCCGGGCCCACCTCGCGGAGGTGCCGGCGGACTCGCCGATCGGCGCCCTGCGCGGCACCCGCAACCTCGTGTCCTTCACCACCCGCCGCTACCGGACGGAGCCCCTCGTGATCACCGGACCCGGGGCGGGAGCCCAGGTCACCGCGGCCGGCATCCTCAACGACATCCAGTACCTGGCGGCAACCTAGACAGTTCCTCCAGGAGATCGGACCAGGGAGCCTGCTCGGGCGACCAGGCCATGCGGTAGACCGGGACCTCCCGCACCAGACGGCCCAGGACGGCCAGAGCGGCCGACCAGAGGGGCGGGCCCGGCGGTACCATGATCACGCGAACGAGCCTCGCGATCGCCTCTCGCGGCTCGAGCCGGTCGAGCCTGAACCGGGCGCCCTTGGCGAGCTCCACCAGCGCGACGAGCGGCCATGGTTGCTCCGACGTCCGATCCTGTTCTCCCGTCCCCCAGAACCCCGAGGCGGTGAGGGCAAAGGGCGCGGGGCCTGTCCCCGAATGGTCCGCGACCACGGCCACCAGCTCGTCGGAAAGCACCGGGTGGGGGGACAGGCCCGCCAGCGTCGACTTGCCCGCGCCCGACACCCCGAAGAAGGCGATTCCCCGCCCGTCGGCCACGATCCCGGCGGCATGCAAGGGGAGGCCGCCCTCGAAGGGCAGACGGCTGCAGAGGACCGTCCGCAGCGTGACCTCGAGCGCCCCCACCCAGCGGGAGCGGCGGAAGAGCCGTCCCGACCGGTCGACCGGATCCAGCTCGGCCACGAAGCGCGCGTGGCTTACGCGCACGCGCTCGTCTACCCAGTCGATCGCCGCCGGTCCGCCGTCCGCGAAGAGCGCGGGGTCGGCGCTCGCCCAGGGCGGTTCCGCGACGAGCCGCAGCCGGAAGGGGAGGGCGCGCTCCCCCGGTCCGACGCCTTGCCGGGAGATCCGCGCGAGGGCTTTGCGCTCGTCGGGGATCAGGGCCTCCTCGGGCTCGATCTCGATGGGCAGGCCGCCGACCAGGTGCACGCTCAGGCGGGGTGGTCGCGGATCCGCTGCACGATCTCGGCCTGCAGCGTGTGCAGCGCGTCGGGCCGCAGCGGATCGCCCGTGCGCTGGAAGGCCAGGGCGGGGCAGAACGGGAAGCGCGCCAGCGCCTCGCCCATGCCCATGAGGGCTTCGTTCGCGGCCAGGGCCACCCCTGCCGCTTCCTCGCGCGCGGGGGAGAGCCCCCACAGCTCCCGCAACGGAGTCTGGCGGACGTTGCCCAGCGAGGTGCGCTTCCACTGCAGGCAGGGGTAGACGTTGCCCTCGGGGTCGACGGCCACCGTGATCCGCCCCAGGCCGCAGTTCACCGCTCCCGCTGGACGCTCCACGGACGGCAGGCGGCCGCGCTCGGCCAACCGACGGTACATCCGCTCCACTCCCTCGGGCGACGCGCGGTACTGCAGCGGGCCCGCGTCTCCGTCGTCCCGCGGAGTGAGGGTCGCGTCGACCTTGTGGGGAACGTCGAGCCGGTCCACGAGGCGGATGATCGCGTCGAGCTCGTGCTCGTTCATGCAGGTCAGGGGGGTCTTGAGGAGGAGGGGAAGGCCCCTCCGCTGCAGGCGCGTGAGGCCGAGGAGCAGGGCCGCGAAGGATCCGGGCCGGCCGGTGGCCCGATCGTGGGTCTCGGCCGAGGCACCGTGGAGGCTCAGCTCGACCCCCATCGGGTCGAGCGCGGCCAGGGCGTCCGCCATCGCCTCGGTCACCAGGGCGCCGTTCGTGAAGATGCGGAGCGCGAGGTGCCGCTCCCGGGCGGCCCGCGCGATCTCGAGGAAGTCGGGGTGGGTGAGGGCCTCGCCGCCCGTGAGCGCGACCGAGAGCGTGCCCAGCGCCCGGAGGTCTTCGAGGACCGCGATCCACTCCGGCCCGCTCAGCCCGCGGAGGTCGTGGTGCCGGGGGTTGTAGCAGAAGACGCAGCGCCAGTTGCAGCGGTAGGTCAGCTCCAGGTGGGCCGAGAGGGGCTGGGCGAGGCGGAGGGCGCGGCTCTTCAGGCGCAGCCAGCCCGGCGCGGTACCCGGGTCGGCCATCAGGCGTCGACCACGAGGCCCTGTTCGCGGAGCGTGCGCAGGAAGTCGCCGACGTCCGACCTCGCGGCTTCCAGCGCCACGTCGAATCGCTTCGTCATCTCCTGCGCGATGGCCGCCTCGTCGAGGCTGGGAAGGAGCGACCAGATGAGCGAGGCCACCGGGTTCAAGCCGAGCGTCCTGGCCTGGGCGAGGTCGATGACGACGGCCTCGCCGTCGATGAGCTGCCAGGCCAGGCGGGGGGCGTGGCGATACGGCATGTCAGCTCGAAATCGCGGCGTCGCACTCGGGGGACTGTCCGGCGACCTTCGCGCAACCCGCCATGAGCCCCGGCCGGGTCTCCAGGATGTCCTGCCAGGCCACCGCCGGCTTCTCGTAGCGCTCGCGTACGGCGGGCGCGGGTGTGCTGCCGTCGGTTTTCGCGCTCTCCTTCGGATCGAGCCTTTCCGCCATTCCAGGATCCCTCTTGGCCACCATTCTAATGCCTTTCGCGGGTTGCCGGGGCTCCCGGGCAGAGAAGGAACCACCGGCGGTGAGCCCGCTCACCGCCCCGTTCCCCCGAGTCTTGCCCCGACCGAACCATACCGGCTAAACTGAACGGAAAGTGATCGCCAAGGCCTCTCCGGACGCCGTCAAGCCGTTCCTCGAGCGCCTCGCCGAGGGCGTCGTCGTGTGCGACGGGGCCATGGGGACGATGCTCTACGCGCGCGGGGTCTTCCTGAACCGCTGCTTCGACGAGCTAAACCTCTCGAACCCCAACCTCGTCCAGAGCGTCCACCGCGAGTACCTCGAGGCGGGGGCGGACGTGATCGAGACGAACACGTTCGGGGCGCACCGCTTCAAGCTGGGGCCCCACGGGCTCGAGGCCCAGGTCCGCAAGATCAACCACGAGGGGGCGCGGCTCGCCCGGGAAGCCGCGGGCGGGGCCGCCCTCGTGGCCGGCTCCATCGGCCCCGTGGGCAAGCCCCTGGCGCCCATCGGCAACATCCCGTTCGAGGACGCGAAGGCGGCCTACCGCGAGCAGGTGGAGGGGCTGCTCGAGGGTGGGGTCGACGTGTTGATGATCGAGACCATGCCCTCCCTCGACCAGGCCCGGGCGGCCCACGAGGCGGTGCGTCAGCTGACGGCCGATCTGCCCGTGGTCGTGAGCCTGACCTTCAACGAGGAGGGGACGACGCTCTACGGCGACACCCCGGAGGACGCGGTGCGCACCCTCGAGGGATGGGGGGTCCAGGCGGTCGGGGCCAACTGCAGCCAGGGGCCCCAGGCCATGCTGCTCACCATCCAGCGCATGGCCGCGGTGGCCACCACCGCGAAGCTATCGGCCATGCCGAACGCGGGGGCGCCCGCCCTTGTGGACGGCCGCTACGTCTACCTCTGCACGCCCGAGTACATGGCCTCCTACGCACGGCGCTTCATCGCGGCGGGGGCCAACCTCGTGGGGGGCTGCTGCGGCACCACCCCCGCCCACATCAAGAACCTCGTGCGCTCGGTCCGCATGTTGCAGCCGAGCCGGGAGACGGTCACGGTGCTTCCTCCGACCCGGGCCAAGGAGGCCCCCACCCCCGTCCCACGGGAGGAGAAGACGGCGCTCGCCCGGAAGCTCGGGAAGAAGTTCGTGGTCTCGGTGGAGCTGGACCCGCCCAAGGGTGTCGACCCCGGACAGGTCCTGGAGCGCGCCCACTACTGCAAGGAGCGGGAGGTCGACGCGATCAACGTGGCGGACGGGCCTCGCGCCTCGGCGCGCATGAGCGCCCAGGCCCTCTGCGTGCTCGTGCAGAACAAGGTGGAGATCGACACCATCCTGCACTACACCTGTCGCGACCGGAACCTGCTCGGAATGCAGTCGGACCTCCTGGGGGCCTACGCCCTGGGCCTGCGCAACATCCTGGCCATCACCGGCGACCCCCCGAAACTGGGGGACTATCCGGACGCGACCGCGGTGTACGATGTGGACTCCATCGGCCTCATCCGCATCATGGACCACCTGAACCACGGCTGCGACCTGGCGGGTAACCTGATCGGCCCCGCCCTGGGCATCCACATCGGCTGCGGGGCCGACCCCAGCAAGCCGGACACGGAGAAGGAGGTCCAGCGGCTGGAGCAGAAGGTCGAGGCGGGAGCCGAGTACATCATGACCCAGCCCATCTACGATCCCCGGACCCTCGAGCGTTTCTTCTCCATGATCCGGCATATCAAGGTCCCGATCCTGGTGGGGATCCTGCCCTTGTACTCGCACCGCAACGCGGAGTTCCTGCACAACGAGGTGCCGGGGATGCGCATTCCCGACGAGATCCGCGAGCGGATGAAGAAGGCGGGCTCCGGAGAAAAGGCCCAGGCCGAGGGGGTGAGCATCGCCCAGGAGGCGACCCTCGCCGCCCGCGAGGGAGCGCACGGCGTCTACATCATGCCGCCGTTCAACAAGGTCGAGCTGGCCGTGCGGGTGATCGACGTGCTGCATTAGGAGTCCGTCCGAAGAAGCGCCGTTTCGGATGCGCTCCTGGGCCGAGGGGAGGCCAGAGGAGATGCCGCGGACCCGATGGACCTTTCTCCCGCCCCTCCTTGTCGCCGTCCTCTGCGCCCTCCTGGGGCCGGCTCCCGCCCCTGCCCAGGAGGTTCCCGTCTACCCGGGCGGGATCGACGTCGTCAACGTCACCGTGACCGTGCGCGACGCCCAGGGCCACCTGGTCAGCAACCTGGGCCGGGACAATTTCGTCATCTACGAGGACGGCAAGGCGCTCCAGGCCCGGAACGTCCAGGTCTTCGCCCCCGCCGCCCAGGAAGGCAACGATCAGCCGCTGGGCCTGAACCTCGGCATGCTCATGGACACCAGCGAGAGCATGAAGGCGCAGATCAGGCTCAGCCAGCAGTCGGCCGTGCGCTTCCTGGAGTCGGTCCCCCGGGCCCGCGACCTCCTGCTCATCTTCTTCGACCAGGACATCCGCCTCTCGCGCTACAACGACGAGAACCAGCAGGGGCTCTTCGAGCGGATCCTGGAGATGAAGGGCTCGGGCAACACCGCTCTCTACGACGCGATCGGCGTCTACCTCGCCCGGGTGGCCGACTCCAGCGGGCGCAAGGTGCTGGTGATCTTCACGGACGGCGACGACACCACGAGCGCGATCAGCCTGGCCGAGACCATCGCCCTCGTGCGCGCGAGCGGGGTCACGGTCTACCCGATCGCCTTCAACGGCAACTTCGGCCTGGGGACCAACCGCTACGTCTCCGCCCGCGCGATCCTGAACACCCTGGCCGAGTCGAGTGGCGGCCAGGTGTACTCGCCGATCGCGTACCGCGACCTCCACCGGCAGGGCTACTACGCGGTGCCGGGTGGCAAGCTGAGGCTGAAGGAGCGCTAGCCCAGACGTCCCCTACCCTCCCTCGCCTGTTACCTTTCGTACTATTTCCAGAACGAGTTCGAGGCCGGGATGTCATCCCTCGTCGGGCGGATCGCCGCCCAGGCGCTTCTCGAGGGCGCGCAGGCGACGCAGCAGCTCGGGCAGCCGGGGGAAGACCGCG
>WNGB01015485.1_pt1 | contig 10086 bp, 11 predicted proteins | sample 5400681 | NCBI WGS metagenome assembly WNGB01 (sample SAMN13153367, study PRJNA577476) | soil metagenome | isolation source: 115 cm soil or saprolite under grassland replicate 2 | place: USA:California | collected 2016-06-15
GGCGTTCATCGCCGATTCAGGATTGAGGCAGGAACCTCGCCGTCGCCATGCTGGCGAGCTCGGCGAGTCGCGTGAGATAGATCGTGCCCATGCCGGCGTAGAAGCGCCCGGGGATCTCGCTGCCCAGACCGAGCAGGCCGAAAGTGCGATGCGTCCGCAGCGGCAGAAACGCGAACGACTTGAGCGTCGCCTTCGCGTCGAACCAGTCGCGCGATTCGAACGGAGCCTGCGTTCCGGAGTAGGGCTCGTCGAGCGCGGCGGCGTACTCGCGCAACTCCTGGCTCGTCGCCGCGAGCTCGGGCAGATACGACTGCTCGGGGACCTTGCCCCACAGCCGCAGCGCGACCTGCGGCACGCGGAAATCGTCGAGCAGGCTGTGATAGAGCACGCCGAGCGTCGTTTCGAGGTCCGGAGCGGCGAACAGCGCGAGCGTGGAACGGTGCAGCTTGTCGCTGATCGCGTCGTTTTCGCTTCCGAACTGAATCAGCTCCTCAAGCTTGGTCTCGAGTTGCGCATTCTTCTCGCGCAGCGTGACGATCTGGCGCTCGGCGATGGGGATAGCGCGTCCGCCATGCGGATGCGGCACGAAGATCTCCGCGAGCAGATCGGCATACTGCTCGAAGAATGCCGGGTTCTGTTTCAAATAATCGGCGACCGCGCTCGCGTCCATCCCTTCATCCCTGTCCATCGTCGTCATCGCTCCGGGACGCTCCATTCCCCCTCGAATACGGCTTCCGCCGGGCCGGTCATCAGCACGGGGAGAGCGTCGCCTCCCCACGCGATCGTCAGCACGCCACCGCGAGTCGCCACGCGCACGGGCGAGTCGATCAACCCGCGGCGAATGCCCGCGACGACGGCCGCGCAGGCGCCCGTTCCGCACGAGAGCGTCTCTCCCGCGCCGCGCTCCCATACCCGCAGGCGAATGTTAGCGCGATCGACGACCTGCATGTAACCGGCGTTGACCCGCCGTGGAAAGCGCGGATGCGTTTCGATGCGCGGGCCCTGCGTCGCGACCGGGGCCGTGCTCGCATCGCCGACCACCTGGACGGCATGCGGGTTGCCGAGCGAGAGCGCCGATATCATGACGGTCGCGCCGTCGACGTCCAGCGGCTCGACAGCTTCCCCAGTTCCGCCGACGAACGGAATATCGGCCGCGCGAAAAAACGGTGCGCCCATATCCACGGAAACCTCGCCATCCGGCGCCAGCACGGGCTCGATGACCCCGCCCGCCGTCTCGACGCGAATCGCGCGCTTGTCGGTCAATCCGCGGGCGCGCACGAAATGCACGAAGCAGCGCGCGCCGTTGCCGCATTGTTCGACCTCTTCGCCATCGGCGTTGAAGATTCGATAACGAAAGTCGACGTCGGCGCGCGTCGGCTTCTCGACCAGCAGTATCTGGTCGCAGCCGACGCCGAAATGGCGGTCTGCCAGCCGGCGAATCTCCCTGGGCTCGAGCTCGATCTTCTCGCGCACTCCGTCGAACACGACGAAATCGTTGCCCAGGCCCTGCATCTTGGTGAAGCGCAGGCGCCGGGTCATTGCGGGCGCGAGCCCAATACGCGATCGAACCGTGCAACGGGTATCTCTCCCTTGCGGGAGAAGGCGAGAACGCGGCCGTCGCGCAGCGTCACGCTGCCCTTGAACGTGTACGCGACGGGCACTTGCGATCCCAGGGTCATCAACGCGGTCGCCACGGCGGTGACGTCGACCCGTCCGGCGAGCTCGACCTTGGCGTCACCGCCCGCCGGCAGCGGTTCTACGCGGGCGCTGCGGCCGGTGCCAGCCGGCCGGCCATCGAGCGTGACTTCGTACTCGATCGCATCGACGACGAGATCGAAGCGGTTGGGGTTGCTGAGCCGCAGAACGAGCGCCAGGTTGGCGCGAGCGTCGGCGACACTCAGGATGCGCACCGCCTCGAGCGTCGCCACCGGCGGATCGGGCTTCGTCGGGATCGACGTGCATGCAGGCCCGAGGAAGGGGACAAGCAGCGCCGGAATGGCGAAGCTCTTCAGCCAGCGGCTCATTGCGACGCCGCCGCTGCGCTTGCATGACCGGGCCATGGCGGCGATCTCAGACGTTAAAGCGAAAGTGCATGACATCGCCATCCCTCACCACGTACTCGCGGCCTTCGAGGCGCATCTTACCCGCCTCCTTCGCTCCCTGCTCGCCCTTGCAGGCGATGTAGTCGGCGTAGTTAATCACCTCGGCGCGGATGAATCCCTTCTCGAAGTCGGTGTGGATCGCTCCCGCCGCCTGCGCCGCGGTGCTCCCGTGGCGCACGGTCCACGCGTGCACTTCCTTCGGACCCGCGGTGAAAAACGTGTCGAGCCCGAGCAGCCTTAGCCGGCGTGGATCACCCGCTCGAGCCCTGCTTCGGTCAAGCCCATGTCGGAGAGGAAGACCTGCTTGTCCTCAGGTTCGAGGTCGGCGATCTGTTCCTCGAGCGCGGCGGAGATCGCGACGACGGGCGCGCCCTCGCGCTTCGCCAGAGTCTCGACTGCTGCGAGCATGGCGTTATCCGCGAAGCCGTGCTCGGCGACGTTGACGACATACATCGTCGGCTTCATGGTGAGCAGGAACAGCGGCCTCAATAGCGCCCGCTCTTCCGGATACAAATCGACCGAGCGCGCGGGCTTCGCCTCGTTCAACGCCGCGCCGACCTTTTCGAGCGTGGCGACGAGGCGTTGCGCTTCCTTGTCGCCGCCCGCGCGCGCGGCCTTGGCCTGCTTCGCGAGCTGCTTGTCCACGCTGGCGAGATCGGCGAGCGCAAGCTCGGTGTTGATGGTCTCGATATCCGACACCGGGTCGAGCGCACCCGCGACATGCACGACGTTGTCGTCGGCAAAGCAGCGGACGACATGCGCGATCGCATCGGTTTCGCGGATATTCGCCAGGAATTGATTGCCGAGCCCCTCGCCTTTCGACGCGCCGGCGACGAGGCCCGCGATATCGACGAACTCCACCGTTGCCGGAACGGTGCGCTCCGGCCGCGCGATCGCGGTGAGCACGGCGAGTCGCGGATCGGGAACCTCGACGATGCCTACGTTGGGCTCGATGGTGCAGAAGGGATAGTTCTCCGCCGCGGCACCGGCCTTGGTAAGCGCATTGAAAAGCGTCGACTTGCCGACGTTCGGCAGGCCGACGATGCCGCATCTGAGGCTCACGGGCTCGGCTTTCCGTTGTCGTCGGCAGTTCCGCCCGCCCCATGCAGGTGTGCGCTTGCCGGTCGCGTGTGCAACTCGTGCATCGCCCTTTCAATCTCCCCGGCGGCGAGCCGCGGCCAGATTGCGAGCGCCCGCGCGATGGCATCGTCGATGAGCGCTCTCTCCTCCGGGCGCGGAGGATGCAGCACGTAATCGACGACCTCCTGCTGCGAAAGCTCGACGTCGCGCGGATGCCCGATACCGAGCCGCAGCCGCCAGAATTCGCCGCTGCCGAGTTGCGCTACGACGTCCCTGAGGCCGTTATGCCCGGCGCTGCCGCCGCCGAGCTTGATCTTCACGCTCCCCGGCTTCATGTCGAGCTCGTCGTGCGCGACCAGGATCTCGAGCGGTGAGACGCGGTAGAAACGGGCGAGCGCGGCGACCGGGAAGCCGCTCTCGTTCATGTAGCTCTGCGGCAGCACGAGGCGAACGTCGCCGCCGTCACTGGCACGGCCGCGCGCGATCAGGCTGTGGAAGCGCGTTTCGGATTGAAAGGGGAGGCCCAGCGTGGCCGCAAGCCGCTCGACGAACCACGCCCCTGCATTGTGCCGCGTGAGCGCGTACTGGCGGCCGGGGTTGCCGAGGCCGACGATCAGGCGCAAAGGAAGTGCCATGGCGATAGGAGCAACAAAAAAACCCGCCGGAATGCGCCCGGCGGGCCTTCTCGCGCAGGCGCTGGCCTACTTCTTCTCGTCTTTCCTGCCGGTGGCTTTCTCGGAGCCCTTCCCGCCCCCCTTGTCGCCACCTCTCTCCGCACTTCTCTCCGCACTTCTCTCCGCGCCTTTTTCCGTGCCTTTTTCCGCGCCTTTCTCTGCACCCTTTTCTTCGACTTTCTCTGCCCCTGCGGCAGCCGCTTCCGCCTCGGCCGCCCCGGCTTCCGCTTCTGCTTCCGGCGCCACTTCTTCGACCTCGGCGATGATCTTCGGAATGATCGCCGTCGCGACAACCGGATTCATTCCGCCGCGCGCCACCGCGGTCACGCCCGCGGGAAGCTTGAGATCCGTGAGGTGGATCGACTGGTTGAGCGCGAGCTCCGACAGATCGATTTCGATGAAGCCGGGCAGGTCCTTCGGCAGGCAGGACACGTCGAGCTCGGTCATCACGTGGCTGATGATCGCGCCCGAGAGCTTCACCGCCGGCGAGTTCTCGCCATTGGCGAAGTGCAGCGGCACTTTCATGTGGATCCTGCGGTTTGCATCGACACGCTGGAAATCGACGTGGAGCACCTGCTTGCGGAACGGATGCATCTGCACGTCTCGCAGCAGCACCTGCTGCGATTCGGAGCCGAGCTTCATCGTCAGGATCGACGAATGGAACGCTTCGTTCTTGAGAGCGTGCATGAGCGCATTCTGATCGAGCTCGATCGGCTGCGGCTGCGCGGTCCCGCCGTAGACAACGCCCGGCGCGCGGCCCGAACGGCGCAGCCTGCGACTCGCGCCGCGTCCCTCGACGCCTCTAGCAAAGGCGGTGAATTCGTTGTTCATCGTGCAACTCCTCTGTCTGCGGCCTTCCGATCAGGCCCTGAGGAGCCCGCCGGTCGTCCGCGGTGGCGACCAACCCAGGCACGCGCCGCGTGTGGGTAAAAGCGTTGAATTATATGTGGAAACTGCGCCCTACCGCAACCTCGTTTATCGCGGATGCGGGTTCCCTCTCGCTCCTCGCCGCGGGCTCGCGTCACTACTCCGTGAACAGCGAGCTGACCGACTCCTCATTGGAGATGCGTGTCATCGTCTCGGCGAGCAATTGCGCGCAGGAAAGAGCGCGGATGCGCTTGCAAGCGCGCGCTTCCTCGGACAACGGGATCGTGTCTGTCACGACGATTTCGTCGAGCTCGGACTCGGCGATGCGCGCCACCGCGCCGCCGGAGAGCACCGGGTGGGTGCAATAGGCGAGCACCTTTTGAGCGCCGTTCTCCTTGAGCGCAGCCGCAGCCTTGACCAGCGTGTTTGCGGTATCGACGATATCGTCCATGATCACGCAGGTGCGTCCCTCGACGTCGCCGATGATGTTCACGACCTCGGCGACGTTCGCCTTGGGACGCCGTTTGTCGATGATCGCAAGGTCCGAGTCGAGCCTCTTGGCGATCGCTCGGGCGCGTACGACGCCGCCCACGTCCGGCGATACGACGAGCAGATTGTCGTAATTCTGTTTCCACAGATCGCCCAGCAGTACCGGTGTCGCGTAGATATTGTCGACCGGTATATTGAAAAACCCCTGGATCTGGTCGGCGTGCAGGTCCATCGTCATGACGCGATTGACGCCGACCGAAGACAGCATGTCGGCCACGACTTTCGCGGTGATCGGAACGCGGGCGGAGCGCGGTCGGCGATCCTGGCGCGCGTAGCCGAAGTAGGGGATCGCCGCGGTAATCCGCCCGGCCGACGAACGTTTTAACGCGTCGACCATCACCAGAATTTCCATCAGATTGTCGTTGGTCGGCGCGCACGTCGATTGCAGCACAAAAACGTCGCGGCCACGGACATTTTCGAGCAGCTCGACCATCACTTCGCCATCGGAAAATCGCCCGACGATGCAACGGCCGAGGCTTATGTTCATGTGGCGGACAACGGCTTCGGCAAGCTTCGGGTTCCCGTTGCCGGTGAAGATGCGCATCCGTTCAAAGGTCATGGCCGGGTCCTAGCAGGCCGCCCGCGCGAAACTTATGGGCGGGCCGCCCGTGGCAGTGATTGGCTGGGGAGGTAGGGATCGAACCTACGAATGCCGGAATCAAAATCCGGTGCCTTACCACTTGGCGACTCCCCAAGGGAACCCGTCGCGCTTCGAAATCTTCAGGGTGCCGCGAAGCACCGCAGCGGATGGCGGTTCAGCGCGCGCGCCAGGAATCCCGCGCTACCCGCACGCACCATCAAAGACAGCGCCTGCAGTGCGGCAGCTTCCGCGAAAAACGCGGCGAAAACGCAACTTCCGGAGCCCGACATGCCGATCGGCGCTGCGCCGGCCGTGCCGCGTGAGAGCGCGTCGAGACAGGCCGCGATTTCCGGAAACCGCGAAGCTGCAACGGCCTGCAGATCGTTGCGGCCGTACCCTTCGGAAAAGACTGCCATTTTCGCGGAGGCGCCGTTGCGTGTCAATTCGGGCGCCGCGAAAATCGCCGCAGTCTCGACCTTCACCGGCGGCGTGAGCACGAGAAACCAGGTCGGCGGCAAACTCACCGCTTCCAGCGCCTCACCGATGCCGCGCGCGAACGCGGGTTCGCCGAAGATGAAGAATGGTACGTCGGCGCCAAGTTCCAGACCCATCGTCATGAGCGCGCGCCGCGAAAGCCCGAGCTGCCACATGCGGTTGAGCCCGAGGAGCACGGTCGCTGCATCCGAGCTGCCGCCTCCGAGTCCTCCTCCCACCGGAATTCGCTTGTCGATGTCGATGCCGACGCCGCGATCTATGCCGCAGTGTCGTTGCACGAGCCGCGCAGCGCGCACGGCGATGTCATCGCTGGCGGCAACCTCGCCGACGCCGCGCCCGCGTACGACGGTGGAGTCGCTGCGTTCGCTCAACGTGACCTGATCACCGCGATCGATGGGCACCAGCAGTGACTCGAGCGTGTGATAGCCGTCATCGCGCCTGCCCGTGACGTGCAGGAACAAGTTGAGCTTGGCCGGCGCCGGCAGCCTCAACGTGTTCGGCGGGCTCATTGCCAACTATCGACCACGATCCGCAATTCGACGTTGGGGTACGAGAGCGTCATGCGCCCGGGCCGCCAATCGGCAGCGGTGACCTGCGTGTATGCGTGATACACGATCGTCCAGCCATCCTGGCGGAGCAGCGCAACGCGGCCGTCGTCGTCCGCCTCGGTGCTGAAAGCCGAGCCCGGGCGCGGCGCCCCCTGAATCCAGAACGCCAGACCGTCGACGGGCAAGGGCCAACCCAGGCCTTGCGCGGTCAGTGCCGACCAATCGCTCGCCGTTGACACCCGGCCATCGGCGGTCTGAAGCCGAACATTCGAAACATCGCCCGAGAGCAACGCGACCATCTGCCCAAGCGGCGAGGCGAGCTCGAGTTCGTCGCGCCCGCTCGCATGGCGCCAGCGGAAATTGGCCGTCAGGGCATCGTCGCCGTGACGCGCGCTCAAACGGCCCGCGACATCGAAGGAAGTCTGTGGCGCAGTAGCGGTGACGACGCCCCCAACACGCTCGAGTGCGACGGGAACGCAGCCGCCGATGAGCGCGGCCAAGGCGATGGCACCGGCAGCAGCGGCGCGAACGAACGACTGCCGGGCGGCTTCCCAAACCCAGTGCATTGCGATGCTGAGAGTAAGGGAACCTTAGCGCGCCAGACGGCGAACGGTATCGAGCAACACCGGGTTGTCCGGCGTTTCCTTGAGCTGCGATTGCCAGACTTCCTGCGCGCGGTCGCGCTCGCCCTTGGCCCAGAGCACTTCGCCCAGATGTGCGGCGATCTCGGGATCGGGCCGCTCTGCGAGCGCGCGCCGAAGGAATTTCTCGGATTCGTCCAGATGGCCGAGGCGGAAATGCGCCCAGCCCATGCTGTCGAGGATGAACGGGTCAGCCGGCGCGAGCGCGTGCGCCTTCTCGATGAGCTGCAGGCCCTCCGCCGTGCGCTGCGTGCGGTCGACCAGTGTGTACCCGAGCGCATTCAAGGCCTGTGCGTTGTCGGGTTTGAGTTCGATCACCCGCTTGAGCCTCGACTCGACCTCGTCCAACCGGTTGAGCTTTTCGGCGACCATCGCGACGTCGTAGAGGAGTTCCGCCGAATCGGGATCGCCCCCAAGCGCTGCGGTCAGCACGATGTACGCGCCCTCATAATCCCGGGCATCCTGCAGCAGCTGCGCCTCGGCTTGCTTGAGCTGGATTTCCTGCTCGTGATCGTCGGACTCGAGCGTGCCGAGGAACTGCCGCGCCGCCTCAACTTTCCCCTGCTTGCCCATGATGGCGGCGATGCGAAGCTTGGCAAGCCATGCCCGGTCGCCCTCGGTCACTTCGCGATAGCGCGCGATCGCTTCATCGTAGCGCCGGGTCTCCTCCGCGATCTCGGCCAGGAACAAGGAGACGGCCCCCGGCTCGCCGAAGCCCGCTGCTTTCAGCTTCTCGAACAGCCGCTCGGCGGTCGAGTAATCCTTCATCTGCAGCGAGATCTTCGCGATGTCGTATTCGAGCTCGCGATCGGACGGATCGGCGTCGAGGAGCCGTTGAAGTACTGCCCGCGCGTCGGTGTAGCGCCTCTGTTCGACGTAGAGCTGCGCGAGGGCGCCGGCGGCGGCGCGCGACGCAGGCGCTTCGGCGAGAAACGCATTGAGATACCGGATCGCGTTCTCCGGCGAAGCCTTTGCAAGAATGTCCGCCTTGACCAGTGCGGCGCGCTCCCACCCGGGCCTGAGCTCCAGTGCCCGATCGGCCGCACGCATCGACGTGGCGGCGACTTCCAGATCGCTGAGGCCGGTGTTGTAACCGGCGAGCGCCACCGCGAACTGAGCTTCGGCGACGCCAGGGTAGGGCTTGGCAAGATCGCTGACCAACCGGTAGACGACGAGCTTGTCCGTCTGCGCGGAAAGCGCGCGATTGAGTTGCAGGAACGCCTCGCCAAGCGTCTTCCCGCTCGCGGCTGCATCGGCGAGCAGCCGTTCGAGATCGCCTTTGAGGTCTCCGCTCATGCCGGGCTGGCCGAGCATCGTGACCATCTGCTTGGCGCGGTCCGAGCTCGGATCGAGCTTTTGCCAGAGTTGCGCGGCGTCCATCGCAAGGCTCCGTTGCCGCGCGAACAAGGCGATCTCGGTCGCTCTGCGCGCAAGCGTCGGATCCTGAGCGTCGCGTGCCGCCTCGTAATAGGCTCGGGCCGCGAGCGCCGGCTCGCCGCGTTGGAGCGCGAGGTCGCCCACGAGGATCCGGTACATGATGTCGGCGCTGAGCGCGGTCGCCGGCGCCGGAACGACAACGACCGGCGGCGGTGGCGTGGTTTGCGCCGACACCGCCGGCGTGTCCCCCAATGCAGCCAGAATGGCCGCAAGGATCGCGGCACGCGGGTAAATAGCCTTGAGAAGAAGCACGCTCGAGAATCGCTTTCTGCGCTGTCCGATGTCAGGGCGCATGGCCCATCGGGGGAGCAAACATCATAGTATAGTCGGCGCAGCCGCAAACCGGCGCGCCCATCCATCCCATGCCCGAGCTTCCCGAGGTCGAAACGACGCGGCGCGGCGTCGCCCCGCACGTAGAACGGCAGAAAGTGACGGCCGTGAGGATATACGACCGCCGGCTGCGCTGGCCGGTTCCACGCGATCTGTCTCGGCGGCTGGTCGGTCGCATCGTCGATCGCGTCGATCGCCGCAGCAAGTACCTGTTGTTTCGCCTAGGCGGCGATACACTGATCGTGCACATGGGCATGACCGGCAGCCTGCGCGTTTTCACCGCACTGCCGCCGAAACAGCCGCACGATCACGTCGATCTCGAATTCGGTAACGGCGTCGTGTTGCGTTACCGCGACCCGAGGCGTTTCGGCGCGATGCTATGGTCGCCGCGTTCAGCACCGCTACACCCCCTGCTTGCAGCGTTGGGGGTCGAGCCTTTCGCGCCCGAATTCGACGGCGACTATCTGTACCGCGCGACCCGAGGCCGCCGCGCTGCGATCAAGCTCGCGCTCATGGACAGCCACGTCGTCGTGGGCGTCGGGAATATCTACGCCAACGAGTCGCTGTTCCGCGCGGGCATTCGTCCGAACCGCGCGGCAAATCGTGTGTCGCGCACGCAAATTTCGCGGCTGGTCGACGCTGTGCGCGAAACGCTGACCGACGCGATCGCCAAGGGCGGCAGCACGCTGCGCGATTATGTCGACAGCCGCGGCGAGCCGGGCTACTTTCAGCTCGATTATTATGTTTACGGCCGCGAGCGCGAGCCCTGCCGCGTCTGCGGCA
>WNGB01015487.1_pt1 | contig 10084 bp, 7 predicted proteins | sample 5400681 | NCBI WGS metagenome assembly WNGB01 (sample SAMN13153367, study PRJNA577476) | soil metagenome | isolation source: 115 cm soil or saprolite under grassland replicate 2 | place: USA:California | collected 2016-06-15
CGCCACGAATGACTTCGTGATCGCCCATGCGCTGGGCCTCGCCGAAGAGGTCAAGCGCGAGGTACGCGTACGGCCCGGCGAGGGCGTCGCCGGACACGTGCTCGCGTCGAAACGCTCGCTCCTGGTGCGCGGCGGCGAGGCGCCCTTCTCGGTGAGCGGCGGCCAGTACCGCTCGGACTCGTTCGTGTCGGTCCCGATCATGATCGACGACGACGCGCGGGGCGTCCTCAACGTCACCGACCGCTTCGACGGGCGCCCGTTCGAGGAGACGGACCTCGCGACGCTTGAGATCCTCGCCAGCCACATCGGCGCGTGCCTGGTCCAGCAGGAGCAGGGCGAGGCACTACAGCGGCTCGCGGAGACCGATCCGCTGACGTGGCTCTTCAACCGGCGCCACTTCGACAAGCGGCTCGAGGCCGAGACGAATCGCGCGCTACGCGCCGAGCATCTGCTCGCGCTGCTCATGATCGACGTCGACAAGTTCAAGGCCATCAACGACCGCTTCGGTCATCGCGTGGGCGACCAGGTCCTCAAGGCGGTCGCGTCCGCGGTGAAGCAGGCGGTCCGTTTGTACGACGTGCCGACGCGCTACGGCGGCGACGAGTTCGCGATCATCCTGCCCGAGGCCGACACGGAGGTCGCGACGCGCGTCGCGCGCCGCGTTCTCGAAAAGTCGGAGACCGTCGCGCTACCGGGTGAGCTGCGCGATGCCGGGGTTCCGCTCAGCCTTTCGATCGGAGTCGCGACGTTCCCGCGACCCGCGGGCGACGCGAACGCCCTCGTCGAGGCCGCGGACAACGCGATGTATCGCGCGAAGTCCGCCGGTGGCGGCATCCGCGTCTGGGAGCACGCCTTCGCGGATGGTCCGCGCGGTGCGATGCGACCGGCGCGCGCGGCGCTCCCGCCGGCGCCGTACCTCTCCGATCCCGCACGTCTCGCGACGCGCGAGCTGCAGGAGCTCATCCCCGTCGCGCTCGCGCAGGAGTTCAACGTCGCGGTCGTGGGTCACGAGGGCCAGGTCCTCACTGTCGCGTTCCCGTCGCCGAATCCCGCGGCGGTCGACACGATCTCGAAGGCGACGGGCTTCGCGGTGTATCCGGTCTTCAGCAACCCCGCGGATCTCGAGGCGACGCGACGGAGGCTCGCGGCCGTTTAGCTCGTCGACGGAGAGTCGCGGCCCCTTAGCTCGTCCCCGTCAGCTTCGGTCGCGTCTCCTCGCGCTGCACGCCGCCGTCCGCGCCGCGGAAGAGATAGCCGACGCCAGGCACGGTCTGAATGACGTCGCGCGGCTTGCCATCCTGTGTGAGCTTGCGGCGCAGGCGACTCACGTTGAGCTTCACGAGGTCACCGCCGACATCGGCGTCGTAGCCCCACACGCCTTCGAGGATCTCCTCCTGCGTGAGGACGCGACCGGGGTTCGCCATGAAGTGGCGGAGCAGCTTGAACTCGGTCGGTGAGAGATGGACCGGCACATCCGCGGTCGTCACCTCATGCGTCGCCTCGTCGAGGACGAGATCGCCGGTGCGATACACGACCGGCGCCGGACGTCCGCGCGTGCGTACGGAGCGCCTGAGGATCGCCTTCACGCGCGCGACGAGCTCCTTTGGCCGGAACGGCTTCGTGATGTAGTCGTCCGCGCCGAGCTGCAGGCCGCGGAGGATGTCGCTCTCGTCCTGACGCGCGGAAAGAAGCAGGACCGAGACGTGCTCGTCGACGTGGCGGATCCGTTCGAGGACGACGAAGCCGGTGAGCTTCGGCAGATTGATGTCGAGGACGACGAGGTCGGGATGCTCGCGACCGACGGCCTCGACCGCGGACTCGCCGTCGTAGGCCCTCACGACGTCGTATCCCTCGCGGCGCAATGCGTAATCAAGCAACTCAACGAGATCGCGGTCGTCATCGACGACCAAGAGCTTCACTAGGCGCCTGCCTCCTCCGCGAGCTGTCGAGCCTTAGGAAGCGTGAAGTGTACCGAAGTGCCACGTCCCACTTCGCTCTCGACGCGGATATCGCCGCCGTGCGCGACGACGATCGCGCGGCAGATCGTGAGCCCAAGACCCAGGCCGCCGGCCTGGTCGCGGACTTCGCGCGATCGGAAGAAGCGCTGGAAGAGGCGCGGCTGCTCGTCGAGCGGGATTCCCGGGCCCTCGTCCGCGACGCTCACCTGCACGAACCCGTCGCGACCCTCGGTCGCGACCGTCACGGTCGTCGCCTCAGGCGCGTAACGGCTGGCGTTCGCGATGAGGTTGGCGAGGACCTGCGCGGTCCGGCGCGGGTCGGCGAAGACGCGGTCGAAGGCCGGCCGCAGCCGCGTCTCGAGCTTCTGCCGCTTCGCGTCGAGCAGCGTCTGGGTGAACTCCATGGCGTCCTGGAGGCAGCTGCGGACGCTCGCCGGCACCGCGCGGACCTGGAACGTGCCGGCCTCGATGCTTCCGGCGTCGAGCAGGTTCTCGACGAGGTACTCGAGCCGCAGGGCGCTGCGCCGAAGCGTCGACACCATCGTCACGAGCTGCGCGGGGGGCATCGACAACGCGTCATCGACAAGCAGGTCGAGTGTGGCCGAGAGCGCGGCGATCGGAGTGCGCAGCTCGTGCGCGACCTGCAGCAGGAAGTCCTCCTTGAGCCGCAGGAGCTCGGCCTGCGCGGTGACGTCGCGGACGGTGTGGAGGACACCGCGCTCGCCGATCGCGGTGCTCACGATCTCGAGCACCCCCATGCGATCCTCGCGCGGGAACCAGGTGCGGCGTACCCGGTGGCCCTCCGTGTCCTGCACCGTCGTCGCGCCGGTGACGAGAAGCAGCTCCTCGAAGCGACGGCCTTTGAGGGATTCCTCGCCGAGCACGCGGAACGCCGCTGGGTTCGCGCTCGCGATGATGCCGTCCGGCCCGGCGAGGATGATCCCGTCCGTGAGCGCGACGAACGCGTCCTGTATCGCGAGCGCCTCGAGGGCGCGGTCCTCGTTCCGCCGACCGAGGGAGCGCCGGCGCTCGGAGGGCCGTCCGCTCACTGCGTTGGGATCCGCAGGCGCACGCGCGTGCCCTGCCCGGGGCTCGAGTCCAGCGACAGCTGAGCCCCGATGAGACGCGCCGATTCGCGCATCTGCAGCAGGCCGAGGCTCCCGCGCTTCACGTAGTTCTGGAGCACCGCCGCGACGTCGAATCCCTGGCCGTCGTCCTCGACCACCGCGACGACGGCGTTGCCTTCTTCGTAGACGTCGATCGCGACGTTCGCCGCGCGGCCGGTCTTGATGGCGTTGTTCGCGGCCTCGCGGATGACCGTGAACGCACCGGCCTCGATCTCGGGCGCGAGGCGTCGCTCCGATTCGACCCGCCGCGTCTCGACGTGCGAGCCGTTCATCCCGTCGATCCGCTTCGCGAGAGCGGCGATCGCGGCCGCCAGTCCGCCGTCTTCGAGCGCGAGCGGACGCAGCGCGAACAAGATGTCGCGGAGACCCGCCTGCTGGTCGACGAGGCGCGTGCGCAGTGCGACGAGATCGGCGAGCGCGCCCTCGACGTCGGTGGCGGCGCGTCGCGTCACGAGCTCGATGCTGATCGCGGCGTTCGCGAGCGTTTGCGCCACGCCGTCGTGGAGCTCCCGGGCGAGGCGGTGGCGCTCCTCTTCGACGACCTTGACGACCCGAAGCCGCTCCCTGGCCAGCTCTTCCGACAGCTCGACGAACTCGAGCGCCACGCCGGCGGCGCCAGCGAGGGCCTGAATGAACCGCTCGTCGTCCTCCTGGAAGATGCCCTCGCGGTCGTTCACCGCCTGAAGCACGCCGAGCCGGCGCTGGTCTCGGGCGTCGATCGGCGCGACGAGCATCGAACGGGTCCGGAACCCGGTCCGGGCGTCGACGCTCGGGTCGAATCGCGCGTCCTCGTAAGGCGCGTCGATGCGCAGCAGATGGCCCGTGCGCGCGACCTCGGCCGCCAGGCTCCGACCGTCGAGCGGAAGACGGATCTCCTTGAGCTCGCTTTCCGTGAGCACCCGCGACCACAGCTCGTTCTTGCCGTGATCGATGACGTACAGGGTCGCGCGCTCGCAGTCGAGCATCCGCATCGCCGTGGCGACGATCCGCTCCAGGACACGGTCGATGTTCGCCTCCAGCGCGAGGTCCTGCTGCAGCTTCAGCAGTTCCTCAAGCTGGGCGGAGTCATTCAGGTTGGCCATGCGCGCTGATGCTATGACGGCGCCTCCGCTTTGCCGTCAGCGATCGCGCGGACGGTGTCCAGCGTGTCGATCTCATGAATAGGCTTGTCCGGACGCAGGCGCACGATCCGCGGGAAGCGCATCGCGTAGCCCGAGTCGTGCCGGTCGCTCCGTTGGATCTGGTCGAACGCGACCTCGATGACCGTGTCCGGCTGGACGATGCGCGCGCGCCCGAGATCCTGGACCGTCGTCGCGAGGAAATGCTCGGTCATCTCCGCGATCTCTTTGTCGGTGAGCCCCGAGTACGCCTTGCCGACGACGCGCAGGCGGTCGCCATCGCGCACCGAGAACGTGTAATCGGAGAGGACGCCGTGGCGCTTGCCGTGGCCCCACTCAACGGCGGTGACCACAACGTCGAGCGTGCGCAGCGCCCGCTTCACCTTGAGCCATTCCATCCCGCGCCGGCCCGGCCGGTACGGCGACCGCGGATCCTTCACCATCAGCCCCTCGTTCCCTCGCTCGCGCGCCGCGAGGAACTCGCGGTCGAGCGAGGCCACGAGCTCGTCGCCGGTCGCCTCGACCATGGTCTGGCGCGCGAGGCGTAGTGGCGCGGCAAGCGGGAGCCCGCGCAGCAGCTCGTGGCGTTCGGTGAGCGGCAGGTCGAGGAGGCCGCGGCCGTCGCGCTCGAGGAGATCGAACACCACGAGCGACGCCGGGAGCCGCTCGCGCACCTCGCCGGACACATCTTTTCGTCCGAGGCGCGTCTGGAACGTGGTGAACGGCACCGCCCGGTCACCCTCGAACGCGAGGACCTCCGCATCGAGCACGAAGGTCCCGGGGATCGACCGCAGCGCGTCGAGCAGCTCGGGATAGCGGGACGTCACGCGATCGAACGTGCGCGAGTAGAGCTCGACACGGTCGCCGGCCTTGTGCACCTGCGCGCGCACGCCGTCGTATTTGTCCTCGACCACGTACGGCGGCGGGAAACGCTGCGCCACCTCGGCGAGGTCGAGCACCGGCGTCGCCAGCATCATCCCGATCGGACGGAAGTGCGCGAGCGTCGGCTCATCCAGCGTGCCGTGCTTCGCGCGCAGCGCGGCCTCGCCGATGTCGCCCGTGAGCATGTTCGCGCGAGCGACGGCGTCGCGTTCGCGCTCGAAGGCGTGCGCGATGGCGTCCACGAGCAACCCTTCGCGCAGGCCGATGCGGGTCTCGCCGGAGACGATCTTCACGATGTAACGCGCCTCGCCGGCATCCGCGCGACGCAGGAGAGCCCGGACCAGCTCGCGTTTGTTGTTCGTGCCGCGCACCGCCGCGATGCCGTCGAACGCCGCGGCGACGTCGGCAAGGGTGAGCGGCTCGCCGTCATGAGGCGAGTCGGCGATGAGGTCGTGCGCGACGTCGCCGAGGTCGGCGTGTCGCTGGTAGCTCGCGCGCATGTCCTCGCCGCTCTTTCCGGATCGCTCCAGCAGCACGTCCGACAGCGCGCTCCAGCCGACGGATAGAACGCGCTCGTCCTTGCGCGGGAACGGCGCGCCCGCGAACAAACTGGCCGCGGTGACCAGGTCGGCGTCATCCAGGCCCGAGAGGTACGCGCCGAGCAGCCGGTTCTTCTCGAGCTTCTTGGTCGTGGCGCGGACGGCATCGGCCGTGCTCACCCAGTCGGCGAAACGGCCGGTCACCTAGGATGCGGCCCCAAGGAGGTGCGCATGGGGATCATCGAGCTGATCATCGTGGTGCTTCTGCTGCTCTGGCTCTTTGGCTACTTCGGTCGCGGTCGTCTGTTCTCGGGCACACCCGCCCTGGCCAGTGGCAACCTGATCCACACACTTCTCGTCATTGTCGTCATCCTCGTGATCTTGCGGTTGCTCAACATCATCTGACGCGCCGCGGGTGCCCGCGCGCACCGCTCGCTAGAGTCGAGCGGTGCAGCGGGCCTCCGGCGCAGACCGCGTCTTTCGCGTTCCCTACGGCCACGAAGAGTTGGAGTTCATGCTCCAGCCCTGGTTCGACGTCGACGTCGTCAAGTCCGGGACCGCCTCACCGATCAGCGATCTGCCGGAGGCGGCGATCGCGGCTCTGCGTCGACCGCGTGGATCGCCGCCGCTGGCGCAGCTCGCGCGCGAAGCGATCCTCGCGCGGCCGGAGGCCACGGCCGTCATTGCCGTCACCGACCTCACGCGCGCGTGTCCGGACGACGTCCTCGTCCCACCGCTGCTCGATGAGCTGAACGCCGGCGGCATACCCGACGAGCGGATCATGGTCATCGTCGCCGTTGGACTTCATCGCGCGACGACCGACGCCGAGAAGCGCGAGAAGCTCGGCGGCGTCGTCGACCGGGTCCGTGTCGTGGATTCGGACGGCCGGGACCCGGCCATGCTGGTGGACCTCGGGCCGATACCACCGTACGGCGTGCCGGGGTCCACGCAGAAGGTCGTCAAGGACGCCGATCTGGTGATCGCGACGGGGATCGTCGAGCCGCATCAGTACGCGGGGTACTCAGGAGGCCGCAAGACCGTCGCGATCGGTTGCTGCGGCGAGGCCGTCATCACCGCGACGCACGGCATGCGTTTTCTCGAGGATCCCGGCGTGCGTCTCGCGAAGATCGAGGGCAACCCGTTCCATCAGACCATCACCGAGATCGCGCGCCGCGCGGGCCTGCGCTTCTGCCTCAATGTCGTGACTGACGACCGCGAGCGCGTCGTCGCGGCGTCGGCGGGCGCGCCGGATGATGTGCTGCGCGAGCTCGTCGGCGTCGCCGAGCGTCTATACACGCGACCGATCGCGAAGCAGTACGACATCGTGATCGCGGGGGTCGGCAAGCCGAAGGACGTGAACCTGTACCAGGCGTCGCGCGCCGCGACCTATCTGCGCTTCGCGCCCACGCCGGTCGTGCGTGAGGGCGGCGCGATCATCATCGCGGCGCAGCTCGACGAGGGCGCGGGCGACGGACCGGGGGAACAGCGCTTCTTCGCGGCGCTGGAGCGCGCGGAGTCGCCCTCCGCAGTGGTGGAGGCGGCGCGTCGTCACTTCGAGGGCGGCGAGCAGCGCGCGGTCATGCTCGCGCTGACGCTGCAGCATTGCCTTGTGATCGTCGCCGCGTCCGAGGCGCCGGAGATCGTGCGCCTCGCGAAGCTGCGCGCCGCGGTCGATGTCGAGGAGGCGCTCGACATCGCGTACGAACACATCGGCCGGCCGCCGAGCGCGAGCGTACTCATCGTGCCTCGCGCCCTGCACACTTTGCCGGTCGTACGCGCTTCAGCGAACGCATGACGGCTGCCCGACGTATCGGAGTTCGATCAGCCTCCTCGGGACCGGAGAGGCGTCGTACCTCCTGAGCCGCATTCTTGTTAGCTTGGCGACGCATGAGGAGAGGGGCAGCGTTGGCCGCGGCTGTGATCGTGACCATCACGTGGCTTGCCTCGGATCCCGTATCGCAGGGTCGAGCCGCCGAATGTGTCAGTTTCGTTGGCCCGGGGATCCCTCCACCAGCGGTCGTGCCGGCGGGCGTCGACGGTTTCCATGCCTCGTGGTACGGGCAATCGGGTTACATGACGCTGTGCCCCGGAGAGATGCGCACGGCCACGGTCGCGTACTACAACAGCGGGACACTGGGATGGGTCTCAGGCCGTCTGGGTGAGGTCGCGTATCTCGGCACCTGGGATCCCGAGCCGGGTCAGGACCGTCCGAGCGTGCTCGGCGGCGACGGCGCGTTCGGTTCACCCAACACGGGCTGGCCGAGATACAACCGTCTCGCGGTGCAGCCGAGCGCCTACGTCGGACCCGGCCAGGTGGCGTGGTTCCAGTTCGCGGTGAGGGCGCCGGTGTCTCCCGGCACCTTCCGCATTGCGCTGCGTCCTTTGATCGAAGGTGCGCTGTGGATGGAGGACTACGGCGTCTTCTGGGTCGTCACCGTTCCACCAGTGAATGTCGCTGCGTCGACGCCTACGCCCACGCCGGTCGCGACGTCCGCGCCACCGACGCCGAGCCCTGCGACGCCCACGCCGGGGGCGACCGCATCACCTCCGCCGAGCGCGGCGGTCGTCGGACCAACGCCACCGTCGACATATGCGATCTCGGCGGGCGCGATCAGCGTGTCAACATCGGCCGGGCTTCTCGCCGAGCTCCAAAAGAGCACGGTGGAGGACATCGTCATCGAGGACGGCGTCTACGACAATCCGACGGCATTCCTCAACCCTCATGGACATCACCTGTACGCGCGGCACCTCGGTGGCGCGCTCTTCACCGCCGGCTTCTCGATGGGTGGCAACGGCAATCTCGGGGAGCATCCCGGCGGTCTCATCCGTGGCCTCGCATTCAACGTCACGAACCGCGCCAAGACCGAAGACGGTCGCGGCTACATCGTGCTGTCCTGGGGGCCTGTTGGTGCCGGCGTTCAGGTCCTTGACTCGACATTCGAGGGCAATGCCGTGTGCGCAGCTGGAACGCCCGCATCGAGCTGCGGCATGAAGGCCGCGGTGTGGAGCGACCATGCCGAGGGTCTGGTCGTACAGCGGATCAGGGCCCAGCATTTCACCGACTTCGGCGTGGGCATGACGGACGAGCAGAACGCGACCAACCCCAGCTACGCGCTCCCAACGCCGTATCTCTTCAGCGACATCGATGTCAGCCACGTCAGTCATCCGACGCCCCGCGAGGCTAACGGCACCGCGGAAGCCTGCATCTGGCTTGCGAACAACGGCACGCTCCAGCGTGCGCGCGTCCGTGATTGCGCCTGGATGGGGATCTGGACCGGCGGGAATGCCAAGAACGGTGGCGTCTCTCTCATCGATCTCGATATCGACCAGACGCCCAAAGGTATCTACGCGGAGCACTACTCATGGGGTGCGACATACCAGCGGTTCTTCATCGGACCGAACACAGTGATCGGCGTGAACGCGGAATGGGCCGATCCGCTGACGGGCGGACTGCCCGCATGTCAGAACTGCAGGGTCGAGTCGGGAACGATCCAAAGCTGCCGTGTTGGCGTCAACTACGACCTCGGGACGAGCAATAGCTCCGTGCGGAACGTCAAATTCCAGTTCCAGTCGATCGCCGCGATCATCGACTACAACACGGACTCGACCAACACCTTTTCGAACAATGATTACACGACGGTGGCCGTGCAGATCTCCCACAGCGCGCCGCCGAATAACGCGTTCACCTGCCCGTAGTCCGCGAGCACGGCCTCCGAGCTAGTTGGCTAGAGCTCTCGGCGGGCTGACCTCGGAGCTCCCTCTGATCGTCGCGACCAGCTGGCTGCGAGAGCGCGCGTTTACCCGTCGCATCGCGTTCTGAACATGTTTGTGAGCGGTGGATTCGCTGATCCCGAGAACGTGAGCGAGCTCACGGTCTGTCGCGCCTCCTGCGATGAGGCGAACGACCTGATCCTGTCGCGGCGTGAGAGCGCTCGTGCGCCCGTGGCGCGGTGCTGACCCGATCGCCGCGAGCCGGGCCAGACCTGCGAACGAGCTTCGCGGGAATGCCGAATCGCCTCGCATCGCGGCGGCGATCGTCCGCTCGAGCGCGGATGGAGCCACATCGCTTGCCACGAGGCCGGCGAATCCCAGACGAGCCGCTTCGATACCGGCGCCCAATGTAGCCGTCGGAACGACCGCGACGACGCACGAGCCGGAGCTGACCTCTCGTATGCGCGTGCGGAACGTCGGATTCAGCAACATCCGCTCGCTGCATCCGACGAGGATGCAGTCGTACGCTGCGACGCCGCGCGGATCCAACCGACTGAGCGCGGGAACGGTCGCCGCAACGCGAAGCCCGCATTCGGCGAGCCTGACATACGCCGGCCCGTTCTGTTTGGAATTGACCACACAAACGACCGGCTGTGACACCGCATCGGGAAATGGATCCGGGCGATCGTATGAAGCGCGCGCGCTCTGCAGTTCCCGCCCTCCTGTTCGCCCTCGAGCGGAACATCGGG
>WNGB01024633.1_pt1 | contig 10084 bp, 5 predicted proteins | sample 5400681 | NCBI WGS metagenome assembly WNGB01 (sample SAMN13153367, study PRJNA577476) | soil metagenome | isolation source: 115 cm soil or saprolite under grassland replicate 2 | place: USA:California | collected 2016-06-15
CGCTGGTCACGCCGAAGCGGTTGAGCTCGCGCATGAAGTGCCGCGTCGAATTCATCTGGTCTTCTTGCGAGAGCTTCGGTCCTTTTGCCAACGTGGCATAAAGAATCATCGCGTTTGGCCTGGCGATGAGCAGTCCGGTTGGATTACCCTGCTTGTCGCACTGAATTTCTCCGCCGATCGGCTCGGGCGTGTCCTTCGTGTAGCCGACAGCGCGTAATGCTGCGCGGTTTAAAAAAGCACGGTCGTAGAGATGCAGCACAAAGACCGGCGTGTCGGGAGCGGCTTGATTGATTTCTTCCAAAGTTGGCATGCGCCGCTCGGCGAACTGGAACTCCGTCCAGCCGCCGATCACTCTGACCCACTGTGGTGGCGGAGTTCGCTGAGCCTGCTCCTTCAGCATACGCATGGCGTCGGCAAGCGACGGCACGCCATCCCAACGCAATTCCATGTTGTAATTGAGGCCACCGCGGATCGGATGCATATGCGAATCGTTGAGACCCGGGATCACCGTTCGACCGCCGAGATCGATTGTTTCCGTGTTGGAAGCTCTCAAACGCATAATTTCTTCGTTGGAGCCAACGCTGATAAAGCGCCCATTCTGAATGGCAACGGCTTCAGCAAAAGGTCGTGAATGGTCAACTGTCGCGATTCGGCCATTGATTAAAATTAACTCTGGTGAGTTATTTTCTGCAGCCATAGTGCACTCTCCTAATCACAAGACACTCCGCAACGTACGCCCGGACGCTTTCCCTCTCCCGAGGGAGAGGGAAAGATAAGGGTGAACATCCGCGTGACAATTAGTTCTCAGCCAAAGCCACTACTTGTGCGTGGCCGCCACTGGCACGACGTATTCGGGAAACTTGCTCGGCGGCGCTCCATGCACCATCGTGTAGGCGTACTCAACGCCGACACCGTAAGCACCACAATGCGTCTTCACGATGTCCATCACCGCATCGTATGTATCTTTCGCCGCCCAATCGCGCTGCCACTCGAGCATTACCATGAGCCACGTGACGGGCTTGGCACCGGCCTGGATCACGCGCTTCATGGCGTTCTCGTGCGACAGTTGGCTCACGTCGCCGCAGCAGTCTTCGACGACATAGATTTCATAACCGTCGTGAATCGCTTGTATCGCCGGTAACGTCACGCAGGTTTCAGTCCATAGTCCGGCCAGAAGAATTTTTTTCTTGCCGCTCTTTTCGATGGCGGCGACAAAGTTCTTGTCGTCCCAGGAATTCATCGACGACCGTTCGATGGGCGTCTGATCCGGATAGATCGCCTGGATCTGCGGCCACATATTGCCGCTGAAGCTTTTGGTTTCCACCGTGGTCAGCACGACGGGCACGTCGAAGACCTTTGCGGCCTTTAAAAGCCCGACGTTGTTGTTGATGATCGTCTGACGGTCGAAATTGCCGACGCCAAACATCATCTGCGGCTGCAGATCGATAATTGCCACCACACAATTATCCGGGGTCAACAGTCCTTTTTCGCTGCGTTTCGTTGCCATGATTTCCTCCTCGTTTTTGGTTTTATTAGGTTCTGCTTTTCTGCATTGTCCCGATCAAAGGCAATCGTTGTGCCGACTTACGAAATCTTGCGGATTGCGCCGCAAATACTTGAGAACAGTCACATATCAGTTGCGAAACCCAGCACTGCTGGCGATGGACTACTGCCAGCGGGCTGGCAAATGCCAGCCGATTGGCACTTGACCTCCGATAAATTTAACTGCCGCACAAAGCGCCGCGCTGCCGACGTCTCAGTAAAAGCGGAAATGAGGGCGAACGTTTATACGCGTTCTGCGCTAACCGAAACGGTATAGGGTTTGCGTTTGCGACGGCGTGGGAGATACAGAGATGGAAATTTAAATAGCCCTGCGCTAGTACCGATCGAGATGCCCGTCGGCCTTGCCCATTTAGATTCGGACCTCTGCTGGTGCGATCCGATCGTTGAAGTAAATGAAGATGGAGAGCACGTCCTACTGCATCGGCAGGTCACCTGGAACTGAATTTCATTATCCGCGGAAATTCACAAAGCGCCGCCAAAACCCGCAGTTTTTAGTGCGTCATTGGCACTCATCGGATTAATTGAAGCTCGCGGAAAAATCGGGCCGAACGATACCGAGCTTCTTCAACCGAAACTGCAGTGTCGAGCGATTCATGCCGAGGCGCGCCGCTGCCCCGCGTGGTCCAGCGAGAACCCACCGGGTATCTTTGAGGATTGTCAGAATGTGCGCGCGTTCGGCTGCTTCCAGAGTTTGGTCCTTATCTCGGCGAAGCGCGATGCCGTTATCAAGATCTTGGAGCGGAATCTGCAGCACCGGTCCGTGAGAAAGAATCACTGCGCGCTCGATTAGATTCTGTAGCTCGCGGATATTTCCCGGCCATGGGTATCGTGTTAACGCCGCCATTGTTTCGGCAGGGATCGTCTCAATCGTCCGGTTCATCCGCCGGGCAAAACGCTGAGCAAAATGATTTACCAGCAATGGGATGTCTTCCGAACGTTCCCGCAAGGCTGGAACGTAAATAGGGAAAACATTCAGCCGGTAAAACAGGTCTTCGCGAAATTTCCGCTGCTCAACCATGTTATGAAGTTCGCGATTGGTGGCTGCGATCAAGCGTGCATCGGTTCGCAGCGTGCGCGTGCTGCCCAAGCGTTCGAACTCCCGTTCTTGGAGCACGCGCAGCAGCTTGGTCTGAAGCTCGAGCGGGATGTCGCCGACCTCATCAAGAAATATCGTTCCGCCATCGGCCAGCCTCATCAAGAAATATCGTTCCGCCATCGGCCAGCTCAAAGCGGCCGATGCGTTGCGCGATGGCCCCTGTAAAAGCGCCTTTCTCATGACCGAAGAGCTCGCTTTCGAGCAGGCCTGTCGGAATCGCCGCACAGTTGAGCTTAACAAAGGGCCGCCCGGACCGAGAACTGGCGGTATGAATGGCTCGCGCTATGAGTTCTTTGCCCGTCCCCGTTTCGCCCAAAATCAGCACCGTCGATTCCGTCGGTGCGACAACCTCCACCTGCTTTAGCACCGCCTTCAGAGCCGCACTCGTCCCCACGATCTCGTCAAAATTGTGCGTGCCGGTGTCTTCGTTCGGCTGTCGCGCCCTGAGATCGCGCGCAATCGCCTGCTGGATCGCACGCAGCAGATCCTCACGATTAACGGGTTTGGTGAGAAACTCCAGTGCCCCTGCCTTTATGGCCCGCACCGATGTCGGGATATCTCCATGGCCCGTGATAAAAATAATAGGTATTTTAACACCCGCCTTGGCCAGCTCTTGCTGCAAGTCCAGACCGCTCAGGCCAGGCAACTGTACATCGAGCACCAGGCAACCAGGAGCCTTCGGACGCTCGGCTGCCAAAAACTCCTGCGCTGATGAAAATGTTTGCGCGCTCAATCCTGCCGAGCGAATGAGATTTTTCAGACTTTCTCGGGTACCCCTGTCATCGTCAACGATGAACACCAATCCGTTCTTCTCATTCATGATGAAACCTCCTGGCCGATTTCCGACATCTCTCGAAAACTAGAGACTGTCGGCGCCGCGGGTCTTCTGCCATCGGGCATTCCCTGATTTCCCGGTCGAAATTCCCTACTCGGAATACTGTCGGTCCCAAGAAGAAATTTAAGGTACCTTATGGTTGAGAGCCGAATCTATTGCTTCAAGCAGTGTTTCTTTTCGGCAAGGTTTGTACAAAAAAGCCACCGCACCGGCCGCGAGCGCTCGCGCCCGCGCGTCGTCGTCTGCGTGCGACGTGATGAAAACGATCGGGATGCGCGAGTTGGCGGCTCTCAGCTGACGCTGAAGATCCAGTCCACTCATACCTGGCATGCGCACATCAAGAAGCAAGCAATCCGTATCGTGCAATTCATCCGAGTTCAGGAACTCCTCGGCCGAAGAGAAACCGTGCGTGCGCATGCCAACGGAGCGCAACAAGTTGTTAAGCGAGTTCCTGACAAAATCGTCGTCATCTACAATTGAAATGAGCGGAGCAGGAGGCATGGAGTAGTAATTCCCTTCGTATTGCGGTCTGTTCTGAACACGCCCTCTTCTAGTAGTACTGTAACGTCGTGAAATAAAAATGCTATCAGGCTTTCGGCTGTCAGGCTGGTACGTTTGGCAAGTCACCCAGTACTTTAGGACAGGGCGGGTGGAAAATTGCCCTCACCCTAGCCCCTCTCCCATCAGAATGTCATCAGAATGGGCGAGGGAATTTTTTAAATCCTATTGCCCTCTCCCGCTTTGCGGGAGAAGGTAAAGGTTAGGGCTTCGTATAAGGTGCAGCGCCGTATTTCAACGCACTGAAGTAGAATAAGGACGACGCGGGACAGCTGTATTACTTCAGGGTAGTGATTCCGAGGTTGTAGGCCATCTTGACCAGCTCGGCCACTGAATCGGCTCCCATCTTTTCCATGACCTGATGCCGGTGATTTTTGACTGTAGTCTCGCTGGTGCGAAGCTCTCCCGCTATCTGCTTGTTGAGTAGCCCGGCAACCACAAGCGTCATGACTTCACGCTCGCGCGGCGTCAACGAATCATACCGATCGTAGAGTTCGTCGTTTTTGGCCCGCTGTTCGCGAGTGGTGCGGTCGCGTTCCAGTGCCTGCTGAATCGCGTCGAGCAGTTCCTGGTTACGGAAGGGTTTGGTCAAAAACTCCACGGCTCCGGCCTTCATCGCTTGCACAGTCATGGGAATATCACCATACCCAGTGATGAATATGATCGGAACCTCTATTTTGGCTTCGGCCATGCGCTTTTGCAGGTCGAGCCCGCTAAGCCCCCGAAGTCTCACGTCGAGCACCAGGCAAGCCGGCACATTCGGACGCTTACTCTGCAGAAAATCCTGAGCTGACACGAAGACCTCTACATGCAAGCCCACCGATCGCATCAGATTCTTCAATGCGTCGCGCGTCTGTGCATCGTCATCCACCACAAATACCATCGCGTCCGGTTCGCTCATCACATTTCCTCGCCGGTTGGCAAACTGAAATGAAACGAAGCGCCGCGATCGCGATTCGTCGCAGCCCAGAGCCGGCCGCCGTGAGCCTGCACGATCGAGCGGCAGATCGCCAGTCCCATTCCCATCCCTTGCGGCTTGGTCGTATAAAAAGGCTCGAAGAGACGCTCAATGCTCTTTGAATCCAGCCCCGGACCCGAATCTCGAACAACTACCACCACACCCTTCGGGCCATCTGCCCCGGAGGAAATTAACAACTCTCGTGGAGTGGTGACTTGGGTCATCGCTTCAATAGCGTTCATCATCAGATTGAGCATCACTTGTTGCAACTGGATCCGATCCGCAAAAACAACCGGCATGTCATCCGAGAGTTGCGTCTCTAACGCGACATGATTCCGTTGCACTTCGCTCTGCCCGAGCGCGATCACTTCATGTATTGTTTGGTTGATGTCGAGCCAATCTTTTTGAGGCGGAGCTTTTTTAACCAAGGCGCGAATTCGGGTGATGATTTCGCTCGCTCGTTGAGCGTCATCCATCATAAGGGCAACCGAATTCCGCGCTTCTTCCAGGTTTTCTGCATCGAGCCAGCTCAAACAGGCGCCGGCATTGTTGACGAGTGCCCCGAGCGGCTGATTAATTTCATGGGCAATCGAGGCAGTCATCTCTCCCAACGTCGACACCCGCGTGACGTGAGCCAGTTCGATCTGCGTCTTGCGCAAGGTTTCTTCTGCCCGCTTGCGGTCAGTCACATCAATTACCGTACCTACGAATTCCCTGAGATCCCCTGACGGGCCGAGCGTCGGGTGGCCTACCACGTGGATATTCCTGGTCTCGCCGTCTTGGTGAACGATTCGGTAATCCATCTCGAAGTCCGCCTTGTCGCGGATGGCTTTCTCGAACCGTTCCCTGCTCGCGGCCTGATCATCTGGATGAATGCGCTGGAAAAAGGTTTCGAATCGCGGTGGCGATCCAGCCGGGTCGAATCCTAGCACGCGGTAGCACTCCTCGGACCAATATCTAATGTCGTTGGTAACCGGGCTCCATGCCCAACTGCCCGTGTGCGTCAGCCCCTGTGCTTCGGCCAAATATGCTTCGCTGCTCCGCAGCTCTTCCTCGGCGCGCTTGCGTTCGGTCAAGTCGAGCACGAAAGCGACACCTTCGTCCCGTCTTCTCTCGAATAATGCGGCACCAACCAGGACTGACACGCAACTGCCGTCTTTGCGGAAGTATTCCTTCTCGTACGGCTCGCAGAACCCGGTGGCAGCAAGCTCTGTCAGCGCCTGTTCGTCGACCGCGCGCCATTTGTCGGGCGTTATCTCCCTCCAACTCACGCGACCCGATACGAGATCTTCGCGGCTGTATTGCACCATGCGGAGAAAGGCCTCGTTGGCCTCAATAATGCGACCTTCGAGATTCCATACGACGATGCCGATGATATTAGCCTCCACCAGGCGCCGGATCTTTGCTTCGCGTTCCTCGAGGTCGCTATAAAGGTGTGTATTCTCCAGCGAAATAGCAGCCTGCGAAGCAAGCAGTTTCAGCACCGCAATCCGCTTCGGAGTGAAGACGTGAGGAGTCAGGTTATTTTCCAGATACAGCAGACCGATAAGTTTTGCCTGATTGATCAAGGGCAAACAGAGAATGGAACGCGCGTGACATTGCTGGATGTATGTATCGGCAGAAAACGCACTGTTCGCCGCAGCATCGTCGAGGATCACGTGCTCCCGGGTACGCGTGACAAACTGGACGATCGATTCCGGCACTCCGCCCACGGCTGCTTCCTTCTGGCGCACGATTACACTGTCGCCGCTGATTGTCGCTTCCGCTTCGATCCGCTGCTCATTACCTCGCTGAAGAATCAACAGACCTCGTTCAGCGCCCGCGTGCTCAATCGCGGTGAGCATCAATGTCTCGATGAGCTTGTCGAGAACCATCTCGCCTGATACGGCCTGCGAGACCTTGAGTACCGTGGCGAGTTCCAGTTGCTCGAGCGGCGTTGCGATGGTTCCTCGTGCGGCGGGCGCCGGCTCTTCCTCGCCGAGGTGCGGATGGAGCTGATCGAGTTGGCGCACCTTGCCATCGGCTCCCCAACGCAGGTAGCCTTGCCGGGCGTTTCGCAGGTAGAGATGCGCGATCTGCTCGAAGCCCCGGGCAGCGTAGAAGCGCGAGGCGAGTTCATTGGCGAGCGCCTCATTCTGGACAAAGCCGTTCGCGTGTGCGGAGCGGATGGCCTGTTCGTAAAGATGCTCGGCATCGAGCTCGCGGCCTTGGATGCGTGCGATCTCCGCGCCCACTAGCGCGGCGCGGTTTTCGAAATTCTCCGGGCAATTCTCCGCCCATATTTCGAGCTGTCTGTGGTGGGCGGCCAGAGCCTCGGCATGCTCTTGTCGCTGGTCGGCCGCTGCAGAATCGCAGGATGCGGCCCGGGAAAGTGCGCCGTAAAATTGGTATTCCGCCGTTTCAAAAAGTGATGGTGATGTCCAAAGCAGCCGTTGCGCCCTCAATGATGCACCGATGGCCGAAGCATAGTCCCCGGCAAAGAAGCGAGCTTGCAGCTTTCGGATCCAATACCAGCACTCGGGGAGCGCCAAAACCGGGTCGCTTGACAAATGGCGCTCGAACCGAAGCTCATCGAACCGCTCATCGTCAAAGGAGCCGAATTTCGGCGTCAAGCCACGGAGGGTCCGGATAAGCCCGAGCTGCGCGGTGATGATGTCAATGACGAGACCGAACCGAGCCTTCTGCGCAAACTCGAGGCCATTCTCGGTTTCACGTTGCGCCTCAACAAGCGGATCTCCCACGGCGAGAAGGTTCGTGTTCAGGTGGACTGGACTATAAGCCGCAAACGTGAGGTCACCGATTTTGTTCGCGGCATCGAAGGCGCGACGAACCAAATCGCGGCCAGTCCGGATATGTTTCGTCCATGGCATGACGATATTGCCGAAACACATATAGGTACGGGCCTGGAAGCGCTTCAATCCGCGTTTTTCGACCAGTTCATAGCCGAGCCGACCGAATTGAAATCCGGCCTTGTAGTTGCCGAAGCGCGGTCCGGTGATGATGCCAAGCCATACATAGGCGAAGCACGACCCGTCGCTGTTGCCATGCTCGAGGCTAAGATTCACCATCCGGCAAATGACAAGCGAAACCAGGTTCTCATCGGTAAACAATGCCGGCGTCACCATCTCGGTCAGAACATCGAGAGCGGCGAGGGAGTCCGGATCGTTCATCAAGGGCAAGTCAATGAGCTCCTCGATCGACCGGCTTCCAATTTGTGACCAGATTCGGTCGTATTCGCGTCGTACTTCATCGCGTGTCGGATGCGGCGACCAATCAGTGCCGTCCCGTTGGAGGTATTCAAGACATACCTCCGCGCCGCGGTCGCTCCGATCCAAAGTCGTGTAAAGCGTGAGGCGCAAACGCGCGACTGCGGCGATCTCGTGGACGCTTCTGGCACGTCGCGCCAGTATCGAGAGCCGATCTTCCGCCGCCGCCATATTTGCGGTCAGCAATTCGCACTCGGCCATGTGAAATTCGACAGCGAAGATGAGCTCGTAGTTGTGGTCCCAGCTCTCCTCGGTCAGCAAGGCTCGGGCGGCCGCGAGGTACGCGAGCGCCGAGGCGTAGGCGGTCGACATCTTCGCGCGCTTGCCCGCGATGAGATTCAATTCGGCGACCTGCTCACGTTCCTCAGCTGACGTGATCAGGTGAGAGCCACGATTCAGCTGGTTTACGATTTCGAAGATCTTCTCTTCGATCTCCGCTGGTGCAGTCCGTGACGCGAGGAGACGGCCGATTCGAAGATGAGCGGCGCCACGCGCGCCTTCGGGTATTAGCGAATAGGCTGCTTCCTGGACACGGTCATGGAGGAACCTATAGGCATCTTCTGAGCGGAAGACGAGCCCAGCTCGGACCGCTTCCCGCAGGTCGCCGTGCATTTCCTCCTTTGAGTCCTGGTAGACCACCGTCAGCATAGAGAACTCTGCGCTGTTGCCCATGCAGGCAAGCTGTTCTAATGCCTTCTGAGTTTCGACCGGCAGCCGGCTCAATTTCCCAACCATGAGGTCCACTACATTATCGGTGTAACCCTGGGCGTGAATGCGCTTCAGGTCCCACGACCATCGCGCTGCGCCATGATCGAAGGTAATTAGCTCCTCCTCGGCAAGCGCAGAAACGAACTGGATTGCGAAGAATGGATTGCCAGCCGTCTTCTCGTGCACCAGTTGCGCCAGCGGAGCCCCGCGGTCCAGTTCGCAATGAAGGGAATCCGCGATCAGCTGTCCCAAATCGTCATGGGTGAGGGGCGCCAGTACGATCTCCTGGACTGTCGCTCCAGCGTTGCGGATCGCTTCGAGCTTGCGCATCAGCGGATGGGCGGAATTGACTTCGTTGTCGCGGTAGGCACCGATCAACATCAAGTGCTGCACATCCGGCCGGGTCAACAGATCCTCGAGCAAATCGAGCGTCGCCGCGTCGAGCCATTGCAAATCGTCGAGGAACAGGGCGAGGGGGTGCTCGGGCCGTGCGAATACGCTGATGAATCGCCGGAACACCAGCTGGAAACGGCTTTGCGCGTCCTGTGGCGGAAGCTCCGGAACCGGTGGCTGTTCTCCGATGATGAGCTGCAGGTCAGAGACGAGGTTCACAATGAGCAGGCCGTTCGGCTCTAAGGCCTGACAAAGCGTGTCGCGCCAGCTGTCCAGCTCGGCCTCGCTTTTACTCAGAAGCGGGCGGATCAGGCTCTGAAAGGCTTGCGCTAAGGTGGCATAAGGGATGTCGCGCTTGTACTGGTCGAACTTGCCTGACGCGAAGAGACCACGCGGTGGAACAAGCACCTTGTGCAGTTCGTTGACGACGGAGGATTTTCCAATGCCCGAATATCCTGCAACGAGCACCAACTCCGGAGTGCCGCCCTTGATGACGCGGTCGAAGGAGGCGAGCAACTTCTCGATCTCGCGCTCTCGCCCGTAGAGTTTCTCGGGAATCAAAAGCCGGTCTGGCCTGTCCTGCTGGCCCAGCGGGAACGCGTCGATCCGGCGATCGGCCTCCCATTGAGCCAGGCAGCGGCGAAGATCTCTCTCCAGGCCGGCGGCGGTCTGGTAGCGCTCCTCAGCAGTTTTGGCGAGCAACTTCA
>WNGB01060150.1_pt1 | contig 10084 bp, 7 predicted proteins | sample 5400681 | NCBI WGS metagenome assembly WNGB01 (sample SAMN13153367, study PRJNA577476) | soil metagenome | isolation source: 115 cm soil or saprolite under grassland replicate 2 | place: USA:California | collected 2016-06-15
AGAGGGAGTTGGCGGTTCGCTCAGCACGTCGAGGCCTCAAGTTTCTTGAGCCCAGCGGGGGGGGCGTGTCGTGCTGCGATGAAGGTGTCGGGAAGCCTGGTCCAGACGCGGCGACGCGGTGTGCGCTGGAGTATCTTGCTGGGAGGTTCGTGGCGCTTCTCGGGGGAAGACCGTGTGGTCGACTCTGTTCTTCGCGAACGTCATCCACGGGATGGTCGCTCTGGTCTGGGGCGCGGGCGTGCGTCCGCTGGCTGCCCCGCGCGCGCCCGCCTTCGGCTTCGCGGTGCTCTCGCTGTGCCTGGCCATGCCGGTCGCGGCCGCCGCGCTCCACCTCCTCGGCCTCGATCCGGTCGGTGTCCTCGGCGCCGACCTGGCCTTGCTCCACGTCCAGGGCTGGGTGCGATTGACCCGGGTGGCGCCGCCGGTCCTGCCGCTCGTGGCGATCTTCCTGGGCGGGACGGTGATCGTGTTCGTCTTCCAGGAGCTGGGTCCGACCCTGGCGCGCCTGCGCACGCGCCGCGGCGTGGCCCGGGCCGGCGACGCGCGCCTGGCGGCGTCGGTCGAGCGGATCGGGGCCAGGTTCGGCGCGGCCGGCGCGATCCGGACCCGGGCGCCGCTGCCGGCGCCGGCCCGCCTGGAGACCGACGCGCGCATCGCCGCGCTGGCCGGACTCTGGCGGTCGCAGATCCTGGTCTCGCGCGGGCTGCTCGAGGTCCTCGACGACGACGAGCTCGACGCGGTCGTCGCCCACGAGCTCGCCCACCACGTCCGCGGCGGCAACCTGCGCATGCTCGGGCTGTGGCTGGTCCGCTCGGCGCAGGCGCACAGCCCGGCCGCGCTGCTCCTGTTCCGCCAGATCGTGGAGATGCAGGAGCTCACCTGTGACGCGCTCGCCGCTCGCATGACCGGGGCTCCGGCCGCGCTGGCCAGCGCGCTCCTCAAGTCGCGGCGCGCCGCGGCTCCGCCCCGCGAGCCGCGCAGCGCGGTGGACGCGATCCTGCGCCGCGCCGACATCGAGCTCACCCGCCAGCGCGTGACCGCCCTCCTGGACGGCGCGCCGGTGTCCGACCCGTCCGCGCTCGCGATCATGGCCAGCAGCCTGCTCCTCGGAGCACTCCTGTGGGCGATCGCGTGACGGCGCGGCTGCGCGCGGCCGTGCTGGTCCTGGCGTGGACGCTCCTCCTCGGCCTGGCCATGCGAGGCCTCGATCGGTGGATCGTGGGTCCACCGCCGGCGGCGAGCTGGCTGGTCGCGGCCCGCGTGCAGGAGGTGCCGCGCTCCGCCGGTCTGCCGGCTCCGGCGTACCTGCCGGAGCGTCTGGCCTGGCCCCCCGAGCGCGTGCTCTACCGCGCCGACGGCGCGGGCGCCTGGATCGGGGTCGCGGAGCCGGCCGGCGAGGAGCCGGTCCTCTGGATCGGCGTCTCCGGCGGCGCGCCGCCCGAGGCGCTCGGCAGACTGGCCGGTTGCCTGGCCGATCCCGGGCGCGCGGTCTGCCCGGCTGGATGGCGGACGCTCTCGCGCGCCCTGCCGGACGGGCGCCCGGTCTTCGTGCTCACGTCGCTCGACGCGCGCGAGGCGCGCCGGGTTCTCGAGGGACTCTCCGTCGGGGGACACTAGATCACTCGATCACTTGATCGTGGTCAGGCCCATCCGGATCGCGAACTGGACCAGCTTGGAGTGATTGTGGATGTCGAGCTTGTCCATCATGTTCGCGCGGTGGGTCATCGCGGTCTTGACCGCGATGTCGAGCGCCTGGGCGACCTCCTTGTTGGAGTAGCCCTCGGCGATGAGCCGGAGCACCTGCTGCTCGCGCGGGGTGAGACGGGCGAGCGCCTCGTCGTCGGAGGCCGGCGGCGCGCCGAAGCCGGACCCGACCAGCGATCCGGCCAGACTCGGGTCGACATAGGTGCCGCCGGCCAGCACGGCGCGGATGGCCGACAGGAGCTCCTCCCCGCGCGCCGTCTTGACGATGTACCCGTTGGCGCCGGCCTCGAGCGCGCGGCGCAGGGACACCGACTCGGCGTGCTGGGTCAGGATCAGGATGAAGAGACGGTGTCCGCGCCGGCGCAGCTCCAGGGTGGCGCCGATCCCGCCCAGACCGGGCATCGCGAGATCCATGAGCAGGAGGTCCGGGTGGAGCGACTCGACGACCTCGAGCGCCTCTTCGCCCGATCGCGCCTCGCCGACCACCTCGATCGGCGGATCGGTCTGCTCCTCGAGGAAGGCGCGCAGCCCGACGCGGAGGAGCGTGTGATCGTCGACCACGACCAGCCGCACCGTGCGGCTCATGCGANNNCCACCAGCCGCACCGTGCGGCTCATGCGAGCACCTGCTCTTCCGCGGCGACCGCGGGCGCGTGCGCCCCGTCACCCGGCGAGAGCGGCACGCGCACGCGGACGGTCGTGCCCTCGCCCTCGGCCGAGCTGACCTCGAGCGTTCCGCCGAGCAGAGCGGCCCGCTCCTCCATGCCCTGGATGCCGAGCCCGCCCTTGCCGTCGAGGCGCGGGCCGGGCGAGGCCGAGATGTCGAAGCCGCGCCCGTCGTCCTCGACGAGGAGCTCGATCGCGCCCGGCTCCAGCTTCACGGTCACGAAGATGTTCTCCGCTCCGGCGTGGTGGACGACGTTGAGCAGCGACTCCTGCAGGATGCGGAACAGCGTGACCGCCCGCTGGTAGCTGGGATCGATGTCCTCGTCGCCGTCCACCACGAACTGGGTGCGGATGCCGTGCTCGTGCCCGGTCCGCTCGAGCAGCCAGCGCAGCGCGGGCAGAAAGCCCATGCTCTCCAGGACCGACAGCCTGAGGTCGAGGAGGATGCGCCGGACACAGTCGAGCATGTCGTGGGCGCGCCCCTCGAGACGGTCGAGCTCGACCCGCAGCTCCGGCTGTGTGCTGTGACTCGCCACCCGCTCGATCTCGAGGCGCAGGGCGGCCAGGTCCTGGGCGACCGTGTCGTGGAGGTCGCGCGCCACCCGGGTGCGCTCCTCCTCTTCCGCGCTCAGCATGCGGCGCAGGTACTCCTCCTGCTGCTCGCGCCGCTCGCGCTCGACCTCGCGGAGGAGGAGGTGCGAGGCGCACAGGCTCACGTGGCGCAGGAGGGACCCGAGCCAGGGCGGCGCGATCGAGGCGCCCGGGCGCTCGTCGGCCAGGACCAGCGCGATCTCGAGACCGAGCTCGGCCCGGAACACGCCGCCCACCGCGACGGCGAAGCGGCCCGCCTGGGCGCCCGCGGCGGCCAGATCGACGGTCGGGATCTGCAGGGCGGTCTCCCCGGACTCACCGGCCTCCGCCGCGGCGGAGCCCGTGACCTCGCCGGCCGCCCGGTCGAGCAGCGCGTCGCGCTCCTCGCCGGACATGCCGCGCGATGCGGTCAGGACGCGGCTGCGGTGGCGCAGGCGCAGGGCCCCGGCCGGGACGCCGGCCAGCGCGAGAGCGCGATCGAGGCCGCGCTCGGCCAGCGCGTCCATGTTGCCCCGCGCGGTCGACACGTCCGAGATCGCGCGCAGCGAGGCGAGGTGCAGGCGGATCGCCTCCGATTCGGAGTGCAGCGCCTCGCGGTGGGCTTCGGCCTGGGCCAGCGACTCGAGCGTGCGCGTCCGCCACAGCTCGAGCGCCATGGCCAGCTCGCCGATCTCGTCGGCGCCGAAGCGGCTCGCCCCGACCGGCTCCTTCGTGCTCTCTGACCTTCGCACCGCCCCGGTCAGGCGCCGGATCGGCCGCACCACGCTGCGCACTGCCAGCGCGCTGAACATGACGAAGAGCGCGATGCAGGCGCCCCCGGCCGTGAACAGGCGCCGGCGCAGGGCCAGGGCCGGAGCGAGGGCCCGCTTCTCCGGCTGGAGCACGGTGAGGCCGAGGTCGAGCGAGGGGAGCGGCGCGAAGGCGAGGACGTCCATGTCGGCCGGGGTCAGGTCGGGCCGCCCGGGCCCCTCGTGGCAGTTGTGGCAGCGGCCGCGGAACTCGCGCCGCTCGCCGATGGCCCGGCCGAGGACGCGCGCGTGGTCGGCCTGCTGGAAGAGGTGCTGCGGATCGGTCGACGCCAGGAAGATGCCGCGCCTGTCGATGATGCCGATCTCGACCTCGTCGTCGCCCTGACCCGTGCGGGTGCGGATGGCATCGAGGAGGTTCGACGCGACCGGGTGAAAGAGGGTGGTCACGAAACCGCGCGCAGCCCCGGTGCCGGAGCGTATCGCCATCGCGATCAGGACGACCGGTCTCGGCTCGAGCGTCAGATCCGAGAGCGCGACGCCGCGGGCGCGCGCGCTGGCCAGGAGGCGGGGCAGGTTCGCCTTCGCCGCGATGCGGTCGAACCCGCCGGGATCGTCCGGCACCGAGGCGATGAGGCGCCCGCTTGCGTCGAGGACCTGGACCCCTTCGGCGAAGAGCCCCGCGCGCGCCTCCTCGCCCAGGTGGCGGCGCACCTCGGCCGCCCGGGCCGGCTCGAGCGGCGACAGGAGCGGCTCGCCGGCCGCCGCCAGCTCCTTCAGATCGGCCTGGATGCGCGCGTCCAGGAAGCCGCCGATGGTGCGGGCCAGCGCGATGCGCTCGTCGAGCAGGCGGTTCTCCGCGTCGTCGACGATCGACCGCGCGATGACCAGCATGGCTCCGACCAGGGCGCCCACACCGACCAGGACGAACAGCGCGGCGCGGGCGTAGAGACCCACGCGCCTCATCGCGAACACTCGTTCGCTCAGGCTTCTTCGCCCCCCACGAGCCCCGCTGCCCGTTCCCAATGGATTCCCCGCTTCATTGTAGCCGAAGCGTCGCGGCCGCGCGGGCCGGAAGCGGCGCGACCCGCCGAGCGATCAGGGGGGCGGCAGGGCGAAGCGAGCCACGCCCGCGCTCGGCACCAGGCCGTCGCCGTCCCCGGCCTCGGCGATGAGACCTCCGACCCAGATGGCGTCGCGGGTGAGGGCCAGGTCGCTGACACCGATCGCGCGCACGCCGCCGGCCAGGCCGGTGAAGCGCTCGCCGTCCCACACCACGGCGCCGCGCTCGCTGTCGATCGGACAGGGGAACTCCGGGCAGTCGATCCAGGCGCTGCCGACCGCGAGGACCCGACCGCCGCCGATCGGCCGGATCGCGTTGAAGTTGAAGAATGGAGCCGGGGTGAGCCCGCGCTCGGTCGCGGCCAGCTCGGTCCAGGTCGATCCGTCGAACGCGCCGAAGAGAAGGCCTCCGCCCTCACCGCTGTCGAGCGTGCTCACGTAGACCGTGTCGCCGTCGCGGGCCAGCGCGGTCACGGAGCCGGCCAGGCCCTCGCCGAGCGCGCTCCAGCTGCTTCCGTCCCAGCGGGCGATGCGCAGCGCGGGGAGGTCGCCGACCTGCGTGAACTCGCCGGCGACCAGGACGTCCTGGGCACCTACATCGAGGTAGGAGACGGTCGAGTCGAAGCCGTCCTCGACGACGTCGAGCTCATCGCCGGCGAGGGTGGCGACGTAGCCCGTCTTGCCCGCGCCGCCGATCCAGAGCTTCCCGTCCGGGCCGTAGGCCAGTGCGAAGACCGGGCCGAGCGCATCGGCGGCCGGGATGCGCCGGAGCGTGTCTCCCTCGAGGCGCAGGATCGCGCCGCCGCCCCCACCTCCCTCGGGCGCCGGCGCGACGCAGCCGATCACCACGTCTCCGCCGTCGGACACGGCCAGAGCGGGGCAGAAGAAGTCCTGCGAAAGCCGCTCCCCCAGCGGGACCCAGCCGTCTCCGTCGAAGCGGATCAAGCTCGAGGACGCCGCCTCCCCGCCCGCGTGGCTGAAGCCGCCGAGCGCGTAGAGCTCGCAGTCCGGTCCGCCGGCCTCCACCCGATCGGCCGACCCGCCGAGGCCGAGACCGCTCGGCCCCTGGGCCGTCCACACGTCTCCCTCGCGGGCGACGATGCTCTGCGACAGGACCCCGCCCGCGCCCGGGAAGGACCCGCCGAGGAGGATCCGGCTTCCGTCGGCCGCGAGGGCCTGGTCGCTCGCGTCCCACAGCGCGAACTCATCCTCGTCGCCGCACGCCGTGTCCTGGAACCACGGCGCCGCGACCGGCCGGCTCCCGTCGTCGAGCGCCTGCCAGGCCTGGCCGTCCCAGCGGGCGAGCGTGCGCGCCGGGAAGGGTCCCTGGGCCACGCCTCCGCCCAGCATGGTCCATCCGGTCTCGTCCATGCGCGCAATCGCGCCGCTGCCCGCATCGAAGTCACCGAACGAGCCGCCGGCGTAGATCGCGCCGCCGGCGTCGCGGGCCAGCGCATAGACTGCGGTGGCCGGCTCGATGTCCAGGTCGAACGCGAGCCAGCCGGCGCCGTCGAAGCCCGCCACCTTGCGGCTCGCGATGCCTCCGATGTTGTCGAACGCGCCGCCGACCAGGAGCAGGTCTCCATCCACCTCGAGCTCGTAGGCGATCTTGTCCGCGGCGCCTCCCGGCGGCGGCTCCCAGGCCAGTCCGTTCCAGACCGCGACCCCGAGGATGGCGCCAGCGTCCATCGTGAAGGGGCCGGCGGCCCAGAGCCGGCCATCGAACCACGCGAGCGATCGCACCAGGCCGTCGAACTGGCCGATGACGCGCAGGCCGCTGCCGTCGTCGAGCCAGACCTCGCCCAGCTTGGGCGTGTTGGGAGGCGAAGAGTAGAACGTGGCGAGCGCCAGCTCGCCGCCCGGATCGATCGCCACCGCGGCGAAGCCGCTGGCCGGCGGCGCGAGCTCCCAGGTCGAGCGCGCAGGCTGCCAGCCGGATCCGGTCCAGCGCACCAGCGGCTCCATCCGCTCGCTGCCGATCCACTGGAAGTGGCCGACCGCGACGAGACTGCCGTCGAGATCGCGGGCAAAGTCGAAGACAGTCGGCGCGATGCCGTCGTGGCCGGTGAAGCCGGCGATGAAGAAGCGATCGTCCCACGCGCCCTGCTCCAGCGCGGCCGGATCGACCTCGGTCGGGCAGCCGACCTGGACCCCGCCGTCGCAGGCCAGCGCGAGCGCGAGGATCGAGAGAGCCGCGAACCGCGACACGAATTCGGATTGCATGAAGACAACCTCTCCACCGGTTTGCCGGATCATCCGCCCACCGCACGTCCCGGCGGCGACGCGGCCGACTACCATAGCCCGCTCAGCACCGCCGAGCACGCGCGCCGCGCCGCACAGGCGAGCGATCATCAGGCGGACAGGTGAACGCCGTCAATGCGGTACAGTCCCGCCCGGGCAACCGCGCGAGCGTTGCTGCCGGCGGCGAATGATAAGCTCCACTCGAGACGTTCCTCATGACCGGAGACGTCCTTTACTTCGCCATCCGAGGCCGCGACCTCCTGGTCCGGCAGGATGGTGCCCGCGCACAGGTGCCGGACGCGGCCGCCTGGGCCTCACTCGGCCTCACCGCCCTGCGCGAGATCGACCTCGGCGTCGCCGCCGCCGGTGCGATCGCCGTCGAGCTGGCCGACGACGCCCGGCCGCCGGACGGGATGGTCTTCGAGAACCTCCGCCACCTGCACGCGCTCCTCGACCGCGTTCCGCTCGGCCTGGCCTGCCGGGCCGTCCAGATCGTCGAGTGGGACCGCGGCAACCAGTTCTGCCCGCGCTGCGCCGGTCCTGTCGAGCGCGTCGCCGGCGAGTTCGCCAAGCGCTGTCCGCGCTGCGCCACGAGCGCTTACCCGCGCCTCAGCCCGGCCGTCATCGTCCTCGTCGAGCGAGACGACCGCGTGCTCCTGGCCCGCAATGCCCGCTTCCCGCTCCCGATGTACTCCACCCTGGCCGGCTTCGTCGAGCCGGGCGAGACGATCGAGGAGACCGTCCACCGCGAGATCCGCGAGGAGGCCGGCATCGAGGTCGAGGGCCTCCGCTACTTCGGCAGCCAGCCCTGGCCCTTCCCGGATTCGCTGATGCTCGCCTTCACCGCGCGCCATGCCGGCGGCGAGCTCTCGCCCGATCCATCCGAGCTCAGCGACGCCCGCTGGTTCGAGCTCGACGACCTGCCGATGGTCCCGCCACGCATCAGCATCGCCCGCCAGCTCATCGACGACTGGGTCCGCCGCCAGGGAGGCGACCCGGACGACCTGAAGAGCGTCCGCTGAACCAGTTCGTCGTCGTCCCGACTGTGTTCGCCGCCGGGAAGGCCGTGCCCGGCCAACCGGACACGGCAGGTGGTGGCGAGTCGATCTGTCAGCTGATTTGGCGATTCACAACGTGAACAGGAAGTTGATGACGTCCTGCCTTGACCCGGCAGATAGTGCCTGGAAGGCGTTCCGAGCACCGGCCGCCTGATTCCCATGACGAAGGATCGCCTCAGTGCGCGTGAAGGTCACGCCGTCATGCATCACCCGGGTCTTCACCCGCAAGCCCCAGAGCGGCGGTGTGCGGAGCTGGTTGCGCGTCCCCTGTCCGCCGTTCTGCACGATGCCATCTCCTGTCGCCACATCGTGCAGCAGGAAGTCGCTGAACGGGTGGATGGTCTTGTCCCCGAGTGCCGCCGGCACAACGAAGGCACCGCCGTTGATCACTGATCCCGGAGGCGCTGTATTGATGTTGCGAACGTGACAGACGGCGCAACCAATCGCGTCGAAGAGGTTTGAACCCCGCTGCACCGAAGCGGGGTCGGCGGGGGCTGGATCACGCGGCGGCGCATTGAGCGAGCGCATGAAGAGCGCGAATAGCGCGATGTCGGCTCCGTCCTCGTCCTCTGGGTCGGGGGCCTCGTCGAAATCCGCCACCGAGTTGCCGTTGCTGCTGTTCTCGGTGGGCTGCAGCGGACTCGTGATGCCCATCTCGTTCAGGTAGGCGTCGGCCGAGAACGAGAGCAGGCTCGCCTGCTGGTCCTTCCAGCCGAAGCGTCCTGCCCGGATTTGACCCGGTGCCTCGAGGACGGGTACCTGGATGAGCGTGCCACGCTGGCCAGCTGGCTGGGCGTTCGAGATCGCGAGGAGCGTGTTGCTGTCGATTGCCTCGACGAAACCAAGGCCGAAGAGGCCGAGGCTCGTGCGCAACGTCCGCACATCTTGGAGAGAGAGAACCGTCTCCTGGATCCTCGGATCGATGGCCCGCTCGTTGATGAGTGATCCCCCCGGATGGTCCACGAAGGTGGCCCCGATGAGACGGCCCGCCCGGACCTCGGCGACCTGGCTCGAGCCGCCGGTGGTGGGATTGTCGTGGCAGTCGCCGCAGCCACGGGCGTTGTAGACGGGACCAAGGCCCTCCTCTTCATCTTCCTGCTCGACGAAGACTGCGAGCGCTGCGGCGAATTGGTCGGGCGTCGCGAATCCGTTGCTCACCAGCTCGAAGCCCGTTTGGGCTTCGGTGACCGCCAATACGGTGGAACCGCTCCCTTCAGGTGCAATGTCTGCCGACTCCTCGGCGTTGGGGTTGACTTGTTGACCAGGATCAGATTCTCCGTTGGTGCATGCGCCTAACGAGCACGCGAACGGCAATGACATCATGAGCAACCCGGAAAGTTTCTTCATGGCCCTGCCTCCTCAACAAAGAGGGACGCGAACGGCGGTGAGCCTGCGACCGTTGTTCAGCCTTGTAAATCCTGGAAAAGTGCTCAGCTGACAGGGCGGATCACATGGACCGCGCTGCACCGCGAGCGCCTCACAGAGGTACGGGCCGCCCTTGCGGGCGATAGCGCGATAGAGGCGAAGAGCCGTTTCGGCCACTTCCGTCGGTGGTAGCGATCCCAGAGGCGAGTTGCGTCCGACGGCACCCGCCGGCCGTTGTGTTGCTCCGCCGATAAACGCGCCGATCCCAGACGGCGCGCACACGCTTTCGCTCCAGCCGATTCGCGAGCCTATCTCCCGCACCCATGCGGCGCGCGTCGCCGACGACGACGGACCTCGACCATGCGCGTAGCAGCCGCGCGTCAGCTCGGTGACCACGTCTTGGCGCGCGCCGGCCCGGACGTCCCGGGGATCAGCGAGGCGTCCGCGCGTCGTAGGCGCGCCGCGACCGGGCCACCGCCTTCACGTGCTTCTCCGCCCAGACCCAGATGCTGCAGACCGCCTCGCCCAGGCTCTCGCCGAGTGGAGTCAGCTTGTAGTCGACCCGCGGGGGCACGACCGGATGCACGCGCCGGGTGACCAGACCGTCGCGCTCCAGCTGGCGTAGTGTCTTGGTCAGCATCTTCTGGCTGAC
>WNGB01025655.1_pt1 | contig 10083 bp, 10 predicted proteins | sample 5400681 | NCBI WGS metagenome assembly WNGB01 (sample SAMN13153367, study PRJNA577476) | soil metagenome | isolation source: 115 cm soil or saprolite under grassland replicate 2 | place: USA:California | collected 2016-06-15
GGTGGCCGCAGCACCGGCTCCATGGCCGTCAGGCGATCCCGAACAGGGCGCGGACGTGGTCCAGGACACCGTCGAGCAGCCCGGCGATCGCGCCGTTCCGCGCCCACGCCAGGGCGAGGGCGGCGATCGTGGCCGCGACCACCATGATCAGGGCGTACTCGGTGGTCTGGCTGCCGGCTTCCGAAGACATTCGGTCTCCTTTCGGGTTGCTATGGCGCCAGCGAGCGGAGCGCCCCCGCCACCGTGGGCACCACGGTGAGCAGGACGATTGTCAGGATAGGACTAAGGCTGTACGATCCTGGCACGATGGCGAAGACGCAGCTCACCGCCGGGATCTACGCCCGTATCTCCTACGTCCGCCGCGAGGACGGCAGCAAAGAGCGCCTCGGGGTCGAGCGCCAGGCGCCGCCCTGCCGCGAGCTGGCCCGCCGCAAGGGCTGGACGGTGGTCGAGTCGGTCTACGAGGACAACGACCTGAGTGCGTTCTCCGGGAAGCGCCGGCCCGGCTACGAGCAGCTCCTGGAGGACGCCAAGGCCGGGCGGATCAACGTCATCGTCGCCTGGCATGCTGACCGGCTCACCCGCCAGCCGATCGAGAACGAGGCGCTGATCGAGCTGGCGGAGCGGCACGGTATCCAGCTCGCCACCGTGACCGGCGAGCACGACCTTGCGACCCCCTCGGGCCGGCTGCACTTCCGCATGCTCGGCTCGATCGCCCGCTACGAGTCCGAGCACCGGGCCGAGCGGCTCCGGCTCAAGTTCGAGGAGCAGGCGCGGGCGGGGCGGCCGAAGGGCGGCGGGCTGCGGCCGTTCGGCTTCGAGGCCGACAAGCTGGCTGTCAACGAGCCGGAGGCCGCTCTGTTGCGTCAGGCGGCCGAACGGCTCCTTGCCGGGGAGGGCCTGTACGCGATCCTGCATGACTGGCGCGCCCGAGGGATCGTCACGCCGGCCGGGAAGGTGTGGAGCTCTACTAGCCTGCGCCGGGCGCTGCTCGCACCCCGCACGGCGGGATTACGAGAGCATCGCGGCGAGGTGCTCGGCCCGGCCGCCTGGCCGGCGATCCTGGACGAGACGACCCGAAAGCGCCTGGTCGAGTTGTTCGCTCGTGATGACCGCAAGCGGCAGGGCCGGCCACGAACGTACCTGCTCAGCGGGCTTGCCACCTGTGGTCGTGAAGGATGTGGCAGACCACTGGTCGGGGCTTCGGCCGGCGCCAAACGGCCGAAATATGCCTGCAAGCGTGACTTCGGCCACCACGGCTGCGGGCAGACCTGGATCGACGCGCCGGAGCTGGACAAGTACGTCACCGAGATGGTCATCACGGCATTTGGCAGCCCGGGGTTCGCCGATGCATTGCAAGCGCGGCTAGCGTGGGACGGGGACACGTCGGCGCTGACGGCCCAGCGCGACGCGGACAAGCGGGCGTTAGCCGAGCTGACCCGGGACCGCTATGTCCGGCGGATCATCGAGGAGCCGGAGTACCTCGTCGCACGGCGCGAACTGGACGCTCGAATCGCTGATGCCGAGGAGGTGCTCGCCCGCCAGCCGCAGACGCGCTTCCTCATCGACCTGCCGAAGAGCGAGAAGGAGCTACGGGAGGCGTGGGAGGACCGATGGACGCTGAACGAGCAGCGACGGGTCGTGCGGATGGCGCTGCGCGGCCTGGTCATCAACCCGCCCAAGCGGAGCCTGCCGCGATTCGACCCTGATCGGGTTGATCCGGACTGGCGCGTCTAGTGGCAATCAGCGGCTGGCCTGCCGGCCATGCCGTACGAGTAAGTCTTGATCTCTGCTGGTCAGGACCCGACTTGAATGGTATGGACCTAGGTGAGCGAACGCTGTCTACTGTGCCCGACGTGACGCTGCCGACGCCCTGGGGGTCGAGAGTGCTCGTAGATGCTCTATGACTGAGTCTGCTGCTCCACTACCTAGCTTCGAGCGTCCGCCGGTGGTCGAAGTATTGCTGGGTGCTCAGTTTGAGCCGATTGCTGGACTCAAGGCAGCGCATCTAGGTCTGCTGTGGGAGCGCCTGAACCGAGGTGGGGAGGACTACTCCGTATTAGAGGAATACGTGCCGCTTGATCCAGCTATCGAGCACTTCGAACCGGAACCCCCTAGGCCTCCATTTGAGGTAAAGGTACTTGACAACCCTCCAGTGCCTAGGGTGTTCATTAGCGATTCTGCTCGTACGTCAATCCTGCAAGTTCAAGCCGACAGGTTGATGTATAGCTGGACTCGCGCTGATCCTGCTGTTCAGTACCCAAGATATCCAGCTATTAGTGCTAACTTCAGCAAACTCTATGAGGAGTTTGCCAGATTTCTTAGAGATCGGGCGCTTGAGGAGCCTCGGCTGCGTCAAGCTGAGCTAACCTACATTAACCTTCTGCCAGCCGGCGAAGGATGGAGTAGCCCTGCCCAGATCGAGCGGGTTATTCAGATGTGGCAGCAACGCGATGACGCTGGTTCCTTGCCAGAAGTGGAAGACGTTCGATTCCTTCAACGACACTTAATTAAGGATGAAGCGGGTGTCTATGCCCGGCTTTATGTTGGCATGGAGCCAACCGACCGTCCGGATGATAAGGGTGGTCTCCGGCTTTCGCTGACAGTGCGAGGGCGTCTACGAGGGGAGGGGTTGTCCGGACTGGGCGACTTCATGGATAATGCCCATGAAGTCATAGTCCGAACCTTTGCGGCAGTGACCACAGAGCAGATGCATGAACTCTGGGGGAGGGTGACATGACCGCTACGGCTCCCGGCCTCGGGTTTCCCATCCTAAGATGGACGTTTCGGGCCGATCCTCGCCGGTCTGACGCACCAACGCAGAGCGTCGTCGTCGTGCCGAGTGAAGGTACATCGCCGTATGCTCCCCGTCACCTGCCTCCGTGGGTCGAGTCGGCCATCGCCCGACTCGTTGAACTGAGTGAACTGCCTGCACGCTGGGATAGTCGGAGCGCCGCACCGATTGAGCGAACTGCGGTCATTGGTGCGCTTCAGATCATGGCTGACGTCATGGAGCGGCATGGACCCCTACCTGCCATCATTCCGACCGTGGACGGTGGTGTCCTGCTGGAATGGCATCGAGCCGGGCTTGAGATGGAGATCGAGGTAGAGCCGACAGGAGAGGCCTACGTGATGTTCCAGACCGCAGAAGGGTCGAAAGCCTGGGACGGTACGTGGGAGTCTCGTCGGTCGGCGGCACGTGAGGTGGTGCAAGCGATAGCCTCGACGCTCCCTAAGGGCAGCTAGCCGCGTTGTCCCAGGGCGAGCAGGAGGTCGAGAACGATGAGTCCATTGCCGATGACGCCATAATCTACCGCCGTCTTCCTCCGGACCAGCTCCCTGATCGTGAAGATGGCCCCGGCAAGCGCGCGGCCACGAACGCCTTCAATGATCGAAGAGACCCCGATGGCGTCTCAGTATACTTAAGAGACGTAATGCAGGAACTCGGGCTAGACATCAAGGAAATCGTGCACGGCTACGGTCCTGGCTGGGGTGTGGCGGCCGTAACCGCGCTTCAGATCCGCTCACAGCGAATGGGCATTGTCCGTGATCCCGACCCGCCCAATACAGATCCACATCCCTGTAATCCCGCACACGCCCTTATCAAAGGACTACAGCCGGGGCGTGGGGGTAAGAACCAGTCTAAAGCGCTGGCTAAGGCAGCAACCATCTACGTATTTTGACTTCACCAACACGTCCAGCACCCGGGCGCCGGCGGCGCATCGCGACAGCCGGCCAATCATCACCACGAGCAGACTCGCAATGCGTACCGCTTGCCGACGAATGGCAGCGCGGGCCGCACCACTCCCCCGAGGGGGCAATCAGCCGCACGGGACTGACGCCAGCCGCTACCCACTCCAGGTAGTCGCGGACTATACGCGCCTGAGCGCTGCGCTGGCCGCAGGTCGTGCAGGTCGCGGGCGAGCGTCAGGGCCGCAATATCCTGGAGTGAGCATCGGCCAGGCGACTCACTTTCGAGATGCACAAGGGTTAGCGAATCAGCGTGGTCGCCTTGCAGCGTCCAGTATCACAAGGCTCTCTCGCAGCGGTGGTAGCCCCGGAGAGGATGCGACACTTGATCCGACCACGCTCCAATGTTGCCCGGAACTTCTCAAACTTCTAATGACTACAATCTCTCTCAGGCGCCATCCCACCTGCGCCCCCACCTGTCCAAGTATGTGATCTACGGGAACTTCAACGCCAGCGTAGGCGGAGGTCGACACAACCAACCAGATACATGCATTCGGCTTTGCCAGTTCGCGCAGCTTTTCAAGGACCGTTCGCATATCCTCGAAGTACGCTTGGAGCATCAGTGGTATTCGCTTGTCCCACAAGGACTCGCTCTGTCCGCTGATGGCAGTCCAGCTCTCGCGAAACAGTTCTCCGAAATCCTCGCTCCGTGGCTTCTGCCAGTTCGCCTGCACATGCGACCTGAGCGTACGATATCTCAAGCGCCGTAGCTCCTCTGAAGAACCGAGGAACTTGCCCAGAAACAACTCTGGGCGGTATACATCTGTGTAGTCAAAGGAGTTCAGGTATGGCGGGGATGTTACGCACAGATCGAACTGCTCTCGAGAGAGCCCGCTGAGCCGCTGACGACAATCCCCTCTGTAGATCCTTCCCGTTCCACTTAAGTCAGAGCCTACCGTCAGGTCGGAGAGCATCTCCTCCATCACGTCTGAGAAGCTCTCCTCGAATGTCTTTTCGCTGAACTTTGCGTCCAACCGTGTTTGCCGATATCTAAGAGCCTTCCCATCCCGAGTAGCATTGCTGTTCCAAGAAGCAGCCCTAATTAGCCCAAGCCGGAGAACCTTCGCCACCTCAATCGAGCCATTGAACGTCCCGCGCCAGCCGCCTTCAAACGCGCGAAGTACCTCAACGTTGAAGAGACCTGCCTGTTCCCGTCCTCTTGCTCTTGTAAACGTAGAATAGTCCTCCAAAGGGGACGCTGCTCCACGCCTGATCCCTTCCAAGACCTCCGGCAGCATTGCTCGAATACCGTCCGACGATGCCCTCGATAGCTTCACATCTGCTACAAATGCGAGAAACGGATTAACCTCAATGCCTACCCCGTCTAGACCGTCCATGGCGGCAGCGACGGGGACGGTTCCACCGCCGCAGAAAGGGTCGATGACTAGGCCGCGGTCGCTACCTAGCTCATGCTCAATCGCTACGTCGACGAGCTGTGGAGAGAAGCTTTCCTTTACAGCAAACCACCTATGTCTCGGCAGTCCCTTCGAGTGCTCCCCCGTCGTAGCGCCGGATGGCAGGAGGTCGGCTACACTGGACCAATCCCGGCTCATTCTCAAGTGACAGGCTCCGCGAACATTCGGACTGGCTCCTGGAAGTCGTTCCTAAGTTTATGATACTCGGGAGAAAACTCAATCTCCGCATGCTCGTAGTACATTCCGTCAGCCGGCGAGATTGAAATCGAGTCGACCCTTAACCCCCTACGCCGGGCATCGATGACGACCAGGTATCCCTCAGTCACAGTATCGGGCGCTCTCTCTCGAAACAGATCAAGGTACTCCGCCAACTGATTTGCTCCGTCGCGAGCCCGGCCGGCACGGAACGGTGTCGCCATAGGGCCATCAGGGTGGCGCGACTTGCCGAGCCATTTGATCTCTATGAGTGCGACTCGGTTATGCAACCGGTAGGTGACCTTTATGTCGATCGGACGAGAAGTGTTGACATTCTGTTCGGGCATGACCACAACCTCGGCGTCACCTCGAAGAAAGGAAACCAGGTGGCGCTCCAATGAGTCACGCATTAGATGTTCGGGGTGCGCCCGAAAAAATAGTCTATTCTCATCATACCAAGCTTGGCGAAATATGGGACAGAACGAAGTACGAATGAACTTTCGGGCGTAATGGTCTAGAGCCTCTCGCAAATCATGGAAGTAAGGCTTAGCAAAGGCACTTTGGGCTCCCTCATACACGTTCTCAATCTTGCTCTCAACACCCTTGGCATAGATATACTCAGCCCCGCCGTCATAAACGTACACTACGGCGCGAGCAGAAAGTTCCCTGGCAGTACTGTGTCCTAGGTCCTTCAACGCAAGAGCACCTGAGGCAAGGATCTCGACAGCCAAGCCGGCTTCCAGGTGATCGCGGGCCGCAGAGGGGTGCGGGAGAGTAGTCGGATGCTCGGGGGCGTCGGTAGCTTCCGCTGTGGCAACCGACTGAAAGACCACAATTCGTCTACCTACCTCGTTTGGCTCTAGGTACCTGTACAACGTGCTTACAGCGGAGATGACCTCTCGCAGGGCGCGGGTCCCCACATCTCCTAGCTGGCGGTTCACGATCATTGTATACGTAGTTTCTAGCAGGATGCGTAGGGCGGCGTCATTGACAGTCATGGGTTATTTGCCTCAAGTTGCTGCTCGGGCTTACCTGCAACCCGCTCATCGAACATCTCAATCCATGCGACGGCGGGCAGCAGTAAGTCCTCTCCGTAGTCCACCAACGCATTACGCAGCATCTGAAAGTGGGAATAGAGAACGAGAGTTGCGCTTTCTCCAAGGAGTGGCCTGCTGTGATGCAAGCTTGCGGCTGACCGTATCTGTGGATCCTGAGATATCGCGCGTCCCACGCTTCCTACCGGCTTGATCAGTACACTGGAGGCGGCCGCTTCAAGATAAGGTGAACGATCCCTGTTGCGCGAAAGCTGGGCAAGCAGTTCCAGTTCAACTGCACCTCGGTCAGTCATGTAAAACTGATCTGCCTGACGATTGAGAAACCCAAGCTCATAGCGTGCTCGAACTGCCTCATCAAGGTCGCCGCTGTAGGGTGAACCTGAGGTTGTAGCGGCAAATTCATATCCCCACTCAGCCGATGGTTGGCCGTCGTAGACCGACAGAAGGCACGCCAGGTATGCAAAGAGCTGAAGCTCTTCGTGGAGAACGCCCACTTCAAACGTGGACTCCAGCTTGGAGGTTAGAGCCAGTACGTCAAAGGCTGAGTCAGGATTGGTCATTGCGGCTCTTGTAGTCGAGGCGCTCTTCGATCGCCTCGAAGGCTTCATCGAACAGCGATTCTTCCGCGAGTTGCACTTCTGAGAGCTCTGCCCACTGAGTCATTCGGACCAGCTTCATCCGCTTGCGACCGCAACGTTCCGCGAGCCTCAGCAAGAGCTGTGATGTATTGATGTTCGCAGTCATTAGTATTCGGTGATCATCCGATACAAACCGAGCGAACATCTCGCCGGCCCGGCTCTCATAGGCAGCGTCAAGAGAGCCCTCCGGCGTGTATGTCTACGAAGAAGCGCTGGCTCTCCGAGAGCTGGTGCTCAAGCCTCCGCGGCGTGCCCTCTACTTCGAGCAGCAGGCTGGTTTGCCCAGCATTGGCCTCATAGCTTACGTGTACATCTAGGCCAAGGAACTCATACGCAAGCGTACTGAAGCGACCGACAAACTCTACCTCCGCCATTGCATACGCCTCGGCGAGGACGCGCTGAAGAACGCGCCATTCAGTCCTGGCCTTGTCTCGCTTGGCCCGTGCGTCGTCTCGCCGCTCCACTAATTGACGAATCTGAAGGCGATAGGAGTTGACCGTCGCTTGAAGATTGTTCCCCTCCACCCGGGGGGTGATAGCCTCTTCGTTACTACGCTCGAAATCGGCTAGCTCCAGCTCCACAGCGTTAAGATGGGCACGGAAGTCTTGTAACTCCTTCTCAAGACGCTCTATTGCTCCAGATTCATCGCCAAGCTCACGCTTTACCTGCGCCAGCTTGTTATCTACCTGGATAAGTAGATCGAACTCTTCGTCGTTATCTGTTTCGGTAGCGACCTCACTACCGCATAGAGGACAAGAGTTTTCCGATGTTCGTTCTCGAAGTACGGCGATAGCCTTGTGGTGAGTGTTACCGCAAAGTTCGCAGCGATGCTCGTTAATTGACGACGTAATCAAAGGATGGCGCTGGAGTGACCGTTGTTTTCTGGATCGCTGAGCAAACGTTGCCCCGTACTCGTTGAGCAATGCAGTGTATTGCGAACTCAAGTCATTAAATCGCAGTCGGTGGTCTCTTAGTTCGCCGTCAGTCTGAGCGGCGCGCTGAGCCGCCGCGTCCCGCGTCGTATTAAGCAGCTCATGCTGCTCCGCTAGCTCATCGTCCACCTCAGGACGTTGCTGCATGATTGCTTCGAGATCCTTTAGTTTCTTCCTGATCTCGGAAGCTTGCCAACTTCGATTTCGCGAGAGTGAGTCCTGCTTCTCCCAGATGCGCCTCAGGGATTGGGCTCGCTGGGCTACTGTCGCATCGACCCCAAAGGCGAGAAACAGTAGCTGTTCTAAGACCGTTGCGTCCCAGAAAGCCAGATGACGACGCTCATCGAAGGTAAGCAGAAACAATTGTAGGAAGACGAATTGAGGAAAGTCCTCGAGCCCAGCAGAGTGAGCTATGTGGTCTGCATAATAGTTCTGCAATTGCGACCCCGAGGTCAAGCCCGTCGGTATAGGATCTGGGCCGCCTGCATCAACTATTGTGAGCTGTCGGAGCTGGTTAGGCTCGAATAGACCTCTAGTGATCCGGTAGGTGCAGCCAGCTACTGAGAACTCAATCGCCACTTCGGCAGAAGAGCGTTGCAATTCGGCGATCCTGCCATCGAAGTACTTTTCAGTGAACTGCTTAGTAGGACTCTGTCAGGTTTGCGTCTGACGGGTGGGGTGTGGGTGGATGCGCCCTCCGGTCCAAGCTGAGGGGGAGTTGTGGGGGGCATCGCACCAGCCGAGTTGGCCGTGGTCCGCGATCGTCTGGAGGCGTTCGCCGCGGACCTGTTCGAATCGTTGCCGCGCAAGGATCAGCGCGCCCGTGGGGAAAGCTACCTGCGCGGGTTGATGCTGGAGGGGCGGCGCAAGTCGATCGAGCCGATCGCCGCTCGCCTGGGCGGGGAGGTGCACTACCAGGCGCTGCACCACTTCGTCGCCGTCTCGCCCTGGGACTGGCGGCCGGTTCGTCGCTGCTTGGCCGAGCGGCTGGTCACCGCGCTGGAGCCGACGGCGTGGGCGGTGGACGACACCGGCTTCCCCAAGGACGGCACCCACTCGGTGGGGGTGCAGCGTCAGTACTCGGGCACGCTGGGCAAGACGGCCAACTGCCAGCTGGGGGTGTCGGTCAATGCCGTCACCGAGCAGGCCAGCTGTCCGCTGGACTGGCGGCTGTTCCTGCCGGAGTCCTGGGAGGACGACACCAGGCGGCGGGCAGCCTGCCAGGTGCCAGCCAGCGTGCGGCACCGGCCGAAGTGGCAGCTGGCCTTGGAGATGCTGGACGAGCTGGACCAGTGGGGCCTGCGACCGCCGGTGCTGGTCGCCGACGCCGGTTATGGGGAGGTTGGCGCGTTCCGCCAAGGGCTGGACGACCGCCAGATCGACTATGTGGTGCAGGTCAAGGCCGACACCTCGGCCTACCCCGAGCAGGTGCGCCCGAGCACGGCGCCCTACACCGGCAAGGGCCGCCGTCCCCGGCCGCGCTACCGCGACAAGCCCTGCTCGCTCAAGCAGCTGGCTCTGGCCGCCGGCCGGGGCGCCTGCGTGGACTTGATCTGGCGGCGGGGCAGCAAGGGCCTGCAACGCTCCCGCTTCCTGGCCTTGCGCGTCCGCCCGGCGGGGATCACCCCACGCCGCCAGGCCGCCGCCCGTGCTGACGGCACCGGGTGGGAGTTGCCGACCCGTTGGCTGCTGGTCGAGTGGCCCGCCAGCAAGCCGGAGCCGGTCAAGTACTGGCTGTCGAACCTGCCCGAGACGACTCCGCTGGTGGAGCTGGTGCGGCTGGGCAAGCTGCGGTGGCGGGTGGAGCAGGACTATCGCGAGTGCAAGGGCGCCTTGGGGCTGGACCATTTCGAGGGGCGCTCCTGGCCCGGGTGGCACCACCACGTGACCCTGGTCTCGGTCGCCCACGGGTTCCTCACCTTGGAGCGGCTGCGCCGCCCGAAACCGGCGGCGTCGGCCTGAGCTTGTGGCAGCTGCTGGCAGGGCTGCAGGTCCTGCTTGGCTGCTGGGCCGGCGCCTGCCCCACCTGCAAGCGGCCAGCACCGCGCTGGCTACGACGGGGACGACCATGCGCCCCGACCTGACAGAGTCCTACTAG
>WNGB01036373.1_pt1 | contig 10082 bp, 9 predicted proteins | sample 5400681 | NCBI WGS metagenome assembly WNGB01 (sample SAMN13153367, study PRJNA577476) | soil metagenome | isolation source: 115 cm soil or saprolite under grassland replicate 2 | place: USA:California | collected 2016-06-15
GATCTACCCCTGCCCGCCACCGGAGGACCCGATGACCGCCACCGCCGATGCCCTGGAGACCTATCTCGACGCCAATCACGACCGTCGGCTCGCGTCATACGAGGCATTCCTGCGCATCCCGTCCGTGTCGGCCTTGCCCGAGAACGCCGCGGATTGCCGGCGGGCCGCCGAGTTCCTGGCGGATGAGCTGCGGACGATGGGAGTCGAGCACGTCGAGGTCGCCGAGACCGGCGGCCACCCCCTCGTGTACGGCGACTGGCTCCATGCGGAGGGAGCGCCAACGATCCTCGTGTACGGGCACTACGACGTCCAGCCACCGGATCCCATCGAGGAATGGGAGAAGGCGCCGTTCGAGCCGCTCATGCGCGACGGCCGGATGCTCGCCCGGGGCGCGGCCGACGACAAGGCCCAGGTGCACATGCACCTGCGGGCCGCGGAGGCCATCCTGGCAACCCGCGGCCGGCTGCCGGTGAACCTCAAGTTCCTGTTCGAGGGCGAGGAGGAGGGGACTTCCGTGAACCTCGATCGCTGGCTCGAGGAGCACCGGGATCGGCTGGCGGCCGACCTCGCGGTGATCAGCGACACCGGCTTCTTCGAGGGTAATCTCCCGGCGATCACGCTCGGCCTGCGGGGCATCACCTACTTCCAGGTGGACGTCCTGGGGACGGCCGTCGACCTCCACTCGGGCGTCTACGGCGGAGCCGTCCAGAATCCGGGCAACGCGCTGGCCCACATCATCGCTGCGCTCAAGAGCGCAGACGGCCGGATCCTGGTCCCAGGCTTCTACGACGACGTGGTGCCGCTGAGCGACCGGGACCGCCACGCGCTTGCCGCGCTGCCCTTTGACGAGGAGGCATTCCGCAAGGAGCTGGGAGTACCGGCGCTGGTCGGCGAGTCCGGCTACTCGGCGCTCGAGCGACGTGGCGCGCGGCCGACGCTCGACGTCAACGGCATCTGGGGAGGCTTCCAGGGCGAGGGCGCCAAGACGATCATCCCGGCCAGCGCCCACGTCAAGATCAGCTGCCGGCTCGTCGTCAACCAGGAGCCGGACAAGATCTATGAGCTGGTCCGCGAACACATCCTGCGGGCCGCCCCGGAAGGCTGCCGGGTGGAGGTCACGAACCTGGGAGGCGGGCTGCCGAGCCTGACGCCGATGGATCACCCGGCCACGCAGGCCGCCGTCCGCGCCCTGGAAGCGACATTCGGTCAGCGCCCGGTGTTCATCCGCGAGGGCGGATCCATCCCGGTCTGCGCCAGCTTCGCGTCGATCCTGGGGCTGCCGGTGGTCCTGCTGGGCTTCGCCAACCCCGACTGCAACGCGCATGCGCCGAACGAATCGATGATCCTCGCCAACTACGAGACGGGGATCCGGACCATCGTCCGATACTGGGACGAGCTGGCGGCGATTCCGGAGGCGCTGCGCGCCTAAGCCGAGGGCCGCCCGGCCGGGGGCCCCGACAGGAGGTGCATCACAGCGCGGGCGGCGGCGGGAGCATGCGCCGCGTCCGAGTCCTGCCACCACGTCGCCCCTCAAGCGGCCCGTATCGCCGACGACGCTATACCGGTGCCTGGCAGGGCTGTTGGCGTTGGGCGGGCGTCGAAACCATCGCCGATGCATGGTCGGCCATGCATGATCGCTGGCGTCGCGCCTGCCGCTGGACCGTGCTCAGCGAGCTTGTGGCTCGGGCAAGGCCGGATGTACTGCTGACAGCGATGCGAACCCGCTCTGCGCCGGGCGTCCGACGCCGTCGGGGGAGGGTAGAGGGGGTTACTTTCGGACGGACGAATACAGGCCCCTTCGGGGGGTGACCGGCGGCACCACGGTGCTACCATGCCGGCACGTCACCACCCGGGAGGACCACCTCGCCTTGAGCACCGAGACCGTCGACACACTGGCAGCTCCCAAGGGCGCCTGGCGCCTGGACACCGCGACCGGCAGCATGAACCCGCGCTCCGCGCTGGACGTGCTGGTGGATCTCAATGACCACGTCACCTCAGGCCGGGTTGGTGAGTATCAGCCGGTGCCGCTTGGCTTCACGCCGCTCGACAAGACCATCGGCGGCGGCCTCCGAGCCGGCGAGCTGCTGCTCATCGGCGGCGCGCAGGGCACCGGCAAGACGACGATGGCACTCCAGATGGGCCGCAACGTCGCGTCCGGCGGACAGGCCAACGTCCTGTACATCTGCTTCGAGCATGAGGAGCAATACCTCCTCAACCGGCTGATCGCGATGGAATCGGCCCTCGCCCACCTGCCTCACAAGACCGGCGCGATCAAGATCCAGGACGTTCGCAAGGAGATCCTGGGGTCGTGGATGGCCGAGGGATCCGGCGGGCCTCAGCTGGCCAACAATCCTCGCCTGCGGCCCTCGCTCGATCGGATCGCCCGCTACGGACAGAACCTCTTCCTCATGCGCGGCACGCAGACCGCCAACACCATCGACAACACGCGCGAGCTCATTCGCCAGCACAAGGCGCTGTCGGGCGACCGGCGACTGTTGGTCGTGGTCGACTACCTCCAGAAGGTGCCGGTCATCCCCGAGCCGCCGACCGAGACGGAGAAGGTGACCTTCGTCGTCAACGGCCTCAAGGACATCGCCCTGTCCGAGGGAGTGCCGATGGTCGCGATCGTGGCCGCCGACAAGGAGGGCCTCAAGGCCGCCCGGCTGCGCAACCACCACCTGCGCGGCAGCTCGGCGATCAACTACGAGGCGGACATCATCGTCATCCTCAACGAGAAGTACCACATCGTCGCCAAGGTCAACATCGAGTTCAACCCGTACCAGGCGCAGCGCTTCCGCGACTGGGTGGTCATCTCGGTCGAGAAGAACCGCGGCGGCCAGGACAACGTGGACCTCGAGTACGAGAAGCACTTCGAGTTCTCCTGCTTCGACCCGAACGGCCGGACCGTCCAGGAGAAGCTGATCGAGGAGCGCCTCTACAACGACTGATCGGGGGCGCCGCTGCACGCTCGGCGGCGCTCACGACCGCGATCAGGGCGAGATTGCCGACGGACATCCGCGTCGCTCGGCGTCGTGCGCGCAGGGCCCCGTCCACGGTTGTATCGTGCGTCCATGCCGGCCCCCGAGCACCTTTTTCCGGACGTCGTCGAGGTCGTCGTCGAGATCCCTCGAGGCAGCCGGAACAAGTATGAGTGGGACGAACAGGCCGGCGTCTTCCGGCTCGATCGCGTCCTGTCGTCGGCCGTCTTCTACAACTTCGACTACGGCTTCGTTGCGGACACGCGCGGCGGCGACGGCGACCACACCGATGCGCTCCTCGTCATCGACGAGCCGACATTCCCCGGCTGCCATGTCTGGGCCCGACCGATCGGGGGGCTCGAGATGCACGACGAGCACGGCTTCGACTTCAAGGTCCTGTGCGTCGCCGTCGGCGACCCGCACCAGGCCCACATCGAGACGCTCGACCAGGTGCGACCCCATCGCCTCGTGGAGATCGAGCATTTCTTCCAGACGTACAAGCTCCTCGAGGCGAAGGAGACCGAGGTCGTCGGCTGGCGAGACCGCGATCGCGCGCGTCAGGTCCTGGAGGCCGATCGGGCGCGGCACGATCGGGAGCGGGACGATCCCCGCGAGCCACCGGCCGGGCCCCGGCGCGGAACGCTCGCCAGGGCCAGAGCACGTTGACAGAAGGCGGACCGGGCGACGGTCGCCCCGCCGAGGGAATTCCCGCCGAGGGGATCCCCGCCGACGGAGGGCGTGAGCCCGCCGGCCGCCGCGTGTTCTTCGCGGTGCCCGTACCGGCAGATACCATTCGCGCCGTTGCGGCGCTGATCGAAGGCGTCCGGGCGACCGATGGCGCGGCCGTCGTCGGTCCCGCCCGCCGTCGCGGCGCCCTGGACGTGCGCTGGGTGCGCCTGGACGACCTTCACCTGACGCTTCGCTTCCTGGGGCCGACTCCCGACGAGCGGCTGCCCGAGCTGACGGTGGCCGTCCAGGAAGTCGCGAAGAACGGCCGGCCCTTCGAGGTGCGGTTGGCCGGGGCCGGCGCCTTCCCCAGTCCCGAGCGTCCGCGGGCGCTGTGGCTGGGCGTCGCGCGAGGCACCGCCGAGCTAGCAGAGGTCGCCGCGGGGCTGGACTCGGCGCTGGTCGCCCTGGGCTGGCCGCGGGACGAGCGTCCTTTCCGGCCCCACCTGACGCTGGCCCGGTCCGACGGCGTGCGAGCCGGGCCACGCCTGGCCCGCCGGCTCATGGCGGCGGCCGAGGGATTCTCCGTCACCTGGCGCGCGGAGCGGCTCGTCCTGTTCGAAAGCCTGACCGGTGGCGGCCGGGCTCGTTACGTGTCCCTCGCCGAAGCCCGGCTGGGCGGCTGAGAGCGGCGTCCGGTCAACGAGACGGCCCCGGCCCATCCCCGGTGGTACCATCCGGCCATACCAGGCAGCGCGCCTGCAGACCGGACCCATGGGAGAGCCCGGAGAGCCGTGACGACCGCCCAGCGTGCGCGCCTCGTCCTCGCCCTGGGCGTCATGAATCTCGTCCTCGCGGTTGCCGCGGTCGCGGTTGGGGGACTCGGCGTCCAGACACCTGGTCCCCGTGTGGGCGGATCCGGGGTGGCGATCGCACCCAGCCCTGCACCCGTTCAGTCGGCGTCCGGGTCGACCTCTCCTGGCTCGAGCCCAGAGACGCCGCCGGCGGCGTCCCCTCCCTCGTCGGTCGAACCACCCGCCAGTCTGGAGCCCGGAGCGCCGTCGCCGTCGGCCGGGTCGACTCCGGGCGCCACCCCATCCGCATCACCGCCCGCATTCGGGCCCTCGGCTCCGAGCGGCCCGCCGGCGGTCGGGCCCACGCCCGCGCCGGCCATTCCCGGCGCTGCACCCACGCCACGACCCACGACGCGCCCCACGCCACGACCCACGACGCGCCCGATGCCGGCACCCACCGCCCAGCCCGCGATCAGCCGCCCGCGGCCTCCATGTCCGGGGACCGCCACGGAGCCGCCCGGCCACGCCAAGGTCGCCAATCCGGGACGGCCGTGCGGCGCGCACCCGCCGCGACGGCACCGTCCGGCCGATGCCGGCAGGGCCGGCGCATCGAGCGGCTGGGCCTGGCTGATCGTGTTCGCTCTGCCGGTCGCCGGCGGGGGCGCGGCCGCCGGCGGGGGCGCGGCTGTCGGCTTGCTGCTCGTCCCGGCCCGGGCCCGCCGTCCGAGGTCTAGCGGAGTGCCGACAAGGCCTCGCTGAGAGATCGAAAAAGGGAGGCGGGCCAGCCTCGGGGGGGAGCGAGACGGCCCGCCTATCAACAACCACCTGCCCGAGTGGTCGCCTGGTCGCCCGGAGGCGAACGACGCGATGATTGAACGCCGCCGCCGCCGGGCGCATCATCCATAGAACGTAATTTTCGCCGGACCGGTGCCGCCGGGCACCCTCCAGGCGAGGGATGGCCGCACGCTCGACGCCGCCGACGCTAGGATGCGTGCGTGCCTCGCCTCGCGTGCTGGTCCTGCGGCCGTCAGATCTATGCCGTCTCGCCGCTCAGTTCACTCTTTGCCGAGGAGCGGCGCTGCCCGCGCTGCGGGGCATTCCTGAACCCCGAACGACGGGAGCCCGAGCGGCGGGAGCGAAACCGTCGCCAGAACCCGCCCGACGATCCGGGACCCCCCGGTAGCGTCGAACGCCGGAAGGGAGAACGGCGCACGTCGCGCCGACGCAAGCCGACGGATGGAACCGGACGTCAGGTGGGTCGATAGCCGAGTAATTCAATGCGCCGCAGAGCAAGTGCGAAGGCGACGGCCTCCAGCTTGGAATGGACCCGAAGCTTGCCCATGATGTTCTGGACGTGGGTCCGGAGCGTGTTCGGGGCAATGAACAGACGCTCACAGATCTCCGGGGTCGACAGCCCGTCCGTCAGTGCCCGGAGGACCTCCAGCTCGCGAGCGGTCAGCGGCTCCACCTGTCGCCGCTCGGTGCCGCGGTCGCGCGCCTCGGCGACCCGCTGGGCGATGCCCAGGATGACCGACCGCGGGAGGAGCGTCTCGCCGGCGTGCGCGGAGCGAACCGCGTTCACCACCTCGTCGACCGCCCGATCCTTGGTCAGATAGCCGTCCGCGCCCGCCTGGATCGACTCCAGAATCGTCTCGTCATCGTTCAGGGCGGTGAGCATGACGACGCGTGCAGCGGGCCAGCGCGCCTTGATCGCGCGGGTCGCCTCCGCGCCGGTGCCGTCCGGCAGCCGGTAGTCCATGAGCACGACGTCCAGCCGTTCTCGGGCGAGCGCTTTCGCCTCGCCGACCGATCCGGCCACGCCCACGACCTGGATGTCTGCCTCGTGAGCCATCATCTTGGCCAGGGCGCCTGTCAGCAGCTGGTGATCGTCGACGAGCAGGACGCGGATCGGCTTCGGGTCGGCCTGGCGCACCATCGAGCGATCCTTCCCCCTGTGGGCGGGCCTGCCGCGTGGAACGCCGCACTGCCCAATCCGGACCGTGATCGGCCGATTGTATATCCGCCCGATCTCTCCCGGACGGCGGCGGCGATAATCGGCCGATGCGGATCGCCCTCCTGGGAGCCGGCCTCATCGGCGGCTCCATTGCACGCGCCCTGCGGGCCGGGCCGGGTCCGGCCGCCGGCGGACCGTCCCTGACGGTCGTCGCCTGGACTCCCAGCGGCGCGGGTCCCCGGGCCGCCGTCCAGGCGGGCGTCGTGGATGAGGTCGCGCGCGACCCGGCGGACGCTGTCGGCGGGGCGGAGCTGATCGTCCTGGCCGGTCCGCCGCTGGCATGCCTTGACCTCATCGACGAGCTGGCGGGTCCCCTCCGCCACGCCCTCGACGTCAGCGCGCTGGTTACCGACGTGGCCTCCACCAAGGCGCGGATCGTCGAGCGGGCGGCCGGCGTGGGATTGCCGTTCGTCGGCGGCCACCCGATGGCCGGCCTGGAGACGTCGGGCTTCGGCGCCGCACGCGCAGACCTGTTCGCAGGCCGGCCCTGGATCGTCGTGCCCGGGCCGTCGTCGCCCTCCGGCGGCGTCGAACGCGTCGTGGCGCTCGCCCTCGCCTGTGGCGCACGACCGATGACGATGTCGGCTGCCGATCACGACGCGGCGGTGGCCGGGATCAGCCACCTGCCCCTCGTCGTCGCCGCTGCGCTCGTGGAGGCGGTCGCCGGCAGGGCAGGGGAGCCGGCGCTCCCTGGCTGGCCCGTCGCGGCGGCGCTGGCCGCCGGCGGCTGGGAGTCGATGACGCGCCTGGCACGCGGGGACGTGGCCATGGCCGCCGGCATCGCTGCCACGAACGGACCCGCGATCGCGGCGCGCCTGCGCGAGCTCCGGGAGGCGCTCGATCGCTGGCTGGAGGTGCTGGATCGAGCGGATCCCGAGGCGGATCGGCTGGCCGGCTGGTTCGCCGCCGCTCGGAACCGGCTCGAGGCGGACGTGCCGGACGGCGGCAGATGAGCGTGCCCGACGGCAGCCGGCCACCCGAGCGTGTCCTCGTGGTGCCCCGGGCGGTGGCCGTCCCGGAGCCGTGGCGGGGCATGCTGACCGACCGAGGCACGTTGACAGCGACGATGGCGGCAATCGCCGCGCACGGTCGCTTCGCGCCCCGCGCCGAGATGGAGGACGACCCGACATTCAAGCAGGTGATCCCGTACCTCGTCCTGCGTGACGGCGAGCGCTGGTTCCTCATGCGCCGGACGCGGGCCGGCGGGGACGTCCGGCTCCACGACCGCTGGTCGATCGGGATCGGGGGACACCTCAACCCGGGCGATCGCGACCTTGCGGGAGGACTCAACCGGGAATGGGCCGAGGAGCTCGTGGCCGAGTTCGTTCCGCCCTTCCGGCCGGTGGGGCTCCTGAACGACGACGAGACCGCCGTCGGGGCGGTCCATCTGGGGGTCGTCTACGTGGCGGATGCGGCCGGCCGGCCGGTTGCCATCCGGGAGACAGACAAGCTCAGCGGGTCGTTCGCGACGACGCCCGAGGTGGCTGCCGTCCGCGACCGCATGGAGAGCTGGAGCGACCTTGCCTTCGAGGCGCTGGCCGAGCTGTCCCTGGCCGAGGCGCCGGTGACCGGGCGTCGTTCGGCGGGTTCGGGGGAGGATCGGGTGGTACCTCTATAATCGGCCGGCCGGGCTCACCGGCACGGACAACCGAGTTCGGGGAGCTGATGCCGGCCAAGATCCTCGTCGTCGATGACGATCCAAACGTCCAGCGCCTGCTGACGTACACGCTCAAGCAGGAAGGCTACGAGGTCATCGTGGCCGGCGATGGCGCCGAGGGCTTCCGGTTGTGGGGCACCGAGACCCCGGCCCTCATGCTCCTCGACGTGATGCTGCCCAAGCTCGACGGCTATCAGGTCGCGGCCAAGATCCGGACGGAGGAGGGCACGACCGCCCACGTCCCGATCATCATGCTCACCGCCGAGCGCGAGGTGGAGCAGAAGGTGCGCGGCCTGCGCGCCGGCGCGGACGACTACCTGATCAAGCCCTTTCATCCTGCCGAGCTGCTCGCCCGGATCAAGAGCCTGCTCGCCCGCTTCGCCCCGGCCGAGACCCTGGTGGGCCGGCCCCCGCTCGGCCGGATCCTCGTCTTCTACGGGGCGAAGGGCGGCGTCGGCACCACGACCATCGCGATCAACACCGCGATCGCCCTCCATCGCGAGCTCGGACGGAAGGCGGCCCTCGTCGACGGCAACCTCCAGTTCGGCGACCACCGCGTCTTCCTGGACCTGGGCCTGGACCGCAAGAGCATCGTGGACGTGGTGACCGCGCCGTCGATCGACGTCGACCTCATCAAGCAGGTCCTCGTCAAGCACGACGCCGGCATCGACCTGCTCCTGGCGCCGCCCTCGCCGGAGACCGCCGAGCTCGTGACCCAGGACCACATGCCGGTGGTCCTGGACCAGCTCCGGACGCTGTACGACTACATCCTCGTCGACATCGACAAGAAGCTCGACGAGATCAACCTGCGGATCCTCGACGCGGCCGACACGATCTTCGTCGTCATGACGGCGGATCTTTCGTGCCTCAAGAATGTCCGCCTCGTGCTGGAGACGATCGCCAACCTGGGCTACGAGCAGGACAAGGTCCGGCTGGTCCTCAATCGATCCAACGCCTTCACCGGGATCAGCGTCAGGAACGCCGAAGGCGCCCTCAAGCGCACGATCGATCACCAGGTGGTCAACGAGTATCGCGGCGCCATCAGCGCGCTCAACAGCGGCGCGCCGTTCATGTTCACCAAGGCCGATTCGCTGCTCGGCCGGTCCTTGCTCGACTTCGCCCGGACCGTCGACAAGCTGCCGGCCCGCCGGGCCGGTCGCCTGGCGCCGGCGACCGCTGATCGGACGCCGGCCCAAGCCCCGACGCGGAGATAGGCCGCGTAACCGTCCTCCGGTAAGTCGCAGGTGAGCCGCCGCGCCTAGCCTGCGGAGGTGCTTGCCAGCGTCCTGTCGGCCACCCTCCACGGGCTCGAGGGCCGCGTCATCCGCGTCGAGGTGGACGTCGCCCCGGGCTTGCCCGGGTTCTCCATCGTGGGCCTGGCCGACACCGCGCTCCAGGAGGCACGGGAGCGGGTCCGCGGCGCGATCCGCAACAGCGGCTTCGCCTACCCACCCCGCCGGATCACGGTCAACCTCGCCCCGGCGGACTTGCGCAAGGCCGGCGCGTCGCTGGACCTGGGTATCGCGGCCGCGATCCTCCTGGGGTCGGAGCAGGTCCGGGCCACCGGCCGCTGGGCGCTCGTCGGGGAGCTGTCACTGGGCGGCGAGGTCCGGCCCGTGCCGGGACTCCTGCCGATGGTCGCCGCACTCTGCCGCCGTGGCGTCCGTCGGGTCGTCGTGCCCGTCGAGGCCCAGACCGAGGCACGGCTCGTGGCCGGCCTGGAGATCGTCGGGGTCGCGTCGCTCGGCGAGGCGATGCTCAGCATCCGGACTGCCCACTCGAGCCGGCGGCTGCCATCAGCCGCGGTCCGGGTGGAGCTCGCGGCCCCGAGCGAGACTTGGGGCGGTGCGTCGCCCGAAGATCGGGGAGCCACCGCGGCGCCACGTGCAGCGTCGCCGGCGCTGGCTCCCGACCTGTCGGACGTTCGCGGCCAGCTCGAGGCCAGGCGCGCGCTGGAGGTCGCCCTCGCGGGC
>WNGB01015494.1_pt1 | contig 10081 bp, 12 predicted proteins | sample 5400681 | NCBI WGS metagenome assembly WNGB01 (sample SAMN13153367, study PRJNA577476) | soil metagenome | isolation source: 115 cm soil or saprolite under grassland replicate 2 | place: USA:California | collected 2016-06-15
TGACACTCTGTAACGCACAGTATAGAACACGAGACCGGCGCTGATATGGCACCGGTCTTCATTATGACAAATGGCCCAGTATGTCACGAATCTGTACTGGGCAAGCACCTTTTGCACACATTCCACGAGCTTAGAAGAGCCAGATCCGGCGCGCAAATTCATTCGGCGACAGACCAGGGATGCCGATCCCCTGGTGCGGTCGGTCGTTGTACATCGCGCAGAATTGATCCAGCAAGTCTTCCAGCTCATCGTCGGATTGCCAGGCAAACTGCAGCAGCCACTCCTTCAGCGTGCGCACACAGCGTTCGGCAATGCCATTCGTCTCGGGGCGATGGCGCGCAATCGGCACGTGGATGAAGCCGGCGTCTTGAGCAAACTGGGCGAAGGCGTGAGCTGTAAAGTGCGTGCCTCGATCGGATATTACAAATTGCACACTGGAGGGTAGCACCGTATGTAACTGGGCGACCACCTGGTCCGCCGTGACATGCGGACCGCTCATAAACAGCGGCATCCCATAGCACTGGCGGGTGCAGTTATCGGTCACCATCAGGACGGCGCGCCAGTCGGTGACGATCGGCATGTCGGCCAGCGCCTGGCGCAGGCGCAGGCGTTCCTGCCGCCAAACGGCGTCTTCGTGCTGACGCTGGGCCAGGGTTGCCTGACGCTGCTGCTTGAGCTGGCACCACTCCAGCTCGCGGACTCGATACGCGGCGTAGTCGCGAATGAGGGCCAGGCGCGTCTCGTAGACTGTTTGCTCACGCTGGGTCTGGATAACACGCCACGCAGCATCTTGGTGCCGACGTTGTTCCCGTATCGTCCGGCGGCTATTCTGCAACGCGCTGGCCTCCAAGCGGAGCTGCCGCAGACGTTCGCGTGTACCGGCAGCCTCGTCGTTGGCTGGCGGAGCATCCTGACGCTGGTCGCGGGCGATCGAGGCTGTCACAAAGGCTTGCATTGCTGCAGCATAGGGTTGATCCCTTTCTGCAAACACCTGACCTGGCCAGGAGCGGGCGACGGACGGCTCGCGTGGTCGCTCCACCACCAGGCGGCCAGAGGAGCCACTGACCGCTGGAAGTTTCTGATCAGGAGTATGGATCGCGGGCACGAAGCACAGGTCGACGTTTACGGTTTGGCCCGGTTCTTCGGCGGTTCGACTGACGGTCGTGAAGCCCCTTTTTTCTCCAGGGCCACAGGGGCGGACCAGAGAGAGGCGCTGCGCAGGATGCGTTTGACCGTGTTGGGACTGACACGTGGTTGCCACTGGTGGGCTTTGGCTAGTTCGTGGGCAATGCGCTGTTTGCCCCAATCCGGCTGCGCTTGCCGCATAGCAATGACCTGCTGTTCGAGTGACGGATCGATGCGATGCGGCTGTTTGGGGGCGGCACTGGCGAAGTGCTCGAGAGCAGGATAGCCGCCAGCATCGAAACGTGGTTTCCAGTAATAGAAGGTGCGACGGCCGACATGGGCGGTGCGACATGCCAGAGTGACGTTGCCACTCGCCTGCCAGGTTTCGAAGAGGAGCCGGCGTTGCGGGGCCGTCGTTAGCGGAAAATGAATGCGTTTGGTCATGGTGTAAGATCATAGCATGATCTCGTGACCTGTGCAAAGGGTGCTTGCCCACTACAAGTATGTCACGAATCGTTGTCATGTACCAAGTAGCGGCGGCAGAGCCTTGCGATCTCTTGCGCCAGCGCCGCCTCAGTGTCGATCATCGCCGTCCCCGCCGCGTCGGACGCTGCGTTGAGCGATGACGGCAGTGGGCGTCGCTCAGGCCGTCGATCAGTTCCTCAAACTCACTGGGCGCAATGCGGCGCAGCGGCTCACGCTGCGGGTAGACCTTCAGCGCGTCGGCGGGCGCACGCGCCAGCGGCCCGGAACGAATGATCCACGTCGGCAGCCGATGTTGGTGTGTGACCTCGAACATCATACGCGCGTAGTCTTCGAGCGTCAGGCCCGCATCTTCGGCGAAAATCAGGAAGGCGATTGGTCCACCACAATGCGTACAGGGGCAGATCCGCGTGGCGATCTGGCGCGGAACATCGTGCGATACCTTCCCTGGCGTCAGTAGCCCCTCGACCTGGGCACGGGCTTGCACCAGGTCGCTCCCCGCACTACTCAAAGCCCGTTCCAACGTCTCGATGATCGGCTGCAGTGCTGCCTGGCGCTTGTTGGTCGCCGGATCATCCGGGTGGCCGGCGACATGCCCTTCAATGAACAGGTGGTTTTCTCCCAGCGCCGATACCACGACGCGACCAAGCAGCCCTAGCTCGGTCTGGCGCAGGTGAATCACGAACCCGCCGTCGGTGATCGTAGCCTGCGCGATGATGTCGGATGGCGTTGCCCGATCGGTGCGCGGCGTCACTCGTTGCCGCGCATACGTCTGCCCGCGCATCCCATCGCGCGCCCTGTAGAGCAGTTTGGCCTTGTGTTCTGGTAGGAGCAAGGCGATCACCGCCTCGTGCGTCACATCGTAGACCTGCCGCACCATCGCCAGCAACTCGTGGGCATCATCGGGAAGGCCCGGCACGGCCTGGGACATGTCCGCGAACGGTACATACCAAAACTGGCTCCCGTCCTGGCTGACCACCACGACCCCCTGCCCGTGCCCGCGCCCGGCCAGGCCCTGAGCGGCAGCGCTCGCGCTGTCGAGAACGATCTGCAATTCCAGCAGCCGCTGGGCTTCCGTCCGTGGCCCGCGCAGGATGGCCTGTTGGGCAAGCGGTAGTTGCAGTGCGAACACATCGCCCTGGGCGCGCACGAGATTGGTGATGTCGAGGCCGGGAACAGCAGACATGCCTTTACCTTCTCCTGTACATCCTCTATTTCGGTACGAGATCGGAAGCGCGGGACGGCATTGCATCCCAACCTGGTTGTGCTCAATTCTGGGGCGGTGACTCGTCCTCGCGCGCACGCAGGAAAAACAGGACTTCCTCAATCGCGCCCGGTTCGTGAACCAGCTCGGTGATGAGTGCCGCCAGCTTCGCATCGTCGAGCAACAAGGTTGCCGGAGGGACCCCAAGCGCAGTCGCAATGGCGATTAAGTGTTCGACGGTCAGCCGCCGCCGCCCGGTTTCGTAGTTGACCAGCGTGTCGCGCGGCCAGCGCAACCGTTCGGCCAGGCCAGCGGCGCTGAGGCCGTGGGCCTGCCGCGTCATCGCGATCCGCCGCCCAACCTGGCGACTGATCTGATAATACTCCGCCATGTTAATCCCCCAGGTCCAGCCCGCGCTGTTCCGCTAGGTTCAGGGGTGATCCGGTGATTTTTGTATATTGGCGTTCGATGTACTGCACGCAGTCGTCGTACTCCGTCGCCCCTAGCAGTTCATACTTAGCCAACTTGTAGCGAGCTTTCAAGGCGGCCCAGCATGAGCTAATCGCCTCGTTGTATGTCCGTTGTTCGTGCTGTGCCCGCGCGCCAGCCCATGCGTGGACGAGTTGATAGATATAGCCACGCTGCTCGCGGGTAATTGTGCCGCCGATTCGCTCCTCCAGCGCCTTTACCCGTGCAGTGAGCTGGCGCAGCTCGCGCTGGCTCGCGTCGCTGTCCTGGCGCATGGCCTGCTCCAGTGCCCGCTGTTGATCGGCGAGGTGGGTGAGCGCATCGTCAAACCGTTCGAGGTCGTGCAGGTCTTCAATCTGACGGCTCTCTCCTTCCGGCAGGCCCGCCGCCCGCGCAAAGGCGTCGTAGACTTCGCGGATGATGCGGCGGCGCAAATAGCCGATCTGCTCTTTGGCATCCTCTGCTGCTCTAAGACGGCTGACGCTGCCGATCCAGATCGGGACGTGCTCCAGGAGCAGAAAATCTTGATCTTGCACACCACCGGTGGTTACGGCACGGAAGCGCCGCAGACCGTCGGCGAGGTCAGGATCGTTCCGAATCCGTCGTGCCTGGGCCGCCGTGCGGATACCAAGCAGATCGCAGAGGTCGCCGAGCGAAACATAAATACTGCCGTCTGCCGCACGAACCGTGAGACAGGGATGGCCGAAAAAGGAAACCACCAGGCGCTCGACCGGCTCAGACATAGTGCCCTCACTTGTGTTCAAATTGGACACAATCATCATAGCATGGGTCAAGGATGCTGTCAATATGGACACAAGGATCATCCATATATGTGATCCTTGCTGCCAAATTGAACACAAGGATCATCCATATGAATGACCCTTGCTGTCAATATGGACACAAGATCAACACGACAATCTTTACGCCCAAAATGAACACAAGGCCCATCCATATGGAATGGATGGACCCTGCTGCCAGAGTCGACACAAGAATTGCGTTTCATTTTGTGACGAAAGCAGTTTTCTTGCGCTATCTCACTGAACGTACTTCGCACGGTAGGCAGTAACATAGGCATCATCTTGGCAGATGCATAGCCCAGCAGCATGCTTTGCAACGGGATAGGAGAGATATGCTGTCAGCGGCCCAAGCAGATTGATGCGTGTTGTTGTCGTCGGCAGGGTATTGTCAACTTAATCTTCGTGGCGAACACATGTACAGATAAAATGGGAGGAAAACCGCCGGTGCCGGCTGATCGCTCAATCAGCACCGCGGCTTATGCAGTCGGCTGCACTCCCGTTATCGTGTTCCAGATCGCGAACCGCTCCTGTCTGATGGTTCGATACTCGTGTGCCGAGAGGCGATGGCGGCGGGGACAAAAATGGTCTCGAATGGGTCCCTGTGCAGCAAGAAATCGTTGGGCATGACCAGGAGATTTGAACTTCCGCATCGTTTGCTCACGCTGGCGGGTTGGTTGATGCGAATTCTCCGCTCGATTGTTCAGGCGTTTGTGCTGGCGATGTTCCACACTCGGGAGTACTTCCTTTTTGGCTGCCGCATAGCTGCCGAGCTTATCGGTGATCAGCACACGCGGGACGTACTGACAGCCCTTCAGCAGCTTGCGAAAGAACTTCTTGGCGGCGCCTTTGTTCCGCCGGCTCTGAACCAGGATATCGAGCACAGTCCCGTGCTGATCAACTGCCCGCCACAGATAGTGCAGTTTGCCGTTAATTGTAAGAAATACCTCATCGAGGTGCCATTTGTCGCCGGTCTGCGCACGTCGTCGACGCAGTTGGTTCGCATACTGCTGACCGAACTTTCGACAGCACTGGCGGATTGTTTCGTAGGTCAGCACGATACCACGTGCGGCCATGAGCTCTTCCAGATCACGATAACTGAGCGAGAATCGAAAGTACAGCCACACAGCATGGCTGATAATCTCGATCGGAAAGCGATGGCGCTTAAAGGAGCGGGGAGGCAGTGTGTTCATGCGCCGATAATACCACAGCTCCAGGAACCTGAGCCGGCTGTCTGGTTAACCTGACAATACCTTCTCAAGGAGGTGGATCTGCGCGTCACCTTCAGTGAGCGCTTCAAAAGCGTCGCTTCGCGCGAAACCCTCGGGCGGGCGACGGTCCAAAAACGCTTGCTGCTCTGCCTCTACGGTTTGGGCACCAATATGGGGCTCAAACGCGTTGCCGCCGGCGATGACGAGCTGACCTACAGCGATCTGCGCTACATTCGCCGGCGTTTCTTGCATCGGGATGGACTACGCGCTGCCATTATTGATGTCGTCAACGCCATCCTAGCGGCGCGCAAGCCAGAGATTTGGGGCGAGGCCACGACGACCTGTGCCTCGGACTCCAAAAAGCTTGGCGCGTGGGACGGGAACTTGATGACCGAATGGCACGTGCGGTATCGCGGGCCAGGGGTGATGATTTACTGGCACGTGGATCGCAAGTCGACCTGCATTCACTCGCAGCTCAAGACCTGCTCGTCCTCCGAAGTTGCCGCGATGATCACCGGCGTCTTGCAGCACTGCACCACTATGCAGATCGACAAACAGGCGGTTGACTCACACGGCCAGTCGGAGGTTGCCTTCGCCTTTACGCATCTCCTGGGCTTTCGGCTCCTGCCGCGTCTCAAGGATATCTACCGCCAGAAGCTGTATCTGGCCGACGCTGGAACGGCCGATCAGTATCCGCGGCTCAAGCCCGTCTTGGCCTTTCGTTCGATCAACTGGGACCTGATTCGGCAACACTACGACGAGATGATCAAATTCGCGACAGCGCTGCGGCTCAACCTGGCGGACCCCGAGTCGATCTTGCGGCGCTTGAGTAGGCAGAATATCACCCACCCAACGTACCAGGCGCTTGCAGAGCTTGGGAAGGCCCTCAAGACCATCTTCCTCTGCGAGTACCTTCATTCCGAAAGCCTGCGCCGCGAGATTCACGAAGCCCTGCAGGTGATTGAGAACTGGAATAGCGCCAACGGCTTTATCTTCTATGGCAAGGGCGGCGAGTTGGCCACGAATCGCTTTGAGGATCAGGAGATCGCCATGCTCGCGCTGCAACTGCTCCAGAACAGCCTGGTGCTCATGAACACGCTCATGCTCCAGAAAGTCTTGGAAGAGCCGAGTTGGCTGCAGCGGATGACGCCGGACGACTGGCGCGGGCTGAGCCCCTTGATCTATCATCATATCAATCCGTATGGCCTCTTCCAACTGGATATGACGACCCGGATTAACCTAGACACAGCAGCGTAGAAGGACACCAACGATGACCACGACACCACGAACACCAGCCAAGAAGAAAGCGCGTGAGCTGGCCAAGGAGCTGCGCCACGAGCATCCTGACTATGCCTACCTCAAAGAGGTCTTTCGCCAGCTGCGGGCCGAGCTCGAGATCTGCGTGCCTGGGCCCAGCCGCCGATTGCCTCGCGTGCCGACAGATGCCGAGATCCGCCGCTACTACGAGGTCGTGTGGCAAACCAGAAAGATGGCGGATCTGGTCTTGATTAAACTGCTGCGCTACACGGGCGTGCGTGTCAGCGAGCTGATTATGATCAAGCTGGCTGACGTCGACGTGGACCGCTGCCAAATCCGGATTACGGCGGGGAAAGGCAAGAAAGATCGGGTCGTGCCCTTTCCCTCGACCTTTAAAGAGGCCCTGGCACTCCACATGGCGGCCATGAAGAGCAAAGGAGCCAGCTACCTGTTTGAGTCGTCGTGGAAACGCCGCTATAGCGATCGCGGGGTGCGGAAGCTGTTGGCGCGCTACGCGGCGGCGGCCGGGCTGGATCAGACGATCTCGCCACACATGCTGCGGCATTATCTGCTGACCTGGCTGAAAAAGCAAGGCGTTGATGATGCCCTGATCCAACCGTATTCTGGGCATGCCAGTCGGCAATCGCTGGAAATCTATTCACGGCTGGCGATCGAAGAGGCCCAGGAGGAATACAACACGGTCATGCAGAAGTTTCCTGTATGAGTAGTGGCGAGGTGGGGAGCACCCTCGACGCTGAGGATGCTACTTTGCGTTTCACGGAAGCTTCCCTAACACTGGGCCTACCATGTATCGGATCTTGGCGGCGGCGGACGAAGTGCGCGAGCGGCGCGATCAGCTGCGATGCCCGACCTACACCAAGCCGGAGTTGCTCGCCACACGGCCCACAGAGCTGTGGAGCTGGGACATTACCAAGCTCAAAGGCCCAACCACATGGACCTACTACTATCTGTATGTCATTCTGGACGTGTTCAGCCGCTATGTGGTCGGCTGGATGATCAGCGAGCGCGAGTCGGCTGATCTGGCCGAGACATTCATCGCCGAAACGTGTGCCAAAGAAGGGATTTGCCGCGACCAGCTCACGCTGCACGCCGATCGGGGCAGTGCGATGACGTCCAAGAGTGTCGCGCAACTGCTGGCCGACTTGGGCGTAACCGGGTGCCCTCTGGGCGTCCCATTCGCGGCCGCAGGTCTCGAACGACAATCCGTATTCGGAGGCACAGGTGGGGACGCTGAAATATCGGCCCAACTTTCCGGCCCAATTCGGCAGCCTGGCAGATGCTCGCGCATGGGCGCGAGCATTCTTTCAGTGGTACAACCATGAGCATCATCACAGTGGAATCGGATTGCTCACGCCGGCAACCGTTCATTATGGCCAGGCGGCAGAGACGATTGCAGCACGGCAACAGGTATTGTTGACGGCATACCAGGTCCATCCTGAGCGCTTCGTGCGCGGGATGCCCAGACCGCCAGCCCTGCCGAGCGCGGTCTGGATCAACCCACCAACCGCTTCGGAGCTAGGAGCCGAGCAGCGTTCCGTGGTGCGCGAACAAGTGCAATTAAGCCTGGCCGATGCGAGCCAGCCGATCTGCCTTAAATTCAGACCCGAGTTGTCTCAAACTGCTTGACACATTCCGTAGCCCGTGCCAAAAGCCATCGAATTCCAAGATCGGGCGCCAGGGCGTTCTTGACCGGCGCTAGATACCCATCCGGTTGAGGGTATCGATCACCTGCGCTATTGCCGCTGCGAGCGTCGGATGCAGCACCTCGAAGCGATCCATGGCGGTACCGAGCTGTTCCCGAAACGACGGATGCGGCGCCACGGTCGGCGAGGTAGTCGTTTGGGTGAGCAGCTCGGTGGTCACGTGACGCACCTCCTCCAGCAATGGGTCGGTGGCTTCCGGCGGAGGAACGCGGTCAAGCTCGGTCTGCAAGTGCTCGAGCGGCGTGCGGAGTGGATGCTGGTTCATACATGTATCACCTTTCGTGGCGCTGGGGGTGCTCCGCTTGAGATAACGGCGATACTGCTAGCGTTTCTGGCTTTGGGTGACCAGGAATACCGTCAGCGTAACCAGCAGGCTTGTGACGAGCAGCCAGAAAAGTAGCAGAAAGAACATGCCGTTCATTCCACTCCCCATCATTCCACCCCCCATCATCCTGCCGATCCCGCCCATGCCACGGCCGCTCAAGGCCGCAACAAACAACATCACCAACACAGCTCCAGCCAAGATACCGAAGATCACCGTACTGTTCTTACGCATCAAACTCACCTTCGTTTCCCGATCCTTGGGCGCGCGTGATGAACCAGCGACGCTCACCGCGTTGCAGAACAGCGTGGCGGGAGTCGGTGCAGCGCGATCGGGAGGGCTTCGAATACCTCTGCGACTGCGCTCTGGCCAGCGCCCCAGACCTCAATCTCAGCGACAGCGTTATTCGGCGGCTGCGCAAGCAGCACAGCGGTTGTACGGCACTGCAAAACCACCGCCGTCGCAGCACTACGCTGCGTTCGGGGAGGACCATCAAGCGTGTAGCCATTGGCGATCAGTGCCGCTTTAACGACTGGCAGCAACCCGGCTTTACAGGTATAGCGCATGAACTGTGACACGGCGCGTTCTCCTTTCAATGTCAGCGGATGCGCGCCACACGCACGCCACATGGTGATCAGCGCCCGTCGTCACGCTGCATGTGGCTGTCCATTCCCACGCTGCGCTGATGGCGTCGGCGGCCTGCTGTGTGGTGGAGAGCAGGGCGGGTGGTCCTCCGCCACCGCTCTCCATGGGGCTATCAGTAGTCCATCCCACCCATCCCGCCGCCCGGCATTCCGCCGCCACCCGACGGGCTGGCCTCGGGAATGTCGGTCACCAGCACATCGGTCGTCAGCAGCAGCCCGGCGATCGACACCGCGTTCTGCACTGCCGAGCGCGTCACCTTCACCGGGTCGACCACCCCCTGCTCCAGCATGCTGCCGAACTCGCCGGTCAGCACATTGTAGCCATAGGTCGTGTCCCCGCGCTCCTTCTGCGCCCGCCGCACCGTGTCGATGATCACCGCGCCATCCTCGCCGGAGTTGCGGGCCAGGATGCGCATCGGCTCCTCCAGCGCCCGCTTGAGGATCTGCACCCCAAACCGCTCGTCGTCGTTGTTGGTCTGCACCTGGTCTAGCGCGCTCAGTGCGTTGAGCAGTGCGACGCCGCCGCCCGGCACGATGCCCTCCTCGACGGCCGAGCGGGCGGTCGAGAGCGCATCCTCGACCCGGTGCTTCTTCTCCTTCAGCTCCGGCTCGGTCGCGGCGCCGACTTTCAGCACTGCCACGCCACCGGCCAGCTTGGCCAGCCGCTCCTGCAGCTTCTCGCGGTCGAAGTCCGACGTGGTCGTCTCGATCTGCGCGCGGATCTGCGCGATCCGAGCCTTGATCGCCTGCGCGTCGCCACGGCCCTCGATGAAGGTGGTGGTGTCCTTGTCGGACAGTACGCGGCGGGCACGGCCCAGATCCTCGACGGTCGCGCTGTCCAGCTTGCGG
>WNGB01017771.1_pt1 | contig 10081 bp, 3 predicted proteins | sample 5400681 | NCBI WGS metagenome assembly WNGB01 (sample SAMN13153367, study PRJNA577476) | soil metagenome | isolation source: 115 cm soil or saprolite under grassland replicate 2 | place: USA:California | collected 2016-06-15
AGAAGAGTGCGAATCGGGATCGTCGCCGCGGCGCTGACCTCGGCCGTTCTGGTTGCGAGCGCCGCCGAGGTCGCGGCACAGGCGACGGATGTTCTGACGATCGGGACGGTGAGTGTCTCGTCGGGCACAGGCCAGGTCGCGGTGCCGATCTTCATCCAGGACAACACCGGCACGCCGATCGGCCGCGACAAGGGCGCGGGGCTGCGGATCAGCGGCTTCGCGATGCAAGTCGTCTACGGACCTAACTCCTGCATCGATACCCCTGCCGATGCCTCAGCGATCAACCTCACAGGCGGTATCCTCGCGGGCCGGTTCGCTGAAATCAACAGTCATCCCAAAGTGGCCAACACCTTCCAGTCGTGGATCTACTCCTCCTCCGAAGCCAACGGACTCCTCCCGTTCACGAACGCCCCTGCCCCCGGTGATCGGATCGGAGCGATGGTGTTCAACCTGACCGGCTGTCTGTCCGGCACGATCAACCTCCTCATCACCACGACGGGGCCCCCCGAAGCAGTACTCAGCTCCGACAGCAGCGTGACCGAGACGCTCAGCAACGGTGGTCTCTCGGTCATAAACGGCGCGATCAACATCGCGCCTCTCACAACCACACCGACGACCAACACCCCCACCAACACGCCGACACCCACCCCGTCAATAACGCCGACGCCGACGAGAACGCCGACCCCGACGAATACGCCTGTCGGCGTGACGCCGCCTGTCATCCTCTCGGTCAACCCTTCGTCCGGCTCAACCCGCGGCGGGACCATAGTGACGATCAGCGGCGACCGCTTCCAGCCGGGCGCCAGGGTCTTCTTCGGCGACACGCCCGCCTCTTTAGTGAACTTCTCGAATGTCCAGGAGCTGGTCGCAGTGACCGACGCGCATGCCGCCGCCGTCGTCCAGGTCACCGTCACGAACCCCGACGGCGGAACCGTCCGTGCCGTCAACGCCTATCGCTACACCCCGCCCGGTCCACGCCTCCGCCCGACACCGCACGTCATCCTCGACCGGCCACCGAATTGACCTGGTCCGGTTGGTCCCCGCGGCTGCCAACCTCGTGTGGAGATCGCGGACATCGCCGCGGCGCCGAGGGGAGACCTGGCCACCCGCTCGAGCCGCGGTCTTGTCAAGCGCAGCCGAATCGACTGAGCTGTTTGTCCGGAGGCTCGCACCTTTTTCTTGCAGATCCCGTTTCGCAGGACATATGATGAGGCTCGGTCCACCTGAATTCGGGACTAAAAGGTGCTGAGGAAGTGTCCAAGCCCACATCTCGTTTCGCGTTAGCTTTCATCGCGTTGGTATCAGCGGCTTTCCTCCCGAATCGTTCTGCTCGATCCGCGCTGAGCCCCCACGGTGCGTTCTCTCCAAGAGTTGAGGCACCTCGAGGAGAACGCGAGCCCGCGGGCGATCTCGGGGCGAACAGAGTCAATCTGACGCACGCTCTCGAGCGCATGCCGCTCTACTTTATCGAGAATCGCGGACAGCTCGATTCCAGGGTGGCCTACTACGTTCAGGGTCGGGACACGACTCTCTACTTCACCCTCGACGGGATGACGATGGCCCTCACGGACCCCAAGACCAGGGAGCGCGCGTCGAAGGGACGTCTGGAGAAGGCTTCGCTCCCTCGGGAGAGCGCCCGACAGCCGAAGTCCATGAGCCGCTGGGCTGTCAAGCTCGACTTCGTTGGAGCCAATCCGCACCCGAAGATCGTGGCGGGAGATCCAACGCCTGCCGTCGTCAGCTACTTCAAAGGGCCGCGGGAGAATTGGAAGGCGGGTCTGGCGACGTACGGCTCGATTCTCTACTCCGATCTCTGGCCGGGAATCGATCTGGTCTTTTCGGGAACGGCCAACCGTCTCAAGTACAGCTTTCTGGTGAAGCCCGGGGCTGACCCGGCCCGGGTCCGGCTTGCGTACAGGGGCGTGAAGGGGGTCCGGTTGAATGAAGCCGGACAGCTTGAGGTCGAGACCCCCGCGGGAGGGTTCGAGGACGATAAGCCGTACGCCTATCAGCAGGTCGAGGGTCGGCGCGTGGGGATCAAGGTCGCCTACGCGCTGGATCGAGCGTCACCCGGCGGGTCACACCGATACGGATTTGCGCTGGCTACCTATGACCGCAGCAAGCCTCTCGTGATCGACCCGGCTGTGCTCGCGTACGCAGGCTATATCGGCGGCAGCGGCAACGACTTAGGCCTCGGCATCGCTGTGGACAGTTCGGGCAGCGCCTATATCACGGGATATACCGGCTCCACTGAGGCCACGTTCCCCGAGACCGCGGGGCCGGACCTGACCTCCAACGGCTTCACTGATGCCTTCGTGGCGAAGGTCAACCCACTCGGCACCGCGCTCGTCTACTGCGGCTACATCGGCGGCAACGACGAGGATCAGGGCAACGGCATCGCGGTGGACAGTTCGGGCAACGCCTATGTCGTTGGTTCCACCGCCTCCACCTTTCAAACGTTCCCCGCGACCGTCGGGCCGGACCTGCACGATAACGGCGGCTCGGATGCCTTCGTGGCGAAGGTCAACGCTGCCGGCACCGCGCTCGTCTACTGCGGCTACATCGGCGGCAGCGACGACGATTTCGGCAACGCCATCGCGGTGGATGGTTCGGGCAACGCCTACGTCACCGGACAGACCTTCTCCACCGAGGCCACGTTCCCCGTGACCGTGGGGCCGGACCTGACTTTAAACAGCCTTCTTTTTTCTGATGCTTTCGTGGCGAAGGTCAACGCTGCCGGCACCGCACTCGTCTACTGCGGCTACATCGGCGGCAGCGACGAGGATCAGGGCAACGGCATCGCGGTGGACAGTTCGGGCAACGCGTATGTCACGGGATATACCTACTCCGCCCAGGCCACGTTCCCCGTGACCGTAGGGCCGGACCTGACCTTCAACTCCAACGGCCTCTCTGATGCCTTCGTGGCGAAGGTCAACGCTGCCGGCACCGCGCTCCTCTACTGCGGCTACATCGGCGGCGGCGACGACGATTTCGGCAACGCCATCGCGCTGGACAGTTCGCGCAACGCCTATGTCACGGGACATACCTTCTCCACCCAGGCAACGTTCCCCGAGACCGTCGGGCCGGACCTGACCTCCAACGGCCTCTCTGATGCCTTCGTGGCGAAGGTCAACGCTGCCGGCACCGCGCTCCTCTACTGCGGCTATATCGGCGGAAGCAACGACGATCAAGGCAACGGCATCGCGGTGGACAGTTCGGGCAACGCTTATGTCACGGGATTCACCGCCTCCACCCAGGCAACATTCCCCGTGACCGTGGGGCCGGACCTGACCTCCAACGGTTTTGATGATGGCTTCGTGGCGAAGGTCAACGCCGCCGGCACCGCGCTCCTCTACTGCGGCTATATCGGCGGCAGCGACGTCGATCAAGGCAACGGCATCGCTGTGGACGGTACGGGCAACGCTTATGTTACGGGAGTCACCGCCTCCACACAGGCCACGTTCCCCGTGACCGTGGGACCGGACCTGACGTACAACGGCGGCGGTGTTGACGCCTTCGTGGTGAAGATCGTGGACTGCAGCACCAAGCCGAAGGGGGATGTGAACGCGAGCGGGGTCGTGGACGTGCAGGACGTCTTCTATCTCATCAACTCTATCTTCGGAGGAGGGCCTCCGCCCCCCTGCGCGGGATCGGGAGACGTCAACGGGGACGGCCTGACGAACTCGTCCGACATCTTCTACCTGATCAACTATATCTTCGCGGGCGGCCCCCCGCCGCATTAGCAACCCGTGAAGGGTGTGAGCCGGTCCCGCGATTTGGCCGGCCCCGGCCCCGTTCGCGATCCCCGGACCAGGCGCCTGCCTGTATGTGGACCGTCCCGGCCGCTTTGAGCGGCCACGGAATGTGGCGGTTATTGATGGAGGCTCCTCCAGAGAAATCGAATCCGTCTATTGACGACCAGATTGTTTCAGTGAGCGAGCGGAATATCTCCAGAAGTTCCCCAGGGGACCGACGGCAGGAAGAGGCCTTCCGCGGAGCGCACATACCAACTGCCGTTCGACGGCCGCCACACGACATTGTCGGCCCGGCTATCGCCCGCCATTTGCGCGGGCAACGGCACGTCCCCGGATGCTCCCCAGGCGACCGACGGTAGTTCGGTCAGGCTGGCGCTGGACTTGACGTACCAGGTCCCCGTCGAGGGACGGAAAATCCCGTAATCCGCCCGCCCATCTCCCGTAAAGTCCGCCGCGACGGGAATGTCCCCGGAGGCGCCCCAGACGATCGCCGCCGTTCCGCCTCCCGAGAATCGGACATACCAGGTCCCGCTCGACGGACGAAACACCGCCATGTCCGTCACCCCGTCCCCGTCGTAGTCACCGGGCGCGGGAATATCCCCGGCCGCCCCCCACTGGACCGAAGGCAGCGACGTTGCCTCCGCCGTTCGCACGTACCACGTCCCGTTGCTCGGACGCCAGACGGCGAAATCCGTCCGGGCGTCCCCCCCGTACTGCCCCGGAACCGCAACGTCGCCCGACGCTCCCCATTGCACCGCAGGTTGACTCACACCCTCGGCGGAACGCACATACCAGGTCCCGTTGGAAGGACGAAAGACCGCGAAGTCGGCGCGAGTGTCACCCGCGTAGTTCCCCGCAACCGGAACGTCGCCGGAGGTCCCCCACTGCACGGCCAGATCACCGCTGCCATTGGACTTCTTGACGTACCAGGTCCCCGTCCCCGGCCGAAAGACCGCTTTGTCCATCAGCCCATCCCCATCGAAATCGCTCGACGCAACCAAGACCGGGCCACTCGAAGGCGTCGGCGTGACCGTCGGTGTGTTGGTCGGCGCGTTCGTCGGTGTCCGGGTCGGCGTGAGTGTCGGCGTGTTGGTCGGCGTGTTGGTTGGTGTGTTGGGCGGGGTAATGGTCGGAGTCCGAGTCGGCGTAGACGTCGGTGTGTTGGTCGGTGTGCTGGTCGGCGTAATAGTCGGCGTCCGAGTCGGCGTGGGTGTCCGCGTGTTGGTCGGGGTAATGGTCGGAGTCCGAGTCGGCGTGGATGTCGGGGTGTTGGTTGGAGTCGCGGTCGGCGGGATCGGAGTCAGCGTCGGCGTCCTCGTCGGCGTGAATGTCGGGGTGTTGGTCGCCGTAGTGGTCGGAGTCCGAGTCGGCGTGGACGTCGGGGTGTTGGTTGGAGTCGCGGTCGGCGGGATCGGAGTCAGCGTCGGCGTCACCGTCGGCGTGAGTGTCGGGGTGTTGGTCGGCGCATTGGTCGGAGTCTGAGTCGGCGTGGACGTCGGGGTGTTGGTCGGCGTCCCGGTCGAAGGGATCGGAGTCAGCGTCGGCGTCACCGTCGGCGTGAGTGTCGGGGCGTTGGTCGGCGCATTGGTCGGAGTCTGAGTCGGCGTGGACGTCGGGGTGTTGGTCGGCGTCCCGGTCGACGGGGTCGGAGTCAGCGTCGGCGTGAGCGTCGGGGTGTTGGTCAAGCTGTTGGTTGGGGTGTTGGTGGGGGTGTTGGTCGGCGTCCCGGTCGGTGGGACTGGAGTCAGCGTCGGCGTCCTCGTCGGCGTGAGTGTCGGTGTGGCGGTCGGGCTATTGGTGGGGGTGTTGGTTGGCGTTCGGGTTGGCGTCGCGGTCGGAGTCAGCGTCCTCGTCGGCGTGAGTGTCGGTGTGGCGGTCGGGCTATTGGTGGGGGTGTTGGTTGGCGTCACGGTCGGCGGGACCGGAGTCGTCGTCCTCGTCGGCGTGAGTGTCGGGGTGTTGGTCGGCGTATTCGTCGGGGTGTTCGTTGGGGTGTTGGTCGGGGTATTCGTTGGGGTATTCGTTGGGGTGTTCGTCGGGGTGTTGGTCGGCGTGACGGTCGGCGTACTGGTCGGGGTTCTCGTCGGGTTCGGAGTGGCCGTCGTGCAGATCCGGCCGATGTTGTTGCCGGCCGCCGCCGGTTCGGTGAACCAGAGCTCCGAATCCGGCCCCGAGGTGATCAAGAAGGGCTGGCTGCCGGGGGTCGGAACGTCGAATTCGTCGATGGCGCCCGCAGTCGTGATCCGGCCGATCCTGTTGCCCGCCTTCTCGGTGAACCAGAGGTTGCCATCCGACCCCGCGGCGATGCCGGCAGGACTGCTGCCATCCGTGGGAATAGGGAATTCCGTAAAGGCGCCGCCGGTCGTGAGCTGCCCGATGTTGTTGCCCGACTGCTCGGTGAACCAGAGGTTGCCGTCGAGTCCCGTGGCGATGCCCAGAGGGCCGCTGCTCCCCGTCGGAACGGTGAATTCCGTGATGACACCGGCGGTCGTGATCCGGCCGATCTGGTTGCCCGCGAACTCCGTGAACCAGAGGGCGCCGTCGGGTCCCACGGTGATCAGGGCAGGCTGGCTGGAGGCCGTTGGCACTACGAATTCCGTGAGGACGCCGGCCGTCGTGATCCGGCCGATCTGGTTGGCGGCACCCTCGGTGAACCAGAGATTGCCATCGGGCCCCGCGACGATGCCCTGAGGCCCGCTGCTCGCCGTCGGAATCGGGTACTCGGTAAAGACGCCCGAAGTGCCAACCCGGCCGATCTGGTTGCCCGCGGACTCCGTGAACCAGAGGGCGCCATCCGGCCCCGCGGCGATGCCCAGGGGATCGCTGCCGGCAGTCGGGACGGTGAATTCGTCGGTGACCACCCCGCCGATGATGATCCGCCCGATCTTGTTGCCGGTCTCTTCGGTGAACCAGAGCGCGCCATCCGGCCCCGAGGTGATTCCGACGGGGGAACTGGCCGCCGTGGGAACCGGAAACTCGTTCGGAGTCGCGGCGCAGGGAAGGGCCGGCGGCGTCGGCGTCGCGGTCGGCGTGAGTGTCGGGGTGTTGGTTGAGGTGTTGGTTGGCGTCGCTGTCGGAGTCACCGTCGCCGTCGGCGTGACTGTCGGGGTGTTGGTCGGGCTACTGGTGGGGGTGCTGGTTGGCGTCCTGGTAGGCGTGTTGCTCGGCGTCCTCGTCGGCGTGACTGTCGGGGTGTTGGTCGGGCTACTGGTGGGGGTGTTGGTTGGCGTCCTGGTAGGCGTGTTGGTCGGCGTCATCGTCGGAGTACGGGTCGCGGTGCCTGTCGGGGTGTTGGTCGGCGTAATCGTCGGAGTGCGGGTCGGCGTGAATGTCCGGGTGATAGTCGGTGTGATGGTCGGTGTGTTTGTGGGAAGCACGACGTTGATCGCGCCGTTTGTGACCGAGAGACCACCATTGCTGACCGTCTCGGTCACGTTATTGTCGGAGCTGAGCGTTGCTTCGGAGCCACCCGTCGTGGTGATGAGGAGGTTGATCGTGCCGGACAGACAGCCGGTCAGGTTGAACACCATCGCTCCGATCCGATCACCGGGGGCAGGGGCGGCCGTGAACGGGATGAGTCCGTTGGCTTCAGAGGAGGAGTAAAACCACGACTGGGAGGTGTTGGCCACTTTGGGATGTGTGTTGATTTCCGCGAACCGGCCCGCGAGGATACCGCCTGTGAGGTTGATCGCTGAGGCATCGGCAGGGGTATCGATGCAGGAGTTAGGTCCGTAGACGACTTGCATCGCGAAGCCGCTGATCCGCAGCCCCACGCCCTTGTCGCGGCCGATCGGCGTGCCGGTGTTGTCCTGGATGAAGATCGGCACCGTGACCTGGCCTGTGCCCGACGTGACGCCCACCGTTCCGATCGTCAGAACATCCGTCGCTTGTGCCGCGACCTCGGCGGCGCTCGCAAACAGAACGGCTGAGGTCAGCGCCGCGGCGACGATCCCGATTCGCACCCTTCTCCCTTCCTTACCGTGCCCGCGGCATACTACAGCAGCACGGAGACGTGGAGGAGCCTCTACAAGAACCATCACATTCCGTGGCCGCTCAGACAGACTGTTTCAGTGAGCGAGCGGAATGTCTCCGGAGGTTCCCCAGGGAACCGACGGCAGGAAGAGGCCTTCCGCTGAGCGCACATACCAATTGCCGTCCGACGGCCGCCACACAACATTGTCCGCCCTGCTATCACCCGCCATCTGCGCGGGCAACGGCACATCCCCGGATGCTCCCCAGGCAACCGACGGAAGCTCGGTCAGGCTGGCGCTGGACTTGACGTACCAGATCCCCGTCGAAGGACGGAAAATCCCGTAATCCGCCCGCCCATCTCCCGTTAAGTCCGCCGCGACCGGAATGTCACCCGAGGCCCCCCACACGATCGCCGCCGTCCCGCCTCCCGAGAATCGCACATACCAGGTCCCGCTCGACGGACGAAACACCGCCATGTCCGTCACTCCGTCCCCGTCGTAGTCACCGGGCACGGGAATGTCGCCGGCCGCCCCCCACTGGACCGAAGGAAGCGATGTTCCCTCCGCCGTTCGCACGTACCACGTCCCGTTGCTCGGACGCCAGACGGCGAAATCCGTCCGCGTGTCCCCGCCGTACTGCCCCGGAACCGCAACGTCGCCCGAAGTTCCCCATTGCACCGGGGGTTGGCTCACCCCCTCGGCAGAACGCACATACCAGATCCCGTTGGAAGGGCGAAAGACCGCGAAGTCGGCGCGAGTGTCACCGGCGTAGTTACCCTCAACCGGAACGTCGCCGGAGGCTCCCCACTGCACGGCCAGATCCCCGCTGCCATTGGACTTCTTGACGAACCAGGTCCCCGTCGCCGGCCGAAAGACAGCTTTGTCCGCCAGGCCATCCCCATCGAAATCGCCTGAGGGAGGCACGATGTTGATCGCGCCGTTTGTGACCGAGAGACCACCGTTGCTGACCGTCTCGCTCACGGCGCTGTCGGATTGGAGCGTTGCGGCGGAGCCACCCGTCGTGGTGATGAGGAGGTTGATCGTGCCGGACGGACAGCCGGTCAGGTTGAACACCATCGCTCCGATACGATCACCGGGGGCAGGGGCGGCCGTGAACGGGATGAGTCCGTTGGCTTCGGCCGAGGAGTAGAGCCACGACTGGGAGGTGTTCGTCACTTTGACACGGCTGTCGATGTCCGCGCTCTGGCTCGCGAGGATGCCGCCTGCGAGGTCGATACGCAGGCTCGCCGAGGCAGGGGTGTCGATGCAGGCGTTCGGTCCGTAGACAACTTGCATCGCGAAGCCGCTGATCCGCAGCCCCGCGCCCTGGTCGCGGCCGATCGGCGTGCCGGTGTTGTCCTGGATGAAGATCGGGACCTCGACCTGGCCTGTGCCCGACGAGACACTCACCGTCCCGATCGTCAGAACATCCGTCGCCTGTGCCGCGACCTCGGCGGCGCTCGCAACCAGAACGGCCGAGGTCAGCGCCGCGGCGACGATCCCGATTCGCACTCTTCTGCGGGGTGCGGAAGCTGAGTGTCGTTGAGAATCATCGTCCTGCACATCCCGGCAGGTCCTCCGAAGCGCGCCCTCGTTCCGTCGCCATGGCGGCTCCCCGACAGGATTCTTCGGCAAATCTCTTGACTCGGAGCGAGGCACCCATCGCAAACGCGGAGAAGCATCGTCTCGCGTCTTCGCCGGGCGGCGCCGGCGACTCGGATCCTCGTCATCGCCAGGCGCGGTCGAGCGAGGAGAACGTCCAAGATCCTGCCGCGCCGGCGCGCCGGGACTCGTGGGAAAGGAAATCGAGAGCGGGACGATGTCTCAGCCTGTTAATCTCGCAACCTGTTAACTCAGGGAGCATTTTGGGATCCCGGCCGCTTGAGACACTAGACTTTAGTCTAGTATCGTACAGGACACCCGAGGTTCGGCCGGTCCCGGATGCCAGACCGTTCTCGGCCTAGACGATTTTTGTAGTTGACACAAGGGTGTTCTGTTCATATTCTCCCGAAAATCAAGGAAGGTGGGATGGTGTTCTGCCAACTTTAAGGAGGGTGGGAATGAGAAAACCAGCCAGAAATCTGCTTTACGTGGTGCTCGGAGTTGTCTGCGCCGCGCTCCTGGTGCAAGGAGTCGGTCTCAAGCTACCAGGGATCATGAGGGCTCTGACGGCAGTCTCGGGCGCGACAGTCTCATCCCCATCGTCGGTTGAGACCCAGGCCGCGTCTGCGGGCGCCGCGGTGTCCTCCGCTAACGCCAGCGAGAAAGCGTGCACCGGGTCGAGCTCGATCGAATCGAGTTTCAACGCGACTCCGATTGCCGGGGGCAACTTCATCTGGTTCAACAGCGCCATCC
>WNGB01015498.1_pt1 | contig 10080 bp, 11 predicted proteins | sample 5400681 | NCBI WGS metagenome assembly WNGB01 (sample SAMN13153367, study PRJNA577476) | soil metagenome | isolation source: 115 cm soil or saprolite under grassland replicate 2 | place: USA:California | collected 2016-06-15
CAGGATCTCGCGGTAGATCGGCACGAACCTGGCGCTGCCGACAAGCGACCTCGCCTGGGCGAGACTAGGCGTGTACACGCGCCCTCCCCTCAGCGGCCAACCGGGCCCGCTCGGCGCTGAAATAGGTCAGGCCCATCGCTTCGCGGGCCAGCCGAAGCGTCTCCTGGGCCTCGCGGCCGGCGCGCCGACTCCCCGCATCGATGATCTCGTCGACCAGGCCAGGCCTGGCCTCGAAGCGGGCCCGCCGCTCGCGCATCGGCCCGAGGAAACGCTCGAGCGCGTCGACCAGCCGTCGCTTCACTTCCACGTCGCCCACACGCCCCGCGCGGTAGCGCTCTTTGAGCTCCTCGACCTCGGCGCGATCGTCGTTGAAGGCGTCGTGGTACTCGAAGACGGGATTGCCCTCCACGTGGCCCGGGTCGGTGGCCCGGATGCGGGTCGGGTCGGTGTACATCCCCATGACCTTGCGGCGGAGCTCTTCGGGCTGGTCGGCGAGCATGATCGCGTTGTCCAGGCTCTTGCTCATCTTGGCCTTGCCGTCGGTCCCGACCAGGGTCGGCACCTCGCCGATCAGCGTCTCCGGGATCGGGAACACCTCTCCGTACAGCTCGTTGAAGCGGCGCGCCAGCTCGCGGGTGACCTCGAGGTGCGAGGCCTGGTCCTTGCCGACCGGCACGATGTGGGCGCGGACCATCATGATGTCGGCGGCCTGGAGGACCGGGTAGCTCAGCAGCCCCAGCGAGGCGGTCTCGAGCTGCAGATCGCGGACGACTTCTTTGAGGGTGGGCACTCGTTGGAGGCGTGGGACCGAGATGAGCATGCTAAACAGCAGGAACAGCTCGCACACCTCGGGCGTGAGCGACTGGAGGTAGATGGTGCTGCGCTCAGGATCGATCCCGACGCTCAGGTAGTCCAGCACTAGCTCGCGGACGTTGGCGCCGATCTCGCGCGGGTCCTCGTACGCGGTGGTCAAGGCGTGGTAATCGGCGATCAGGAAATAGCACTCGTAGTCGTCCTGCAGTCGGACTCGATTAGCGAGCGAGCCAACGTAGTGCCCGAGGTGCAGCTTGCCCGTCGGCCGATCGCCCGTCAGCAGACGTCCCTTCTTTGTCATTTACCTAACCCCCCGTCCCCCTTCCCTGAAGGGAAGGGGGAGCCTCATTTCTCGATTCTTCATTCTCAATTCTCAATTCAAGAAGAGCGCCCCTCGTCCAGCCAGGGACGAGGGGCGCTCGTGGTGCCACCCTGATTCGGCCCCGCGGAGCGGGACCCTCATTCGCGAGCACAGCCCACCCGAGCAGGCGATGCCCTACACCCGGATAACGGCGGTAACTCCGGCAAAGCCTACTGGGCTCGCCTCAGGCGGGCCGTTCGGTTTGCGACTCCCGGGTCCATTCACGAGCGTTCGCGACACCGGCTTCCACCAGACCCGGCTCGCTGCGCCACTCCAGCCCGCTACTAGTCCCGTTCGCGGTCGTTGGCTGTTCGGTTTGGGAGAAGTATAGGGAGGGGACGCGTGGGTGTCAAACTCTGGCCCGGGGCTTCCGGGGCTCCACATCAGACTGGGCATCGAGATTCCTGGTGATGGTGATCGTCTCCTGCTGGGCCGCGTGCCCCGCGCGTCGTCCATCTTACGCCCCTGATCCCCGGACATTCACTTGCTTAGCGCCAACATTGAGCTGGCCCACGTTCTGAACCACGAGGGGCGGCGTGTACCGGCGCAGATCGCGTAGGGCACGCGAGGTCCGCAGAAAGAGTCGGTTGAACCGGTTGGCCATCGCCGCGCACTGGACCAGCCCGGGCCGCTGGTCCGCTTGGTTGCAAGATTCCAGGCCTCAAGCCCCGACACGAGGTGAGAGCCCCTTGACAGCGTGTCGCGATGGAGCGATAGTAAACACCGACTCGTCGCTAATTCGTGAATGAGGAGGACGATACTCATAGGAACACAGACCCTAAGAGCAAAACCACATCAGACGCCCACCAAAAAGGAGGAATACAGTGTGTGAAACGGTCACTTACGTAGAGAGTTATTGGACCGTCTGCTGGAAATGGATCTTCCCTTATCCTTGCAAGAAATATCACACGGTAACGAAATGGTGCTGCTTCTTCAGCTGGATCAAGGAGACCGGCTGGGGCTTATTCTGCACATTGGAAGGCTGTGCGGATGGCCAATTGTACAACTGGACAGCGTTCTGCTTTAACATATTTGGCACCAGCTACTACTACAACATAACGAAATGTTTCGGCTCAGCAAAATCACCGCAGGGAAGCTGTGCACCGATAGCAATCGGTCGCGCCTTTGAAGAGCTGCTTCAGCGGCCGCCTCAGGGAGCTGAAACAGAGAAGCGCTAATTGCGCCGTCAACAGGTCGAAAGTCAACATTGCGTGCGAAGGCGAAGAGTACGGCAGTGTTAGCTGACGAAGCTCATGGAGTCGAGGTGACGCGGTGGCCACGCTAATTCATGAGCTCGCTCCCCAGGAGACGTTCAAGACCTACATCCGTGAACGCCGCAACGCCTCACGGCGCCCGCCCGTGAATCTGTGAGTCTGTATCCATTGATACAGACTGGGAGCCAATCTCAGAAGGTGTGGAAAAGCGTTTTCTTCGGGAATGAGGTCGGCGTACCCTTCCAGCGCAACCAAACCACCCCGAGGGGGGGTCAGCTGGAGGGATACGCCATGGCAACAGGATACCCGAGGGACGCTCGGTTGGGCGAGCCAGCGGAGGTGGTGCACGAGAGTCTGGAGGCGCTCGTGCGTGAGGGGGCGCGGCGGATGCTGGCGCTGGCGCCACTATAGACTTCAGTCACCGCCCTGCGTTGGGCCTGGGAGGACGGTGGCAGGCGCGGCTTTCTGATCCGGCCATTGCGGCCATTTGGTGAGATGGCGCGAGCGCAGCCGCTTGGATGCCAGCGTGCCAAGCAACGGGTAGCGATTCACGAGCCTAGTCCGAGCGCGTGCGGTAAAGATGGAGGTCCGTCTCGGTCACATCGTGGGCCGGGACGATGCGATAGTGCCTTTCCGCCGAAATCGCGATTCCGCTTTCGGCCTCTTCGAAACTAAACAAGGCGATCAGTTCCTCAGACATGAACTGTGCGCCGATTGGCCGACAGATCAATGAGGGAAACTTGGCCGCGCAGAGCGCAAAGTCCTGCTCAACCTGCACGACGCTCAACCTGTCTCTTCCACCCTTGGCCTGAACTGGGAAAACGTAGTGCACGCCCTGTCGATCCAAGCCTACGTAGATCTCGTCTGTCTCGACTTGGCCGACTAACGGGACCGACGTCCGCAAGTGCCCCTGGAGCGAATAGCAGGCTACGCCTGTGAAGATGTCGATCAAGCGGTTGTAACGGACCTTCGCTAGAAGGGCCTGCTCATCATCAAGAGCGTACATGGCGATGACGCCAGGAGTCGAATCCGGGACCTTCGTCTCGGCGAGGAGCTCGTTTGGGATGATGCTGGATTGCGTCGTTGCCACAAACTCGTAACGGCCCCGACCTGCAAGACGAATGACCCATTGATGTCCCGCGGGTGCCTTAACCCTTACAGACTCGGGCAATGAGACTCGGAAGCGAAAACTGTACAGGATGTCGCCCAGGTTCTTGGGCAGCTCAATCCCGAGCTCTTGGGCGACCTGGACGATGTCTGTCCTGGCAAACGGAATCCGAACAATGCCCTCCGCGTGCCGGGACAGGAAGATTCGCTCGATGATCTGGGCATACCGATTGAGCTCAGCGGAACGCGCACCTTCGGTCATCGAGTCTGACCCGGCCATCGTAGGAGGACAACCTCCTCCCGGAGCTGCGCCTTAGTCGCAGTGGCCAGGCGGGTACGGAACAGGTCGATGCCGATCACTTCGTATCCCAGTGAGTGCCCGATCTCTGCAAGGAGTTCGCCAGTGCGGATCATGATTCGGAGGTACGAGGCCTGGTCACCGACGACGTATGCCAGTTGAGCGCTCGGGCGGAGGATTTCCCGTAGGTCGGAGAGATGCCGCGCCATGCCACCAAAATAGAGCTTCGTGACTCGAGCATAAAGTCGTTCGAACCCGGAAGTCTTGCCCAGCTGGATGCGCCGCGCTTCGATGGCCTCGGCGATGCTCTGGATGGCCGGATGCTGCGATACCCACCGGTCGTCGTCGTCGCCTTTGTATACGCCGCGCGTATTCGATCGCAGCATCCCCCGCTTGAGCGCACGCAAATCGGCCTTGTTTCTAACGAAGCCGAGGAGAACGGACTCCAGCCGCGTTGTGCGGGTGTAATCCTTCTCATTCGGGTAGGGGGGCGACGTTATGACTGCATCGATGGAACAGGGTTCGAGGACATCGACAAGCTTCCTTGAATCCGCGAGATGGACGTGCGCTACCGGGGCTTGCCCACTGCGCGCGAGCCGCAAGTCGGCGGCCATCGTTCGAACGGTGCCAAGCCAGGCCGTGATGACGGGCGCATCTGGTTTGGGAGGCCCGACGCCAACTTCGGGCCCGAATTGCAGATTGCTAATCGAATAAACGACTGCTTTGGCGAGTGCCAGCAGTTCATGGCTGTGGTACCGCTGGTCGCAAGCCTGCTCTAAACGGTCGAGTAACACGAGCGTCTTGTGGAGGGGAAGCGGGCTGATGGAGTCCGCGAGGAGAAGCTTCGAGCTGTCGGTGGGCAGCGTCCGAAGTGGCTGTCGACCATCGTGACCAACCAGAAATACGGGGTTGTCCTCAATGCCCTGCGATTGAAGGTCCGCCAACGCGGCATCTGCGCACCTGGAAGCATGCTCGACCAGCCCGTCGGGGTCGGGGCTCCAATCGGCCTTGACCCGGCTGGCGAAATGCGCCATCGGGTTTGCTTCAACCCCGACGCTCGGCACGCCACGCTTCCTGCACTCGACAATCGTGGTGCCGGTACCGCAGAAAGGATCCAAGACCCGATGGGTGTTTCGAATTGCAAATCGGTCAAGGTAATCGCGGACCAAGTGGGGAGGGAATGAGAGTACGAAGCGATACCAGTCGTGAATAGGCCGATCTTGCGGCGAGAGCTTGTTCAGCTCTCCGTTGGTGTCAGGCCACTTGGTCTTAGCGTAGGTCATGGCCAGCTGTGCGGGCGCAATCGACAGTCGGCGGCCCACTCGCAAGCTCTCGCCACACCGGCTTCACCCAACACGTCGGCTCAGCGCGTTTCTCGTGCGCCTCAACGAGGTTCGTCCACATCCTGGAGGTCCGGCTCATACGAATCGCGTAGGACCTCCGATCTGGCGTTCTGTCGCAGTCTACTATGGAACACCCGTTCTAGTCAAGGTTGCTTCGCCGAGTTGCTTAGCTCGTCTGGCTGAAGGCTGCGCGCCGCCTGGTATGCTGGTCTCCCTGGAAGGACAAGAAGCGGGCTTACGCATGGACGAGACCGCGGAAACCCGGTGGCGCGCCCACCGCGAGGCTGGAACCAGAGCGTACCGGCTGGGCCAGTACGGCAAGGCCAAGAGCCACTACCTCGCGGCCCTGCGCGAGGCTGAGCGCCCTGGATCTCAGGACGACAAGGTCGTCGACAGCTACTGGGACCTCGTCGAGCTCTACAGACGCCAGGACCGAGTCGTCGAGGCCGAGCAGACGTGCCAGAAACTTCTGGCGCTCCAGGAGCAACGGCTCGGTCCAGAGCATCCGGACCTCGCCGGCACGCTGCATTCACTAGCCGGCTGCCGCGGCGAGCTGGGGCTCCCGGATGAGGGCGAGTCGCTTCACCGCCGTGCGCTGGCCATCCTGGAGAGCGCCTTCGGACGCGACCGCCCCGAGCTTGTGGGGAGCCTTCACGCCCTGGCGCTGCACTGCTTCTCGCGGCAACGGTACGCCGAGGCCGAGCAGCAGTGGGGCGCTGGCAACCCTGGAGCAAGTTCCCACGGAAGCCCCCAGACCTATTCCTGACGTGGCCGCGGTCCTGAGCTGCCTGTCGATGACCCACAGCGCCGCTGGGCGCCACGCCGACGCCGAGGCGGTCCTCAGACGCGAGATCGCGTTCGCCGAGCAGAAAGGCGAGGACGCGCTGACACTGGGCGGCTTGTTCGAGAAGATGGCGGCGGCATGCGCCGCTCAGGGCCGCCACGCAGAAGCGGATTCGCTCTACCGCCAGGCACTGGCGAGTCACGAGCGGTGGCTGTCGAACGTCCTCAGGTCCAAACGGTTCCGAGGACCCGAGCGGGCAAGATCCAGGGACTCGTTCCGGCGAAGGTTCGGCTACTGCCGAGGCACCATCCTCCACAGCAACGCCGCCTCGCTTCGGGAGCTAGGCCGCGCCGACGAGGCGGCTCGGATGGAGGTCCGCGCCGAAGCGCTGCTTGTGCGCGCCCTCGCGCACGAAGAGGAGCAGCGTAGAGTGGACGGGTTAACTACGGTCTGTTATCTGCAGGCTCTCGCGGCCGCCTTTCGGGCCCAGGGCAAATACTCGGAGGCTGAACCACTGTATCGTCGAGTGCTGGCCATTCACCAAGTGGAGGCGGACCGTCGGCTGGCGCGACTCAAGGGGAGGCAATACGCCGCGGCCCGTGATCGCGTGAGGGAAACCCTGGCGTTCCAGGTCGCGCCTGTCCTGCGGCGCTACGCGTCAGTCCTTCGCGCCCTCGGCCGTGCCGACGAGGCGGACCAGGGCGAGGGCCGAGCCGAGAGGCTCCGTGTCAGATGCGGCCGGTGAAGCGCATCCGCGTCGCCTAGGCCCGTAGCCTGGGTCGACCGGCTACCGACGACCGGGCCGCACTCCGCCCTCGGGTCCCCTCCGCTAGAGTTACAGCCGAGATTTTGGCCAAGTCGAGCAGCGCCGTCGTGTCGCGTACCAGCCTCGAACAGAATCACGCCGCTCCGACGCCCGGATCGGGGCGGGCGGGCCCGGCGGCCGCCCTTGGTCGGCGTGAGGTGATCATGCCGACCCTGATCGTCGTGAGCGGCGCGCTCATGAGCACGATCGCCAACAGCGCCCTGAACACCGCCCTGCCGGCGCTCACGACGGAGTTCGCCGTCTCGCCCGCGACGATCGCGTGGGTCACCATCGGGCCGGGCTTGACCCAGGCTGCGCTGGTGACCGTCTTTGGCCGGCTGAGTGACGTCCATGGCCGAACAGCACTATATGCGTGCGGCATCGCCGTGACGGTCATCGGATCCATCCTGTGCGGGCTCAGCTCGACAATCGAGCTGCTGCTCGGATCCCGCGTCCTGCAGGGCGTTGGCGGGGCGATGGTGGTGGCCAACTCCGTCGCGTACCTGCTCGAGGTGTACCCGAGGGATCGGCGCGGCTTCGTCGTCGGGGCCTGGGAGGCGTGCATCGCCACCGGCCTGGGCATCGGCCCGGTTGTCGGCGGAGTGCTGCTGGGCGCTTTCGGCTGGCAATCGATCTTTTTCGCGAGCGCGGCCTTCGGCGCGCTGCTGTTGGCCTTGATCCCAAGGTTCATGCGAGAGCTGCCCCGCGCTCGCGCCAGGCAGAGCTTCGACTTCATTGGCGCCCTGTCTTTCGCGGCAGCTCTCGCGCCGCTGATGTTCGCGCTCTCGAAGGGCCACGACATCGGCTGGACATCGCTGCCAATCATCGTCTGCCTTGCCATCGGCGGACTCGCGCTGCTCGCGTTCATCGGCACGGAGCGACGTGTCGCCGAGCCAATGGTGGACCTGGCGTTGTTCCGCAGTCGAGGGTTCAGCGCCGGCAATCTCGCCAAAGTGTGTGCCTACTTCGGCTTTGCCGGGAATGCGTTCCTGCTCCCCTTCTACTGGGACCGAGTCCTCCATCTGGCCCCGGCCACACTTGGCCTGGTCCTGACCGCCTCTCCCGTTGGCATGTTGATCGGGTCAGCCGTGTTTGGGCCGCTCTCGGATCGCATTGGGACGCGCATACTCGCGCCGGCCGGGCTGCTCCTCGTCGCGGGCGCGGCGGCGATCCAGACCCAGGTCGTGGCCGAGATGGGATATCAGCCGGTGCTGGCAGCCGCACTGCTGGGCGGTCTGGGCATCGGGGCGTTCATCGCTCCCAATGACAGCGCGATCCTCTCGGTCACGCCCAGAGACAAGCTGGGCGTGGCGAACGGGATCATGAGCGTCAGCCGAACCCTCGGGATGCTGGCTGGCCAGTCCATGGTGGCCGGGCTCCTCACGGCCCGCCTCGTGGTCCATGGCGGCGAGTTCACGCCCAGCTACCACGAGGCCTTCCTGCTCGTGGTCGTCGTCACCCTCACGGGGCTCGCGCTCGCGGCCGTGCGCGATCCGAGGCCGAGGGCTATGGACTCACCCGCGGCGCAGGTCGTCTAGGCCTCCAGCAAGAGGAGATGGCCACAGGTGTTCGTTCGCGTTCGGACATGTCCAGGCAGGCGAACGAGCCCTCGCCCCGCGAAGCGCACCTGTTCCAACCCTCCTCTCGCAGAGGGAGAGGGAGAGTGGCACGCGGGACCCGTGCCAGTTCTGCATGAGGGTGAACCCAGAGGCAGAGGGGATACGGCCGGCCAGTGGCGCCCGCCCCAGTACGGTTTACGCGCCCCATCTCCGCCACCACAGCCGGGCGGCCGCGTCCAGGAGGGGAGCAGCGGTAGCGCGATATAATGCGACTTGTAGGATAGGAGAGGTGACTGAACCGCATGAGCAAGCACCAGGCCCCAGCAGATCGCTTCAAAAGAGATGTCGACTACTACCAGGCGCATCGGGAAGAACTGCTCGAGAAGTACCCGGAGCACTGGGTCGCCATCTTCAGCGAGCGCGTGGTCGGCGCGGACCGGGACGTCGATCGACTGCTTGCTGCGCTTCGAGCACGGGCCATCCCCACCGAACAAGCCTTCGTTGAACGCGTGACCGCAGAGGATGAGCTTCTCATCCTACTGGCGTGATCCGAGGCTACTTTACGGTCGAGGCGGGAAAGGCCGCCCATTCGTCAGGGGCACGTTGGAGTTCCCCGCGTTTGTTCGAGACTTAGAGGTCGCGCTCCTCGTGGACACGGGCGCAGACCGAACGATTCTTGGGCCTCTGGACACGCGGCGGTTAGGGATCGACTTGTCGACCCTCCCCGCGGGCAGGCCGAGCACTGGAGTCGGCGGCCAAAGCCAGACCCGGACAACCGGCGCCATCCTTAAGCTCGAAAGCTTTTCAACGGCCCTCGAGCTCACGATCCTGGACTCACCTCCGGGCTCCCAGCCAAGTCTTGCGATTCCTTCCCTGCTTGGCAGAGACATTCTCTCCCGGTTCGCCCTTTTCATCGAGGAACGTACAAGTCGAGTGCTCCTCCTCGAACCGGAGGAGGCTGACGCTCTTTCGCTTCCCTACCTCAAGGCTTCGATCCAGGCGCGGCAAGCCGTGCTAAGAGGACCCGCTAGCACCGCTCGCCGAGCGACGCTCGCGCCAGGACCGTGTAGCGTGGGCCCCCGCGACCCAGCTCGCTGCGCATCAAAACGATATCGCGAACAGTCAGTGGCGGGGCACGCCGACGGCCGCCGGCCTGCGGTCCGAACGGGGTGGCTGGTCGGGAGGCTGCCGTCTCGCGGGCGCGCGCCAAGGTGATGTGCCCGACGAGCGGCTTGCGGTCGTAGCCGATCTCGCGGGCGTCCAGCTCGCGCTCGAGCGCTGCGCGCAGGGGTTGGAGCGCGCCGGCCGGGTCGTTGGCGGCGACCCAGATGACGCGCACGCGGCGTCCGCCGAAGCCGCCGACCTGGCCCTGGACTAGGCTGAACGCCGGGCGGCCACCGGCGGCCGCGTCGATGGCCTCCTCGATCTTCGTTAGCGCCCCCGCTGGCTGCCAGCCGAGGAAAACGAGCGTCAGGTGGAGCAGGTCCGGCCTGACCCAGCGATAGGCGTCGCCTGAGCTGGCGCGAAGACCTGCCGCGATGTTGTTTAGCGAGCGGCGCCACGCGTCCGACAGCTCGATGGCGACGAACAGCCGGAGCCGTGCGTCGCCAACGACGTTCGTAGTGGGCGCTTCAGCGCCTGTGGCCGCCTCGAAGCGCACTGAAGTGCGCATTACGAGCGCCGGCGGCAGGGAAGGGCACGGCATGCCGTGCCCCTACAGTCCTCGCCACTCGCTGCTCACTACTCACTACTCGTGGATGCGCGGGTCGAAGGCGTCGCGGAGGCCGTCGGCGAGC
>WNGB01015500.1_pt1 | contig 10080 bp, 7 predicted proteins | sample 5400681 | NCBI WGS metagenome assembly WNGB01 (sample SAMN13153367, study PRJNA577476) | soil metagenome | isolation source: 115 cm soil or saprolite under grassland replicate 2 | place: USA:California | collected 2016-06-15
CGCCCGGTGGGAGCCGCTGGAGTGCCGGAACCATGACCTCGATCACGAAGCACCCGCCCGGCTCGAGATGCGCGGCGACGTTCTGGAAGCACGCGACCTGCCCGTCCTGGGTCGTCAGGTTCATGATCGTGTTGAAGACCAGGTAGGCGACCGAGAACCTGCCTTCGACGGTGGTGGTCGCGAAGTCGCCGATCGTCACACCGATCTGCTGCGCGCCCGGCTTCGCGCGCAGCCTCGCGACCATCGCTTCCGACAGGTCGATCCCGTGCACGCGGATGCCGCGTCGCGCGAGTGGTAGTGCGATCCGGCCCGTGCCGATGCCGAGCTCGAGCGCGGCGCCGTGGCCGGCCAGGTCGGCAAGGAGGTCGACAACGGGATCGACGACCGCGGACTGGAACATGTCGGCGGACGACTCGTCGTACCGCTGTGCAACACGCTCGCCGAAGTGGTCCTCGGGCATGGAGGCACTCTCTCAAGCCTTCGCTGGTGTTGCGAGCGAGTTTCCACGCGCCTGCCGGCAGGCCGGAACCCTCCGGCCGCGGTCCATGGTAGGTTCGGGCCGGGAGTTGGACATCGACCGCTACATCGCCAGCAACGGGCCCGCCTGGACCCGCCTTGCCGAGCTGACCGGCAGGGCCCAGCGGGGGGTCGGCCGGCTGTCCGCGGCGGAGCTGGACGAGCTGGTCCGCCTCTACCAGCGGGTCGCCGGTCACCTGTCGTACGCGCAGACCTACTACCGCGACCCCGCCCTGACCGCCAAGCTCAGCGGGCTGGTCGCCCGCGCCGGCGCGGTCGTCTACGGCACCCGGCCGCGGACGCTGCGCTCGCTCGCCCACTTCTTCGTGGTCAGCTTCCCGGCCGCCGTCTGGCACGCCCGCTGGTTCGTGGTGGCCGCCACCCTCGCCAGCCTGCTCCCGGCCGCCGGCTTCGCCATCTGGCTGGCCAACTCGCCGGTGGCGGTCGAGGCGGCGGCGCCGCCGGCGGTCCGGGAGGCCTACGTCAACCACGACTTCGAGGCCTACTACTCCTCGGCGCCGGCGGCCCAGTTCGCCTCCCAGGTGTTCTCCAACAACGTGCTGGTCGCCTTCCAGGCCTTCGCGCTCGGGGTCTTCTTCTGCGTCGGCACCCTGTACGTGCTGCTCCTCAACGGGGCCAGCCTGGGCGTCGCGGCCGGGTTGTTCGCGGCCGTCGGCCAGCAGCCGAAGTTCTGGGGCCTGATCCTGCCCCACGGCATGCTGGAGCTGACGGCGGTGTTCGTGGCCGGCGGGGCGGGGCTGCGGCTCGGCTGGACGCTGATCGACCCGGGGGACCGGCCACGCGGGACCGCCCTTGCCGAGGAGGGCAGGCGCGCGGTGGTGATCGTGCTCGGGCTGGTGGTCGTCTTCCTGGCCGCCGGCACCATCGAGGGGTTCGTGACCGGCCGGCCGTGGCCGACCTGGCTGCGGGTCGGGATCGGCGTGGCGGCCGAGGCCGCCTTCCTCTCCTATGTGGTGGTGCTCGGCCGCCGGGCGGCCGCCCGCGGGCGCAGCGGCGCGCTGGGCGAGGAGGACCTCGGCGGCTGGCTGGAGCACCGCGAACCACTCCCCGCGGGGGGCGCCAGGTGAGCGCCGACAGGGCGGCGACGGTGCTGGTGACCGGCGCCAGCGGCGGCCTCGGCCCGGCCGTGGTCCAGGCCTTCCTGGCCGACGGCTGGCGGGTGGTCGCCGCCGCCCGCGCCACCGGCCCGGAACCGGCCACCTCCTCCGGCGGGCGGCTGGAGCAGGTGGCGGTCGACCTGGCCGAGCCCGCCGACGTGGCCGCCGCCGTCGGCGCGGCCGCCGGCGACCCCGCCGCCCCGCTGCGCGCCCTGGTCAACCTGGTCGGCGGGTACGCCGCCGGCGGCCGTGTCCACGAGACCCCGGTCGAGGAGCTGGAGCGCCTGCTCGCCCTCAACCTGCGTCCCACCTGGCTGGTGACCCAGGCCGTCCTGCCGCACCTGACCGGCGGGGGCGGCGGGGCGATCGTCTGCGTCGCCGCCCGCGCGGCGGTCGCGCCGTTCCCTGGCGGGGCCGGCTACGCCGCCGCCAAGGCCGCCGTGCTGGCCTTCGCCCAGGCGGTGGCCGTCGAGTACCGGCGGGACGGGGTCCGCTGCAACGCCGTGCTCCCCAGCGTGATCGACACTCCCGCCAACCGCGCCGCCCAGCCCGACGCCGACCACGCCAGGTGGGTGCCGCCGCAGCAGGTCGCCGAGGTGATCCGCTTCCTGTGCGGCGAGCAGTCGGCGCCGACCAGCGGCGCCGCCATCCCGGTGTACGGCCGCGCCTGATGACCGGGCCGGAGGGGTCCGGGGAACCCATGGGGCCGGAGGGGTCCGGGGAACCTCAAGGGGGTGCCTCGGACGGTCGGGCCGCGGTCGGTCGGGAGGGGCTGGCGAGGCGCATCTACCGGTCGTCGCACCTGACCGGCACGTTCGTGCTGCGTTCCGGCGTGACCTCCAGCGAGTACTTCGACAAGTACCGGTTCGAGGCCGACCCGGCGCTGCTGCGCGAGATCGGCGCGGCCATGGCCCGGCTGCTGCCGGACCGGGTCGACGCGCTGGCCGGCCTGGAGCTCGGCGGGGTCCCGCTGGCGACGGTCCTCTCCCAGCTGACCGGCCTGCCGGCCGCGTTCGTCCGCAAGCAGGCCAAGCCCTACGGGACCCGCCGGCTGGCCGAGGGCGCCGACCTGGCCGGCCGCCGGATCGTGGTGGTGGAGGACGTGGTGACCTCCGGCGGCGCGGTGGTCGAGTCCTGCGCGGCCCTGCGCGAGCAGGGCGCCGAGGTCGCCGCGGCCGTGTGCGTGATCGACCGCGAGCAGGGCGGCGCCGCCAACCTGGCCGCCGTCGGCGTGGAGCTGCGCCCGCTGTTCACCATGGGCCAGCTGGTCGGCGCGATGGAAGGACGCTAGCCGGCGCGGACGGCGCTGAAGCAGAACTGGATGCAGGCGAAGTAGAACTCGCCCCGCCGCCCGAGCTCCCGCTGCTCGGCCGCCCACGCCCTCGCCTCCTCCTCGGCGATCCCGTCGTGGCCGGCGACGTAGTCCTCGATCAGCGGGATGATCGCCGAGCCGTAGGCGTCCGGGCTCAGCTCGGTGGCCGCGAAGCTGTGGCCCTCGACCTGGACCTCGGCGAAGCCCACCGACCGCAGGCGCGCCGCCAGGGTCTGCGGCAACGACGGATGGGTCAGGTGGTCGTCCCAGGCGCGCAGCACGCGCGCCATCCGCGCCCGGTCGCGCGAGTACCAGGACACGGTGGCCCAGTCGACGTCCCAGACCACCACGCGACCGCCGGGGCGCAGCACGCGGTGCAGCTCGGCGAGCGCGGCGTCCGCGTCGGCCACGTACTCCAGGACCTGCACCGACAACGCCGCGTCGAAGCCGGCGTCCTCGACCGGCAGGGAGGTCGCGTCGCCCTCGTGGAACTGGACGTTGCCGCGTCCCTGGCAGCGGCGCGCGGCCACCGCCAGCATCTGCGGGCTGCGGTCGATCCCGACGATCGAGCCTTCCGCGCCGACCTCGTCGAGCAGCTCGGCGACGTAGAACCCCGGCCCGCAGCCGACGTCCAGGATCCGCGCACCCGCCCGAGCGGCCAGGGCACCGCGGACCAGCCGGCGCCGGCGCTGCATGTCACGGGTGCGGTAGAGGGCCTCGAGCTGCTTGGAGAGGCTGTCGTCGAACACCAGCTGGCTCATGCGTCCTCCCTCGTCGGAGCGCCGGTTGTGGTCCCAGAGGCTACGGCAGCGAGCTTGCAGGTACCTTGCGGCCCACCTGCGGGGCTGACAACCTCCCGGCGTCGGCGGACGATGCCGCAGATGAGGACGCCCACCAGCCAGCATGCGGGGCCGCAGCTCGAGATCCGGCTGCTCGGCCGGTTCGTGGTGCGGCGGGCGGGGCAGGAGGTGGCCCCCGCGGCGTTCGGCGGGCGCCTGGTCCAGACCCTGGTCCGGCTGCTGGCGAGCCGGCGCGGGTCGTTCGTGTCCAAGGACGTGCTGGCGGAGGCGCTGTGGTCGGAGCACCCCCCTGCCGACCCGGCCGCCAACATCGAGGTGCTGGTGAGCCGGGCCAGGCGCGCCCTGGGCGACCCGTCGCTGATCGTCACCGTCCCCGGCGGCTACAGCTTCGCCGGCCGGGACCGCTGCGTGCTCGACGCCGAGGCGTTCGTGGAGGCCGTGCAGGCCGGCCTGGCGGAGGCGGGCGCCGGCCGCCCGGCGGCGGCGTTGCGCCGCTTCAGGGAGGCGCTCGACCGCTGGGACGGCGAGCCGCTGGCCGAGGACGCCTATGCCGAGTGGGCGCAGGGCTACCGCAGGGCGCTCGGGCGTGCCCACCTGGAGGCCGTCGAGGGAGCGGCGGGCGCCGCGCTCGCCGCCGGGCTCCCGGGCGAGGCGGTGGCCCTTGCCGAGGAGGCGGCCGCCGGGGCGCCGCTGCGCGAGGCCTCCCACCTGCTGCTGGTCGAGGCGCTCGCCGCCTCCGGCGATCACGCGGGCGCCCTGGCGGCGTTCGCGGCGTTCCGCGGCCGCCTGGTGTCCGAGCTCGGCCTCGACCCCTCCACGCAGGCGCTGGACCTGGAGCGGCGCGTGCTGCGCGGCGAGGCCGCCGGCCCCCGGTCGCGGTCGGCCGGCGCCCCGTCGCAGCCGCGCGCCACGCGCCGTCCCACCGGCGAGATCCCGTTCGTGGGGCGGCGGCGTGAGCTGGACCGCATCCTGTCGGGGGTGCTCGGGGCGGGCCCGGCGGTCGCGGTCGTGGTCGGCCCCTCGGGATCGGGCAAGTCGCGGCTGCTGGCCGAGGTGGCGGCCCGCTCGCCGCTGCCGGTGGTGGCGGCCCGCGCCTTCCTGCCCGAACGCGAGGAGGCCTGGGGGCTGGCCAGGACCCTGCTGCGGGAGCTGCTGTCGCTGGACGTCCAGGCCGCCGACGCGGTTCCCGAGCTCGCCGCCGCCGCGCTGTCCGAGATCCTGCCGGAGCTGGCGGAGCTGCGGCCGATCACCGCGGTCGCCATCGACCCGCAGAGCCGGCGGGCGCTGACGCTGCAGGGAGCGGTCCAGCTGGTGGCCGCGGCCGCCGAGGAGCCGCTGGTGGTGGTCGACGACCTGCAGTGGGCGGACGCCTCCAGCCTGGACCTCCTCCAGCTCGCCGCCCAGCGGGTTGCGGGCCTGCGCCTGGTGGTGGCCCACCGGCCGGAGGAGGTCGCCGAACCCGGCCCGGTCAGCCTGTTCCTCGCCAGCCTGGCGGAGCTCGGCCACCCGGTCGAGCTCCGCCTTGGCCCGCTCGGCGCCGACGCCGTCGCCGAGCTGTTCGAGGACGAGGAGCTGGTCCGGGCCGTGGTCGAGGCGGGCGACGGCTCGCCGCTGGCGCTGGTGGAGTGCCTGCAGGCGCTGGCGGAGCAGGGCCTGCTGGAGCGGCGCCCCTCCGGCAGGTGGCAGGCCTCCTCGGCGATGACCGCCCAGCTCGCCACGGACGCGGCCCGGGCCGGGCAGGAACGCGCCGTCGCGGCGCGGGTGGCGCGGCTGCCGAGCCGGCGCCGGGCGGTGCTGCACCTGCTGGCGCTGCTGGGACGGGAGGGCCCGGCGCGCCTGCTGGCCAGGGCGGCCGCGGTGCCGGAACCGGCCGCGCTGGAGGCGCTGGACGCGCTGGCAAGGGGCCGGCTGGCGCGGCTCGGCGACCAGGGCTGGGCGACCGCGCATGACTCCATCACCGAGATGCTGGCACGCCGGCTCAGCGCCGAGGAGCGCGCCCCCCTGCACGCCAGGCTGGCCGAGGCGCTGCGGCAGCACGGCGCCGACCCTGCCGAGGTCGCCAGGCACCTCGCCGGGGCCGGCGACCAGGCCGCCGCCGCCGACGCCTTCGCCGAGGCGGGCCGGCTGGCGCTGGACCGCTACGCCAACGACGAGGCCAACGGGCTGGTCGAGCTCGCCCTGACCGAGGCGGGCGGCGACCCGCGGGCACGGGCCGGCGCGCTGCGGGTCGGCGCCATCGTGGACCTGAACGTGAACCGGCTGGACCGGTCGGCGGAACGCTTCGACGAGGCCCTCGAGCTCTTCCAGCGCAGCGGGGACGCCCGCGGCGTGGCCACCGTCCTCGACGGGCGGGCCACCGGGACGCTGATGGCCGGGCAGGTGGGGGACGCCGTCGACGCGTTCGACCGCGCGGCCAACCTGTTGGTCGACTGTGGGCAGCTGCTGGCCGCGGCGAGCCCAAGGGCGACCCGGGCCTACGCCCTGGTGAAGGCGGCCCGTCCCGAGCAGGGGCTGGCCGACGCCGACGCCGCCCTCGACCTGGCCAGCACCCTGGGCGACCCGGACAGCGTCTGCTACAGCCTGCTGCAGCGCGCGCTGGCGCTGGTGGCGCTGGAGCGCTGGCGGGAAGCCGAGGCGGTCGCCGCGGAGGCGCTCGGGATCGCCGGGCGGCTGCGGCATCGCGAGTGGACGATCATCGGCCACCACCGCACCGGGACGGCCCTGCAGGCGGCCGGCGAGCCGGATCGGGCCGAGGCCGCCTACCGGCGGGGGCTCGAGCTGGCCGACCGCGTCCCCTACCACTGGTGCCACTGCGCCAACGCGCTGGCCAGGCTGCTGGTCGCCGGCGGGGAGCTGGACGCCGCCGAGCTCCTGCTGCGGCGGTCGCTGGCCGAGGACGTCCCCCTGCCCGCCTACGAGGCGCGGCTGGCGCAGGTCGAGCTGCTGGCCGCCCGCGGCGACCCTCGCGCCCCGCGGCTCGCCCGCAAGGCCTTGGCCCTGGCCGAGGCGGGCGGCTACCTCGCGCTGGTGCCGCGGCTGCGGGCGATCGTCGCCGCGCTGCCGGCCACCTGAGGATCGCGCGTCCAGCCGGCCGCGCCGGCTGCCGGTCAGAGCCGGCCGGTGGCCTTCACCCGCAGGTAGGCGTCGGCCAGGTCGGGAGCCAGCCGGCCGGGGGGCGCGTCCACCACCACCGCGCCGAGGCCGCGCAGCCGGGCGACGGTGCGGCGGCGGTCGGCCAGGGCGGCGGCGGCGGCCGCCTTGCGGTAGGCGGCGCCCGGCTCGGCCGGGGTGGCCAGCGCCCAGCCGCGCACCTCCGGGTCGGCCACGCTGGCCACCACCACCAGATGGTCGCGGGCGATCAGCGGCAGGGCGGGCAGCAGCGTCTCGGTGACCGCCTGCTCGGCCAGCTCGGTGAGCACCACCAGCATGGCGCGGCGCCGGAAGCGGGTCAGGGTCTCGGCGAAGGCGCCGCGGTAGTCGCTCTCCACCAGCCGCGGCTCCAGCGCGTACATCGCCTCGGTGACCCGCGAGAGCTGGTCGCGTGCGTGGCCGGGGCCCACCACCGCCCGCACCTCGCGGTCGAAGGCGACCAGGCCGGCGCGGTCGCCGAGCCGGGTCGCCAGCGCGGTCAGCATCATCACCGCGTCCATGGCGTGGTCCAGGCGGGGCACGTCGGCCACCCGGCCGGCCATGGTGCGGCCGGCGTCCAGCAGCAGCAGCACGGTCTGGTTGCGCTCGGCCCGGTAGGTGCGGACGATCGCCTTGCGGGCGCGGGCGGTCGCCGCCCAGTCGATCCGGCGGAACTCGTCGTCGACGCCGTACTCGCGCAGCGAGTCGAACTCGGTCCCACCGCCGCGGCCCTGTGCCGACCGGAGCCCCACCTCCAGGATGCGGGCCTTGTCCACCCGCAGCTCGGCCTCCTCGCGGGAGTGGAACGGCGGGTAGACGCGCAGCACGCCCGGCAGGGACCGTCGCCCCTGGCGGGCGGCCAGCCCAAGCGGGCCCTCCACCCGCAGCACCAGCTCGGTCGGGGTGAAGCGGCCACGGCGCCGCGGGCGGATGGTGGTCGCCGCCGTGGCCCGGCCCCTCGCCGGCACCAGCAGCAGCGCCCGCCTGGTGGTGGCGCCGAGCGAGGGGGCGAGCTCGTCGGCCAGCCGCACCCGCAGCCCCCGACCGGCGCCTTGGCGGTTGGCCACCCGCCAGACGACCCGCGCCTCCGCGCCCAGCGGCACGATCCCCGGCAGCTCCCGTTCGACCTCCAGCTCGCCGGGCCGGCCGGCCAGCAGCCAGTCGGCCGCGGCGGCCAGCAGCAGCGCCCCGTCGACCAGCCACAGCCCTGCCGGCGCGCCGACCGGCAGCAGCAGCACGACCAGCGACCCGGCCGCCGCCGCGGCGGCCAGCCGCCAGGTGGGCACGGGCACGGCCGGCCCTACCTCGGCACCGGCACCGAGGCGAGCACGCCTTCCAGCACCCCGTCGGCGGTCACGCCCTCCAGCTCGACCTCCGGCCGCAGCTCGACCCGGTGGCGCATGGTCGGCTTGGCGACCGCCTTGACCTCGTCGGGGGTGACGAACTGCTTGCCGGCCAGCCAGGCCCACGCCTTGGCGGCGTGCAGCAGCATGGTCGCCCCCCGCGGCGAGACCCCGAGCGCCAGCGACGGCGACTCCCGGGTCGCCCTGGCGATCGCCACGATGTAGGCCTGCACGCTGGCTTCCACGGGGATGGCGGCGACCTCCTTGCGGCCCTCCGCCAGGTCCTCCCGGCCGGCCACCCTGCTCACCCCGAGGGTGGCCAGGTCGTGGGGGTCCATGCCGGCGTCGTGGCGGGCCAGCACCGCCTGCTCCTGCTCGGCGGACGGGTAGCCGACCAGCAGCTTGAACAGGAAGCGGTCCAGCTGCGCCTCCGGCAGCGGGTAGGTGCCCTCGTACTCGACCGGGTTCTGGGTGGCCACCACCAGGAACGGCTCCGGCAGCGGGTGGGCCTGGCCCTCGACCGAGACCTGCCGCTCCTCCATGGCCTCCAGCAGGGCGGCCTGGGTCTTCGGCGGGGTCCGGTTGACCTCGTCGGCCAGCAGCAGGTTGGTGAACACCGGCCCCTGGCGGAAGCGGAAGGAGCCGTCGCGCTGCTCGAAGATCACCTGGCCGGTGACGTCGGAAGGCATCAGGTCGGGGGTGAACTGCACCCGCTTGAACTCCAGGTCGAGGCTGCGGGCAAGGGCCTTCACCAGCAGTGTCTTGGCCACCCCAGGCACGCCCTCCAGCAGCACGTGGCCGCGGACCAGCAGCGCGGCGACCAGGCCGGAGACGGCGCCGTCCTGGCCGACGACCGCCTTGGCGATCTCCTCGCGGACGCGCAGCACGGCATCTCTAGCGGACACGGGTGACCTCCCGGCGGACGGCGTCGATGGTCTGGCTGAGGGCGACGAGCTCGGCCTCGTCGCGTGGGGTGGCGGGCGCGAGCGCGCGCAGCGCCCGCTGGCGCGGCATGCCGGTGCGTGCGGTGACCGCGTCGGCCACCTGGTCGGCCGGGGCCGACGGGGGCAGGCCCAGCCGCTCGGCCAGGGCGCGGCGCAGGTCGTCGCCGAGGACGCCGGCGGCCTGGCCGCGGCCCCTGGCCCGCTGCAGCAGGTTGCCGACCGCCACCACCAGCTCCGAACCGGGGAGCTGGACCGGCTGCGGCTCGGCCACCGGCCGGCCGAGCCGCCTGGCGCGCCAGAGGGCGAGCACCACGAAGGCGACCGCCAGCTGCCAGAGGGCCAGCCGCACCCGCGGCGCGACCAGCTCCCCGAGCCCCGCGGCGCCGCCGCCGGGCAACGGGGGGCGCAGCACGCGGGTGGCGGTTCCCGGCAGAGGGGCGAGCAGGCTGGCGACCAGCAAGCCGTTGTCGGCCTCGCCGAGCTCCTGGTTGACCAGCGCGCTGGCCCCGCCGAGGCGGACCACGTCGCCGGCGCCGAGCGGCTGCACCAGCAGCCAGGCGCCGTCGTTGCGGGGGAAGCAGCCGCTGGCGCCCGGCGGGACCTCGAAGACCACCCCGCCCGGGGCGGAGACGCGGGCCACGTCGCGCAGGGCGGGCACCTGGCAGCGCCGCTCGATCTGGGCGTCGAGCAGGCCGACGGTGGTGTTGCCGACCGCCTCCGCCGCGGTCACCGCGGAGCCGGGGTCGGCGACCACCAGGGTGCCACCCTGCCGCACCCAGGCCAGCAGCCCGGCCCGGCGCTCGGGGGTGAGGTCGTCGCTGAGCAGCAGGGCGGTCGCGGTGGCCTGGTCGGGCAGGTCGCTGGAGACGGCGACCCGGGCGCCCAGCTCACGCAGCACCTCCACCAGCCCCTTGGTGC
>WNGB01015502.1_pt1 | contig 10078 bp, 10 predicted proteins | sample 5400681 | NCBI WGS metagenome assembly WNGB01 (sample SAMN13153367, study PRJNA577476) | soil metagenome | isolation source: 115 cm soil or saprolite under grassland replicate 2 | place: USA:California | collected 2016-06-15
GCGGGATCGTGAACCAGATGGTCGGTGACGGCCTGATGGCGATCTTCGGGGCGCCCCTGCCGCGCGAAGATCATCGCCGCGCGGCGGTGCTCGCCGCGCGCCAGATGATCGACCTGGTGCGCCTGTTCAACGAGGATCAAGCGGCGCGGGACAAGCTGCAGATACAGATCGGCATCGGGATCGCCTCGGGACGGGTCATCGCCGGCTACACCGGGACACTCCACCGGGCGACCTACACATGCGTGGGCGACACCGTCAACATCGCGGCCCGGCTCGAAGCGCACACGAAGGTTGTCAACCGGCCGATCCTCATCGACGAGGAGACGCGGCGCGGCCTCGACGACGGCATCGGCGTCGAGCCACAGGGCGAGGTGCTGATGAAGGGGAAGACGGAGCCAATCAACGTGTACGCCGTGCTCGTCGACTCGCTCGTCGCCGAGAGCGCGTGAATTGCCATCCCCTTCCTGTACCGCCGTCTCGCCGGCAGCCCGTCATCACCGGGACCACACAGACCGATAGTCGAAGTGCCGCCGGAAGATGCTGGCGTCGCCGCGACCCCGTTACGGACGCCTCGAGAACCAACAGGCAATCACGCCGCAAGCGTGAGTAACAGACCACCTTGCGGCGCCGCTCCCACGGCTTGAACAAAAGCCTGCGGCGCATTCCCGCAGAACCTCGTGACGATCTCTACATCCCCATCGCGTGGTACCCCGAGTCGACGTAGAGAGTCGTCCCGGTGACGTTGCCCGCCTCGTCCGAGAGCAGGTACTCGGCGGCCGCGCCCACGTCGTCGGCTGAGATATGGCGGTGGAGCGGCGCACGCTCCTCGACGATCGCCTCCATCGTCGGAAAGCCGGCGATCGAGCGGGCGGCGAGGGTGCGCACCGGGCCGGCCGAGACGGCGTTCACGCGCACGTTCTTCTGGCCGAGGTCCCAGGCCAGGTAGCGAACGGACGCGTCCAGGGCGGCCTTGGCCACGCCCATCACGTTGTAGTGCGGAACGGCCCGGACACCGCCGAGGTAGGTCATCGTCAGGATCGCGCCCCCGCCCGCGGCCTCCATCAGCGGCTCGGCGGCACGGGCGCACGAAACGAGCGAGTAGGCGCTGACGTCGAGTGCCATCCAGAACCTGTCTCGCGGGGTGTCGGTGAAGCGGCCCTCGAGATCCTCGGCCGCGGCGTAGGCGACCGAGTGGACGAGCAGGTCGAGCTCGCCGCCGAACGTCTCGGCAACTTCTGAGAAGACTCGCGCGACGTCCTCGTCGGAGCGAACGTCGCATTCTGTGACGAGCGGGCTGGAGACGCTCTCCGCGAGGTCGCGGACGCCCTTCTCGATCCGCTCGCCCTGGTAGGTGAACGCGAGCTGGGCGCCTCCCTCGGCGAGCCGGCGCGCGATCGCCCACGCGATCGAGCGCTTGTTGGCGACCCCGAGCACGAGCCCGCGTTTCCCGTCGAAGCGTGGCACGGGGCGATCCTAACGAGCGGTTACTCTGCACCTCTTGCGGCCGGTAGCAGTCGTCACTGGCGGAGCGACCGGGATCGGTGCCGCAACCGCGCGCCTTCTGACGACGCACGGGTGGCGGTGCGTCCTGGTCGGCCGGCGCGAGGATCGCTTGCTAGCGACGGCAACCGAGCTCGACGCCGAGTACGAGGTCTGCGATGTCTCGGACAGGGCCGGGGTCGATGCGCTGGCGGAGCGGGTGCGCGCGCGGCATCCGCAGATCAAGCTGCTCGTGAACAACGCCGGCGTGGCCGGGAGAGGCAACTTTCTCGATCTTCCTCCCGAGCGGATCGAAGAGCTCGTTCGGATCAACTACCTCGGCTCGGTCTGGTGCCTCCGCGCGTTCCTGCCCGCGCTCGAGGCCGCCGCGCCGGCCCATCTCGTCAACGTCGTTTCCGTCGCGGGAGCCGTGCCGCTCGGCCCCTACTCGGCGTCGAAGCACGCGCAGATCGCCTTCTCCCGCTCGGTGGCGAGCGAGCTGCGGCCTCGCGGGATCCGCGTGCTCACGGTCAATCCGGGTTTTGTCCAGACGGAAGGGTTCGACCAGGCTCGGTTGCGAAGCGGGCGGTTTGGCCGGATCGTGGTCGACGCCGATTACGTGGCCAAGCGGATCGTGCGCGCGATCGAGCGCGATAGTGCCGAGATCTTCGTCCCGCGCTGGTACCGGGCGGCCGCGCTCGCGGAGGCCTTTCGCCCGGGGATCTTCGGACGCGCGCGCGCTCGGCGGCGTCAGCGCTGACGCTCGCGCCCGACGAGCTCGAGCGCCTCCTCGCGGGTCGAGATCGTCCCGGCCGCCCGTTCCTCTGCGATCCGCTCCAGGAGCCGCCCGATTTCCGGCCCGGGCGGGAGGCCGAGCTCGTCGCCGCGCAGAAGCGGCTCGGCCGGCTCACGCGCCCGCGCATCGCGGACGGCGTCCGCGAGCTCGGGCGCGCCGACGAAGGCAAGAGCGTCGAGCGCCCACGGCTCGGTCGCCCTCCGGAAGCGGTAGATCGCCCGCGGCGAGTCGTCTTCGGGCCGCTGGGCCCGCAGCAGAGCCCGCGCGTAGCGCCGGAGCTCGTTCGAGATCGACAGGCGCTCGAGAGAATCGCCGAAGACGGCGACGAGGCGGAAGGCGGGCCTGTCGACGAGCTCGGATCTGCCGAGACCGGAGCTCGATCCCTCGAGCGGAGCCAGCAGCCCGAGCTCGTCGGCACGGCGGTAGCCCTCCTCCGACAGCCGCACGAGCTCAGTCAGCGTCCGCTCGCCGGCCGGTTTCGTGACGAGCCCGGCATGCCGGCGGACGAGCTCTTCGGTTTCGGGATCGAGACGGAAGCCGAGCTCGTCCTCGAGCCGCACGGCGCGGAGGAGGCGGACCGGGTCGTCGGTGAAGACGCGAGGCGAGACGGCTCGAATGACCTTCGCCTCGAGGTCGGCGCGGCCTCCGTACGGATCCACCGGCTCGTCCCGACCGAGCGGAACCGCGATCGCGTTGATCGTGAAATCTCGCGTGGCGAGGTCGTCTTCGATTCCGTTCCGAAGGGGCGTGAAATCGACGGTTCGCCCGTCCAGAAGGGCGACTCGCCAGGCGCCGTGGCGTTCGGAGAGAGGAAACGGAGCTCCCCCGGACCGGTTCGCGTACGCGCGCGCCGCCGACTTCGGCTCACGGCAGGCGATGTCGAGATCGACCAGCTCCCGGCCGAGCAGCTCGTCCCGCACGGCGCCGCCGACGACCCACGCCTCCTCGTTCTCGAGGATCTCCTGCGCCAGCTCACGCATCGAGCACCACGCGCCTCGCCCGCGAGGAGCTCGTGTCGATTCCACACACGATCTCGTAGTTGATCGTCTCGGCCACCCGCGCGTGATCCTCGACGAGAATGCCGTGCCCGATGAGGGTAACGGGCGTGCCGACCGGCAGCTCGCGGTCGAGCTCGACGGCGAGCGCATCCATCGAGATCGTGCCGACGACGCGCCGCGGCTCTCCGCCGACGCGCACCTCGGCCCCGGTCATGTCACGCCGAAAGCCGTCCGCGTAACCGACGGGGACGATGCCGATCCACGTCGGCTGCTCGGCGAGGTAGCGGCGGCCGTAGCCCGTGCTCTCGCCCGGCGCGAGCTGACGGACCTGCGCCACGTGGCTGTCCCAGCGCAGCACCGGCTCGAGCCCGTCCGCGGCCGGGTCCTCGCCGAAGGGAGAGAGGCCGTAGAGCGCGATTCCGCAACGGGCCGCGTCGAGACGCGACTCCGGAAGGCGCAGCGCTGCGGCGCTGTTCGCGACGTGCCGGATGAGGTGCGAGTGCTCGGCCGTCGCCGTCTCGAAGCGCTCCAGCTGGACCCGCGCGAACTCGGGATCCGTGTCGGCCGTCGCGAGATGGCTCATCAGCCCGACGACCTCCGCCGGCCCCGTGGGCAGCTCAGAGAGGCCCCAGCGCCCCATCCCAGTGTCCAGCTTGAGGTGGACGCGAACGCCCTCGGGTATCGCGTCGTCGGTCACCGCCAGGTCGAGGTCGGCCTCGCGCGCCTGCGCGATCTCCCGCCCGGAGCTCGGGCCCATGACCAGGATGCGAGCGCCCGGAAACTCACGGCGCAGGGGGAGCGCCTCCCCCACCGTGGCCACGCAGAGGGCGAGCGCTCCCTCCACGAGCGCGGCGCCGGCGACGTCGATCGCTCCGTGCCCGTAGCCGTCGGCCTTGACGACCGCCCACAGCTCGGCCCGCCCGAGGGAGTGGCGGAGGCGGCGGACATTGCGACGGACGGCGCCGAGGTCGATCGTGATCTCGGAGCGGTGCACCAGCTACGAGAGTACGACCGGGAGGGCGTCGAGCAGGTCGCTGGCGATGAGGCCGGCGTGGCGCGAAGACTCGATCGCGGCCCAGCTATGGGCCGTCGCCGCCGCCGCGGTCGCGAGCCGGGGCTCCATCCCCTTCGCGAGGAAGGCGCCGACGATCCCGGTCAGGACGTCGCCCGTGCCGGCCGTGGCGAGGCTGGCGTGGCCGCCGTCGACGAGCACTCCCTTGTCCGGTGCCGCGATCAGCGTCCCGGCTCCCTTCAGCAGGAAGACGCAGCCGAAACGCTCGACGGCGCGGCTTGCGGCCTCGACCCGGTGGGCATTCACCCATGAGGCTTCCTCCCCGAGCAGGCGGCCCAACTCCCCCGAATGCGGAGTGAGCACGCGTGGAGCGGGCCAGTCGCCGGGCTCGAGCTCCCAGAGAGCATCGCCGTCGACGACCGCCGGCAGCTCGGCCTCGGCGAGCAGGCGCCGCACGAACGCCTTCGTCCCCTCGCTCCTGCCGAGCCCCGGCCCGAGGGCGAGAGCGCCCGCCTTCTGAACGAGCTCGAGGGCCGGTTCGACCGCCGCCTCGGTGAGGAGACCCGCGGAGTCGGCCGGTAGCGGGCGCTTGACGGCCTCGAGCACGATGTGCTCGAAGACGGGAAGAGCGGCCTCCGGCCCGGCAAGGGTCACGTAGCCGGCGTCGGCCCTCATCGCTGCGAGCGCCGACAGGCATGGCGCCCCGGTCAGGCCGGGAGACCCGCCGACGACGACGACGTGCCCGGCGGTGTACTTCGTGTCCTCGGGACCGCGTCGCGGCAGCGACTCGAGGATCTCTCTTTTCACGCGGGCATGCTCGGTATCGAACGGCCGGAGCCCGATATCCGCGACCTCGACATAACCGACGAGATACGCGCCGGGGGTTACGTGGTGCCCGACCTTTGCGCCGTGGAACGTCACAGTCATGTCGGCGTCGACCGCGGCGCCGGCGACCTCTCCCGTCGAAGCATCGACGCCGGAGGGCAGGTCGACGGCGAGGACCGGCGCGCCCAGCTCGTTCATCTGCTCGATCAGCGCCGCGGCGGCCGGTCGCGGCTCACCCTCGAACCCCGTACCGAAGAGCGCGTCGATCAGAACGTCCGGGTCGCCGAGCTCCTTCTCCTCCTCCTCGGGCTTCGCGTCCACGACGAGGACCTCGCGTCCCGCCTCTTCGAGCAGCCGTGCGGCGACCCGTCCGTCGCCCCCGTTCGAGCCTCCGCCGCAGACGACGGTGAACGATTGGGCATCGCCGAAGTCCTCGAGGGCATGCCGCGCGACCGCCTGGCCCGCCCGCTCCATCAGATCCTCGACGGTTCCCGGATAGCGCTCCTCCGCCGCCCGCATCTCGGAAGCGGTGTAGAGCGGCTCAAGCATCCCGGTCGGAGACCAGGCAGACGGCGGTCGCGAGCCCTTTCGAGTGCGACATCGAGAGGTCGATCTCGCCCGCCCGAACCTTGTCCGCCCAGGCCCTCGTCTTGCCGGACAGTTGCACCTTCGGCTTGGGGCGGCCCGCGATCTCGATCTCGCGCCACGTGAACCGAACTCCGCATCCGAGGGCCTTGCCGACCGCCTCCTTGCCTGCGAAGCGGGCCGCGTAGTGCTGGGCCGGGTTCCCGCGGCCCTCGCAGTAGGCGCGCTCAGCCTCGGTGAAGCAACGCGCCGCGAAGCCGGAGTAGCGCTCGAGCGCGCGGCGCACCCGCTCGATCTCGATCAGGTCGACGCCCACCCGCACAGCGCCGATTCTACGAGTCTTCGGCGAGGAACCCGGGAACGTCGCCCAGGGAATCGAGCACGGCGTCCGGCTTGACGAGGGCGTTCTCGAGCGAGTCCTCGCGGAACTTGCCCGTGCGGACAAGAATCGTCCGCAGGCCGCAGCGCTGCGCGCCGGCGATGTCGGCGTCGAGATCGTCGCCGACCATCCAGGTGCGTTCCGGGTCGGCGTCGAGCGCCTCCAGCGCCGCTCCGAAGAAGGCCGGGCTCGGCTTGCCAAGCACGGTCGCCTCGACACCCGCCGCGTACTCGAGCCCGGCGACGAACGCTCCCGAATCGAGCAGCGGGCCGCGCGACGTCTGCCACCAGCGGTTCTTGTGCAGGCAGAAGAGCTCGGCGCCGGCCTCGAGCTCGGCGAAGGCGCGGGCCAGGTTCATGTAGCTGAAGACGCGGTTCGTCTCCTCGGTCTCGTCCGCGCCGCCGAGCAGGACTGCGTCCGCCTCCTCGCCCACGAGGTTGATGCCCTCGAGCTCCGGACGAATTGCCGCCATCGTCAGCGCCAGCACACGTCTCCCGGCGAGCTGCCTCGCGGCCGCGCGGGGAGTCGTCTCGAGCTCCTCGTCCTCGAGCTCGACGCCGAGCGCCCGGAGATCCTCGGCGAGGTCGGCCCGGGAGCGCGTCGTGTTGTTCGTGACGAAGCGGAGGCGGTGCCCGTCTGCGCGCAGACGCCTGACGGCGTCGCCGACGTCGCCGACCGGGCGTCCCGAAATGTGGAAGACGCCATCGACGTCGAGGAGAATGGCTGCCATGGAGCGCGAGTCTATTCGGGTCACGCGCTCGGTCTCCATCCCGCTCGCCGAGATCGAGCTCCGCTTCTCGCGCTCGAGCGGACCGGGCGGGCAGCACGCTCAGAAGTCGGAGACCCGCGTCGAGGCGATCTTCGACGTCGAGGCTTCGACGGCGCTCTCGTCCCGGCAGAAGCAGCGCGTCCTGCGCAAGGCCGGTCCCGTCCTGCGGGCGGTGGCCCAGGACGAGCGGAGCCAGGCGCGAAACCGGGAGCTGGCCGTCGAGCGCGTGGCCGAGGCGCTACGGCAAGCCCTCCGTGTCGAGCGCCGCCGTGTGCCGACGAAGCCGAGCAAGGCCGCGATCGAGCGTCGCCTCGAGGAGAAGCGCCGCCGCTCGCAGACGAAGCGCCTGCGCCGCCCGCCCTCTTAGAGATCGGACGGATTAGTTATTAGTTAGGTGCGTTTAGCGCAAAACCGGGGTGGCTAGTGGCCAGCCGCCTTGCCTCCGTACTCGTGCCAAGCTTTCGCTATCCGTTCCACCAGGCGCTTCGTCGGGCGCGTAAGCATCGAATCCAGGGCAGTACGAACGTCGCCTTCCATCTTGCTAAGTGCAGCGATTACGCGGGCTGCTTCCGTGTCGTATTCGTCGGCTGGCGAGCCGATTGTCGCCCCGAATCCCTCTGGGTCCTCCTCGTACAGGGCAGCCGAAACCTCTCTGTGGAGAGCCAAGTACGCCTTGCTCATCCGACGCTTCCAGTTCGGATCTCGGTCCCAAGGCATCACTTCCATCGCGATGCGGGATGCTACGGGCTGAACCACTACTACTAGTGGTGATGATGTCCGTGCTCGCCGGCGTGGGCCAGCGGCGCCGCCTCCCGGCCGTCGAGGTAGCGCTCGGGCTCGGCGTCGAAGCGCTCCTTGCAGCCGGCCGAGCAGAAGTAGACCGTCTTGCCCGCATACTCGCTGCGGAACGGCGTCTTGTGCCGGTCGACGGTCATGCCGCAGACGGGGTCGCGCGCTCCTCGGCGCAGCGTCAGCGCGGCGAGCGCCGCGGCGACTCCGAGAAAGACGATGTTCAGGAACGTCGTGTAATTCCAGGTGACGCCGCGCTCGGTGATCGAATCGATGTCCGGACGGTCGGCCGGCACGAGGCCGAGCGCCTCGAACAGTCCGTCGACGGCGAGCGCCGCGATCACCATCGTCGAAAGCATGATTCCGGCGAGGATCGCCGCCGGACGCAGTCCGTAGTACTTGCGGTAGATGAGCAGGATCGGGATCACGATCAGGTCGGCGTAGATGAACGCGATCGTTCCCGAGAACGAGATCCCGCCCGCCCAGAGCACGGCCGCCAGCGGAACGTTCCCGACCGAGCAGACGAACGAGAGGACGGCGACGAGCGGCCCGACGACGACGTTCTCGGCCAGCCGGAGCGGCGCCGGAGCATCCGTGATGAAGAGACCGTTGAAGAAGCTCAAGGGCAGGAGCGCGATGAAGCCCGCGATCACGAACCCGCCGGTGATCTCCTTCCAGAGCATCTCCCAGTCGCCGCGGAAGTTGTGGGCGACATCCGACCAGGCCTGCACCGAGGTCAGCCGTTGCCGCCACGACAGGCCCTCCGAGGCGGCGGTGTGGTGCTCGTGCCCGGTCTGCGCCTCGAGCGCGTGCGCGCGGGCCTCTTCCTCGAGCCGCCGCGTCACGAACAGCCGGATCCCGGCCCACATGAGCGCGATCAGGAGGATCCCGCCGACGAACTCCGCGAGCGTGAACTCCCAGCCGATGAAGATCCACATCACGATCCCGATCTCGAAGACGAGATTCGTCGACGCGAACTCGAAGGCCATCGCTGTGGCCAGGCTCGCGCCCTTCTGGAACATCGATTTCGCGATCGCGACCGCGGCGTAGCTGCAGGAGGACGACGCGGCTCCGAGCCCGGTGGCGAGCGCGACCGTCCGCAGATCCCGGCCGCCCAGCGCGCGCTCCATCCGCGAGCGGGGGATCCACGCCTGGACGACTCCGGAGAGCGCGAAGCCGAGCACGAGCGCCCAGCCGACCTCCCACGCCATCTGGAAAGCGTTCCAGAGCCCGTCGCCGATCCGGTCGAGGATGACCACGGCGCCGAGCCTAGCTCGGTCGGGCTAGCCCCCGGCTTACTCGGCCGGGGCAGAGGGGATCGCAGGAGCCCAAGAAGCCCGCGTGGCGTCGCGCAGCAGGATCCCTCGCTTTCCGCCGGTGAACGGGATGGTCGCGATCACATGGTGCTCTTCGTCGTCGAGTCCGCCGTCTTCGAAGAGAACGGTCTCGCCGTCGGGTGAGAGAGCAACAGTCCACACGGCTCCTTCCTCGGCGGCATCGACGAGCTTCTGGCCAGGACCCTTCGGGACCATGAAGGCCACAGGCTCGCAAGGTCCCAATTCCATCGTGACGCAAGCGAGCAGCTGCTCGCCGTCGGACGAGAACCCCTCGGGCACCAGACCGAAGCGCAGGAAATCTTCCTTCTTCCCGTGCCCCGCGGTCTCGTCCTCGATCGTCAACCGGTGCGCATCGGTTCCATCCGGGCGCATCAGGTAGAGGTCGTAGACCGATCCGAAGTCCGGCCCGTAGCCCTCGAGGTAATGCCGCCGGGTGAACGCGATCCAGGTCTGTCCCCACACCGGGTGGTCGCTAACCCCGTCCGTTGTCAGCCTGATGTGCTTGAGGACGTCGCCCGAAAGGCGTACCAGGAAGATGTCGGTCCAGAGCTTCTGCCCCTCGGCGGGAATGTTCCCGTTGGTGTAGACGATCGCCTTGCCGTCCGGCGAGAAGCTCACAAACCAGATCTTTCCGCGGGCGAGCTCCTGCGATTCGCCGCCCCTGGGATCGACCAACAGAAGCTGCTTCCCGTTCGAGACCGCGACCTTGCTGCCGTCCGGGGACCAGGCGTGCGTCCATGTCCGCCCCAGGTCCCGGGTCTTCCCACTCGCTAGATCCCGCACGAACAGATGGGGCCGGTCCGTCGTGCCCGCATAGACGAACCAGCGTCCGCCCGGAGAGAGGTTTCCGCTGATCCCATTGACGAGCACGCGCGGGTTCGACCCGTCGGCTTCGGCGATCCACGTCGACCACTCCTTCCCCGTCATCCTCGAGAAGACGATCCCGAGGCGGTCGTCCACCGACGATGCCTTGGGCTTCGGCTGCGACGCGCCGCAGGCCGTGACGACCAGCGCCGCGAGCAGGAGGGCGCTACTCGACCGTGACCGTCTTCGCCAGGTTCCGCGGCTGGTCGACATTCAGCCCCCGCAGTCGCGCGATGCGGTAGGCG
>WNGB01016725.1_pt1 | contig 10078 bp, 12 predicted proteins | sample 5400681 | NCBI WGS metagenome assembly WNGB01 (sample SAMN13153367, study PRJNA577476) | soil metagenome | isolation source: 115 cm soil or saprolite under grassland replicate 2 | place: USA:California | collected 2016-06-15
GATCCGTTATAATAGGCAGCGTCTTCATTCAGGGCTTGGTTACCGGACTCCTCAAGAGGTCTTGGACGGGTACCTGATTATGCAGGCGGCAGCATGAATTAACCGCAATTCCTCTGTCCGAAAAACGCGGGGCAGCCCACAACCCAAGATTCCCGCACGCGCTAGGCGCACTGGCGACAGCTGGGCTTGTGCTCGGGATCGGTGGAGGACTGGCTTATGTCCTTCGGTCTCAGGGTCTGCAACTGGGCGCAGTTGGCGTCGGTCGCGATGGCCATCTTCCCGATCGTCGCGCCGGTGGTCGCGTGGCGGCGTACATCGGTGCGAGCTTCGGGAATTTGCACTCCAGCCCAGGTGAACCATGCCCAGCAGGCTCTTGCCGCGCTAGTATTGGCACAGTGGCGGCAGGAAATCCTTATTCGGGATCTGGATGATCCAGCCCCGCTTGCGGTGCATTGGCGATTTACCGAACTCAATGTTGTGGATCATACCGAGCATATCCTCAGTGCGGGTGTCCGGTCCTTTCGTCTCGGCCTGGAACGACCACAATTCAGTAGCAGCACTGACCGTATGGCCGACATGGCCAGACAATTCCGGCGGCTGGTGCGGCGCCGGTTGGTGATTCTTGGCGAGCCTGGGATGGGCAAGACGACGCTGGCGGTGCTGCTGTTACGTGAACTTCTCGAACATCCACAGACCGGCGATCCCGTCCCGGTCATGGTGTCAATTTCGGGTTGGGATCCGTCAAGGGAGACTCTGCGTCGCTGGCTCGCGCGGCGAATTAGTGAAGATTACCCCTCGTTACGTGCGGCGGACTTCGGCTCGGACGCAGCGAAAGCGCTTGTCGATCAACGTTATATCTTGCCAATCCTTGACGGACTGGACGAGCTTCCAGCATCTGCACGCCCTAAAGTCCTGTCCACCCTGAATAAGGAAATGACGGCCGCTGATGCGGTGATCATCACCTGCCGTACCGCCGAATATGCGGCAGCGGTTTTCGGCCCCCGCGGCGATGTACTTACTTCGGGAGCCGTTATCGAACCCTCCCCCGTCACTGCAGCAGACGCCTTTGCATATTTATCTCACTGCCTGCCTCCGGAGAGCGGCGGCGACTGGCTGGGACTATTGGCTGCCGTGAAGGCTAACCAAGAGAGCGCAATCGCGCAGGCGCTAACCACCCCATTGGCACTATGGCTTTTGCGTAAGGTCTACATCGATACCCACGCCGAACTGATTGATCTGCGCGATACCGACCGCTTTCCGACCGCAGACGCGATCATGGATCATTTGCTCAACAACCTCGTCCAAGCTGCTATTCGCGCAAACCCACCCTCGTCACCGGACTCCGCCAGTGATCATCCGTTCAGGCCTCGTCATGCCTGGGATCCTCGTGACGCCAAGCGTTGGCTTAGCTTCCTCGCCCATCACCTAGACGCTTCTGGCACCAAAGACCTTGCTTGGTGGCAACTCCATGGGAGCCTGGCTCACCGCTGGAACACATTCGCGATTGGAGTAATCGTGGGAGTGCCGACTGGCCTCGCTGTCGGCCTCACCGGCGGACTCATCGCAGAGTTTACGGGTGCGCTTGATGGAACACTTGCTGCCGCAGTCATGTTTGGGCTTGTGGGCGGGCTTACGGGCGGGCTCACCGGCGGACTTATGTTTGGCCTGATTCTTGAACTCATGAAGGGTGCAGGTCTGGAACCTGCCTACGCCGAACTACGTTTGCGGGGCCACGTGCGGTTGATGTTGCGAGACCTCGTATTCGGGATCGCCGTCGGGCTTCCAGTCTGCCTCACAGCTTCACTCGCTCTCGCGCCCGCCGATGGGTTCAAGGCAGCGCTGACATTCGGGCTAATGGTCGGGTCCATGGGAGGATTCGCGGTGGGATTGAACAAGTGGATCTCTACGCCCCTTTCCAGTGATCGACCAGGAACTCCCGTCGGCACACTGCGTCGCGATCTGCGACTGATGTACGTCCGTTCACTCGTCTTTGGACTCGTACTTGGTTTGGCATTCGGGTCAGCGGCAGCACTCACGGGCCGACTTGCCGTCGGCCTCATGGGTGGACTCCGGGTTGGCCTCGAGGGCGGGCTGGCGTTTGGGCTTGCGGGCGGTGTCGTGTTTGCGCTCACTTTCGGACTCACAGGAGCTAGCACTGGGTATCTGATAACGGTATCCATCCTGTTCATTCGGCGGAGTTTGCCTTTCAAGCTCATGAGCTTTCTAGAAGACGCCCACCGGCTTGGATTACTTCGCCAAGCGGGATCGCTCTATCAATTCCGGCACGCAAAATTGCAGGATTATCTGGCACGCATTTCCCCTTCCGTCTCCGATCCCTAAAGTGCGCGGGCAGCCGGTATCCGAATTCTAAGGGTCTCTTCACACAATTTATCAGCTCATCGGCAGATGAGGTCGACTCAACCGGCCGCAACAGCAACGCTGCGCGAGATGGCCGAACTGCTCATCTGCAACGTGGACGGTCATCTCACCAGTCACAGTCGATTCCTCGCCTCTGGTCGGCTCAGCGATCGAATGGACCGCCCTGCCGCCAGGAACCAAAGCGTGGATCTTGGGCACCGGCTCGTGAGCGCGACAGATTGTTCTTTATGGACGGTCGTAACCCGCCGAAGGGTCCTCCCTCTTGCCGCACCGAACCACCGAACGGCGGATACGGATCGACAAGCCGCACTCAGGATTGGCCAGAGCGTCATGCTCGCGCCGCAACTGCCGTGCATGCGATCGACGGAGCACACTTGTCACCGTGGAGCGGGTAGTGGTCGCTGGCTGCGCTGGAAGCGGGAAGTCGACCCTGGCCAGGGACCTGGCCTCCCGGACCGGCCTGCCGCTGGTCGAGTGGGATGGGCTGGGCGTCCTCGGCTCACCGGAGTACCGGGCAGCAATCAGCCGGATGGCCGCCGGGCCGCGCTGGATTCTCGATGGCGCGCCGTACTACGCCGACGAGTTTGTCTATGCCGCCGCCGATACCGTGATCTTCCTCGACTACCCTAAGCGGGTGGTGATGTGGCTAGTGCTACGGCGAACGCTCCGCATCGAGCTGGCCCGGCGTGCCGCGGCGAGGCACCGGCCGCAGGGGCTGGCGGCCTGGCGTGATGCCGAGCATCCGGTCCGGTGGGCGTGGTTCTCCCACCGGGACCGTCACCGGGAGGGCCTGGTATTGACGGCGCGGCCGGAACTCGCCGACGCGCAGATCATCCGCTTCACCCGCCCGGCCATGGCCATACGATGGCTCGGGAATTGTCGGCCGGCGTTCACGATGCGGCCGACTCTCCATGACGGTTAGGGTACGTCAGCGCGTTGACCGCCAATGACGGAGCGTGATAGGCGAGTCGAATCGCCTCCGAGGCGATCGGGCGGCGCCGGGCGAGTATGTACCTGTCGAACCGCGGGTCAAGCAGTGGAAGCCAGATCCGGCAGTTATGGTGACGACTCTGGCGGTGTCACACGGACCGTCACTGCAGGCGGAACTGGAAGGAGATGTCCGGCCTGGAAGAGCATGGCGTGGTAGTCACCGGGAGGAAGCGGGGGTGGGTGCATATTGGGCAGGCATGCCCTCAGGCCGCCTTGCGGTCGGCCTGGACTGCACTCGCTGTAGCTCGCCTCGACCGTCACTGGATGGCTGGACTCGCCGACCGGGACCGTGAACGTCTGCAGGCACGTGGGCCAAGCCACGGCCGGCTGGTATTTTCTGCTGACGAGCGCGACCTGGAAGAGCGTCAGGCAGCCGGGCACGCGGATGGCACGCCCGGTGTTGTTCTCGACGACGACGCGCCCTGACATTGACGATCCCGCTGTCATTGTCCGCGACGGCAGTACCACCCGGGCCGAGATTGGTGCCGGGGAATGCTGGGGTGCCGCGGGGGGTATCGTGCGCGGGTTTGCCGTTGGCTGGGTGGGAGCACCGTGCGGACGCTCAGACGAAACATGGCCGCCGCTGGAACACCCTGCCACGAGCAGCGCCAGCACAACGACGAGCGACCTCACATCTACTGGACGCTGCCGGGCCATGTTCCGGTTCCAACGACATTGCCCTCGGGCACCAGGCCACCACCGCATACTGCCCCGTTCGGTCGCGGATCGCCGCCGACATCACCGATCGTGACGTCAAATCCACCCGCGAACCGCCGATATGCGCCGCAATCGGGCGAATGCTTCCTACGGTCGTGGTCGCACGTAAACGGTCGATCTGGACGCTCGCCGTACCGTCGGACTGTCCAGTGGTCGCTGTGGCTAATCTGGCCTGACCGGCCGGGTGCCAGGTCGGGCAGCGGGCCTGCTCGAACACGGGCCGGAACGCGGCGATGAGCTCCTCGGCCTTCCCTTCCTTCGCCTTGAACCGGGCGAGTACACGCTCCATCCTGGTCATCGTCTGGCATCTGCTCGCCGACCCTGCCGCACGTTTCCGCGAGCTGGGCGCCGGCTACTACGCCAGCCCCGTCGACACCGGCCGCAAGGCCCGTAACCACATCCGTCAGCTGGAAGCGCTCGGGTTCACTGTCACCCTGGCGCCTGCCGCCTGACCCATATACCCCACCGAAAAGCCTGACCGGCATGCGCTGGATGGGGTTCGCTGCCGCGCGCTCAGCTAAGGCTGGTGATTTTCCGGTCAGAGGCCAGGGGTTCGAATCCTCATAGTTCCACCGCAGGTCAGAGTATAAATTTCGAATATCTGATCAAGTAGCTCCGAGGGTCCGTACAGCAGCAAAGTACCGGAACCCGAAGCCGACGAGATGCTCAGGCCGCCCCGGATCTGGCTCTCCGCCGGCGATGACGACCGGTCGCCTGGCCGACTGCGGCCAGGGCCTCCGAGTGGGTCAATTATCCAGCTTGACCAGGCGGAACGTTCTCTTCGTCCCGCATGCAGCGCGAGCAACACTGCCCACTGTCCGGTCCTGCTGGACTGCCGCAGCACGGTGCGCCTTGCGCGTGCCATTGCCGCCGTTGCAATGGGTCAGGCTGGCCAGCCCGCGGCATGCGGCGGGGTAATCCGGCTACTCTGCGTGGGCCCGGTGGAAACCGGCGATCGCTCGCAAACGCCGCATACAGATGCTCCCATGCTTGTCAAGGGGTTCCTGTGACATTTTCTTGGTCTCATTTCTGGGATTCTGAACTGGAATGGTGATCAGGCTGGGGTTGCGGACAAGACAGGGTGGGGCCACTCGGATCAGGGGCAAGCTGTTGTTGTCGCGTGCAGATCGTCCACTTCTGCGGGGCCGCAGCCGTCGGCCCGTCGCCGTTCCCGAGGAAACAGATCGGCTGGGCCGCCTTGCTTTTTGGCCCCTGTGCCGCGCGCGGGTGACGACGCTTTGAGCTCGCCGCGGCGCGGCCGGGCGCCTTGGGGCTGGCCGTGCGGCTACTCGCCGGTGAGGACAGCCGCCGCGATCCTGCGGACGCGTTCCGGGTCGGCGATCGCGTCGATCTCGACGATCTTGCCGTCGGCGACGGTGAAGCCCATCACAGTGACGGGCTGTCCGCGCCGAGTGACGACCACCCCGGCTGCTCCGTTCACCAGCGCGGGACGCAGGCGGACAGCCGGCAGGGCGGTCGTGAGCCCGCTGAGTGCCTTGCTGGCTACGGCGGCTGCGCCACGGATCGCCATGGAGGCTGCGGGGCGCCTGGCGCCCGCGTCGATCCGCATCACGACGCCGGGGTCGAGCACGGCGACGAGGGCGTCGAAATCACCCCCGCGCGCCGCCAGGAAGAAGGCGTCGACCACCTTTCGCTGGCGAGCCAGATCGGGGTCGGGAGCCGGTACCGCGGCGCCCTTCACGCGGCGCCGCGCCCGGCTGGCCAGCTGCCTGGCCGCCGCGGGGGTCCGGCCGACCATGGGCGCGATCTCCTCGAACGGCAGCTCGAACATGTCATGCAGCACGAACGCCAGCCGCTCGGCGGGGGCCAGGGCATCGAGCACGACCAGCAGGGCAAGGCCGACTGAGTCGGCCAGCAGCGCCTCCTCCTCCGGCTGCAGCTCCGCGTCCGGGCTGACGACGGGGTCGGGCAGGCGCCCCCCGAGAGACTCCTCGCGCCGGAGGCTGCGCGAGCGCAGCATGTTCAGGCACACCCGGGCGACGATCGTGGTCAGCCACCCGCCCATGTTCTCCACCTCGCCCGCCCCCGACCGGCTCAGCCGCAGCCAGGCGTCCTGCACGGCGTCGTCGGCGTCGGTGAGCGAGCCCAGCATCCGGTAGGCCACCGCCCGCAGACGGGCCCGGTGCTCCTCGAAGCGATCCGCCAGCCACTCGTTTTGGTCCATCGGTCACATCCTCCCGCTGCCAGGTGTCATCAGAAGTGACCCCCCACACACGGCGGATGTGACCGGGAATACAGAAAAGGAGCACCCGATGCGAGTCCTGGTCGTGGGTGCGAGCGGTGCTATCGGCACCCGGCTCGTTCCTCAGTTGATCGATCGAGGTCACGAGGTGATCGGGACCTTCAGGTCGCCTGGGAACGCCGAGCGGGTACGGGCGCTCGGCGCGGAGCCGATCGCGCTCGATCTGCTCGACGCGCGTGCTGTGCGCAAGGCCGTCCTCGAAACCGAGCCCGAGGCGATCGTCCACCAGGCGACCGCTTTGGCGGATGTGCGCTTGTCCAAGAGCCTCGACCGCAGCTTTCGCGCCGGCCAACCGGCTCCGGACCGAGGGCACCGACGCGCTGCTGGCCGCCGCGCGGGAGGCAGGCGTGCGCCGCTTCGTCGCCCAGAGCTTCGCCAGCTACCGCTACCCACGCGAGGGCGGACCGGTCAAGACCGAAGACGATCCGCTCGACCCCACCCCGCCGGCAACGGCGCGGGAGACCAACGCCGCGATGCGCCACCTCGACCAGGCGGTCACCGGCGCCGGCGGGGCGCGCTGCGCTACGGCGGCTTTTACGGCGTCCCGACGGGCTGCTCGGGCCCGTGCGCAAGCGGCGATTCCTGATCGTGGGCGGCGGCGTCTCCTCGTTCATCCACCTCGACGCCGCCGCCGCGACCGTGCTCGCGCTCGACCACGACCGAGCCGGCATCTGCAACATCATTGACGACGAGCCCGCCCCAACGCGCGAATGGCTGCCCGTGCTCGCGAACGCGCTCGGCGCCAAGCCACCCCGCCACGTCCCCCGCTGGCTCGCGCGGCTGTTCATGGGCGAAGGCTTGGCCATGATGACCGAGTCCCGCGGCGCCTCCAACGCCAAGGCCAAGCGAGAATTCGGCTGGACGCTCCGCTACCCAAACTGGCGCCAGGGCTTCACCGCGGCCTACGGTCGGCCGGAACCGCTCAAGGCCAGGGCGTGACGCGGCAGGACCGCACGCCAGCCGGCGGCCACGGTTTCAGCGAGGTCGTCGCGGCCGCCTGGGCGCCGGCGGGCGCCGGCCGCCTTAGTCGCGCTGCCATCGATCGGACTATTCCTGGTTCCGGCTGTGGCGCGCTGTCACGCGAACTGGCCGCAAACGACTGGCAGGACCGGACCGACGCACGGCGCGGCGGACTTCAAGACCGCAACGTCGAACTCCTCGTCCCAGCACCGTTCGCTTCAGGCAGCCAAGTGCAGCCGTCGGCAGGGCGGATTCTCACTTCCACGTCCGGCTAACGCTGGCGTCCGCCCGCTGTTTAGGCGCCGGTCGCCCACTTCGCGTTCGACCGGCTTCGGGGGGCCAGCGGCAAATTCGTTTCTTTCCGGCGCCGAAAAAAGGTTGGCAACGGCGGTTTGCCCCGCCCGTGGTCGCAGAATCGGCGAGAACTACAGCCGCCAGCGGGACCAAGCGGCCGGTGCGGCCGTCGCAGGCGTCTACACGAACCGCCCTCAATTCGGCATGCGGTCGGCTCCAACACCCCGGCAGCGACTCGGCGGCGCGCAGAATGACCTGATCGGGGCGGCACCGCGCGTCAACACCGACCAGCAGCTCGGCGCGCATATCGGCGGCTCGGCAAGCGCTTGTTTACTCGGGGTAGCTCACGCTCTGTGATTGCGTCATCGCCTGTGATCGCACTGCGCGGCGGGGATTGGCTGGGAACCGTCTGGGCGGACGTCCTCGAAGCCTGAGTCGCGGGTGGCGAGCGAGGACATGATCTGGCCGTATGGGATTGGCTGCAGCTCGCCGTGTCGCCATGACCGGCGAGCGCACCTGCCGGTTCACGATTGTCTGCCGCCTTGCGGTGCCGTGGCGACGGGACCCGGCGAAGGTTGCCTCAGGGACCTGCGCTGTTTCGGTCCCACCGCACGGCCAGTGCCCCGGCGGCGCCGGTCAGGGCCGCGCCGCCGGCGGATATAGCGACCAGCCACCGGCCCGTCCGCGGTAGCTCGCGCCACGATGAAAGGCTGGCGACCACGTCGAGGGTATCGGACAGGGCGCCTGCGGCGAGCCATGCGCTGGCTGATCCGGGTTCGGCGGCCGGGCGCTGCAGTGCCTCCAGCGCGCCGAGCCCCAGCGCGATGTCACGCGCTCCCAAAGCGCGCCCGAAGACTCGTGCGGCGAGGTCATCTGCCGCTGCGCCGACCCATGCGCGGGCCGGTACCGAGGGCCAGGCCAGGGCGGTCAGGCCCAGCGCCACGCGCCCGGCGGCCACGGCCCAGGCGCCACGGCGCAGCAGCGCCGGGATAGCAGTCGGTGTCACCTGCGCTCTTCCCCTCCAGCACGCCAGTCCAGGCATAGCTCCAGCCTAATGATCATAACCGGGGGTGGCCATCAGCACGTTTGCCTGCCGCCAGGGCGGGTGATCAGGCACAAAGCCTGGGGGCTGGCCTGCCCGGCTACCTGATCGGCTTCGCAGATCGGGATGGTTGTAGCGGCTGGTCTATCCACGGCGGCCGCGGGCGCAGATGAGGATGGGCTTGGTGAGGCGGCGAGATCCACGTCGGGGTCAACCGCCGGCCCACCAGGACGTGCTCCAGGTCACGGTGGCCAATGCCGCCTGGCCGGACAGGCTGGGGTGGAAGTAATCGAGCGTGCTGACCTGGCGCTTGGTGAAGGCGTAGTTGTAGACCGCGTACTCGTCGAAGCGGCAGTTCGCGTACTTAGCGCACTCTTGCGCCAGCACGAGGTTGAACGCCGCCTCCCGGTCCCGCACTGCCTGCCGGTCGGCGTCGGTGTCCGACGAAGACAGCAGCGACTGGCAGATGTGCGCCGTGCTCCAGGTGAACCGGGCGAGCCAGTAGGTGTGGTAGATCTCCCACAGGTGGTACACGTTCGGGATGCTGGACACGAAGATGTGCGCCGAGCCGGGCAGCCCGGCTTCGAGTGCTGCCAGCGTCTGCCGGAACTGCGCGCGGAAGGTGTCCACCGGCGTCATGGTTGCGGTCGAGGACGTGCACAGGTCGTTGGCGCCCATCAGGATGGTCACATACCTGGCCTGCTGCCCGACCGCCTTGGCGGCCTGGCCGGGTGCGTAGCTCATCTTCGCGCCGGACGCCGAGTCGTTGTAGTTGTGGCCGTAAATGGCGTGCTTGACCGCGAGGATGCGCTCGTAGTGGCTCACCACCGGGTCCCAGCTGGCGTGCCCAGTGCTCCAGGAATCGGCAGGATGATCGCCGTACCAGCAGCACACATCGGCGGCCTGGATGATCGAGTCCCCGAGTGCCGCCATGCTGCTCGGCAGGGGCGGCGTTGCGGCTAAGGCTTGCGGCTAAGGCCGCCCGTGGGCTAACCGCCACCAGCGCGACACTGAACACCAGTACGGCGAGCCATCTGCGCATGGCGGCCCCACTCTCGTCGTGAACCAGCGCACCCGCGTCAGCCGAAATGCCGCGGCTGACGGTCGGCCATTACGCCCGGCCTTGACCGGCAAACACCCGGCGAATAAGCGTCGCTGGACGGTTGCTAGAAGATTCGACGTGTTCCTCGTCGCAGTGCATTGCAGCCTGGCGGAAATAGGGCTGCCGCGAACGCGATCGGGGAGATCGCCGCATCGGCGAGGGCCGAACGCAAGTGGAAACCGATCTGATCCACACCTTCGGCCCTACGACTTCGAGGTGGACACAACGCACAGAGTATCTAGCGCGCTGGGCGAATCGGTGCTAGCCGCCTGGCGAGCCCCGGGGCGTCCAGCGAGCTTTGCGACCCGCCGTCACCGACACGTGAACAGCG
>WNGB01015504.1_pt1 | contig 10077 bp, 9 predicted proteins | sample 5400681 | NCBI WGS metagenome assembly WNGB01 (sample SAMN13153367, study PRJNA577476) | soil metagenome | isolation source: 115 cm soil or saprolite under grassland replicate 2 | place: USA:California | collected 2016-06-15
TCTGGCACCCGACCTATGGGGTCATCTATGATGAGGGGGAAGTGATCAAACGGGGCACGTACGCCTCAAGCGCGCAACGGGCCGGCCCCTGACCAAGGGGTGAAGGTTGAAGAGTCCGCCCGCAGGGCGCTTTGTGCATCGCCAATACGCATAGCGGCCTGAAACCGGGCCATATGCATGAGGCTTTCCTCTGTCTCGTATGGCGCACTCACTTTTCTGCCCCTGCCTCTCCGCATTTACGCGGGTTCGTAGTGCTGCACGTGGATTTCATCAGCTCTCTGACGCATGGTGTAGCTGTCATACCATGCCTGCATCCGCAGTAGCAGATCCATGGACACGTCAAAGGCTTTTTCGATCCGCAGCGCCATTTCTGGCGATAAGGACGCCTTGCTATGGATCAGGTCGGACAGGGTTGCGCGGCGCACTCCCAAAATCTCGGCAGCACGGGCTAGAGACAAATGGAGTTCGTCCAGAATCTCCGTCTTGATGAAGTCGCCCGGATGCGGGGGCTTCATGCCGATTTTGCTCACGCTCTCATCGTCAGACATCAGTGATAATCCTCCAAATCCAGATGCTCGATTGCATGGTTGACCACCTCAAATGTCATTCGCCAGTTTCCACTGACGGCAATGCTCCATGTGCCGGCACGGTCCCCGGTAAGCTGGTGCACGCGCCAGCCAGGCGGGCCTTGCACCTCGCTCATATCCCGCGCCAAGAGCAGCACAGCCACAATCTTGCGTATCCTCTCGACCAGATCAGGCCGGAGACCCCGGCTGTCATTGTCCTCGATCAAACGCCGTAGGCCCCGGTGCCGCACGCTGCGTATATTCATATATACTACCGTACGCCAATACCGTACATGTGTCAAGCCTTTTTAGAACTATAGGAGAAATAGGCGCAGTGCCGGCAGTCTACGGTGTCTATGGTCTTTTGATTTAAACAGATTAGTACAATATGTTTCAAACTCCTGGACCCTCTCCCATAATCTTGTCTGTGGGAATTTGTGCCAAAATTCTCACATTCCATCGCTTTTAGTGGTAACGCCCTGAGTCCTTCACGATGGTCTTGATATTGCAACGTGTTACCCCCATCGTGTTTCATCCGCTGACGAGACTTGATGACCTGGGGGTGACACATGGGTACAGCAGCCAAACGGATCCGCGAAAACCGCACCATCACTGTCGATTTTCGAGACGACGCGACCTACTTGCAGCTGCTGGGCGACGGCAAGGCCTTTGTGGAATTCGTGTGCGCTTTCCTCCTCTCCCTCGGCTTTCAGCTCGCACACAAGGCGACCTGTCGCGGGGGCGGGTGTCTCACACGCCACTCGCATTATATCTCGCCGATAGCCCTCTATCGTCTCATCTGTGCGGTTGGACACCAGAGTCTGGTGCCAGTGCTGACCCGGTGTGGGTTGCCGCTCCCGGTGTATTTCCTGGCCGATGAGAAGCACAGCCGCTGTCTCACTGCCAAGGTCTATTTGCCCACGATGGTCTGTGGTCGTGTTCTCTGGCACCTTGGCGACACCGAAGCCGCCAGTACGGCGGCGTTTACCCAGTCATATCGAGCGTTTCAACAGGCAGCGCTCCAGCAGCAGCCGTCGTATCGGGTCCGCGGCATCCTGACCGATGGCTGTGACAGCACGACGAGCAGTATGCGGACGCTGTTCCCTGGTGCACGCCTCGGCACCTGTCTCCGCCACGCGATCAATAAGCTGCCCGCCAAACTTGTGGCGATCCCGTCTTCGGTGCGCAAAACGTTACGATCGCAGTTCCACACCCTGTTGTATCGAGCACGCCAGCGCAAAGGCTTGCGCGTGTTTGCGCTGGGGCAACGGCTCCGCCACTTTGTTGACCACGTGGCGCACAGCGCAGGGGGCGCCAACGGGGAGCGTGTACGGCGCTGGTTCCAGGACAAAAAGGCGGGCTGGTATGCGGTCCTCGCAGACCCGCAGATGCCCGTGACGAGCACATTGCTGGATCAGGCCCACAACGCCATCGAGCGGAAGTTATTCGCGATGAAGGGGTGCCATCATCCAGGAGGAAGCCAGCAGGCGTTTCTCACGGGGTTCGCACATTTGTATAATCTCATCCCTTATCAGCGTCGAGCCAAGCATGCCGGGAAGTGTGGTGTGGAAGTGGAAGGCGGACGCGTACCAACACGCGACTGGTTCCTCAATGTCCAAATCCTCACCTCGGGAGGCTTTCGCTGAGTGGTGCCATCCTCCACCACGTAATTCGGTGGAGTGTGGGAATTTCAACTATTTACGCCGCCGTGGTATGCGTGAGTTGCACCATACGGCCATAAGGCGCAACTCACGCCTGACTATCCCTCGGGATGGTCATCGATGTTGTTGTGCTCCTCTGTGTCGGGGAAGCCTCTCACAGGCATGGCGGCGAGAATGCTCTACCGCTCCATCGTCTGCCCGTGAGCAACAAGGCCGTTGGCACCCTCTGAAGGGGCGGCGGAGGTTTGCACCAGCTCTTGGAAGGTTTTCCCTGCGGCAAATGTGGGGACCGCTTTGGCCGCAATCTGGACGGTGTCGCCTGTGCGTGGGTTGCGTCCTGCACGCGCTTGGCGGTGACGGAGACGGAAGCTTCCAAAGCCACGCAATTCCACGTTGTCTCCTGCGTGCAGCGCCTCCATAATCCCCTGCAAGAAATGCGTGATGGCCGCGTCGGTCTTGTTTTTCGGGAGCTGCACCGTTGCTGCTACCTGGTCAACGAGCTCTGCCTTTGTCATCCATCCATCTCCTCTAGGAGGGGGCCACATACAGTGCGGTGGCCATTGCCGAGCCGTCTCACGGTAAGAGCGTAGGCTTGCCTGTTGTCGTTGTCAAGGGTATTGCTCGATTGCTTGCAGCACGCAGACTGCCGCGGACGGGGACAACCCAGAGAAGAGACACAGGATTTGATCATAGTTGGGTCACCATTTTATTGCTTGACAGCCTTTGGCAGGCTGGGTACGGTTATTTATAGAGAGCAAGCAAGAAGAGATTGTTTGACAAAGCTATGAAGATCCTCGTGCACGCTGAAGGCTGACGTGGCTTGATCAGCACGGCCATGAGGGTGGCCCGCAGGAGAGGGCTGTAGAGTCCATCACCAACATGCTCTCACGAAAGAAAGGCAAGAGATATGGTGAAGGTCATCAGAAGGCTCCGCAAATTTCCACATGCAGGCTCCCTCGAGCATGTGTCAGACTGTTGGAGGGAGCGATAGGCCTGCCAAGCTTCAGGCACAAGCGCAATGCTTGGCATCTCTTTGTGCGCGTCTTTTCTTTCTTGCTGTTGGGAGAGCGCTCCTCGTCCCATACGACGGCGGTGTAGGGAGGTAGATGATGGTCTATCTGATCACGAAGCAGCTGAAATGGCCGCTCGAACGCTCCTCCTACGATGGAGGCCATGTCGTTGGGAGGAGCTCCAGTTGCCTCTAAAGAGCGCCATGTGGTTAGGCGTATACACGGGCTGCATCAGCTCGGATAGTGCGTAGTGAAGACGGCCACCCTCTGGGGTGGCCGTTGCTATTTTGCTCGCTCTCCCCTGTCGCGCGATCTGTGTGCATCTGCGACACCTCTTCTTACCCGACCTCCAGAAACGCCGGTTCAATCGGTCGAACATGCTTTGGGCGCTTGGACTGCCTAACGGGAAGTGGGGTCCTCAATTCCACTCGAGGTAGTCTGTACCCTTGATGCCCCGCCTCCGCCGATACAATGCCCATAGGACTACAATCCTGGTACCAATATTGTATATACTAATTTAGTACCATTTGTTCTACTCTTTCCTGTGTACTACCATTCTGGTATTCCCAACCAATCTCTGCAGCAGGGGAAGCTGGCGGTCACTGCCCTGAGCGGAGGTCGGTGGAGAGAAGGGACTGCGCGATGAGAGACCGTCCGCTCGTATGTGTTATGGCGTTAGACCGTGCTGGAACATGTGCAACGCATCGGTCAAGCACGCACACTACCCGATGACGCGCACAGATCGTTCGCGCCTGTGCATAGAGTGTCGCCGTCGTGAGTCGTGCAGAGGAGGAGGCATGATGCAGCTCGACCAGGCGTTCCAAGGGCAAAAATGCGCCCGCTGTCGGCAAGCGATCCAGAGCGATCCGGCCTTTGACGATCATCTCTGGTATCACCGTCCTTGTCTCGAAGAGGGCACCAGAGCGCTGCAACGCGCCCACGAACTCGCCGCCCGCTTCGGCTTGGTGCCTGCGGACTCCCGCACCTCGGAGGAGTAACGATGACAAGAAGCTTCAGCGCGGCTGATGGGGATGCCTGACGGACGAGCACCTCACCGTGACAGTGCCCGTTGAGAACTCTCCCGCATCATTGCCGTGCTCGACTCCGCATACACCTGGGTCGTCTCCAGCTTGGAGTGTCCAAGAAACTTTTGAATCTGCTCAATCGGCATCCCCCGCTCTAAGAGCGTCGTCGCTACAGAGTGCCGGAGGAGATGCGGATACACGCGCTTGGTGATCTGTGCCTGCGCGGCCGTTTCCTTCACAATGTACTGGATGCGCCGCGGGGAGTAGCATGTGGCGCGATTCGTCTCAAAGAGATACCCCACTGTACGCTGGCCTAAGTGCGTCCGCAACTCCTGGGCGAGTTCCGGCAGGATCGGGATATAGCGACTCTTCCCACCCTTGGCCTTGGCAATCAAGATCATCTGCTCCTCAAAGAATACATCCTCAACTTTGATGTTCACAAACTCTGAGACCCGTGCACCGGTCTGAAACAGCGTCTTGATTAACAGTCCCCGCTCCCCTTTCATGCGGTAGGCGTGAGTGATGAGACGTGCTTCTTCGTCGCGCGAAAGTCGGGCAATCACGCGCTGACGGATTTTTGTCCGTTCAATGGCAAGTGCGTGCCGCACTGCCTTTGCCACGTAGCGCGTTTGGTCATAGGTGAGATGGTATTGACGCCACAGCTTTTTCGTGGCGCTGATGACGCTTCGCAGGCTCGGAGCGGGTTTCGCTTTTGCAGATGGAGTACGCATAAGTGAGTACTTTCAGTATATGCCTGAGCCTGGAACCCGTCAAAGCGTACCCCAAAGGGCCTCGATCAGGGGATCGGCCACTTGGCCTTCTTGAGACTCCAGAAAAATAAACGGCTCAGCCCCAGTAGAGCTTGCAATGAGAGGGCGACCTCGCCATCCGTAGCCAGGAGCACGAAAAGGCGAGGGATTGACCAAGGAGGTCGCTGTGGGAATCGTCATCCAAGACCAGCAACAACGCAACCCTCAGAGCCAGCCACGCTGGGATCGATTCGAACGCGCGGACTTCTTTGCACAGTACCGGGAGTTACGAACTCAGGGCATCTCCGAGCGTCAAGCTGCCAAGGAACTCAAGGGACCTCGAACGACCGGTCGTGTACCTGCCCAATGCGGATAAATATCGCGGGCTCACCCGTCGACCGTCACAGGGGCACAAAGGCCTAGACGAGAGGGCTCTCATGGCCTCCCAGCGGCCCTTGCACCCCTGGTGAGGCCCTTAAAGCCGGCCGTGTGGGCGCACATCGCCTGCTCAGAACCCCTTCCCTTGCTGTTTCCCACTACTCCTTGTGTACTCACACCTGCGCGGGCTGCGGCCACGGGGGCACGCGGAACAGCAGCACCTCGCGCAGCGTCCAGACGTGCTCCGTCAGTCCAGCGGCCATGGCGGGCGTCCGCGGCTGCCAGTGCTTGGCCGAGCCCGTGCCATGTGTCTGCTCCGGCTGGAGCAAAGGTTGGCGTAAGCTGGCGTGCGGTAAGCAGAAATTATAGTACACGTGATACAAGGCCAGCTGCTGCTGGATACCGTCCTCGCCCTTGCAGAGCGTGGAAACCCGACGTCCCACCGCTGCCACATGCTGACGGATGGTCAGGTTGAGGCGCTCTATGAACGCGGTGTTGATCTGGCAGCCAAGGGGAGCCAAAACGGCATTGACGGTCTCCAAGGTGCCAAACACCACGCGATGCCGCACGCGGACCAGACGTCGCCGGCGCACCGTCTTGACCACCTGCGCATACAGCAGTGTGGGCCACGGCATCCAGCGCGGCTTGGGCGCTGGCCCTTGTGCTCGCTGACGGGGCGGCTGCACCCACTGGCCGCAATGGGTGAGGAGCGCTGTGGCGTACTCCTTGAAGCCGTCGGTCAGGAAGAGTGGTACGCAGTCAGGGGCTAACATCTGGACGACCTGGTGGACCACGCGCTGCGCCATCGCCAGCGTCCGGTCCCCGATGTCGATGGTCAGCAGCAGCTTGGTGACCGGGTCCATCGCCGTCCACACCCAGTGCGGCGAGCGCGACAGGCGCATGATGGCCTCCGCCTCGCTGACCTCGCCGGCCTTCACCGCGCTGAGCAGCGCAAAGAGTTCATCGAGTTGGACCTGCGTGACACGCACGTCGTGCAAGAAATACCGAGCAAAGGCCGTGGCATGGTCCGCCACCTCGACCAACCACTGCAGCACCGTGTTCGGGTCCACCTCGAAGACCCGGGCGACCGCGCGGATGCCCAAGCCTTCCGCCAACGCGCCCACGGCCCATACCAGCAGGTCGGGCGCGACGCGTTTGCCATGCAACGGTGTGCCGTGGTTCTCTTGGAAATAGCCCCCACAGCCCGTGCAATGCAGTTGGCGCCACGGTCCACCGCTGGGATGACCGTTAGACGTGATATTGCCCAGCCCGAGCCAGCCACCATAGCGACAGTCACGATCGGGACAGAAATGATCGGAGGTGTCGACGTGACGGCGGCGGCTTCGTGTCGAAGGAACCGGCGGGGGTGGAGGAGGAGAGGGCTGCAGCCTGGAAGCCTCGAGCGCCTGCTCACAAGCAGCGCAAGAGGGTTTACGGGTGAGACCCGGAAAGGGTTTGGGCGCCGTGGAGCGTTTGCGGGGTGGCGTCACGGGCGTGGGTGGTATCGGTCGAGCTGCGGCGGGCTCCGATGGCCACAACCAAGAGAGCATGAGAAACACCCACACCAGAGCGATCAGCACGAGCTGGTAGAAAACGAGGTTGGCTATCATGGCAAAGTCCCCTCACACAGGTGGTGAAAGGGGGATTGTACCGGATTGGCGGGCGATCGGAATTACCCGCAGGATACAGGTACACGACCCACGCGCGGGTCGCGTACCTGGTGTCTGCGGATAATGTTTCGAGACCTCTCTCGACCCGTCTGCGTCGTGCCAATCAGCCGATCATCACCACTCGAAACGTGTTTTCACTACCTCGTCCAACCCTCTTGACTTGCATCTGAGCACACTTCAGCACACTTCAGCCGCTCAACTCTATGATCCTCACCGACACCGTTTCTTAGACCGTCTGTGGCTGTGGCCATGGCGGAACTCGCAAGAGCAACACCTCGCGCAGTGACCACACATGGTCGGTCAATCCCGCCGCCATCGCCGGCGTACATGGCTGCCACACCTTCACCGAGCCACAACCGTTGGTGGGTTCAGGTATCAGGAGTGGCTGGCGCAAACTGGCGTGAGGCACCACAAAGTTGTGATAGACGTGAAACAGGGCTAACTGATCCCGCAAACCCGCTTCGCCCTGGCATAGGGTGTTCACCCGGCGCCCGATCGCCGCCACGCGCTGCCGGATGTCGAGGTTGAGGCGCTCGACAAATGCCGTATTGATGGTCCAGCCACATCGCGCCAAGACCTGCTCGATAGCCAACCGGGTGCCGAAGACCACCCGGTGCTTGACGCCGACGATGCGTCGGCGCCGGTACGACTTCACAACCTGCGCGTAGAGCAGACCGGGCAGTGGCATCCAACGCGGCTGGGGCATGGGGCCTTTGTCCTGGCGTCGTTCGGGTTGCATCCAATAGCCGAAATGGGGCAGCAACGCCGTGGCATAGTCCTTGAGGCCATCGGTCAGCAACAGCGGCACACAATCCGGCGCCAACACCTGGGTCACCTGATGCACGACGCGCTGCGCCATCGCCAGGGTGCGGCTGCCGACATCGACCACCACCAGCAACTTGTTCTGAGGGTCCATCACCGTCCACACCCAGTAGGGTGAGCGTTCCAGACGCTTGATGGCCTCGTCGTCATTGATCGCACCGCCTTTGAGGTCTCGCAGCACGGCGTACAGCTCATCAAGTTGCAACTGCTCCAGGTGGAGATCACACAGAAAATAGGCGGAAAAGGCCCGCAGGTGCTCGGCTGCTTCAACCAACCACTGCAACACCGTGTTGGCATCAACCTCGAAGACCCGCGCCGTGGCGCGGATCCCGAGCCCTTCAGCTAAACACGCCAAGACCCATACAATCAGCTCTACTGCCGTCTGTTTGCCGTGGAAGATTGTGCCATGCGTCTCCAAAAAGTATCCTTTGCAAGAGGTACAGCGGAACTGCCGCCAGAGGCCGCCACTGGGATGACCGTTGGCCCGGAGATTGCCCAGCCCCAGCCAGCCGCGGTAGTCACAACCGGCATGCGGACAAAAGTGCCTGGAGGTGTCGATCTCACGGGGGCGCCGGTTCGTTGGGGGCATAGGGTCAGGTGGCACCGGAGGCGGCGCTTGGGGAGACGCGGTATCTCGCTCACAGAGGGCGCACTGAGGCTTGTGGGTGAGTCCCGCAAAGGGTTGAGGCTCGTTGGGACGTTGGCGCTTGGGTTTGAGGGGCTGGAGCTCCTCCGTTGGCGTGGTTGGAGCCGTCACCGGGCGCTTGGGCCGAGTGAAGTGCACGATGACGACGAGCCAGAGGAGTACAAACAGGACGAGCTGATAGACAAAATGATGCGACCCCACGGCGTTGCCCCCTCCAATATGTCTTGAGATGGGGGCATTTTACTCAGTTTTGGGGGCAATGGAATTAACCGCAGAGTTGGGGTACGCGACCCATTGGTGTGTTCGCCCGGCCGGACCATCCGCTGGCGCTCTTCCTCGACGATCTGCAATGGCTCGATGCGGGAACGCTCGCTGTGCTCGAGGATCTCTTGACCCAGCGGGATGTGCAGCACGTGCTGGTGATCGGCGCCTTCCGCGATAACGAGGTCGATGCCGCGCATCCGCTGCGGCGCACGCTCGGCACGATCCGTGCATCGGGAGCGCGCGTGCGGGAGATCAGCCTGGTGCCCCTCGCCCGTCGCGACGTGGGACAGCTCATGGCGGATGCGTTGCGCTGCGCACCGGCGCGCGTCGCCCCGCTGGCGCAGCTGGTGCACCACAAGACGGCCGGCAATCCGTTTTTCGCCATGCAGTTCATTGCCGCGCTCGCTGACGAGGGGTTGCTCACCTTCGATCATGGCCAGGGGTGCTGGTCGTGGGACCTCGATCGCATGCACGCCAAGGGGTACACCGAGAACGTGGTGGACCTCATGGTCGCGAAGTTGCACCGCCTGCCCGTCGACACCCAGGAGGCACTCCAGCGGCTGGCGTGCCTGGGACACAGCGCCGCGATCACGCCGCTTGCGCTCGTGCACGAGACCGCGGAGGAGGAGGTCCACGCGCAGCTGTGGGAGGCGGTCCGTCACGAGGTGATCGAGCGGCTGGAGGGCGCCTACACGTTTATCCACGACCGTGTCCAGGAAGCCGCCTATGCCCTGATCCCGGAGGAACGACGCGCCGCGGCGCATCTCCGCATCGGGCGGCTGCTCGTAGCGCATACGCCTCCAGAGGAGCGGGAAGAGACGATCTTCGAGCTCGTCAATCAGCTCAACCGTGGCGCCGCGCTGATCACTGCACACAAGGAACGCGAGCAGCTGGCAGAACTCAACCTCATGGCCGGCACGCGCGCCAAGCATGCCACGGCCTACGCCTCGGCGCTCACCTATCTCCTCGCGGGTGCGGCATTGTTGGCGGAGGATTACTGGGAGCGCCAGCATGCGCTCGCGTTCTCGCTGGAGTTCCACCGCGCCGCATGCGAGTTCCTGACCGGTGCGCTGGCAGCGGCGGAGGAGCGCTTGACCGCGCTTTCAACGCGCGCCGCCACTACGGTCGAGCACGCGACCGTCTCGTGCTTACGCATGGATGTGTACACGACTCTTGGTCAGAGCGGCCGCGCGATCGCCGTCGGTCTCGACTACCTCCGACGGGTCGGCATCGACTGGTCGCCGCATCCGACCGAAGAGGACGTGCGACGCGAATACGAGCGGATC
>WNGB01015507.1_pt1 | contig 10077 bp, 24 predicted proteins | sample 5400681 | NCBI WGS metagenome assembly WNGB01 (sample SAMN13153367, study PRJNA577476) | soil metagenome | isolation source: 115 cm soil or saprolite under grassland replicate 2 | place: USA:California | collected 2016-06-15
CGCCGACGACCCTGCTGAACCTGTGCAGGCGGTCCAGCCACTCGTGCTGCTCGCGGAGCGAGGCGTAGGCCCGGTAGGCCAGGAACAGGATGCCGGTGACCACCAGCAGCAGCCAGGCGACCTGGCGGTTGTGGATCAGTACCACGACCGCGACCAGGATGGGATGAAAGATTAGGGTTGAAGCTCCGGGTGAGGTCGAGCATGCGAACGGCGCCCCAGCTCGTGGCCAGGGCGCCGTCGTCTCGGGCTAGGAGGGGTCGGGTGGTGGGTGGGCGGCCAGCCGCCGCAGCTGTGCCGCGACACGGCGGGCCTGCTCCTCCTGGCGGGTCTGCTCGGCCAGGACCACGTCGACGCCGTGACGGACCACCGCGGCTCGGTTCACCACCCGCTGCTGCCAGCCCGCCACCTCCTGATGGGTCTGCGGCTTGGGGGTCACGTCCAGGACCGCGGCGATGGCCTGGAGCAGCTCCCGGGCGGCGGGGTCCAGGGTGCTCACGATGTCTCACCGCCCTCCTGCTCCTGCTGCTGCTCGCCCTTGGCCCACTCGTCCAGCCGCCATGCCCAGTGGCGCCAGACCGCCGTGCATGCGGCCACGCCGTCGGGGATCTCGGCGCCGAGCCGCTCGGCCTCCGCCAGGACGAGCTCGCTCCAGCCGGCCAGGTTCCGCGCGTCGTCGGCGAGCCGGGCGCGCCGGGAGGGCACGTGCCGGCGCCACATCCAGCGGCTCACCGCTGGCCCGCCTGGAGCGTGGCGGCGTAGCTGTGAAGCGTCGCCGGGTGGAGCCGCCGGGCCAGGAGCCGGGCCGCGGCGTACAGGTCGCCGATGTCCTCCTGCTGGTTCATCGCCAGCAGGTCGGCGATCAGCGCCGACGCCTGGGGGATGGTGAGGTCGCCGTACTCCGCGCCGAACACCGTCAGCAGGCACTCGTCGGCCGCTCCGCGCTCCAGGCCGCTCATGCCGGCCACCCCTCGGGCAGCCCCCAAGGGTGCTGCTCCTCCAGGAGCTGGTCGGTCCGGGCGTCGATGGTCGAGCAGCACAGCGTCGGGCACTCGGCGGTGTCGTGGGTCAGGTCGGCGCCGCAGGCTTCGCAGGTGCCGCCGTGGTACTGGCGCCAGGTGGACAGGCTCATGACCGGTCCATCCCGTAGACGGCGTGCCACCGGCTGTGGCGGGTCCGGGCGCGGTCGGTGTTGGGGATCAGGCTGGCGCAGGTCGAGCACGCCAGCAGGACGCCGCCGGCCTCGACGGTGAACGGGAAGTACTCGCCGTTGCGAGGCTGCGGCTTGGGGGTCGGCCGATAGTCGGGGTCTCTTGACGGGCGCCGTCGCCCGTCGGAACGTTGCCGTTGCATCAGGGGCTTCTCCTGGTGCCGGCCCCGGGGGCGGTAGCACGCCCGCCGGGGCACTACATGGTCAGGTGGTCGCTTCCAGCACCTCCTCTCCGAGCTGCTCCGAGATCCAGCCGGCCAGGACGGTCCGGTGGCACCAGACGCCCGGCTTGGCCAGGTCCTCGAAGCACAGCAGCACGAGGTCGCCGTACCCCTCGCGCAGGTCGGCCAGCTCCCGGAGGACCCGCGGGCCCTGCCGGTGCAGCCGCGCCCGGTACTTCCGGGTGAACGTCGCCTCGTCCAGGTCCTTCCCGAACAGGCCCCACGGGTAGACCGCCGGCCACGCCACCAGCGGCGCCGTCATCCACCTGGGGGCGCCCAAGCTGGTGCGCACCGGGACGCCGAACTCCGGGCGCCAGGCCCGGTAGCTCGACGTGAACAGCCGACCCACGGTCAGGCCGAGGCGGTCGCCTTCGGCTTGGCGGCCCGCGGCTTGCGCTGCCGCTTCGCCGGGGTAGGGCCCGGCTTGGCGTCCGGGTGCAGCTCCGGCTTGACCTCGGTCAGCTCCTTGCCGGTCATCTCCTCGACCGGCTTCGGCTCGGCCGGCGCCTCGGCCGGGAGCTTCCCGTCCTCCGCCAGCTTCGCCACCGCGGCGCCCCGGTTGGGGAACTCGCCCAGCCCGACCTGGCTGTCGCCCAGCAGCTCGACCAGCCGCCACACCTTCCCGTCCTGGCGAACCTCGTGGCGGTCGTCGAGCGTGCGGTACACGCCCTTCTCCACGCGCTTGATGCCCTTCGGCATCGCGTGGGACTGCTCGGCCATCTCGCACCTCCTCGCAGGCTCGGGACCCTCCCTGACCTGCACAGATAGTCTTTCACGAGCGCGGGAGCTGAGCAATATCTACGGGAAACGAGACGGCCTAATTCGAGGCGGATCGGTGCACACCTCTGGCGCTATTCCCGGGCGCTATTCCCGAGGGCCGGTTATCTCTACCGGCCCGGCGCAGATAACCGCTCGGCGAGGTCGTAACCCTCGGCCGTGAGCCGGACGTGCGTGGTCCGCCGGTGGCCCTCCTGCCACTGTCCAGCCGGCAGGAACTGGAGACCCCCTGGGAAGCTCCGCCGTTCGATGAGGCCGCGGTCCTCGAGCCGGCGCAGCATCCTGGACTGGGACGCGCTCTCGGACCGGGAGGTGCCCTTCGGCAGCCGGCCGATCGGGACGCCGAGGTAGGTGTCCATCCGACGCCGCAGCGGAGTTTCCGCGTCGGGCCGCTCCTGGTAGCCCTCCAGCAGCCACACCAGGAACTCGGCCTGCTGCTGGGACAGCCGCTCGGTCATCCGCGTGACCCGACGCGCGCCGCGGACCACTCGCCGCACGGCTCCGAGCAGTAGATCCCGGTCGTGCAGACCTCCGACTCGCCGTCGTCCATCGTCTCGACGTGCACCCAGTACAGGACGACCTGCCGGAGCGGGAACAGGCCCCCGCAGTAGTCGCAGCGGGCGAGGCGCATCAGGTCCCTCGGTGGGCGCGCTGCCGGCACGCGCTCGAGCAGTAGCGGGCGTCCGGCCGGCGCCCCTCGAACGTGGTCCCGCACACCGGGCAGGTCCCGACCCACACCACGCCGTGCTCCCGCCAAGCAGCCATGACCGCCTCGTAGGCCGGCATCACCCGGAACCCGTGCTCGAACGCCCGGGCGTAGTGCGCCTTGGCGACATCGCGGACCTGGGCCGGCAGGTCCTCGTTCTCGGCGGCCTCGCGAATGAACGTCAATCGGCGCAGGGTCGAGCGGCTGTACCCGACCTGCTTGGCGCGCCGCTCCTCGTCCTCGTGCTTGCCCATCTCCACCCCTGTCACACCTGGGTCTTTGACCCAAGTGTATCACCATCGGGCCGGCCATGCCGGGCAAAAGCGCAGGTCAGAGGCGGTTTCGGGGCCCGCGATCGGGGGCCGTACGGCCTGTCAGCCGCCGTCCGGGGTCGTTCGTGATCACCGGTGTGATCAGCACAGCGCCGGGCCTCAGCGCCTCCCGCCAGCGGCGCCCTCCGCTCCCCGCAGCAACGCCTCGAGGAACGCAGGAGGGCCGACGGTGCAGTCGATCGCGCCTCGCAGGGTCGGTCCGCTGACGCGGAGCTGCCTCGCCATCTTGCCGAGCACCAGGTCACTGACTTCCTTGCCGCCTGAGCCGTGCGAGATGTGCGTGACCGCGACCAGGCGACCGTTGTGCCAGCGGGTGAAGTCCGGGTGGTCGCCCCTCGGGTCCGGCTCGAAGCCGTGCTTGCTCTCCAGGGCCCTGCGGACCTGCCGGGTAGAGAACGGCATCAGCGATCGGGGAACAGACGCTCCAAGGCGGCCAGCTCGCGGAGCAGCCCGGGGTGAAGCTCGGGCCGGTGCGCGCGCAGCAGTGCGAGACGCCGGTCGAGCGCGGCGTACAAGTCGTTGAGCGCGGCCTGTGGGGTCGGCCCGACGCCGTAGACGGCCCCCAGCCGGTCCGCGGCGACGAACTGACCGTTCGCGTCGACGATGACGGAGATCGGCGGCGGAACAGGCGACTCCAGCGGGCGAGGGTGCTCCTCGACGGTCAGCGGTCCGGCCTCCGGGCGAGCCGGCGGGACCGGCATGGCGACGTACTCCGCCGGGTCGTGGTCCGGCAGGAGTTGCGGCTCCAGCGGCGGCTGCGAGGACTCGGTGATGCGGATGGCGTCCGCCGTCATGGCCATCGTGCTACTCCCGCTGCTCGGGGCCTTCCGGGTTCATCCCGGGTGGTCCGTACTGCGCGATGTACCGGTCGAAGCCCTGTGTCAGTGCGCCGATGAGGCCATGCATCAGGTTGGCAGGGAGGATCAAATCAGCGACCGCCTCCGGCTGCACCGCACCGGCTTGCTGCGCCTGCTCAACCTCGGCCCCTGGCATGGGAGTCTTGAGCACTCCGAAGGTCAGCCGGAAGTCCCAAGGTGTGTAGTTGACGTTCATGTAGTTGGCGTAGATCGGCCGCAAGAACTCCGGGAACCGAATCCCGCCGATCTGTAGCTGCTCGCCGTCAGGCAATGCTCCCCCAGTCGCTCGCACCTCCACCCGGTGTAGCGGTTCCGCTACACGCTCCCAGAGTATGCAAGAGTGTCAACTCGATCACCAGGCCGCTCCCCCCGCCTGCGGCCGTGAGCGGCTCGTGATCGGGTCTGGCATCGGTGCTGGTCAGGAGCGGTCCCTGTGGCCAGCCAGCGTGGATGGTCCGCTGCCCGCGGTAGCATCCCGCGCCGAGGAGGTGCGAGCAGTGGAATCGAGCTGGGAGTCGCGGGACCTGCCCGTCCTGGATGCGGTCGTGCGCTACCTCGACGAGCACGTGGGTGCCATGCCCGACGTAGCGCAGATCGCCGCGATCACCGGGCGGGACGCGGCGGAGGTGCATCGGGCCCTGCGGGCGATGGAGGGGCGCTTCATCCAGGTGCAGGACCTGAGCGCCGACGGCCACCCGGACTTCTACTTCGTCGTCGGTGTGACCCCCGAGGCGCGGCAGGCAGTCGGCCAATGGCCATCCCCGGACGTGTGGGTGGACCGCCTGGTCCAGGCGCTGCGCGAGGCGGCGGAGCGGGAGTCCGATCCGGAGCGGCGAGGCCGTCTGCGCGCGATGGCGGAGGGGCTCGGCGGGTTCGCCCGGGACGTGGCGGTCGGGGTCCTGTCCGGCGGGATCACCCAGAGCATGGGGTCGTAGCTGCCCGGCGATGAACGCGGAGCAGATCAACGCCCTTGGCGGCTGGTGCGAGCTGGTCGGTGTCGGGTTCGTGGCCCGGGACCTGATGTCGCTTGCCCGCTACCGAGACAAGCCGAAGGAATGGGCCGCCCGGGTCAAGAAGCGGGTCGCCCGGGTCAGGGCCTGGTGGGTCGCGACCCCGGTCATGGCCTGGTGGCGGCTGCTTGGGCATCCGCACCAAAAGGTCTTCGCAGACGCCGGCACTGCGAGTGCGACGCTGAACGTCCACGACGCGACGACATCGCAGGGGATGACGACGTTGAGCTTGTGGCCGGGCCAGTCGCTTGAGGATCAGATCGAGGTGCTGCGGTTGCGGCTGAACCGGCTGCAGGACGAGATCACGCGGGAACGGCAGGAGCGCGAGCGGGCAATCGAAGGCGAGCGTGACGCCAGGCGCGAGGGGCTACAGGCTGAGGCGGAACGCCGGGAGCGCCAGGTCACCGACGTTCGGCAGGAGGTCGAGGGGCTCCGGAAGGCGACCACGGGTGATCTTGGGCTGAAAGCAGAGGGCGTCGTGTTCCTGGTGGCGGGCATCGCCTTCACCGTCTGGCCGGGAAAGTTCGCGGCCTGGTTGCCGGCCTGGCCGCCGTTCCCCGTCGCCGCGTTCTTCGTCGGCGCCTACCCCGTGGCCCGCTTCTCCTGGCGGAAGTGGCTGCGGCCACCCCAAGAGTAGGCGGAGAGTCGGCCCCGGGGCGCTCGGCCAACGCCGCGTCGATCACGGATCGGGCCCGCGCCGGGGGCCTGGCGGCCGCTGGCGCGCGCAGACCAGGAGCCGAGGGGATCGGATGCCCGGAACCGTCCTGGGCCGCGAGGGGCCGAGACTGCTACGTCCGGCGAGCTATCGGTCAGTCGGTGGCACGCTGCCGCCGCTCGAGGGCGCGGGCTTGGGGTGTGTACGTCCACGTCCACCGGGTCGGATCAGCGGCCAGCGACCGGTCCGTCTCGGCGCGGAGCGCGGCGGTGAACTCCTCCGCGGTCCGGCCGTCCCGGGTCGGCCTGGACAGCCGCTCGGGGAGTACCCGAGGCATCAGCCCTGCTCCTGGAGCATCCGGGCGGCGTCACGATCCCGGGCCCGCTCCAACGCCAGCGCGGCCTGGTCGGTGGCGTCCTGCTCGTCGCCGGTGTGGCCGCCCTCCACCGTCTGCCCGGTCGTCACGTCGTGGCAGGCCCACGTGTAGCCGAGCTGCAGGTGGCGGAGCTGCGGGTGCGGGTGGCCGTACATCGCCATCCACGTGTCGGCTTCGAGCTGGCCGGGCGTGGCGTTGACGATCGTTGTGTACTGCGCAGGCTGCGGCATCCCCACCTCCCTGTGGACATCCCTGTTGACGGTGCGGCGGGCCCGGCCGGATTGGGTGGGGTGCCCTGGCCGCCCGGCCGGGCTCGCCACGTCAGAGCTTCTTCGTCTGTCCCTTGCTGTACGGCGGGACCCTGCCGCCGCCGGTGCTCTGCTTCGGCTGCTTGTAGCCGGGCTTGGTGCCGACGGTCTGCTGCGAGGTCAGCGGGATCTTGCTGCCGCCGCTGTTGTCGAACCGCTTGTCCCGCGGGCCTCCTGGCTCCCAGTACGCCATCACATCCTCCTTTCCCGTCGTCTCGCTGCCATCTTGCGCCCCGGCGGTCACCTCCGGTGGCCGTTGCGGCTGGGCTCCTGCTCCGCCCACCCATCCTGAAGCCAGCGCCGAGCCAGCGTCGGTGGCACGTCGGCGAGGTCGCCCGCTTGGAGCTGGAAGTCCTCCCCACCCGACCGGCCGCCGACACTCCGCAGCAGCCGCACCCGCACCCGGTCGTCGTCGGGCTCGGGTGGCCGATCCTGGGCGGGCTCGGCAGACGGTTCCACCTGGGCCTCCGGCTCAGGTGCCCGATCCTGGGCTGGCTGGCCCCGCGTCGCGTGCCAGTACCGCTCGATGCAGCGGCGGGCCAGCAGCAGCCGCTCGGAGGGCGGCAGACGGCGGACGCCGTGCCGCTCGAACTCCAGCCGCGGCTGGAACCCGGCCGGCGGCATGATGCCGCGGGCCCGCCACTCGGCCAGGTGCTCCTCCTGCTCGACCCGGTCCAGCCACTCCTGCTCGAGGACCTGCTGGCCGAGGTCGACCAGCAGCGGGTCGCCGAGATCCCCGAGCGTCTGTGGCCGCTCCGCGGGGCGGGCGGCGGCCAGCTCAGCCCGCAGGCGGCCAATCCTCCGCCTCTGGGACAACGTAGAGGCCACGCCGACCACCTCCCCCGTCCCCGAGCAGCTGCGCCTGCGCGTCCTCCAACACGCGGAGCTGCTCCTCCACGTCAAGCAGCTCTGGGCTGGGGAACAGCTCCCGGGCGTGCACCAGCGCCGTCCGGGCGGCGCGTTCCACCACCGTCTCCGGCGCGGTCGACCGCAGGACGTCGGCCAGCTTGGTGATGGCGAGGTTCGCCAACCCGAGCGCGGCCCGCCGGTGCTCCGAGTAGGCGTTGCGGTCCTCGTCGGCCTGCCGCTCCAGCAGCTTCCGCAGCTCGGCCTGGAACTCGTCGGTGCCGACGATCCGGGATGCCTGCCGCAGCGAGTACCCGGCTTCCTCGGCGGCCTGCTTGACGGTGCGGCCGCGGGCCCTGCCCTCCAGCAGCAGCAGCCACTTCGCGCCGTTCCGCGCCATCGGTCAGCTGCCGGTGACGCGGCGGACGACCTCGCGGCTGGAGGACTCGCGGCCGTTGCGGCTCTCCAGCAGGCGGCGTTGCACGTCGGTGTGGAGGTCGCGGACCTGCTGCACCGTCTCGCTGGGGCTGGTGTCGCGTTGGGTGCGCGGTTGGGCGTCGAGCTGGTCTTGGGCGTGGACGCCGGGTGGCGGGTTGGGCTTGAACAGCGGATCGGTGCCGGCCAGGACCGCCGCGCACACGTCCAGGCTGGTGACCACCGGCTGGAACTGGCTGCCGTCGGCGAGCGCCTGCCGGAGCGCCACAGCGATCTCCGACAACTCGGTCGCGATCGCGCCGAGCTGGGACAGCTTCAGCTCCCGGGCCTTGTCGAGCAGCGCCGCGGCGCGCTCACGGGCCCTGCCGAGGATCACCCGCCGGTTGGCGCGCAGCACGTCCGCGCGACGGTCGACGAGCTGGACGCGCTGCTGCTGGAGCTGCTGGCCGAGCGGCGGTTGCAGGTCGGGCTCCGGCGGCCTTCCTGGCGGCTCGGAGCCGCCGGCGATGGCGGCGGTGAACGCCTGCTCCCACTTGGCGAGCGCCTGCTCGTACTCGAGGCGGACCTTGCGGCTGTAGGCGTCCAGCGCGGCGACCTGCCGGGTGATCTCGGCTTCCTCGCGGTCGAGCTGCTGCCAGTCGCCCAGGCCGGAGACGACCTCATGCACCCCGCTCACCACCCCGGGTGCGCATGCCGGCCGCGTTCTCGAGGTACTTGGCGCGTTCCAGGTTCCCGAGCGGCTGGACGCGGAGCCGCCCGCGGAGGTCCCTGGCGCGCTTGGCGACCCGCCAGTCGGTCGCGCTGGCCTCGATCGCGCGCAGCTCCCCCAGCCGCTCCTGGGAGATCACGCCGCCGCCGGCGTGGCGCTCGATCTCATCCAGCAGGGCGGTCTGCTGCTGGGCGCGGCGCTCCACCGGGTCCAGCGGCCGGCTCGGGTCGTGGGGGCGGGGCGGGTTCCCCAACCGGGCGGCGCGACCCGTCACGTCCTCGGCCATCAGCGGCTCCTCTCGCTCGTGGGCCGTCGCCGGCCATCATGCCCGCTGGGCGCCGGCGCGACCATCACCGGGTCCGCGGGCCAGTCCTCGAGGCCCTCGAAGCAACGGGCGGCGTCCGCCCACGCCCTCGCTTCCGAGCGGCCGTGATGCCAGGCTCTCCACACCCGCCGGCGCAGCAGCGCGTTCCGGGTCGTCCTGCCGCCCGATCGTCGCCGCTGCCGGTCGTCTCTGCCCATCGGGTGCTACCTCCCCTGGTTGGCGGCGACGGCCCGGGAGGAGCCGGCACCGGGCCGCCGCCGGACCTACCCGGCCTGCTCCTGCTCGGCTTGCTCCTGCTGCTTGCGCTCCATCGCCTTGTGGGCTTGGTGGGCGCGCTTGCGCTCGGCGGTGGTCGGCAGCGGCTCCGACAGCCAGCCGCACTGGCACTTGGCGCGCCCCTCCCAGCGTTCGCCGAGCCAGAAGCGGTCCTTGCCTCGAGGCCGCTCCGGGCGGCCGGACACGGGCCGCATCGGCTGGCCGTGCACGTCATGCGGCCAGCCGGCGCGGGCCAGCTTGTGACCGTCGCTGCGGCCGCGGCTCACGCTGCCGTCTCTTTCGCGAGCACCTCGGCCAGCGGCACCAGCTCGGCGTCCAGGCCGACGTGGCGGACCACCGTCACCGGCTCGTCGTCCCACGGCTCCGCGGGCCACGGCACGCCGTCTCCACCCCGGTACAGGGACCTCCCACGGTCCCCGCCGTCCGGGTGACCGTTCGTGCTGCCTGCCACGGCACCCACGAGCACGGCGGTCTCCAGCTCTGTCGCGATGCCCCTGTGCTCCTCACCGTCCGGCCCGGGTCCACCGTCGGCCGTCACGCTGATCTGCTCGTGGGCCTCCCCGTCGTGTGCCATCTCGTCTCCTTGCGTCGGGTCCAGGGTGAGCAGGCCGCCAAGATCAGCCTGGAGCGAAGGAGGAGCTCTCCCGGTCGCGGCAGCCGTGGCTGGTGGACGCGCCCGATCCTCCGCAGCGGCCTCGGTCGCTGCGGGCCCGTGAGGGGGTCCGGGGGACGGCGGCTCGTCCCCCGGGTCGCTGGGATCGGGCTGCTGCTGTGGTTCCCGCTCACCGTCGGCACCAGGGTGAGAGGGGTTACGGACGGGTTCGTGTCCCGATCCGTCGAACAGATCTGTCCCGATCCGTCGAACAGATGGCTGCCCATCGGTGTCCGGATCGACTGGCTTAGCTTGCGTTTTAACCCCTGGTCCCACGCCGCGAGGCTGGGTGGCGGTTGGCTGGTGACGTGACGCGGCCACCGTGTGATCCTTCGGACAGAACAGAAGTAGGTCACGAAGGAGACGACGGTGGCCGCTGTTGGGA
>WNGB01016677.1_pt1 | contig 10077 bp, 10 predicted proteins | sample 5400681 | NCBI WGS metagenome assembly WNGB01 (sample SAMN13153367, study PRJNA577476) | soil metagenome | isolation source: 115 cm soil or saprolite under grassland replicate 2 | place: USA:California | collected 2016-06-15
CGAGCGGCAGCAGCTCGGACATGCGGCTCAAGACGAACAGCGTCCGCTCGAGCCCGAGGAGCGCCGGGATGTTCGTCGGATCGCTGCGGATCGTCGTGAAGTACACGGACGCGGCATCGGCGTAGCGGCCGGAGCGTTCCAGCTCAAAGCCGGGGCCGATGGCTTGAGCCCGAACCAGCGCCGGCAGTGCGACGATGAGGCCGAGCGCGAGCCTAATGCTTCTGCTCATTGAGCCGCCGGAAATATTCGAGCACCATGCGCCGCTGCTCGGGCGTGAGACCGGTCAGCTCGTCCCACGTGGGGTAGCGGAGTTTCGGACCCGTGCCGGTCGCGCCCGGCAGGAGCGCGCCTGGAATGTGGACACTGTCACCCGTCGCCGACCGACTGGTACGCTCCTTCTGCTCATCGGGCTCGTCTCCCGACAGACTGCGGCCCGCGTCGAGCAGCTTGCGATAGAGGCGCTCCTGCCGTTCGATCGTGCGGCGGTCGAGCCGCCCCGCTTCCAGCTGGCGGGCGAGCTCGCGCGCTTCCTGCGCGAGGGCACCGGCCGCTCCGGCATCGCCGCCCGCCTGCAGTCGCTCGAGCTGTTCGGCCAGTTGGCGCTGGCGGCCGGCAAGCTCACGCAACCGCTGCATCACCGCGTCGCCGCTCGCGCCCATCATCGGGAGCAACCCCTGCGCGTCGCCGTTCATGCCCTGCTGCTGTTGCGCCATGCGCGCGAGCTGCTCGAGGGCTTCCTGGAAGCCGGATCCCGACTGCGCCCCGGCGACGCGCTCCGCGGTCCGCACGAGCGCGTGCGCGGTCGCGTTGAGGGCGTCGAGTGCCTGCTCGGCGAAAGGCGCGGCGGTCGCGGGACTGGGATCGCCTTGCTCGAGCTGCTCGCGCGCCTGCTTCATCTGATTCTGCGCGTACCCGAGCGCCGCTTCGAGCTGCGGTGAGACCAGCGCGTGCCGTCCGGCCGCGGCGCCGATCTCTTGCTCGATGGCGTGCGTCCCTTCTTCGACGGCGGCCTGGCGGGCGCGCGTCGAGGCGCCGGCTTCGCCATCGCGCAGCGCGTCGGCGACTTCCTGCTGGCGGCGGGCGAGCGCCGCCGTTTCCGCCAGCGCCCGATTGAGCGCGTCCAGCGTCTCCTGCCTCCAGGCGGAGGCCAGCGAGTCGCGCCGTTGCCGCAGCGCGTTCGGCAGCTGCGCCAGCGAGTCGGCGGCTTCCTGTCCCGACGCCCGAGCGCCGCGTGAATCACGCTGGCTCGCGGCGTTCGCCGCTTCCTGCATCGCGCGCTGCGCGCGGCGCGCCGCGGCCTGCGACTGCTGCAGCGGCACCGTTTCCCCGGCGCGCTCCACACCGCGGGCGAGCGAGTCGGTGGCCGTCGCCAGATCGCGCTCGGCGGCCGCTGCCGCCGAGTCGGGATGCTGGGCCTCGTCCTTGTTCCATTCGGCCTGCCGACGCTGCAGGTCCTCGGCATCCTTGGCGAGCGACGCCAGCTCGCCCTCGAGGGCGGCGCGCTTGAACAGCTCCTGACTCCGCTCGAGCTCACGCCGCAGCTCCTGCTGCGCCTCGGCGAGGCGTTGCAGGGCTTGTCTGGTCGCCTCCGGATCGAGCCGCGCGAGCGCTTCCTGCAGCTCGCGCAGCCGCTGCTCGAGCTCGGGCGTCAGCGCCCGCTGCAGCAGCTCCTGCACTTCACGCAAGCGGTTTTGGAACGCGCTGTCGTCCACACCCGCCGCCTTGGCGGCGCGCGCAATCTCCTCGACCGCCTGCGCGAGCTCCTGCACGCGCTGCGACATCGCGGCCTGATCGCGCGCGATTTCCTCGGCGCGCTGCGTCGATTGGAACGACATCGCGCCGTTCTGCTGAGTCCCCGCCCGGCCGTCAGGCCGGCCGGCCGGCCGACCGTCCGGATCCCGGCTCCGCTCCTGGGCGAGATCGCGCGTCCGGTCGCTCAGCTCGCGTTGCGCCGCCGACACCGAGTCAGCCGCGCTCGCGACGGCACGCGCCGCCTCCCGGGCCTGGGCGCGCAGCTCCTCCATGCTGGGTAACCGCAACGCGATCTCGGCGCTGCGCCCGCTGTGCGGCCCGGGGGGGGGTGCATTGTCCAGCGCTTCGACATACAGCCGCAGCGTGTCCCCGGGCAGGAGACCGCGCTTCTCCGCATCGAGCCGTCCCTGCACGATGGCTCGATCCCCGACTCCGCTCACGTCGAGCGACTCCCGCACCGCCTCGCCGACGCGGCCCGTGCGGCTCACACGCCAACTCACGACGTAAGCCCTGGTGATGCCGTGATCGTCGCGGACATCGGCGACGAGCTGTTGATGCAAGGAAATCGGCAGCGTCGTGTCGCGGCCAGGGACCGGCAACGTGACGATCGGCGCCGAATCGGGAACGATCAGCAGGCGAAGCTCCGGCGCGACTCCCTCGAGTGCGGAACCGTCGGCGCTCAGCGTGCGCAGCCGCCACGTGCCGCTCGCCGGGGGCGTGAACCGGCCGTCGATCCGCGTCCCGGCGACGTGCAGTGGCTCGACGCGCGATTCGAGCGTCCAGGCGGCACTCCCAAGCGGCACGCTCGCGCTTCCGGTCGTGAGGACGGTGGTACCGGCGGGCAGTGGAATGACGTCCGGCCCCACCAGCAACGGCTCGTCGGAGCGATTGAGATATGAAGGAAAGTGAGCGGTGACCCCGAGGTCGGCGAGAAACGCCGGCAGCGCGACGTCGATCTTGATTTCAGCGGTGCCGCGTCCGCCGCTCGACGCACGGAGGTACAGGTCGGATTCGATCGGGCCGACATGCTGAACCACGGAGCCGTTCGCGTCGAGGGCCAGCAGCTGCGGTTTCCACGGCTCGCCAGGCCCGCGGGTCCAGAGCGTCACGCGCACGGCGCCTGGTACGGTGATCGTCGCCGTCACGCGGCCGCCGCGTCGCACCGTCCGCTGGTCGACCACCAGCCGCACCGGCGCGCGCGCGTCCCGCCAGGTGCGCAGCGGATGCCAGAAGGCCGCGGCGCGGCCCGAGGCCGGCGAGCCGGCGAGAAAGAGCAGAATGCCGGTGAGGGCCGCGCTGGTACCGTACGAGATGCGCCGCAGCGTCGTGCGCCGCATCGCGCTCGCGACGCCTGGCGCGGCGAACGACACCACGGCTGCCGCGCGGGTATCCGCAGCGAGCAGCAACGCCGCACTCGAGCCGGCGCCCGTCCCGGCCGTCGGGCTCACGACTCCGACGATGCTGCCGGCCCGCCCGCCGGCGGCGCTCTCGATCAGCCTGCCCAAGGCGGGCGCGCCGGCTTCATGGCGCGTGCGCAAGACCGCCCACGCCGCCGCTCCGGCACTCGCCGCGATGAGGACCCAGGCGAGGGTTACTCCCGACACCGCGGGCGACAGGGCGAGCCCCAGCGCGGCCGCGGCCAGCGCCGCGCCCAGGCCGCCGAGCACCACGGCGAGCGCGCGGGCGCGTGCGTGGGGCGCCCCCAGGCGACGCAGCCGGCGCGCCGTCTCGGTCATTTGGTCCCGCTCACCGCATACGTGAAGAGGTTCACACCCATTCGCAGCGCCGCCTCATGCAGCTCAGGGGGATCGTGATGGACATCGGGATCTTCCCACCCGTCCCCGAGGTCCGACTGATAGGAGTAGTATACGACAAGCCGGTCTCCCAAAAAAATGCCGAAGCCCTGCGCGGGCAGCCCGTCGTGCTCGTGGATCTTGGGAATCCCCTTCGGGAAGGCGTACACGAGGTTGTAAACCGGGTGCGTCAACGGCACTTCAACCAGCGGATGGTCCGGAAAGACGCGAGTGATCTCTCGACGGAACGACGCGTTCATCCCGTAGTTGTCGTCGGCGTGCAAGAACCCGCCCTGCTCCAGGTAGCGGCGCAGGTTGCGGATCTCGACGTCGGAGAAATGCACGTTCCCGTGCCCCGTCATATAGATGTAAGGGACATCCCACAGCTCCGGCCCCGTGAGCGTCACGACGCGCTCTCGATCGGCGACCGGCAACGTCGTCCGCTGGCGCAACGCGGTCAGGAGGTTCGGCAGGCTCGAGGGATTCGCGTACCAGTCGCCGCCACCGTCGTAGTGCAGGCGGCCGATGGTGAGGCTGGCGGCCGGACGGCCTGACGGCCTGGCGGTCGGAAGAAGCAAGATTGCCAGCAACAGCAGTTTCTTCATAGTTCGCTAACCAGCCGGTACGCCGTATTCCGTGAAATTCCGGTTTCTTCCGCCAATCGATGAGCCACGTCTTTCCGCGACAGCCCCTCAGCAAGGAGAGCCTTGGCGCGCGCGCCGGGATCGGGGGGTGGCTCCTCGACATGCTGCTTGCCCGTCCCGGAGAGCACGACTGTAACCTCGCCCCGCGCGGGAGTCGCTGCATAGTGTTCTGACAATTCCTGCAACGTCCCCGCACGTGTTTCCTCGAACACCTTCGTCAATTCTCGAGAGACGGCTGCCTGCCGTTCAGGACCACACACCTCCACCAGATCGGCGAGAAGTTGCGCGACCCGGTTCGGGGCTTCGAAAATCACCACCGTCCATTCGCTTTGGGCGGCGGTCAACAACAAACGGCGGCGGTCACTCCCTTTACGGGGAAGGAAACCGAGAAATACATAGCGGTCGCCTCCGATGCCTGATACAGACAGGCTCGCAGCCACGGCGGTCGGACCTGGAATGGTTACGACTTGAATCCCCCGCTCCCGAGCACCCGCGACGAGCGCGACCCCCGGATCACTGATCACCGGTGTGCCGGCGTCGGTGATGAATGCGACGTCCCGCCCCTCTGCTAGGATGCGGAGGATGCGTTCGAGGGCGCGGTCCGTCGAATGTTCATGGAAGCTGATCAGCTCGGCGTGTGAGCCGGCGTGGTGGAGCAGCGGTTTGCTGTGGCGGGTGTCCTCGGCGGCGACCACCGCCACCCGCTTCAGGGTGTCGGCGGCGCGCGGCGAGAGGTCGCCGAGGTTCCCGAGCGGGGTCGCGACGACGTAGAGGGTGCCGGCCACGTCACCACGTCACCCGCCAGGGGAGCCGGCCGTAGAAGCCCGCCGCTTGCAGCACGTAGCGATGCTCGCGCGTCGCATCCTTGAGGATCTTCAACGCCGTCCCCGGCATCATGACCTCGGCGCCCTCGAGCAGCTGGAGCGCCCAGTCGGTGAGCGCCGTGGACAGCTCTTCGGGCCGCACCACGGCGTCCGGCGTGTCGGTGCCGCGCGGCACGCTCAGCAGCGCGAGTGCCTGATGCGTGTCCACGATGGCGGCCGTCACCTTCTGCGCGCGCCGCTTGGCTTCGCCGGGGAATTCCCGCTCGACCCCGTCGACGATCCGCCAATACAGCTCGCGGTACGTATTGACCAGCGCCGTGGCGGCCTGGGCGGGAAGCTCGTCGGCAGCGGGGAACGTTCCGGCGCACATCGCGGGCACGGCGCCGTCGGGCCCGGGATCGAATAAGGACTCGAGGTAGCGGGCGGGCGGGACGTTGTCGGGTTTGTCGCAGAAATGCCCGCTCAGATACTTCCCCTGATCGAACTTCAGGTAGGAAACCCGGCCGTTCGAGATCAGTTCCAGCACGCCCGTCACCTTTTGTTGCTGCAACACCGGAAAGAATTTCTCCGGCTCTTTGACGTCGATGCCGCGTGGCTGGTAGGCGCCGCCGCAGGCCGTGTACATCCACGCGAGCTGCTCCATCGGCGCGGCGCAATAGGTGAGATCGCCGCGTTCCACTTCCGTGCGCATGCGCTTCAGCGCCTCGGTGATCGTGATGACGTGACGTCCCGCGGTGTGCAGCGACGCCGCGTTGACCGCCTCACCCTTCCGGAAGAACAGCAGCAGGCACTCGTCGGGCAGGTGCGCCGCGAGGTAGCCGTCGATGCGGCCGTCGCGATCGCGCTTCGCGTAGGCGAGCAGGTTGTCGAGATGAATGAAGGCGAGGCGGGTACGATGAATGAGCCGGGTCACCTGCGGAAACTGGAGATCCGCGAGGCGAACCGGCGAATTCGTCAGGCGAGCAGTGCTCGCGCGCATCGTCCTCCGGTGCGGAAGCTACTGAAGATGTTGGTCGATCTTTTGCTCGAACGCCTGCGTCGGATAGGCACCCACCAGCGTGTCCACGTGGCGTCCGTCCTTGAAGAATAGAATACTCGGAATCGAGCGGACGTTAAAGCGCATCGCCGTCGCCTGGTTGGCGTCCACGTCCATCTTCACGATCTTTACCTTGCCGTTGTACTTGCCGGCGAGCTGGTCCATGATCGGCGCCACCATGTGGCACGGCCCGCACCACGTCGCCCAGAAGTCGACGACCGCGAGCCCCTTGTGCTGCTCCACTTCCGCCTGGAATGTGGCGTCCGTGACCGCGGTGAGATGCTTCACATCTTCCATAACCCTTCACGCTCCCCCGATAGACGTTAGTTTGACTTTCTATGAACCCGTCTGTTGCTCACGTCGGCATCGCAGTCACCAGCATCACCGAGTCGCTCGCCTTTTATCGCGACGTCTTGGGCCTCGCTCCGGGACGTCCGGAAACCGCTGACGGCGCCACGATCGTCAGCCTGCACTTCCGCGGCGTCGACGTCGAACTGCTCGAGCCGAGCGATCCGACGAGCCCCGTGGCGAAGTTCCTTGCAAAACGCGGGCCCGGCATCCACCACATCTGCTACCGCGTGTCCGATCTCGATGCCACGCTGGCACGCTGCCGTGCGGCCGGCTATCGACTGGTCGATGAGACGCCCCGGCACGGGGCCGGCGGACGGCGCATCGCTTTTCTGCATCCCAAGACCACCAACGGCATTCTGCTGGAGCTGACTGAGTAGGTGGAACGCCCGCCTCTAGGGCCTGGTTCCCGTCTCCGCCTGGGAGCAGCGCCCGCCCGGACTGTTCGCACTCTCGAGATGGACGTCGTAGACCAACCAGCCACCGCTGCGCGTCCGCACCACATCGATCGGCATCACCTGATTGCATTTCGTGCGCTGGAGCTCCACCCGGAAGGTCCGCAGCTCGTCGTGACCCGGCACCAGCAGCGGGCCTTCGAGGATGAGATAGCCGGTGTGGTCGAGATACTTTTGGATCACCGTGACGCGCTGCTGCAGGACGCCGGGATTCATGTTGTCGGACGCCGGCCCCCGCTCCGTCCCCCAGAGCTGGCCCATGCGCTTGAGATCGTTTGCTCTGACAGCGAGGAGAAACTGCCTGACCGACTCGTTCATCGACTGCGGAACCGGCGTGCCGGCTCCGGGATTTTTTCCGCAGGCGATGCTGCCGGCAAACAACAGCAAGGCTATCGCGACCCGTCGGTTCACGAGGCAAGACCTGTGGTCGGGGTGACCCGAAGGTAAGACAGCATGCGTCTCTACGTCAACATTGATCACGTCGCGACCATCCGCGAAGCGCGCAAGACCGACGAGCCCGATCCCGTGCGGGCGGCTGCCGCCGCCGAGCGTGCGGGCGCCGACGGCATTACCGTCCACCTGCGCGAGGACCGCCGCCATATCCAGGACGCCGACGTCATCGCGCTCGCGCGCAGCGTGAAGACGGTGCTCAATCTGGAACTCGGCGCCCATGCGGAGATCGTGCGGATCGCCACACGCCTGAGGCCCGCGCCGTTTCAGGCCACGCTCGTGCCGGAGAAACGGCAGGAGATCACGACAGAAGGTGGCCTCGCGCTGCGCAAAGGGGATCGCCGGCTGCGGGACGCGATCGCGCGGCTGCAAGGCGCCGGGATCCGCGTGAGTCTCTTCATCGATCCGTCGTTGAAGACGATCGATATCGCGCATCAACTCGGCGTTCCCGCCATCGAATTGCATACGGGTCGCTATGCCCACAGCTGGCGGCGCGGCGATGCCGCACTGAAGGAATTGCACCGTGCCGCCACGCACGCGAAGAAGATTGGACTTGCCGTCCATGCGGGCCACGGTCTCACCTACCAGAATGTCCAACCTGTCGCCTTGATCCCGGAGATCGAGGAGCTCAACATCGGGCATTCGATCGTCAGCAACGCGGTCTTTTGGGGGCTGGAGGAAGCCGTGCGGCGGATGGTGCAGCTCGCAAAACAATAGGGCGGCATAGGGCGGCAACAGCCATTACCGCCCTGTACCGCCTATTGCCGCCCTTGTATGTCAGTTCACGCTACTCGATGCCGAGCCGACGACGATGTTGCCGGTCGTCCGCGTGATTCCCAGCACGGTCTGCTGTAACACGACATGAATCATATTGACGGTGATTCCACCGCTCGTGGGAAGCTGCTCGTTCAGCACAACGTAGCCCACGCCCGGCAGGCTCATCTGTGTGTTCGGAGCGGGGTCGTCCACTTGCACCCCGTTCACCACCAGATTCGCGAGACTCGAGCCCTCGGCATTGACATCGCCGATGGTGCTGGTCGCCATGGCCACCACACCGTCAGCGGTTATCAGACCGTTCAGAACGTTCACGGTGCCGAGCGTCGCGCTGCTCACGGCGTCGGAGCCGTCCGTTCCGCCGCCGTTGACGATGGAGAAAATGCTCTGGGCGGACACCAGCCCCGCCACTGTGGCATCACTCGCCTGATTCTGCGCGAGCATTTCGCCCGCCGGCAGCACTGCTGCCGCTACGGTCTGATTGACGGTCGCTGTGGTGACGCCGACACCGTACGACCGGCCTGTCGCGGTCCCCTGAGCGAGAGCGGCGCGCGGCGCCCAGGTCAACGGCAGCACGAGTCCCAAGAAACGGACCGCCCGCCGGATGCTATCGGTTTTCATTGTATCCTCCTTGCCTGGCATCAGTGGGTCGGGTGGAACTGCCGGTTGCCGCCCGTCAGGTAACACGTCGGCTCCGCTGGGGTGTTGTAACCGGGCTCCCAACACTGCACGGTGTAGCCAATCTCCGGCACGCTGATCGCAAAACCGTCGTCGCGGCCGGGCTCACCGTTGTCGCAATCCCATACTTCAAAGTCCAGATTCTCTTGCCCGGTGTTCTGCACCCGGAGCTTGCCGCCCCAATGCACGGCCCCATCGCTGCACGAGGCGTCGGTCGCCCGCTCGGCGAAGGTCACCTCGGTGGCGTGGAGATTGAGCGGATGCCCGTTGGCCTCCATCTCGGGCCGATGGTCGACCCACTCCAACGCGCCCTTGTCCGCCAGGCACGTGCCATTCTCATCCACTTGCCCGGAGGCAATCACGTGCGCTCCGAACGTTTCGTACTCGTGGCTGGCTGGAGGATTCTGGTCGCGGGTGCCGGGCGGATAATCGATGCGACCGCCGCCCGTCATCTTGAGGGGTGTACACTCGAATTGCTGGAAGTGAAACAGTGGTCCGCCGGCGGGTGGTGCGAGCGCGGTGCGGTTCGCCTCGCAGCTCCACCCGACCAGCGCGATCACCGCGCTCGCCGTTACCCCGGCAAGGGCATTGAGCCTGGACATGGCAACCTCCATTAAGAGTGAATCGGGAAGAGTCCTGCCAGGACAAGAGCAAACGCCGTGCTTCGGCAGAAGTCGGCGAGAGTGTTTTGTCACAAGGAGTTGGAAGTCGTGGAGCGGCTGCCATAGTGCGGGCGCGCAGCACGTGCGCGGGAGGACCGCCGCAGTCACGCAGCGGGTTCAAAGTCCCCTAGTCGATCCGGTTCAGCCGTTGAAGACGATCGACATGGCGCAGCAACTCGGCGTTCTCGCCATCGAATTGCATACGGGTCGCTACGCACGCGAAGCAAATCGGGCTCGCGGTGCACGCCGGCCACGGTCTCACCTACCAGAATGTCAAACCTGTCGCCCCAATCCCGGAGATCGAGGAGCTCAACATCGGGCATTCGATCGTCAGCAACGCGGTCTTTTGGGGCCGGAGGAAGCCGTGCGGCGGATGGTGCAGCTCGTTAAAGACTGAGAAACGTCACAACCTGCCCGATGACGGCTGGATCGCTCACGATCCGATGATGCCCCAACCCGGTGGTCGTCACCAGCTCAGCTCCGGGCCATGATCGTGCGATCGCCGCGCCGTCATTCCAACCCACCTCGCGATCGTCCCGGTCGTGGATCACGAGCAGCGGCACACGCATCTCGGGTGCGAATGCGGGAATGTTGAGGTCCTTCCAGGAGAAGCCCAGCCGCCGCTCCAGCCGGCCACGCATCGACGCCATGACCGGGCCGT